>Ga0181597_10001165_pt1 | contig 29655 bp, 18 predicted proteins | sample 041ome_5_FD_148647 | JGI IMG/M metagenome (GOLD analysis project Ga0181597, IMG submission 148647) | Coastal salt marsh microbial communities from the Groves Creek Marsh, Skidaway Island, Georgia - 041403US metaG (spades assembly) | ecosystem: Environmental > Aquatic > Marine > Intertidal zone...
AACAAAACAATCCTAACAACAACAACAACAACGAAGGTTTGGGCAAATCTTCTTCTCATCGAAGAAGAAGTCGTTGGCAGTTCCGGAGGGAAGGGGAGAATTTTGTTATTTCGTCTGCTTCGTCGTCGTCGTTTACATCGTGCGTGAAGCTTTCAGGAAAAGCGTACGAGGAATGCGTGGAGCGAAAAGAGGAGGAGAAAGAGAAACAAAAACAGATTCAACGCGAAAAGGCGAAGAAAATGAAAGAGGCGACGACGAGAAATTATTACGAACAGAGACGGAAACAGAAGCAGGAGAAGGTCAAGGAGAGAGACGAGGAGAAGGAGCGGTTGCCGGCGAAAGGTGGCAGGTCAGGAACGACAAAAACGCGAGCTTTGGACGATGCCGCGGAGGATGTAATCGACGCGGACGCGATGCAAACTATTCGCGAGGCTACGATTTTAGAGAAACCTTTGGGAAGATTAGAGGAAGGAAGCGGAGGGAGATTTGCGTTTCCCGAGGAAGAGAGTAGTACGAGTGCGCATACGGCCGACGTCCCGGCGTTACAGCCGTGCGCGGGGAGGAGCGCGAGAGGAGTTCACAATGGAGGAGCAGAAACGACTTGGTTGGAAGCGCCGGAACGATTTGAAAGGCAAAACGTGCAAACGAGAAAGAAGGAGTTTGGGAAATTGAGCAAGAAGAAAGTGGTAATGGGGACCTCGTCGATAAAATACCACGATAAAGCGTCGCTAGTTTTATTGCCGTCTGGACAGGTTGTGGCTTTTTGGCAGTCCGGGAAAACGTTGGAAGGGGAACGCGGGCAACACGTGCGAATGGCGACGTCCGAGGATGAAGGCGTAACGTTCAGTAACTCGTGGCCGTTGTTTTCAAAATACAACGACGAAGATGGAGGAGAGGAGGGAGGAGTAGACGACGAAGAATTAACCGCGCAGTGGACGCCAGTGCCGCACGTCGATAAGGACGGAAACTTGTTACTGTTTTACGCCGAATCCGACGGCGGGTGCGAATATCGCGATCGAGGTAGAATTCGGTACGTCCCGGGAGGGTCGATTAAAGTCATCAAATTGAATCTCGCGGGCGATGCCGAAGGACGCGTAGATAGAAATTCACCGTGGACGGAGCCAGCGATGGTGTATTCCATTTACGAGGAGAACTTCGTGCCAAAACTAATCGCCAATCCAGCGGTGGCGCTGGAGAATGCTGAAGATGAGAACACCTTGATTCTTCCGTTTTGGAGAGATAACTCGGTTTTACAATCGAAGCGCGAACTATTTACCTCTTCGAGAAAAGCACAATGTCGCGTGAAACAAAACGGAGAGGCGGACACGCCGGCAACGAGAACCATTCGGCCGAAAACAACGTCCGCGGGTGTTTTAGTATCCAAAGATGGAGGCGCGAGTTGGCGGGCGCGAGGTAAAGTTGAAGAAGTACCCGTCGAAGACGACGACGATGAGGAAGATGGTGGTAGCAGCGAAAACTGGTCGGTCGGTGCGAAGACGACGACGTTGACTGCGCCGAGCGTTTTCGAGAGTAGTGGTTCGGGCAAAAGAGACTCGAAGTTGATCATGTATTTGCGCTCGCAATCCGGCGGCGTTTACGTCACAGAATCTGAAAACTCGTCGTACAACCGATGGTCCGAGGCGAAGAAGATTAGAAGAAGATGAGCGATTTGAGGCGCGAACCTGGAGCGAAAAGTTTCGCACAAAGTTGGAGAATAGAAGGGGAAGGAGAACGCCACCGAAACGTGCATATAGTCGCGTTCAACGACCACAAGAAGGATGAAATAATATTTGATAGCACTAGCGATAGCAGCAATAATAAAGAAGGAGGCGAGGAAGAAGAAGAAGAGGAAGAAGAAGAGCGAGGTGATGGTCACCCAGAAAACTCCCATCGAGACGTATTAAAAGAGATGATGGATGGTTCAGAGACAGCGATGACGACGCGCAAACGAAGAGTGAAACTACCTGACAAAGTCCGAACGCAACTCACGCTCGCCATCTCCGAAGATGCCGGAGCGGATGCATTCGATGCGAGCTGGACGAGAATGAAAGGCTCGGTAGCCGGTGTTGTCGGGAGCGGGATAGCGCCAGGATTGATGTTTCATAACCCGTGGGTTTTGCGTGTTGGGTGTAAAGTTCTCGTCGCGTATTCGAAAATGTACGTCGCGAAGTTCGGTCAAGGCAAAAATAAAGAAGAGACGCATTATTCAGTTCGAGTGTCGCACGTTGAATTTACCGTGAACGAAGAAAACGTGTGCAGCTCGAACATGCGTCAGTACGCTTGCGGAAACGACACCGGGATAACGGATGAGGAATCCGAGGACGAAGAAGTAGCCAACGCAAGAGGAGAGGAAGGCGAAGAAGAAGGTTCGGACGAGCGAGAACACCAAAGAAGAGCGGCGAGCAAATCAAAGGAACGAGATTCCTTGAAATCATTACAGCTCACTCGAAACATCGAAAGAAGGCGTAGAGAACATCATCACTAGTACGGTAGGTGTATAGAAGTGTATAGAAGCTTTTTTAGTCGGAGTATCTTTACTCGCCGCTTAGTGCCCATGTTGCGCGCGCAAAAACTATCTTGCGAATGCACCCTCTGTATTAATTAAAACGCCGTTTTCTTCCTCATCCTCTTCGCCTTCCTCGTCGTCTTCATTACTATCGGTATTGCTATCATATCTATTATTTCTATCACTCGCGGATGCAATCATTCCGCCAACGAAGAAAACGACGCCGGCCACCGCGAAACACAACGTAAACACCTTCATGACCCAACGCCAATTTTCGTTCGATTTTACGAGCAAGTATCCGAACAACGGAGGCGATGGCACGTCACCAAAGACGTGCACGGCAACTGTGCACAATGCACACGCCAGCGGACGACTATCAGTTGGAACAGACCGCAACACTACTGCGTTTATCGGCGCTTGGAGCATGAACGCGAACGATTCTCCTACCGCGAGGAAGAAGAGAAACGCATAAAAGTTCGTCGAGGAGAAGGAAATCACAACGAATATGAACGCAAAGAAGGAGCAGAACGCGCTGAAATAGAGATTATCCGCAACCGAAGGATCCACAGACAACGGCGATGGTGAATTCCGTGCTCTTCTTTCTCTTCCATCTCTCCTCCAGGAGAGATGGAAAGGAAGAGAGGATTGATTTTGAAAGCACTCTTTCCGTTTTTGCGCGAAATAGTCGACGCCGATACCGCCGAGTAACGTACCAAACACGCCGCAAAAAACCGTCACCATCCCTAATGCCGTATCCGCGTTCGACCGAGTGTGCAATTCGTATTCAAACAACGCAAACCCTGCTTTTGGTCCCCACGCGCTAAACACGCCCAGAACGAGTGAATACCACGAAAACCCACTCAACGTGAGTAAAAAAGTTGGAATCCTGAGCAACTTTAAAGAATCATACACGAACACTTCGACGACGTTTTTCTTTTGCCGCTGATTTTGACCATGCTGCTGCTCCGCACTCGTCTTACTCGCTTTCCTTCTCAAATCAATCGGCTCGCTCGTCGCGCAAAATGCAAACAACGGCACGAGCAAAAGCGCGTTACCAAAAAATGCAAAACGCCATCCAAAATACGTCCCGACGATGCCGCCGTACACGATACCTAACGCCACACCAAACGGCACGCACAAGTATAAATAACTCAACCATCTCGTTGTCATCCCTTTTGGAGCGTGGTCGTCGATAAAAGGTGCCGCTAGAGCTACAAAACTTGCCTCGCCAACGCCAACGATGATTCGCATGAGCAACAAGAACTGAAAATTTGGACTCAACGCGCACCCCAAATCCCCGACTGCGCACGCGCCCAACCCGATAGCGATCAACGTAAACGCGTTCACACTTCTCGACAACTCTGAAAATATTGGCGCACCAACGAGTAAACCAATCACAAACACCGATTGTAACACGCCATACTCGGCGTAATCGACGTTAAATTCGCCTTGTAATCCGTACCCTTTCTCGTCTTTGCTCGCGTCGTCCTCGTCGCTTCCTCCCGGCGGTTGCCCGCTTACCGCCGCGGACGAAACCACGCCTCGATCTAAATACAACGCAATCGCAACTAAGCAAAATAAATACAGCAATCGTTTCGGAGAGAACCATTTCGGCAGTCTCTCACCTCTGGTATTCTCGTCGTCTCTCTCGTCGGCAGAAGGAGGAGGAGGCTGGTCTTCTTCGACGTAATCTCCACCACCTTCAAAACCACCAATGAGTGGCCTCCTGTCGTCATCCTCGTCGTCACCGATGCGAACACCCTCATCCTCTTCGTTCATCCTCTCCCGAAAGTTCTCTCTTGAAAGTAGAAGTGTGCGCTCTGAAACTACAAACAACCAATCTCAATCTCTACTTTTTCTCTTCTTCTTCTTCGTTCTCGTACCCAGGTATTGTCAAGTCCGGTTTGTAAAGATTGTGCACCACGGACGCTCCAGCGAGCGCGGACACGAGCGCCACGCCGAACGCTTTCAGTGGGGGCATGTATCGACTTTTATGGTACTCTTTGCTGTAAGTCGTTTGTTGTTCTCAGATACTTCTCAAAAGTTGTTGTTGTTGTGTTGTGTGTGTTATTAGTAGTATTATACTAATGGAGAAATCTCTTCAGAAATCCAAAATCTGTGTATTCCTTCAAAAACAGATATGACGGGACCTCCTCCTCCTCCTCTTTCTCCTCCTCCTCGCAAAAGGTGCGTCGATGACGATAACGGTCCTCCTCCCGCCGAAGAAAAGTTCTTAACCATGCGTTCTCGCCTCCTCCATCCGAAATCATTCGTCGACAAAGTCGTCGTGACGACGGAAGGGGAGACGAGTTCGTTAAAGTTAGCGCGAACAACAACAACATTAAAAACAACATTAAAAACAACATCAACAGCAGAGACACACGTGACGCACAACTTGGAGTTTACCCGAGACGGGTCTCGATTGCTCTCGACGACGGCAGGGGACGATGTTTTGAGAGTATACGAAGTGCCCGCGAAAATGATTATGATGTCTTCTGATGGTGATGAAGATGGTGAGCTGTTGAAGTGCGCGTTGAAAATGAAACTGCCAAAGTCGCACTACGACGCGTGTTGGTATCCCGCGGCGCAGGGGAATGTTCGGGAAACACTGTTGACGCTGTGCGCGGCGAAAGATTCCGGGGTGAAGTTATTCAACGTTTCCCCTTCGTCCGATGATGATGACGATGGTGTTAGTATACTTTCGTCGTCGTCGAGAGAAAAATGTTCGTATTCGATCAAAAACAGAAACGACGAGCTCGTGCCCTCGATATCTTGCGCGTTTACTGGTAACGGTGGGAAAGTGTTGGGCGGGAGACGAGAGGAGAAAGGGGTGTGCGTTTGGGACACGAGCAGACCTGGTCACGAGTGCCAAGTCGTCGGGTTTGACACGCAATCGAAACTGACGAGTTGTTTTGCCACCGGGAACGAATACAACGGGTTTATCGAGAATAGCGAAGGAAACATATTTGCCGCCGGTTCGTATGAGAACGGGAACAGTATTTGTGTGTATGATTTACGAGATGGGTTTAACGGGAGCGATTGTTGCGTGTTGTCGATTACAAATCCTCACAAAAACGAAAAGACGGGGAAAATGGGAGGCGGCGTGACGAGATTGAAATTCAGCGCGGATGGGAGAGCGTTATTTTCGAGCGCTCGGAAATCAAACTCGATTTTGTGTTGGGATTTACGAGCAAACGTGAACGGGTCGATGTTTACGAACATTCAAAGACCGAACGTTCGGTCCAATGCGAAAACGAAATTCGACATCGAGCCGTGCGGGAAACACCTGGTATCTGGTGGTGACGACGGTATATTGCGTTGTTTTGATTTAGACCAGAACGGGAAAGAGGTTTTCGCGTGGAAAGCGCCGCCGAAGGATGCCGCGGTTTTAATCGCCGCGTTTACGTTTCATCCGTTAGCGAGTTCGGTGAAAGAATTCATAGCCGGAAAGGAAGGAGAAAGTAAGTTTACTGATATTTACGATGACGAAAATCGAATCATGAACGACGTCGCGCTCGGTGCCAGCGCGTGCGGCGAACGTTTGTTCCACCCATCCACAGGGAGAAGATTCATAAATAATAATACTATTAACAGTACGAGCGATAGCGATAGCAGCGGCGATAGTAGTAGTAGTGATAGTAGTAGTAGTGATAGTAGTAGTAGTAGTAGTAGTACAAGCGAGACGACGAATAGGACCCCGCCGCCGCCGACGACGACGACGACGAGAAAAGAACAAGCGACAAACGCGAGTCATCGAAACAATGTCATCTCTATTTGGGGATACGCCAGGGAAGCGTGTTGTTATTAGATTCGTTATTTATTGAAACGACGTGATGTTGAAAGTATGCGCGTTGCCTTACTTTTCTTTCGGATTTTTAGGTAACAACACAAACACCAAATCTTCTTCAGAACCACGACGCACCACTTTTACAGCAGCGCATGAAACGATGATAAACGCGGCATCTTTCCACCCTTTCTTTTTCAAAGTGAAAGCAAACGTCCAATCCTCGCCTTTATTCGCGAAAACTCTGATTTATTTCTCTTTGTTTTTCGCGTTACCCTTAAACGTTCTGCTCAAACTGGACGAGAAAACGTTGTTTTGTCCGTTCGATGTGTTCACTCGATTTCAGTGGTACAGAACGTTTAGTTCACTTTTATACGTGAACTCAGGTTTCATTGGCGCCTTGTTTAACGCGTACATCAGCTATCGATTCATATCGGATTTCGAACGCAGTTTAGGTTCGTTTCGATGCTTTTGGCAAATACTGTTCACTCTGGTGTGCATAAACTGTTGGACGTTCGTGTTTTCAGTCGTTTTCGCGCCGTTCTCAGGCGGGAAAGGACACTTACTCTCACCGTTGAACATTTCTGGACCGGGCGTTTTATCTGCCACGTACGCAATGTGCGTGGGGAATATTGCGAGGAACAGCAGTACGAATAGTCCAGACGCACAAACGACGATATTCGGGGGACTCGCTCGAGTGCCGAACAGTTGGCTGCCGTTTGTGTTTTTATTCTTTTGGTATGTGCTCGGGAACAACCTCGTCGAAGGCGCGAGCGCGACGTTCGTGGCGTTGAGATATTTGCCGAGAATGTGTGGGCCGAATGGTGTGCCGACTGCAGTGCAAGCGAAGAGGTTTGAATCAACGACGAGGTTTGGACGGTACGCGTTGGAAACGCACGGATACGTCGACATCGACGGGTTACAACGCGGGTTTAGTTTACCAGTCGTCGTCGGTAGCGGCGGGGGTGGATTTGACTCTAATAATAACAACACTAGTAGTAGAATCAGTCATCCAGAGCGAGCTTCATCGTCGTTTTCAGGAACATCGCAAAAAGTAGGAAGTAGTAGTACGAGCAACGGTAGTAATAATAGTAGTAGTAGTACGAATACGAGCGGCGTGCCGGCGCCTCGCGAAAACGTCCACGTCGTGCGAATGCGCGAAGAGCGCGAGCGCAAACAACAACAACAACAACAACAACAACGCGCTTCGGAGAACAAACGGTCAGAAGACGAGAAAAAGAAGGCAGAAGTATTGAAAACAAAGCCAGAAACGAGAGAGGAGCAACGAGAGAGGAGCGCGCACGCGTCGTCGCCGAGGCTCTCGAAAAGCGTCTTCTCCTCGAGAAAGAAGAAAAAGAAAAGAATAAAGACGAAACGAACAACGCGAAAGAAGAACACAAAGAAGAAGAAGCGACGACGCCAACACCGCAACAAGAACAACAAAAGAAGAAGAAATCAAAGCTCCGGTCGCCGTTTCGAAGCAGAGAGAAGAAGAAGTAAGTTATGTCATATAATTTTTACGAGTTAGTAATACAAGTTAGATGTGAAAAGTTTGTTTTTCCGAGAGAAAAGGAAAAAAAAAAAAAATCTTTCTCCACAGAAGAAGATTCAAAGGAGTTTATTGATGTTAGACGCGCGAGTGAAACTGCGTCAAAAAGCGCAGCTCGCCGAGTTATGTTCGCGTTGGGTCGGTACGAAATGTATTACCTTTTTTCTCTTTTTTTCCCTTCGTCGCGTGTGAAAAGTCAACGCGTTTTAGATATACATTTTTTATGATGAGATGCGCGCGCTTTGTGCGCTTTTGTTCTGCGATGTAACAAAAGACTCACCACTCTCTTATTACACACACACTCTCACCATCTTTAAAACAGACATGCGACAGATCATGAAAGAGTTAGTCGTGACCATCGACGAAGATCTAGACGTAAGGCGCATTAATATTATTCTTTTTTTTCCTTCTTTTTTTTCCCTTCTTCTTGTCTCGTCGTTCCTGACTTTAGATATTTCTTCTCAATGCCACGTGGCATTATTTATTTAAAAACAACGACTTTTCGTCCGCGTAAAAATAAAAACAGCCGCAAGAACGGAACATGCTCTCCGTCGCCTCGAAAAACGAAACGACCAGAAGACGACAACAGTGGGTGTGCGTGCAAACGAATATTGGGCAAATCAAGAGGGAAAATATGGGGGAGGATTTTTTGAACATCGCGCGGGAGTATCAAGAGAAAATCGAGGACGAATTGAAAGAGATTTGTAAAGAGACGATCGATTTGGTGGAAGGCGTGTTATTGCCGAGGTTGTTGGGTGGGACGGAACATTACGAACAACAACATCAAGAAGAGCAAAAACAAGGAGAACAAGGAGAACAAGGAGAACAAGGAGAACAAGGAGAACAAGGAGAACAAGAAGCACAACAACAACAACAACATCACGAGTCGCCAAAAACAGTCACCGCGTTACTCTCGGAAGCTTCAAAGGAACACTCGCCTCCATCACGAGTCGCCAAAAACAGTCACCGCGTTACTCTCGGAAGCTTCAAAGGAACACTCGCCTCGATATAAATCAGACCAGAAAATTTTCTACTTGAAAATGATTGGAGATTATTATCGGTATCTAGCAGAGATTCAAAGAGGCGAGGCGAGGATTCCTCACGCGATGCGTTCGCAAGACGCGTACGAGAAGGCTTTGGAAATCGCTCGCGACCCGAAAGCCGGAGTGGCGACGACGCACCCGGTTCGTCTCGGCCTTTCTCTAAACTACTCCGTCTTTCACCACGAGATTCGCGAAGATACGAAATCGGCGTTGGAAATCGCGCAAACTGCGTTGGACGAAGGATTGGAGGATTTAGACGCCCTGACCGATAATGCGAGAGCGTACAAAGACGCCGCGTTGATTTTGAAGTTGATCAAAGATAACATTTCGATGTGGCAATCGTACACATCGTCCTCGGAGTCCTCTGGTGGTGGTAATAAAGAAGAAGAAAACAAGAAAGAGAAAGATGCGGGATTGGACGCAGCTCAGGAGCAGCTCTCGAAGACGCGCATCGAAGAGGATGACAAAGAAGACGCAGCAGTCACGAACAAAGAAAATAACAAGGAATAGAGGAAAAGAAAATCAGTGAAACGCAGCAGCACTACTAAAAACATACGCGCATACTGTACAAATATTCATTCCCCTTTCTCCCTTTCTCTCTCCTTTTCTATTGTTATAAACTTCTTAACCCGTCTAACATCTTCTTTAAACTTTCGTTGCCAATTTCTCTCATTCTCTCCACGTTCGCTTTCGGTATACTCTTCACGTCCGGATGCGACCGAACCGCTTCGGTCACGTCCTTCTCTCGCAATATGTGCAACAAAGGATACGGTGACTTATTCGTAAACGCTCCGGGATCTCCCAATTTCTCGCCGGCGAACACAAAGTCCGGATGAAACGCGACCACTTGCACTTTCCCTCTCAAATCGAGCTGGTCGAGAACCGACTCGCCTCTATAGTCGCCGTTTTGCAACGCCGCGTCGTCGATAACGTTCGCGAAATCGAGAAATGAATCAAAGTCGTTCACGAACTCGCACGTCGGAGAGATGACGAACAACACCGTCTTCGTTATCCCTTCCTCGTCCGAATCGTATTCAATCTCTTTTAACTCTCTCATGAAATCCTCCAAAACGTCTGAATCGTATTCAATCTCTTTTAACTCTCTCATGAAATCCTCCAAAACGTCTTCTATCTGTTCCCGCTCGGAGACGACTATTTTTATGCCCGTCTGTTTCTTCTTCTTCTTCTTCTTCGCCTCTAAAACTTCTTCTTCTTCTTCTTCTCCTTCTCCTCCTCGAACGTTTTTGGCGAACGGGCAGACGTTTTTCTCGATGATAAACTGGTCCAGCCATTTCAGCGTCGCTTTTTCGATCGATTTTAAAGAAGGCTTTTGAGGACGATGATGATGATGATGTCGTTGTTCTCGTTGTCGTCGTTGTTGTTGTTCTTCTTCTCCTCCTGACGAGGACGGCGAAATCGCAAAGTACCTCCGAGACCGCCTCAAAGAAGAAGAACAGAAAGAAGAAGTGCTGCTACTGCTGCTCGTAATAATAGTAGAAGACAAAGACCACCGTCCAAAAGCTCTTTGCGCGCAGTACCGGTACAACATGGAGCGTCTTCTCTTCTTTTGAAGCACGTGGACGACTCAACTTTTTCCCCTAAAAATAAAGAAGAACAAAAAGCTCCACTGTATTCGCGCGCGTAATACTCTACTACATAAAACAGAATCGCTCAAAATACGTTGTGATGCTCTCAAAGCCGACGGTGGTGGTTGCGAGGCGCTTTTTTTCATCGTCATCTGTGGTCTTTTCGCGGCGGCAAACTTTAACGCGCAGAGCATCAAAACCTGCTGCTTCGTGTACCAACTTTAGTAGGTATTCCCCAAAGACAACGAGAACTTTGAGAACGATGACGACGTCTGCGACGAATGGCGATGTGAACGACGAAGATGTTTTGACGCAATACATCATCCTGAGAAGAGACTTGTGGCGAGAAAAAGCGTGGCCGTTGGGGTCGATCGCCGCGCAAGTCGCGCACGCCTCCGTGGCGGCTTTGGAGACGTTCAAAACGAACGAAGATTCAATTAAGTACGTTGCAAAGGAGAAGTTATCGTCCATGACGAAAGTGGTTTTAGAGGTGAAAGGAGAAGCACAATTAATGACATTAAGCGAAAAGTTAACGGAGAACAACATCGACTATTACGCGTGGCGAGAACAACCGGAAGATTACGTGACGTGCGTGGCGCTGAGGCCGTATAGGAAAGAGGAGGTGCGAGAGCTTTTGAAGAAGTGTAATCTGGCGAGCGACGTACGAGGAGGATGAAGACGAGGGGATGCGTTATCGTTAGTTTTAGTAGAATAGAATTTCATTAGTATCGTCAACAGTATTATATAATAACTACCATAAACTGGAAAAGCTCGTGTACGCCGGTTTGGAAGAGGAAGTCTCTTTTGATTTGCGCTCTTGCGCGTACGCTTCGACTTCGTTCATTTTCGCTCCAGAGCCAAAGTTAAACGTGCGTTGCGTTTGTAACGCGGCTTTGTTTACTATCCGAGTCGTGATTCTTCGAAATCTTCCAGGGTACCATTCTCCGGCGTCTCGTAAGTTTGCAATAGCCACGTCTTGCCAGTGCTCGACCATACTCATTTGTTCCCCGCACGTGGCCAACATGCCGCGGAGTAAAAACACCCCTCGGATGGCAAAGAAGCCTTCGCGAGTGTTTTGCGTGATTTTATTCTTCGTGAACGGCGAATTTTCTAAATCCAGCATGTTCATTTCGGCTAACGCGGACGGTCTGGTGTCAAAGTACGCGTAGGATAACGCGACTAACGCTTCGTTGGTTGGTTTCTCCACGAGTACGGAACCGTGGGCGCGAACTTCCGAAGCGATGCCGTTGTAATCTTCCGTGGACATTCTCAACGCCAATCTACACATGTGCAAACGCTCCCTATCATCAACTCGTTTTGTTTGTCCCCAATCGAGAATGCACAACTTCCCATCGCCTCTCAAAATAAAATTCCCCGGGTGCGGATCGGAATGAAAATGACCACACGTGAGCATCATCTCCCCCCACGCTCGGAAGATGGAAAAGAAGACACCGTTCCAACCGTCGCCGCCGTAATACGAGTGCGTTCTAGAAACTTGTTGCGGACACCGCGGACGTTTCCCGTTTTGCCGCGCTCGATTGAAAATAGTCAACAATTTTGCGCCTCGAACGCGTCGCATGACTAAAACTTTTCTCGTCGACGCGACGACGCGAGGCGCGCACACCTTGTCACAAATCTCCGGCGTCTGCTCGAACAACTTACCGAAATAATCAATCTTCTCGTGCTCTATTTTGAAATTAAATTCTTCGTCGATGACGTCCAAATACGCCTCAAAAATCGTCGGTAAATCCATGCCGTTATCCAAACGTAATTTTTTCATCGTTCGCGCCGTTCGTAAAAGCGCTTTCAAATCGGCAATTACATTCTCGTAATTCGCCGTTTGTACTTTCACCGCGACTTCTCTTCCGTCTAATAAGCGTCCAAAGTGCACCTGCTTCTCGTAATTCGCCGTTTGTACTTTCACCGCGACTTCTCTTCCGTCTAATAAGCGTCCAAAGTGCACCTGCGCGATCGAAGCCGTCGCGCACGCGTTTCTCGAAAGTTCGGAGAAGTGACTGCCCAGCGGCCCTCCCAACTCAGTTTCTAAAATTTTCCGGACTATATAAAACGGCGTCGGCGGATTATCGTCCATCGTTTTCGAAAATTTCTCCACGTACGGTCTCGGCATCATTTGCGACGCCGTGCCGGCAATTTGGCCAACCTTTCTATAAAATCCTCCAAAATCGGCGATGATTTCTGTCATTTGTTCCGCGCCCCACTCGTGTTGTTGGTCCCAACTCAAAGCTCTTTTGCCCGGTTTGTCCGCGTAGAGAAGTTTGTGCTTTTGCTTGAGTAAAATATACGACGTCATCACCGGCGCAACGCGCAAAGAATACTCAATCGACCGTTTCTTCCTCGGAGCGACGAGTTTAAGAACCAGTCGCACGGCTAAAACCTGCGCGTGCGTAACAGCGAGATCCACGCACATTGGCTTCAACGACTTGTGCGCGTTGGCGACGACGTGTGATATCGATTTCAAACTCGGCAAGAACGGAACCCCCGATCCTCCTCCTCTTTTGCTACTAATACTACCATTGCTACTCGTGCCTTTTCCAGCTCCGGCGGCTGCTTTTCTCTTTCGCTGCCCCGCTTTTTTCAACGAAGAAGGAGACATCTTCTTCTTAATTCTCTTCCCTGCTCCCGTGAGCGCTTGCTGAATATCCTCCGCGTCTCTCATTTTCACCATCGCTAACGCGAAAACCATCACCCGCGCGCCTTCGTACGCGTATCTACTCATCCAACACCTCGCAAACGCGCACGCAATCGCGTGCACGGAAACCTTCCCGCACTGTCGAAAAAACACGAATACCATCTTCGCCGGTGATAACCGTAAAAGTTTGCCCGTCTCTCGCGCCACGTGGTCGATCGTTTGCACCAGGAAAGAAAGCATCCGGTCGCCTTCGTTCCCGCGATACATCGCCATGGCTTCTTTCAACTTCTCTCTGCGAAACCGACTGAACGCGAGGATGCGCTTGTGCGGAGAATGTAATTTTCGTTTCTTCGCGTTCCCTCCCCCGGCTTGTAGCGAAACCACCTGCGAAGACGTCGCAGTTTGAGAGGAGGAGGAGGAGGAGGAAGCAGCGGTTGTTCTCGTTGGTGTTGTTCCAACACCATCACCATCACCATTCGCGGAAGACGAAGACGAAGATAAAGATAAAGAAGGAATCAAAACGGGCACGAAATCACCCCCATCATTACCACTTCCATCGACGGGGGAGGATAACGGCATCTGAGGAGAAGGAAACGGTGGTGGTGGAGGAGAAGACGCGCTGTTGTTGTTCTTGTTCTTGGTGTTGTTGTTTTCGCTCAAATCAAAACACAGACGAGACTTTGGGTGATGCTTCTTCGCAAAATCATCATCGCTTCTTCTTCTTCTTCTTTCCATGAAAAAAGGATGGTTCTTAAAACTTTCGTTCTTCCTGTTCTCGTTCTTTTCGTTCGTCGTCGGAGTCGTTCCAAAACTCCTCATCTTTTGCGCGAATACAAACCACTTTTATTATAAAGTATTTGTTGTGTGATGATTTTAAAAAATGAATCCACGATGTGATTCCTTCGTCGAAAAAGAACCCCCACACATTGAAAAAACAAAAAAAACTGTTGTGAAAAAGGAGAAAAAAAAGTCAAAATTTTTCAAAATTATTTCCTCCTCTGCTCTTTTTCTCTCTCTCTCTCCATTTTTACAATCTTTCTCTCTTTAGATTCAGCGTTTGAAGAAGCTGCTACTCTCTTCTCGCGGTCGTTGTCAGTCTCTTTATGGCGTATTTTGAGCACAGAAGAAGAGAGAGCGAGAGAGTGGGTTCTTTTTTTGACAGAAACGAGATTATTCACCTACCTTTTGGGATGAAGGACGACGACAAAGAAGAAGAGATTTTTCTCTCATCTGTTTGAAGAAGATGAGTGAACGAGGAAAAGGAAAAGGACTGGCGACGTTTGCGCTCTCCTCTTCTTCTTCTTCTTCTTCTTCTTCTTCTTCTCCTGAATCTTCTCTTCTCGACCACCACCTTTTGGGAGATGAAAGGGAAGAAGAAAGGCTGGAACGACGGCGGTATGACTACCAGTATTATTCAGGTGATGATGATGGTGATGAGGATGCGCTCTTATCAGACTTTGACGAACTCGAATACGACGACAAAACCATTTTCGACATCGAAGGAGAAGAAGAAGAAGAAGAAGAAGAAGAAGAAGAAGAAGAGCGCGACGTTGCGAGGACGACTTTGGACAGAAACGCGTTGGTATGGCTACGTCCTGATGTTATCGATGGGAACGACAAAAGTACCGGCGCGAGGAACAAGAGCGGACGTGTTGAAGAAAAAGAAAACGAGTTGCTCGCGTGGGATGCCGTGCGTGAGGACGAGAACAGATTTACGCTTTTGATGCCTTCGTCGTTGTATTCTGCGAGCGCGCGGCGTTCCGCGGTGGATTTCGACTTCCTGTACGAGCGCGCGTTCATCGGCGCGAAAGATTTTAATTTTAACAGCGGCAAGCATGGAAACGCCACGAAATGCATTTGCGCAGACGAGTCGAATTTAGTGACGATGTGTATCCGCGCCGTCATGGGAGACGTATCTTCGAGACGCTTACTGAGAGCTATATCGTTGGATTCTCTCGACGACAGCGGAAGCCTTTCCGTGCGTTTTCGCGGGGCGAGCGTTGGAGCGACCAAAAACGTACTGTCGCAGTTTTACGAAACGTCTCGTCTGCAAAACCGCGCGCGTGCGTTTGCGACAAAACAAATGGAAAACGAGAGCGGCGATTCGACTGCAAATGCATTTCAAAAGTGCGTTTTGAAAATACTCCAGGCTATAGATGCGTCATTGAGCGCGTTCGCGGAAGCGTGCATTCAACGCAGAGCCGACGAGGGGGAAGAATACGAGAATGAAGATGAACACGAACGAAATGCAAATCGAAACGATGCATCAACGACGCTTCTCGAGTTTGCATTCCACACGCGGGATATACGGAAACAGATTGCCTCGTTGGCGGCTTTGGTCGACAAGGTACAAAAACGGTGGCGCGCGATGAAGCACCGCAAGTCTCGCGCTCTTTTGTTGCCATCGGTATCGCCTCATCGGTATCGTCAAAATGGTAATAAAAGTACTGCTTCTCACTATTCCTACGGCAGCGTAGCTCTAGATGTGCTCTCTCGGGAGATTCAAGATTTACACTACAACGACTACGTAGACATCGAGCTCGAGCAAAGGAGCGTACTGAAGCTCTTTGAAATTTTATTCATTTCCACGGCAAAACCTGTGCTAGTTGAAGGCATCGTCAACGCGTGCTTTTCGTCGAATAATTCTTCGTTATCTAATGACGGTGAATGCTTAAAGAAGGCGTGCGATGTGTTGCTTCAGAATAAATCCGATGCGATTCGAAAACTGAGAAGCATAAAAAATTCCACGCGGGATATTCACCGAGAGCAGAAGCTTGCTCAATTTAGTGCGGGCATGCGCGCGTGTAAATTGCTGCTCTTCTCATCGACGTCCAATATGGCGAATATCGATTCAGATGCAACTTCTATCGTTCACTTCTTCACCAAAGAAATGGGTGTCGCTCGAGAAGAAATCTTTCGAGAAGTTTCTCGAACGTTGGATGAAGCTATTGATACGACGGATACTCTTCGCACGCAAGAAAAAGACTCAATCGAATTTGAGCACAGAGAACGCGTGCGCGTACAACGGGAGATATTTGAGGCGCGCGTGCGCAAACACGAGCTCGAGCGAGAAGAAATTCGTCAGAAAGCCAAGGCCAAGAAGAAAGAATTAGGGGATGCCAGACGCTTGGAAATGTTTGAACGCGCAGAGAGGAAAAAAGAGGCAAAAGTGAACGAGTTGACTGAAGATTTAGAAAGATTAGGGACGTTTAGCGGAAGTGCTGTGAAAAAGCGTGTGCGACTGTTGGAAAGTCAAATGAATCGAACCGGGGAAGAGGACACGACAACGGACCCAAATGCAGATACAACTGGGGATGTTTTCCTCGACGTTGTTGTCGCGGTTGAAGAAAATCACGAAGCAGCAGCAGCAGCAGAAGAAGAAGACTCGAAAGACGCGGAGAAGTTGGCAGAGAAGACCATCTTGGCTGCCGACGACACGATGGAAACGGATCTGCCACCGCGTGCTTCATCGGTGACTTATTCATCCCTTCCCTCACGCGTCGTCATGTGTAAACGATCGCTCGTGGACGTCACCGCGAGTAACCTTTGGGCGTTTCTCGATTTTCTTCACGAAAAAGTTTCTAGAGTGCACGTTTCGTATCTTCTCAAAGATCATGAAGTTGCGAGTCACGCGAAATATATCGCCGAAATCATCTTCGGCTTGAGTGGCGATGTCATAGAAACGCTGTGCGAGAGGAGAGATGATGATTCGTATGATGATGCTTTCGTCTCTTCTTCTTTTGAAATCACCTACTTCACGAACGATGAGTTGCGAGATGCGTTAGAACGCGCAAATATTTCTTCGAATGTCGTTAAAGATCGATTTAGAATCGTCTACTCGAACGAGAGCACGTCGTCAAGGAATACGAAATCTATCAAGTGTCTGTCGTACGCGCTTCCGGAACAACTGAAGCGTTCGAATCTGTTTGGTATCGACTTTGAAGAAAAAATTGAAGCGGTTTCGGAGTTTGTTTTGAGATTGAAATCCATTCGCGCGATGCTCCAAAATTTACGAAAAATTTCGAACGATCTCGACCGCGCCACGTACGTTCACGATAACGCACAGAAATTAGACCACGCTTCGAAGGAAGCGACCGTTTTGAGAAGACGATTACGAAGTTTCCAAGAGCAGTTGTTTGAGTTGGAGCGGTTCGCGACGCATCTTGAAAGATCGTGCGGAGAAAATATCCGGCACGCGACGGACGTATTGATTTCGTCAATGAACGCGTTGTCCACTGAAATCGATGCAAACGATGCAAAGGCAATGCTTGCAAAGTGGTTAAATGCGTGTGTGGCGGCTTCGTTCTCGTCGAAGGATTTTGCCAGGGCGAGAAAGGTCATAGAACAGGGTTTTCGAAATATTCATTTGTTTGCTCAGCAAACGTTCAACGCGTATAACGATGCAGATCCGAATGCGCTTTTACTTAACGCGATGTTTATCAGCACGACAAACGGTTTGCGAGGTGAGTTCATCGGGAGTGTCGTCCGGGTATTTCCGTTTTAGTTATTACTTAGTTTAGTTAGAGCTCTTTTCGTGAAAATGTATTATTACACAAGGCGTTTAGTTTAAAATCACACGTAGCTCTCGTGCTTGACAATATCCTTATCTCGTCCACTTTGGTGTCTCATGTCGCCATATCCGTGCTCCATTAAGCTCGCTAAGTCCTCCCCACTTAACTTTGTCAACTTATCCAACAAATCCTGCGTCGAAATCTCCACCTCTAAATCGTCGTCCTCGAGAAGTTCGCTGAGAAATGGAATGGCTTCGGGAAGCAAGACTAAGTATTCTTCTTGGGTATTCTCGATAATTTTAGCGAGCGTGGCAATAACGAGAAGCTTTGCTCTGGAATGTTCGTAATTTCTGGAAACATTCAGGATGTTTCGGTGTAACGTTTTCCACAACGCTTCGTCGGGCGCAGCGGCGAAAAGAGCGGCACAACAGCCGACACACTCGGCGCCGAGATTGAATTTTACTCCGACGGAGTCGTTTTCATTCAAGTCCTTTGCTCCATCGTCACCTTCGTCCAGTAGTTCATCCAGGGTGCTCATTGCGTATTCTCGACTCTTCTTTGGCGGTTCTTTAGACAAGTGCTTCGCAACTAAAGGCGCAAACTGGTTAAATCGTTCTTGCGTGAGAAAATTGACCGAATCGTATGCGAAACACCGACGCAAAGCGGCGAGCGCGAACGCCTTCATCCGCCACTCGTCCATCACATCGTCGTTGTTTTTGTTGCTCTTCTCACCATCCGTCTTCTTTTTCTTCTTTTTCTTGTTCGATTCTAACATATCCAAGGCTTCGTCGTCTAAGCATGCCGCTGTCAAGTCCAGAACGTGTCTGTAAAACGGCACAAAAACAGCTCTCAACTGGTCCGCCAAAGCACTCGTCAATCGAAACAACGCCGATAATCGCCATCTCGCGGCATCTTTCTCTCCAGCTCTCGCTTTAGCCCACTCCACGGCTTTAGCCCACTCCACGCATTTCGCGTAAAACGGCGTGAACTCTTTCTCGGTACATTTTACTGCTAAATTCGCCACCGCGTTCACGGCTAACGTTTCTACTTCTTCCATCTCCGAAACGCTCGCGTCGTCTTCCTCCGCGAACTGTCGTCGTACGTCCATGGCTTCCAAAGCAATCGAAAACAGCGAAGCTCTGTGCGCAGACGTAGCATCCTTACGATCGGCTACCTTGTTTGAAACTTCCAAAAATGCCAGTCTCGAACGCAATGCCTCGTTTGCCGTGCGTGCGGATTCGCTCTCACGAATGAACGTTACCCAACACTCTTCCAGAGGAGGCATGAGCACACGGCATTCGAACGAGGTCGCTAAGCGTTCCGAGCGTAATTCGGCAGCAGCTTCTTTGGCGGCTATGAGAGATGTAAGATTTGTTTTTACGCTATCTCTGCTCTTTTTTTTCTTCTTTTTACCAGACACACCTTCGTCGTCTCTGTCCTCTTCCTCCTCTTCATCGTCTGTCTCTGTCTTTGCGCACAACGCCGGATGCGTCGCGACGGTCAAAATGTCCAAGAGGTATGGACTCATAAACTTCGCTAGCTGGTCTTCACAAAACGCGTCGATCGCGGAAAGCGTTGCTGATAAAACAACCAAAGCGTTCTCTGGTGTTTCGCCATTTCTCGCGGCAGCGCTTTTAGAGCATATTTGAGTGGCCAGTTTGGCGATTCGAGTCATTGCCGGCGCGGCGAGCGCCAACGCGCCGATGAACTTCGGCCCTGTGGCTCGAGCAATTTGCGCGAGACACAAAGAGGCTGAACCGAGCACGTTCGACGTGGTCGAATTAATAGCTTTCAGCGCATTTTCCTCTTCCGTGTCTTTTGCAAAACAACATTTTTCTGCAACCTGTTTCGCGGCGTTCACCAACGCATTCGCGTAATGCGTGGCGTCTTCATCGCGACCAAACCGCATGGCTGCGGCTTCAAGCGCGACAAGAGCCGCTTGACGAGCGTTTGGAGTACCATCTCTGACGGCAAGAGTTGCGAGTTCGTCGATGAGTTTCAAACCTGCAATCTTAATGCTCTCGTTGGATTCTTTCTGTTGCTTCTTGACGGAAATCGTCAAATCCCTCAGCGCGTTCTCGTTGTTTTGCAAACGATCCGTGAGGAGATTCAACGCCGCTTTACGCACCGAGGTTTCTTCACAAGATAGCAATGGCGTCAACGTTTCAAGAAACTTGCCTGGGTGCAAAACGGCATCCAACGCAGAGAATAAATCTCTACCCGCTTTAGAGGCGGAAGGACCACTCGCGCATGACGCCTTCGTATCTAGCAACGTCAACGCTCTCTCAGCTAACGAGGAAAACGCGGTTTGTAACACGTTCGAGTTTGCCACAGAATGTGCGCTATATTTCTTCTGCGCGAGAAGAAAAGATCGAGTTGATATGAATCGCGACGCGGCGTTCGCGACGACGACGACACCTCTACTCGCTTCCGAGCCTCTCGAGGCAGCAATCTGTTGTGTTGTAAAAAGAAAGGCAAAGAAGTACACGTGAGCGTCTTGAAAAGAGGAAGAGGAACAAAAGAAGAAAGAGAGGTTTTCTATCGTCGTCGTAGACAGTACATTTCTCAGAAGGAAAGCAGCAGATCGTTTGAAGTTCTCATCACGAAAAATCAGAATCCTGACACATATACGAATTCTTCACCGAAACATACGCAACGAACGAACGAGTTTAAAAAGTCACGCGCGAAAAACGAGAAAAAAGGAGAAAAAAGTCGTACCTTCATTGCATCTACCAGCGTTACGACCGCGTTGACTGGTTTCTCGTGACCTAGCAAAGTCATAACCAAAGATTTGACCCACGTGTTCGACTTTGTTTTGTTGTTGTTTTCTTCGTCTTCGAGCTCGTCGTCCTCGTCGTCAACATCATCATCAACATCCGCGTTGTTATCGTCGAGGTCCATCAAATCTAAATTCCCACCCGTCTTCTTCTTCGCATCATTTTGATACAGCATCGCGTACATCTTCTTTTTGTGCGCTTCGGCGGACTTTTCCAAACTGTTTCTATTCTCAAGTACTTGTAAAATCAACTCAGACAAACCTTTCGAGCCTTCAGGACAGGCGCGAATGAGCGCGGCACACAATGGCGCGCGTCTTCGTTCCGGCGCTCTCGTCGACGCCTCTACGATTGTCCAAATGACTTCCTTCACGTCAGCTTTACCTGAGGAAAGCCACACGGGTACGACAGATTTCAAAGCATTTTCTAAAGCTCTCTGTAACGTAACGTCGTCGTTTTCGCCGGCAATTCTCGAGAGCGTCGTGGCAACGTCCACAACTTTCTTCACAACCATTTCTGGCTTGATCTTTGCCATCTCCGAGAGAAGCTCTAGAGCTGCCGCGCGAGAACTCCCTTCAGAAGCTTTAGACGCAGAAACACAAATGAGATCGATGTCCCAACTATTGACGGTCTGACCACAAAGCTCAGCTAACTTTGTTAAAGTTTGCAAACTTAACGTCAACGCGTACGAACGCTCAGCGATTTGTTCGTTGAGCTTTTTCGTTTCGGAATCATTCTTGTTGTTATCGTCGTCATCACTTTCGCTCATTCTTTCATCGCCATCGCTATTATCATCGCTCGACGACGACGATGAATTATCTTCCGCGCCGTAGAAGCGTTTCTTTTTCTTTTTGGAATTGTTTGCCGCGTTTTGTTCTTTGAGAGCTTGGCGACGAGCGTCTTCCTCGACGTCGATTTCGTTTTGCGCAAAGAGGGCTCTGCAGAGATTTTGGCAAGGGTGAATCAACGCATCGCGATTGACTGCTGTATCGGAACGCCAAGAAAACACTTCCATAGCCGCGACCGCGTTCGCTAACGAATCACCTTTCGTGAGACCAACGACGATATCCTTATCTCCAAATTTACACGCTCCGGTAATGGCGACTACGGCATCTTTACAATCCAAGGGGACCGACGCGATTGCAGCTCTCGCAGCGCCACGCGCGGTCTTATCGCCGTCGCTTTTATTCGCGTGGAACAAAACGTCCAAAACCTTTGCGCGCGAAGCTGGTGGTATTTTCATGAGCGGATAGCTCCCGCTCGCTATTTGCTCAAAACAGGCGATGCGCACGGAAACCGAAATTTGAGACTTCATGGCGTTCAAAAACGAGTCGAAAGCAAACTTACCGGACGTCACTTCCGCCGAAGAAGCGAGCTTTTCTCCAACGAAACATCGAACTGCTTCGATAGCAAACGCGGCAATTTCAAGTTGATCGGGTGCAGTCTCGTCGGCATCAAAAGAAGTGGCGCGTTCAAGCGCTCGAGCAATTTCAACCGCCTTTACTTGGTCGTCCCCAACGCCTCTTAGAATGAACAAAAGAACTCGGGCGGCGTGCGGATTCATCAGACAAAACGTAGACGACTGCGCGTTAGTAGATCTATCACCTTCTCCTCTTCTAAAAAGGTCGTCTACTTTCACCGCCGTTATTGGCTTCAACAAGCGTTTCGTATCTTCAACTAAAACTTGTACGCTTCGCATCGCCGTCCTCACAGCGCTCGCTCCATCGATGGTGATTTGCGCTCTGGCTTTCGCAGCGGCAGCAAAAGGCGCAAATTCACTCGTCGTTGGTGCGCAGTATAGCGCGTCTGCTGCAGCCCGACGAATAGACGACACCGAGCTTGCACAAGCGACTAAGAGCGCTGTTACGATTTCGTCGGAATCCTTCACGTCCTCGATTTCGGATTGAATCATCTCTAAAGCGACAATCTTACCTCGCGTGCTCGATGCGAAAGTTTGTTCGTTCGTACCGTCCTCCGCGATTATTCTGGAGGCGAGGAACCTCGCTGAATCAACGCCTCGTCGGCTTGACGCATCTAAACACTTGCGCAACAAATCTTGCACTATCATTTCGAAGGATTCGTTTGTTTGTTCACTTTCGCTCCCGGCGAGCATATCAAACGACTCAATCAAAATAGTTTCAGCGACGTTACTTTTTGCATCTCTCTTTGTGATTTTGGAGAACAAATCTTTCGCAATGTCTCTAGAGACTGGTGAAATCCAAGGCAGAGCACTAGATGCTTCGCTGAGAGAGAGCCAACACTCGATTGGAATTTTACCATCCTTGAGTCTTTCGTCGTGATGGGACCGAAACTTACCACCAAATCCGAGACATCCTTGTTCCCAGTCGTCTTTCAATACCGTCCAGATGCTCTTGCGTATGATATCTTCCATTGGAGACGAATTACACTCTGCCAAGGCGGCTTTCAGCGATAAAAGAAGCGTCAGCTTCCCGGCGCCGTCCGCGTCGCGGTACGATTCGCGAACCCACAATTCGATATCAAACTCTCCTATCGCGGGTGGTTTCTTTGCGGCTTGATTGAATCCGTAACCAATAGCGTGCACGACACTCGCTGCTATTCTCGCATCGCCTTCGTGTCGCACATCCTTCTTAGATCCGCTACTCTTGCTGTCTTCCGCGGAGGAGAAGGCTTGCTCGATAGCTCTCTTCTCGTCCGTAAAACCAAGTAAAATCGGGTGCTTACACCTGGAGGCGTCTTTTACGACAGATCGAGCGACCGCGCGGGAGTGCGACGCAGAAACTGCGCCGTAACATGCCAAAGCGGCGGCTTTATCGCGCAATGTTCTTAACTCGTCGTCGTCGTCGTCGTCGTCGTCGTCTATTCTGTCGCCTGACATTTGCCTCAAAAGTGTCGCGTATGCCTTCTTACATACTCTGCGTTCAATGTCCGCGACTTTATTGGCATCTCGCTCGTTCGATCTCGAGCTCAACTCTCTCGCAGTTTCTAATCGATGCGAGATAGCTTCGAAAAGCGACGTTCGGTTTTTCGTCAGCATGCTCAAAGACGGAGTGCCGAGTGCCAACGCGGCGACAGTTGGATCGTCATCGGAGCATCGACGGCACAGCGCGTCGGCTAGGAAACCGCCCTTCTCCAGACCTGGTGGCGGAAGAAGAGTGTTGTCTTTGTCTTTTGCCTTCTTTTCGATGAACTCGACGTGAAGGTCAATCAGACGTTGCGTCGCGTTCTCTCGAATCGACGCAGTGGGATGATCTAACGCAGCCGCCAACGATCGATTGCCGAGCTTCTTGTTCTCAATAGGCCCCGAGGCCGAACCAGCTAAAGCCTCGCGGAGGAAAGATGCGGATTCAAAATCGAGTCGTAACTGTTCTTCTTCCTCTTTCAACTTTTCCTCTTCTTTTTTCCTCGTCTCTTCGTCAATCATCATTCGATCTTCCTCGGCGTTCGTTTTGTCATCGTCTTCATCGTCGTCTTCATCGTCTTCCTCCTCTTCGTCGCTCTCCTCCGAACTACTGCTACCGTTATTTACTTTCTTCTTCTTCTTCTCCTTTCCATCGATTTCTTGTTTTTCTTGCAATCGTCGTCGTCGCTCGTCGTGCGCTCTTTTTTCTTTCCTGCGTTCCAAACCTCTCAAAAACGAATCCACCGCTTCCGCGGTGCTCTTCGGAAACCTCTGATCCGCCGCACGCAACGCTCTTTCGATGCTCTTTCTTTTCACTTCGTCCGATTTATCGCTCCTCGCTAAACTACAAACTAACTTTTTCGCTCTCGGTTCCGTCAGTTCAATCTTCTCCAAGGCTTCCATGAGAGTCTTTTCGTAATTTTCGTGCGTCCCGCAAAACTTTCCGAGCGCTTCCAACAACGGATTCACCAAACAATCGCTCGCGGTTCCATACTTATCACATATTTCCGCGACGTGAGAACTCGCGTTGTCGATTTTTACGAAATGCTTAAACGTCCGGTCCGGTATAGTCTCGATTTTTTGACTCGAACACAACACTAGTAACGTTTGCATAGCCTCTCGAACGAGCGGCGCTCGAGCACCTTTTGAAACGCCTTCTAAAAGCGCCACCGAAAATGCCTCCGTGAACGTCGTCTTCGCGCATAACGCCGCGATGAGCATCAAACACCCCGCGTAGTGTTCAGACGAGGCTTTTTGATGCAATCCAGGCTCTAAATACGTCAAAAATCTTTGCAAATGCGCGCTTTCAATGCGTTTCATCCAATCGAGACTTTCAATCATTAAAACGACGTAAAACGAATGACTCACCGAACTCGCGGAAGTCGTACCGTTCGTCGCGTTAAAATCGTTATTACTTTGGCCGTTGCAGCATTCCACCGCGCTATCGCAAATGTAGGTTAAAAACGCCTTGTCTTTCGCCACACGTTTCGCCAAGTACTCTCTCGGCACCTTGGCGCCGCTTTCCTTCACCCCTCGCATCCACTCGAACTTCTTCGCGTTTTCGAAATTGCACGTTTGCACCACCTTCACGAACTGATTGGTTCCGTGATACGGCAACAAAGACGCGATGACGTCGTCCACGTTATACACGTTAACTTTAAACCTCCGTATGAGATATTCAAAAATATGCGCGCCGTCCGCCGCTTCTTCTCTCAACGTCTCGTCCTTCGCCGTCGCTTCGTCCTCGTCGCCGCCAAAAATCTTCCCGCACGTGGACGCGAACAGCCTCAGAAACTGCCTGATGATTTTATTCAGCTTCTCGTTCTCTTTCGCGTCCAGTTTTTCTCGATGATTTTGCTTTTGATACCCTTCCAACGCTTCACCTTCTGCGTCATCTCCAAACATCCCAACGCCGTTCGTGTTCGCGGTATAAAACAGTTTACTCCCGAACGCGTCGAACCGTCCATCTCTTCTCCTCACGTTCTCGAACGCTTTTTGCGCTCTCTCTTGAATCTCTTCCAATCGAACGTCCGCCGCATCTCTCGCCGTGTGAAGTATCGACGCTTTGCCTCCTTTCAGAGCTCTGGTATTTTCTCGCGGGAACGCAGACGCGAGCTTCGAGAGTTGTTCCGACAACGCCGACCGAGTATTGTTCTGTTGTTGTTTCCGTCCGGGTGGTGCCATCTTCTTCGTCTGCGTCGTCGTGAGGTGAGATATTCAAAGCGCAGCGCGAAAAGCGCCGTCAAAACAGAATGAATGAAGAAGAGAAAACACCATCTGGTGTTGTTGTTTGTTGTTGTTTGTTGTTAAAAACGCTCTCGCCTTTTCTCTCGATCGATTTTTTTCTCTTTTCCTTTTGCTTTTTTTCTTCTTTGTTTGAAAGACTTCTTCACTCTTTTCTCTCTTTTCTCTCTTTTCTCTCTCTCTCTCTCTCTCTCTCTCTTTCTCTCTTGTAGTTTATTACACAACACAACACTATTATAATAAAATGGAGTGGTATCGAACAAAGTTTATCAAAACCGGGTCGTTTGGACCGGTGAAACACGCGATGGTACGTTCTCGTTCTCGTTCTTGTTCTTGTTTTGCGCGTTGTTTTTCTCTCGTCTCATCGTTATCTCGTGTGTCATCACATCTTCTTCCCCTAAAAACACTTGAAGAAGGTTTTTGAAAGAGTATACTACCACGCGACGCTCCTCGTCGTGACGATTCAAGTTTGGACGACGACGACGAGGAAACGACGACGACGACGATGATGATTTCGATGATCTCCTTTGTCTTCTTCTTTTCTTTTTTACGACGATGTGCGTTTGAAACTGACACATGTAATAACAACACACGAACAACAACAACAACAACAGATTGGAACGTTCGTGGTCGCCTTCGGGTTAGAACATTACATGCACCATAAGTATCACTCGCATCACGACGAGCATCATCACGACGAAACACACGGAGGAGGAAAAGGAGAAGGAGTTAACGAAAACAAAACCCACCAATCGCACTCGCCGAAGGAGTTTTCCGCGGAAACTGCCTCGTTAGATGAAATCACGAAAGAAATGACCAGACTGAGAGAAAGAGTTGGCGAGTTGCGAAAGGAAGGGAAGCACGTTTAATATCACATCATACTAATATCACAAAGTACAGTAAAAGATCTCGTTACAACAAAGGATGATGATATTAGCTTCGAGTTTCTTCAACTTTCAAATCGCCCATGCCTAAGGTGGAGAGACTGTTCAGTCTTCTCACGACGGGAGGGCCGTTTTCGCTCGCCACGTTCTCGCCTCGGGAATATTTACTGACCGGCGTTTGGGAACCAGAGTCTTCGCCGAGAGAGCTCGTTTTTGTGATTCGTCCGTCCGCGGATCGAACCATTGCGACTTGGGTGTTCTCTATGCCGGCGGCATGCGCGTTGACACCAATATCCATCGCGTCCCCAGTCGCCGGTTTCGAGCGTTTCCGATTGGCCTTGGCGCCGTTGTTGTTAGTGTTGTTAGTGTTCCCGTGCGCTTCAATGACTCGTCGCCGTAAAGACGTCGTCGTCGTCGTCGTTGGTGTCCCCGTTCCGTTCGTATTCGTTCCGTTCCTATTTTCCGCGTCTGCTACTGCTTGCACAGCTGCTTGTACAGCTGCTGGAGCTGTCGTCGTCGTTCCTTTTTCTCCCATTCTTCTTTCGTCTTCGAGCATTTTTATCAACTCGCGTTCTTTCGCTTTCTTGTTCTTGTTGATTTGCTGATTTTCCTCGTCGTCGTCGTCGTCGTCCTCGTCCTCGTCTTCATCGTCGCTATGCTTTCCTCTTTTACCGTGCGTTTGCGTGCGCCCATTTGTTGTCGTCGGCGTTTCGCCGTGTTCTAACCCGCTCGGAGAGTCTTTCCCTTCCTCTTCCTCTTTCGGCGCCACTTTCTTAAACGTCCCGACGTCCATCATCTCCGTGGTCCAATATCCGACTCGTTCGGTCGGATTCGGATTCCCCCACACTCTGTCGTTCGCCGTCCACGACTCGCCTAAAAACTCGCGACATTTCGCCAGGCACATCGCCGCCGTCGGTCGAGCTCTCGGATCTTCCTCGCAGCACGCGTTGCCCAAACCGGTGACGAAATCAACCTCGTGCGGATGCGATTTCCGTCTCCTTTTTTTCACCTGATCGATGAGCTGAAAGCACATGACCCCGTATCCGTACACGTCCGAAGAAAATGCGTACGTGTGATCTTTCTCCGAGTCGTGTTTTTCCACCTCTGGCGCTCGATATTTCGGTGGACCGATTTTCGGCGTCGTCTTCGGGTTCACGTCTCGCCGGTCGTTGGCGTATTGCGGTAGGATGCGCGCCAGACCAAAATCCGTCAGTTTCGCGGTTTCAAAGTCCTGTTGTTTTTGGTGATTGATGAGTTTTGGGTAGTGGAACGTAGTTAGTACGAGGACGATGACGAAAGAGGTGGTGAGTACACAAAATAAGCAGCCACAGAGTAAAACATTTTTGTCTCTTTTCTCTCTCTTTTGGTACTCGTTGTTCGGAGCAGCCAAAAGAGAGAAATAATAATTGTGGACTCAAAGAAGATTTTGAAGCTTTAACGGCGGCGGAAAAGGAAAAGGCTAATAATGCTCTTTCGAGAAGAAGAATAACGAGAATCGTACCGCTGAAATCAACACGTTCCTCGCTTTCACGTCCCTGTGAATGTGTCCTTGCGCGTGCATCCTCACCAGCGCTCTCGCCACGTCTTGTAAAACTCGTACCACGTTAACCTGATTGACGACGCGTTTATTCCTCAAAGAGTTCGGGACGAATTCCATGACCATGTGCAGCATCCCTTCCTCGATGAACGCGCCGTAAATAGGAACCACGTTCGGGTGCGTCATGCGCGAGAGGTAAAATATGTCTCGTTTCAAACCGGCGACTCGGTCGGGTTTTAAATTCTGAATCACTTTCACCGCCACTGCGGTCCCCAACAAGTGCGCTCGGTAGACTTTCCCGAAAGAACCGTCGCCGATTTTTTCCCAAAGCGACCGAGGGGTTAACTCGTCCGGGTCGAACCACGGGCCCGAGTCCACGTCGTTCCTGTTGGTCGTCGAGCGGTCCGTCGTCTGGTTTTCGCGGTGGTGGTCGCCAGGCTCGTTCATTCTTTTCTCTTCTTTTCTTTTCTTTTTGCGTTGTTCGTTAGTAATTCTGGTGTTCTTTCTGTTTTGGTAACGAACAAACAAACAAAGCAAGAGGTGAAAAATAATCGTACGCTTTTTGGCAACGAAAGAGAAGCAAGGAGGAAGCAAGGGCAGAGGGACAAAACCCCAGAAGAACAAAAAATTTCTAAAAAGAGCCAAATCTTCCTCCATATATATAGTCTTTAAGAGAAAACGACGTTAAAAACTCTTGCTAATAAATTATTTTTAAACCAGTAAACCACGTTACGAGCGCGCGCTTTGGATTTGTTGTTTATATTGTTGTGTTGATTTGTTGTTGTTGTTGTTGTTATTGTTTAATATCAGATCGCGTTTCCACGGTTTCCGACGTGTACGTAAACACGGATCATCCATAAGAAGTACTCCATAAAGAGGAAGAAATTAAAAAGAGCTCAAGTCGTTCCATTAATACGAGAATAGAATCATAGAGAAACAGAAACACGAGGAGAGAGAAAAGAGAGAGAGAGGTAATCTTGAGGTGATCGCCTTGCAATTGTAATACGCACATGTGGGAGCCATCGTCGAATCAGCAGCCACAGGAAGAACAACAGATTGTTAATTTGTCGAAAAAAAAATGCGTCTCGTGCGCGACAGAGAAAACCTGCCGGTGGCGACGGTCGAAATTACTCTCGCGAGCGACGCTGTGCGATAAATGTTACCGGAACGAAGCGTTAGCGCTGACCAGTCGCCAATGCTACGTGTGCGAATCGAAACAAACGACCGGGCAGTGGTTTAAATCGAAAGTTGACTTGAGTTTTGATTTATGCAGGAACTGTTGGGTGAAAGAACACGCGCTGCTGGCCAATAAAGTTTGTATTAACTGCAAAAGTAAGCGAACGAGTATGCAATGGTTGAAAAGTAAAATCTTGGAAGGCGCGGATTTGTGTAACAACTGCTATCAGAAGGAAGTGTATCAGTTGAGCAAGTTCAATGCGAACGGGTCGACGACGAGCGTGGAAGAGTTGGTCAAACCTCTGATGAAAAGAGCAATACCGACAGAGATTGAAGAGAAGGAGAAGGAGGAAGACGAAGACGAAGACGAAGACGAAGACGAATAAAGTTGTACATATATATAAAAAATGAGCTCAAGCTGACAAGTGCCAGCAGAATTTGGACAAAGCGCATCGAGCGGTCAGCAGCGTGTGAAAAACATGGTAAAACACACAGACACACGCACACATAAAGAAAGGTCATACTACCAG
>Ga0181597_10001170_pt1 | contig 29598 bp, 30 predicted proteins | sample 041ome_5_FD_148647 | JGI IMG/M metagenome (GOLD analysis project Ga0181597, IMG submission 148647) | Coastal salt marsh microbial communities from the Groves Creek Marsh, Skidaway Island, Georgia - 041403US metaG (spades assembly) | ecosystem: Environmental > Aquatic > Marine > Intertidal zone...
AAGACCCTTGGATTCTAAATAGGTATCTAACATTGTTATTTGAGTAGACTTTCCAACACCTTCAACACCCTCGAAACTAATTATTTTCATTTATCCAGTCCAACCTTTTTAATCATATCCAAATGTTCGTCATATGTTCTTGAAAAATAGTGAGAGCTAGGAGAGTTTGCTACAAAAAAGAGATATTCACCTGGTGTTGATAAAATTGCAGCTTCAATTGAACTCATTGAAGACATAGAAATAGGAGTTGGTGGTAGTCCCTTAATCATATATGTATTGTATATATTATTCTTATCAAGGATATCAGATTTTCGAATATCTCCATCAAAATTTGGAAGCAGTCCATATATAATTGTCGGATCAGCTTGAAGCTTCATACCAATACTTATTCTTTTTAAAAAAACGCCTGCTATGTCTGGTTTTTCAAAGTGATTCCCTGCTTCTTTCTCTATAATTGATGCTAATATCAAAGCTTGGTATTTATTTTTTAAAATATCATTATCAGGTCTCTTCATCCATATTGTATTTAATAAATCATCGAGTTTCTTATGGCTTTTATTTAACAGATCAGAGGCCTTCATACCTTTCTTGTAAAAATATGTATCAGGATATAAAACTCCTTCTTTAAAAGGATAATTTGTTTTTATGCATATCAATAAACTACAGTCATTAATCAAAAAACTGTTTTCAAGCTCTTTTTCAATATCATAAACATTCATTCCTTCAATTATTGTTAAAGAATGGGTATATGTTTTACCTTTTACTAAAAGATCTATTATTTCTTTAAAATCTTTATTTTCAATATTATATTCACCGGCTTGAAAAGATTTAATCGAGTTTGTATTTAAATAAATCCTAAAAAATAACTTATTTATTGAAGAGCTTAATTTTAGATTGTCGAGAACAGCATACATTGATGAACCCTCATAAACATCAATGAAGTTTTTATCTTGAATAGGATTAGAATTTAAGAATGCTTTGTAGGGTCCAAAAAAAGATAACCATACTATAGAAACGATAAATATTGTTCTTAAAAGTAGCATTGTGTATTTATAACTCATAAAAAAACGAGATTCCAATTAAATAGAATCTCGTTTTAAATATTTTTGATTGTTAGTTATGTATATAACTAAATATTAATTCTAAATAATTTAAGAATTTGAATTAATATATTCTACAGCGTCATTAACAGTTGAAATTTTTTCTGCATCTTCATCAGCAATTTCAAGATCAAACTCTTCCTCAAGGGCCATAACTAGCTCTACTGTATCTAATGAATCAGCTCCAAGATCATCAACAAAAGAAGAATCACTTTGGATTTCATCTAATGATGTACCCAACTGATCACTAACAATTTTTTTAACTCTGTCTTCAATACTCATAAATACTCCAAGGTAAAAACGACGCTATTTTACATCTATTTATTAAAAGATGCACATTTAATTAAGGTAGTTGTTTTAATACATAAAAAGACCGCCATCAACGGAGATAGTTTGGCCAGTTATATATGAAGCATCCTCGCTTGATAGAAACACAACTAAATCTGCAATATCTTGAACTGAACCCAATCTTTTTAAAGGTATATCCTCAATGAGTTTATTTTTAGCATTATCGTCAAGATATGCAGTCATATCTGTCTCTATAAAACCTGGTGCAACTGAATTTACAGTAATGCCTCTTGAGCCAACCTCTTTAGCAAGTGATTTTGTGAAGCCACTCAAACCCGCTTTAGCTGATGAATAATTGACTTGACCAGGATTACCCATCAATCCAGATACAGAAGATATATTAATAATTCTTCCATATCTATTTTTAATCATATTTTTAATTAAAGCTTTAGTAAGGTTAAATGTTCCAGTTAAATTAGTTGAAATTACATTATCCCACTCTTCGTCTTTCATTCTTAGGAACAGTTGATCAGAAGTAATACCAGCATTATTAATTAATATGCTAGGCTTCAAATTATTATCTTTTAAGTATTCAACACAGTTATTTATTGAATTTCTATCTGCTATGTCTAATGCGAGTGGTATTAAATTATCTAATTTGCTTTCAAATTTAAATTCACTTCTAGAGGTTCCAATTACTGTATAGCCTAATTGTGCAAAACTTTCAGCAATGGCTGTACCAATTCCTCTTGATGCACCGGATATAAAGACAACTTCTTTGTTCATAATAATCCTTTAAGATCATCCTCAAAAGTTTCTGAAGACATTGATAAGATATTATCTAGTCCATTCGTTTTTGCAAGTCCAGATAAAACCTTTCCAGGACCACATTCAATTACAACTCCATCAAAAGACTTAATATATTCCATTGTTTTGGTCCATTGCACGGGTAAGGTCAGTTGCTCTATAAGTTTATTTGGTATATTGGCAATATCTTCCTCAATTTTTGCATCAACATTATGTATTATTGAAATGTCAGGTGTGATAAATGTATGTTCGTCTAATTCTTTTTTAAAGACGCTAGCAGCTTCATCCATCAAATTGCAATGTGAAGCTACGCTTACTTTTAACTGTATACACCTTTTTGCTCCAGCTTCTTTGCATTTATTAGCAGCAATTGTTGCTGCTTCATCAGAACCAGCTATTACTACTTGATTTGGCGAATTTATATTGGCGGGACTTATAACTTGACCAGTTTCCTCTTCAACAGCCTTACAGATTTGATTTATCTCATTAAGGTCTAAATTTAGGATTGCAAACATTGAGCCCTTTTGTGAGTTTTCCATGCACTTACCACGTTTATGCACCAGTGAAATAGCATCATCAATTTTGATTGAATTCGAAGCAAGTAATGCAGAATACTCACCTAGTGAGTGTCCTGCTAACAGATTTGGGGTTATATCAAAAAGATCTAAAAATTTTTTGTAATATAAATACGATGCAATTACTAATGCCGGTTGAGTTATTGATGTTTTATTAAGATCTTCTTCTGGACCATTTTTAATACAGTCAACTATGTCGGTATCTAAAACTTCTTTAGATATTTTAGTAATATTATCAAGCTCATCTTCTGAAAAAGAATTGAGCATGCCGATGGATTGTGAACCTTGACCTGGAAAGATTAGACTTATATGCCTTGGCATAATCTATTTAAACAGAGGTTTCTTCTGATTCCTCTTTTTCAACTTTTCTTAAATCTTTAACAAGTCTACCCTTATAAAAACCATCTTTGGTCATTTGATGACGTGCATGCTTTTCACCAGAAACTGGATCAATAGATAGAGTTGATGCTTTAAGAGAGTCATGAGATCTTCTCTGCCCTCTTCTAGATCTTGTTACTTTACTTTTTTGAACTGCCATAGTTACCCTTAAAAAAAACGTATCCTATCAAAATTATAGGATTATTGGTAGGTATATTTACTTTAATATATCTAAGAGTATTGTGAAAGCTTCATCAATTTCAGACTTAGCGTGAATCTTTATTCCATCTTGGTCGACAAACCTTATTTCTGATGAATGAAGTGCCATTCTTTTAATTTTTTTAGGTGATATCGTCTTACTAAAATTTTTATCTCCATATTTAGCATCATTTAGTATTGGATGTCCTATATGACTGCTTTGAACTCTAATCTGGTGAGTTCGTCCTGTAAAAATATCTATTTCTACAAAACAACTAGAATTTAATAGTTTTTTTAATTTAAATGATGATATTGCTTCTTTACCATTATCAGAATTCACAAAAGATTTGCTTTGATCAATGAAATGTTTATCAATCAATGTATTAACTTTTATGGTCTTCTTTAAATGGCCTTTAATAATAGCCACATACTTTTTTTTAACTTTATTTGAAGCTAGTTGGTTGTTGAACCATTTATTTGATTGTTTATTTCTTGATAAAACAAGACAACCTGAAGTTTCTTTATCTATTCTGTGACATAAATCAATTGAACTACCATAAATATCCCTTGCTATATCAATAATGCCAAAATTATTTTTACTACCAGAATGAACTGAAATTCCATAGGGCTTGTTAATTACTAAAAAATTATTATTCTCAAAAACAATATTATCTTTTATTAAGGAATGTAATTTGGGGTTTATAGCTACAACATTTTTATCTATGTTATCTAAATAAGGTGGAATTCTAATTTGATCACCGGTTTTAATTTTTTTGTGGGGTTTGACTCGTCCAGAATTAATTCTTACCTCTCCTTTTCTAATAATATTATAAATTTTAGATTTAGGAATATTTTTAAATATCGAAATTAGATAATTATCTAGTCTCCTCCCATTATTATCTTGGTTTACTTCTAATATTTTGACAGACATAAGACAAATCTATAGGATATACGGTTAAATAACTAGATAAACTAGATATTTATATTAAAAAAGAAAGATATATACAACAGTTTAATAACAACCCCTAACAGGGTTAATCATGTAAGCACTGAAGATAAGACTTACTGATAGAAGCTTAACTAAGCACACTGCTGCATTATCTTCCTATATTTAGGGAGAATAATATGAAAAGAATACTTATTAATTCATCTTATGGTGATGAATTGCGCGTAGCACTAGTTGATGGTGCTAAATTATATGATTTTGATACAGAATCACCGGATAAAGTCCTTTTAAAAGGAAGCATTTTTAAAGCTACAGTTTCACGAATAGAATCCAGTTTAGATGCTGCATTTGTTAATTTTGGATCAGAAAGACATGGCTTCTTGCCATTAAAAGATCTATCAAGTGAGTATTATAAAAAAACAAATGGTAAAACTGAATGTACACTTAAAGAAGGTCAAGAAATTGTAGTACAGGTTACAAAGGAAGAAAGAGGAACCAAAGGAGCTGCTCTAACAACTCAAATTGGTCTAGCTGGAAGATTTCTTGTCTTAATTCCTAACTCATCAAGATCAGGTGGTATATCGAGAAGAATAAGTGGTGAAGAAAGAGATCAAATTAAACAAGCTCTAGACTCAATAAATATTCCTGACAATATGAGTGTCATTGTAAGAACAAATGGTCTTGGAAGAACTAGTGAGGAACTAAGCTTAGATTTAGCCTATTTATTAGCTCTATGGGATGAAATTAATAACAATATTCCGAACACAGAAAGTCCTGCCCTAATTTATAGAGACGACAAATTAATAGTAAGGGTTGTAAAAGATTATTTTAAAGATGACATCGAAGAGATTTTAATAGATGACAAAAACACTTTTAATGAAGCAAAAGAATTTATAGATGCTGTACTTCCAGATCATGCAGATAAGGTTATGTTGTATGAGGAAGAAATACCATTATTTAATAGATACCAAATTGAATCACAAATTGAATTAGCTTTCCAAAGAGAAATATCTTTATCATCAGGAGGTTCGATTGTAATTGACCCAACTGAAGCCATGACGGCTGTAGATGTTAACTCTGCAAGATCAACTAAAGGCAAGGATATCGAAGATACTGCATACAAAACAAACCTTGAAGCGGCAAAAGAAATTGCAAGACAGCTTAGATTAAGAGACGTTGGTGGATTGGTGGTTATAGATTTTATTGATATGTTAGATCAATCTCATCAAGAAAAAGTAGAAGCTGCTTTTAGAAAAGCTGTTTACTCTGATAGAGCAAGAGTTCAAATTTCAGGTATTTCTAAATTTGGTCTATTAGAAGTATCAAGACAAAGATTAAGACCCTCACTAAATGAATCATATGATATTGAGCATGTATTAGTAAGAGGCCCAAGGTCGCTTGGTCAGTCAATCTTAAGAATAATTGGAGAGGATTCAGCAAAAGATAATACTGGTGAAATTCAAGTATATGTCCCTTCAGATGTAGCAAGTTATTTATTAAACGAAAAAAGAAACGATATTATTAATATTGAAAAAACAAATAATATTAGAGTTCTTATAATAGCTGATCCTTATAAATCAAGACCATACTACAAAGTAGTTAGAGTTAAAGCCTCTGATATTAAAAATGTTGATTCGTATGACTTAACACCCAAAAGTCCTGAGCCAGATACAAGCTGGAGAGATGATAAAAATCAATCTAAGATGATGAAGCCTGTAGTTGATGGTATTAAGCCACCAAAAATGCCTAAAAAGAAAAAAGATGGATTGGTGTCTTGGATTAAAAGTATTGCGGGCATTGATTCAGAAGATAAGCCTAAAGCTAAAACTAAACCTAAAAGAGCTAATCAGAATAGAAGAAAAAAACCGACTAGTGGCAATAAACCAAAACAAAATCAACCTAGAAATGTTAATAAAAAAAATGTTTCCACTAAACCAAAAAAGACTCCACAAAAGAAAAAAGAGCCTAATAAATTAAAAACTGATTCTGATAACAACAAAACTTTAGATAAGAAAAAAAACATTGATGCGAAGCCCAAAAACAAGGCGCCTAAAAAAGAAAGAGTAAATAAAGAACAATCTAATAGGCCAAAACCGTTTAAAAAAGAAATGGACAAAGCTCCATCTAAAAAAGAACCTGCCATTAAAGAAATTGTAAAGGAGCCAAAGGTTAAAAAAGAGATACCTACTAGAGCTGCTAACGATCCGAGATACAAGAATTAATCAATCTTCCAGAAAGTGTTGATTTGGGAGGTATATTAGGCAAGTTATCTATATCAAACCATTTTGCATCAACAATTTCATTACCATCTACTTTGATGTCGCCTGATTCATAATCACATGTATATGCAAGCATCAGTTGGCTAGGAAAAGGCCATGCCTGACTTGCATAGTAATTAATATTATTAACCTTAAGGGAAACTTCTTCAAAAACTTCACGAATCACTGTTTCTTCTGTAGTTTCTGAAACCTCTACAAATCCAGCTAATGCACTATAAAGACCTTCTGGAAAAAGAGCATTTCTTGCTAATAGAATTTGATTATCTTTTTTAATTAAAGCTAAGACACAGGGAGATATTTTTGGATAAATCATTAAATTATTGCATTTGCAAAACATAGCCTCCTCAGTTGAATCAAATTCCATAACTGAACCGCAATAACCACAATGCTTACTACTGTTTAGATAATGAAGTAACTGATTTGCCCTGCCTACAAGCCCTAAATCTTTTTCAGATAATATTGTCATTAAGTATCGTAGGTCATATTCCACTAAGGATTGATAACCTTGATTTGAAAGACTAAAGGATTCATTTGATAAATCAGCAGCATAGATGTTTATATTATTATCTTGAGCAATGCCAATTTTTTTAAATTCAAAATTGGTAAAATTTAAAAATGATGAATTTAAAAGAAATGTTTTATCATTTAAATCATATAAAACCTTATTATTTATAAAAATAATAAATAGATTTGAAATTTCAGGCTTAATGTCTAAAAATCTTTTAAAATGCATAATTAATAATAAATTAAAATACTTACATGATTAGCGAAATACAAAAACTTTTTCTAGGTAACTCACCAATTTGGTACAAGCAGACTATTGTAGCTTTCTTAATAATTAATCCAATAGCCTTAGTACTTTTTAATTCAATTGGAATGAATGGCAATTTTATAGTTGGTTGGATGTTTTTACTTGAATTCATATTCACTCTAGCATTAGCGCTCAAGTGCTATCCCCTTCAACCAGGAGGGTTACTTGCTATTGAAGCTATAGTTCTAGGACTTACAACAACAAAAGGTATCTATTATGAAATTGAGCATAATCTTGAAGTAATTTTATTATTGATTTTTATGGTCGCTGGTATCTATTTTATGAAAAATTTGATGCTGACTATATTTACCAAACTATTATTAAAAGTTAAATCTAAAACAAGTTTATCTTTGATGTTCTGTTTTGCTGCAGCCATATTATCTGCATTCTTAGATGCTTTAACTGTTACTGCAGTACTTATTGGAGTAACAATTGGTTTTTACAGGGTCTATCATACAGTTTCCTCGGGTAAGGATTTTAGTAATAAAGATCATAACTATAATGATGACTCATCATTATCAGATATTGGTGCTGAAGATCTTGAGTCTTTTAAAGCGTTCTTAAGAGACTTGGTTATGCATGGAGCTGTAGGTACGGCTCTTGGAGGAGTCTGTACAATTGTCGGTGAGCCTCAGAATTTATTAATTGCAAAAGTTGCTGGATGGGAATTTATTGAATTCGTTATTCGAATGGCACCAGTGACTATGCCTGTATTTATAGCCGGTCTTTTAACCTGCTTTTTAGTAGAAAGATTTTCTATTGCTGGTTTTGGCAATCAATTGCCAGAGAGTGTAAGAAATATATTTAATGACTTTGATGTATATGAAACACAAAATACAACGCTTCAGCATAAAGCAGAACTAGTTATAGAAAGCTGTGTTGCTGTATTTTTAGTATTTGCATTGGCATTTCATGTTGCTGCTGTCGGGCTAATTGGTCTTGCTGTAATAATTTTATTAACCGCTTTTAAAGGTATCACAGAGGAACATCACCTCGGTGAAGCTTTCCATGAAGCATTGCCATTTACAGCTCTTCTAGCTGTTTTCTTTGCAATAGTAAGTGTTATCAATGATCAGCAACTATTTTTACCTGTTATAAGTTATGTTTTAGCACAACCTTTAGATGTTCAGCCTCCATTATTTTTTGTTGCTAACGGCTTTTTATCAGCAATAAGTGATAATGTTTTTGTTGCTACAATTTATATTAATGAGGTTAAGGCAGCACTTGATAGTGGTGTTATTTCAAGAGAACAGTTTGATCTATTAGCTGTATCAATTAATACAGGAACAAATATTCCGAGTATTGCGACTCCAAACGGACAGGCTGCATTTTTATTCTTGTTAACTTCTTCACTTGCACCATTGATTAATTTATCTTATTTAAGAATGGTCATGATGGCCCTTCCATACACAATTGTTTTATCAATTGTTGGATTCTTATCCATCGTATATCTATTGTAAGAATGTCTTATTCAAACATGCATAAGGCATCTATTGCTCCGATGATGCAATATACTGATATGCACGACAGATATCTTCTAAGATTAATCTCTAAAAAAGTCTTTTTATATACTGAAATGGTTACAACCGGAGCCATTCTTTATGGCAAATGTTTCCATCAACTAGAGTTCAATAAAGAGGAACATCCCGTTGCAATTCAGCTTGGAGGTTCTGATGTTGATGATTTAGTTAAATCTGCAAAAATAGCTGAGGATTATGGTTACGATGAAATCAATTTAAATGTTGGTTGCCCATCCGATAGAGTTCAAAAAGGTAGATTTGGTGCTTGTTTAATGCTTGAGCCAGAACACGTAGCAGAGTGTTTAAATGCAATGCAAACAAATGTTAAGGTTCCAGTAACTATAAAGTGTAGACTTGGGGTTGATCATCATGAAGATTATGAATTTTTATATAATTTTGTAAATATTGTTCAAGATGCTGGGATAAAACATTTTATCATTCATGCACGAAATGGTATTTTGAAAGGATTGAGTCCAAGACAAAATAGACATATTCCCCCGCTTAAATACGATTATGTTTATCAATTAAAAAAAGATTTTTCTAATCTAAACATTACAATTAATGGCGGTATTAAAACTATAGATGAATGCAAAGATCATCTTAAATATGTTGATGGAGTGATGATTGGAAGAGCAGCATATGAAAACCCCTTTTTAATTAAAGACATTGATACAGAACTATATGGTATTGAATCAAATATAAATTCTAAAAAATCTATTCTTAATCAGTATTTAGATTATGTTGAAGATAAACTTCAAGAAGGCCATGACTTATCAAGAATGATGAAACACCTTTTTGGCCTATCGCGAGGTGATAAATTTGCAAAAACTTTTAGGATTAAGATTTTAGAAGTAATAAAAAAAGAATCTCTTGGTCAACATAGAAAAGAATTGGAAGATTTATTGATCTATTAAAAAGTCATCCATTTCTTCTAAAAACTCATCCTCAACATCTACCCCATCTTTAACTTCATAATTCAGATACTGGATATATGAATCTTTTACGAAATCATATCTATCGCCGTAAATAAGTGATTCGATTTCTAAAAGGCGCTCTCTTGTTTCAAGCGCATCAATGCCCTTTAGAGCAATATTGACATCGGATTCCGTCATATGAAAAGTCACAGATAAAAATGAAGAAAATGGTCTGCTAAGTGTATCTCTAAGTGACGATGGTCCAAGAGCTGGCAGCATAATATATGGACCTGATGGTACTCCCCATAAAGCTAATGTTTGGTCAAAATCCTCTTCATGCCTTGTAAGACCCATTTTTGTTGCAACATCTATAAAACCACCAAGACCGATTGTAGAATTTATAACAAAACGAGTTAAGTCATTAAGAGCGAGTTTAGGCTTTCCTTGTAAAACTTGATTAACAGTGGTTTCAACTTCTTCTAAATTATTAAAAAAATTAGTAATACCTTTTTTTATTGGCTTTGGTGCTTTTGAATATGTTTGGGCAACAGGTTTTAAAAAATTTCGGTCTAAAGATTCATTAAACTCAAAAGTAACTCTATTTATATCCTCAAAAGGATCGTTTATATCTTCTGCATATAGTGAGGTACTGAATAAAATAAATATTAAAAAGTAACCTCTCATCTCCTAATTATACAAGCGATTTGATTAGGCTAGATATAGCTTTAAATGAAATATGTGTTTTATTAGGATCAAAATTATAAATATCGTTACTAAAATCAATTGTTGCTAATTTTTCAATTTTAAATTTTGTAATTAAATCAAAATTATTAGTAAATTTATTATCTGAAATATTATTTTCAATGTACCCAAGAATATCTATATCTAGTTTATTAAATAGCTCGACGGATCTAATAAGGTCATGTTGTGCTAATTTATTTGGCGTTGATACTAATATTGAGTGATCAAGTTTTATTTCAGATGCAATAGTTAAGTATGCATCTCCTGTTCCTGGGGGCATATCAACAAACAATATATCTAGATCACCCCAATCAGTTGAATGGATTAATTGTTTTATAGCTCCACTTAACATAGGTCCTCTCCAAAGTGCTGCTTTTTCTGAATCCAATATTAGTCCCATAGAGTTTATTAATACTCCGCTTGCCTCAACGGGTTTAAATAACTTCTTCTCATTTTTTTTAATAATTTGAGGTTTTGTGTTATCTATTTCAAATAAAAGATGTTGGTTTGGACCATAAATATCTGCATCCAGTAAGCCTACTTTATAGCTCTTTGCTGCCTCTATAGCCAGACCTGCAGTTATTGAGCTTTTGCCTACTCCTCCTTTTGCAGATGCTATAGCAAATATTTTCTTAATGGTCATATGAGATGCTTTTTCACATATAATACAGCTTATATATGAGCTCAACTACAGCTAAAGGCAGAAAAATAATAATTACTCAGGCTTTGCCTTATGCAAATGCCTCGCTTCATCTTGGACATATACTTGAAGCTGTTCAATCAGATATTTGGTCAAGATTCCAAAATAACACTGGTAACGAGTGTTTATTCTTTTGTGCTGATGATACTCATGGCACTCCAGTCATGCTCAAAGCAAAAGAAATGGGTATTTCTCCAGAAAAACTTATTAAAGATATTCAAAAAGATCATGAAGAAACTTACAAACTTTATGATATTAACTTTACAAATTATCACTCAACTCACTCAGAGGAAAATAAGAAATACTCAGAGCTTATCTATTTAAAGGCAAAAGATAACGGTTTTATTACAAGAAATACTATTAATCAATTATTTGATGAAAGTGAATCAATGTTCTTGTCTGATAGGTTTGTTAAAGGCACATGTCCAAAGTGTGGCGCTGAAGATCAACATGGTGACAACTGTAGTGTATGTGGTGCTACTTACGATGTAAGTGAAATAAAAGACCCTATATCAGTAATTTCAAACACCAAGCCAATTAATAAAGAAAGTGAACATTTATTTTTTGATCTACCAAAAAAAATTGATGCTTTAAAAGAATTCCTTTCAAATGGCGATTTACAAAAACCTATAACCAATAAATTAAACGAATGGTTAAATGATGATCTCCAACAATGGGATATTTCACGTGATGCTCCATATTTTGGTTTTGAAATACCAGGTGAAGATAATAAATATTTTTATGTATGGTTAGATGCCCCAATTGGATACATAGCTTCTATTGATAATTGGGCTGCAAAAAATAAACTAGATATGAGTACTTTATGGTCAGAGAACTCTGATTATGAAATTTATCATTTTATAGGCAAAGACATTGCTTACTTTCATGGCTTATTTTGGCCAGCCCTATTAAGTGCGGCAAATTTTAAAATGCCAAACGGTATTTATGTTCATGGATTCTTAACTATCAATGGTGAGAAGATGTCAAAATCTAAAGGTACAGGAATTATGGCAAAAGAATTTGCAGAAATTTGTGATCCTGAAACCTTAAGATATTATTTTGCTGCAAAATTGAATGACAAAGTTGAAGATATAGATCTTAATTTTGAAGATTATGTTCAAAGAATAAACTCAGACCTTGTTGGTAAATATTTAAATATTGCTAGCAGATGCTCATCCTTTATAGCAAAAAATGATAATAAGTTATCAGAAACATATGATCTTGATTTAATTCAAAAAGTTTCAAGTCAACATGAATCGATAATAGAACATTTTGAAAGAAGAAATTTCTCTAAAGCTGTAAGACTTATTATGGATTTGGCAGATATTACCAATAAATATATAAACGACAATACACCTTGGAAAAAAGATAAAGATGAGGCTGCATATATTGCCACAACAGCTCTTAATGCATTTAATATCTTAACTATTTATCTTAGTCCAATTATTCCAAAAATAACTCAAGAAGCTTTCAAATTTCTAAATCAAACCAACCAATCCTTTAATGATGTTGAAAAAAAACTTGAGAAAGACATTAATAAATATAAACCACTATTAAAAAGACTAGACCCTATTATTATCCCTGAGGAAAAAGAAATGACCGAAGAAAATAACTATATTAATATCGATCAATTTGCAGAAATTGATTTACGAGTCGCAAAGATTGTTGAAGCGTCACTTGTTGAAGGAGCTGATAAACTACTTCAACTTAAACTAGATGTTGGTGAATTAGGTGAAAGAAATGTATTTGCAGGAATAAAAGCAGCATACAGCCCTGATGAATTAATAGATAAAATGGTTGTATTAGTAAGTAATCTAGCGCCTAGACAAATGAAGTTTGGTTTATCAGAGGGAATGGTTTTAGCTTCAAGTGATGATAAAGGTATATATTTAATCTCTCCAGATTCTGGAGCTATTCCTGGTTTAAGGGTTAAGTAATGGCTAAAGAAATTGATATTGTTGTTGTTGGCGCTGGTCCTGTTGGGCTTTTTACAGTTTTTGAAGCAGGGCTACTTGGTTTGAACTGTGTCCTTATAGATAATCTCGATAAACCAGGTGGTCAATGTGCTGAGCTTTATCCAGAAAAACCAATCTATGATATTCCCGGGGTGCCCTTTCAGACCGCTCAAGAGCATGTTGATGCTTTATTAGAACAAATCAAGCCATTTAATTATGAGCTTATACTTAATGAAAGAGTTGAAGAAATAAATGAGATTGACCATAAAGATGATAAATACTGGTCTCTTACCACTAATGAGGGCACTAAATTAACTACAAAAAATATCTTTATAGCAGCTGGTGCTGGATCTTTTGAACCAAGAAGACCGCCCAATATAGAAGATCCTGATAAATTTATTAATAAGGGTGTTACCTATGCTGTTCGCTCAAAATCAACGTATGAAAATAAAGATGTCTTTATATTTGGCGGCGGTGATTCAGCTCTTGACTGGTGTGTTGAATTGGCTGAGAAAGCAAAATCTTTATCACTAGTTCACAGAAGAGATGCCTTTAGAGGAGCTCAACATACAGAGGAGCAAATGCGTGAACTGGTTGCCGCTGGGAAGGTAAAGCTTCTTACCCCTTATTTAATTGATGGTATTGAAGGTTCAGATAAAGTAACAGGAGTGTCATTGAAAAACTTTGATAATAATGAAATAGAACATTATGAAGCTGATGAGCTTTTGTTTCTATTTGGTTTAAATAAAAAATTAGGTCCAATCCTTGAGTGGAATATAGATCTAAATGGTAAAAAAATATCTGTAAATACTGAAAATTTTCAAACATCTGTGGAAGGTATATTTGCAGTAGGTGATATTAATGATTATCCAGGAAAACTAGACTTAATCTTATCTGGTTTTCATGAGACAACACTAGCAGTTCAAGAGGCTTACAAAAGGTTATACCCTGGTGAGCGAGTGCCATTTGGGTACACAACTTCAAATTCAAAGCTTCAAGAGAAACTTGGCGTTAAAAAGTAAGTAAATTGGAATTAATTAACTTAATACACAAAGAGTTACCTCAAATACAATGCGGTAGATGTGATACACCAGGTTGTAAACAATATGCTCAAGCCATTGTAAGTGGAGATCCTCATGATAGATGTGTGCCTGGCGGTGAAAAAACACTTAAAAATCTCAACAGTATTTTGAAAAAGAATATTAAGAAAGTTGATATTGAGTACGGTCCGACAATTAAAGAGCAAAAAGTTTCTATTATTGAGGAAGAATGTATTGGTTGTAAGAAATGTATTGATGTGTGCCCTGTTGATGCAATTGTGGGTTCTGCAAACATGATGCACTCTGTAATAGATGACATATGTACAGGATGTGAGCTTTGTATTGAGCCATGTCCGGTAGATTGTATAGAGATAGTCTCTACTTCAACTAAATCAATTAATAAGGCAAGAAATGCTTCTCAATACTTTTTTGATCTTAAAGAATCTCTTAGTAGCGATAAAAAAAGATCTAAATTAAAAAATTTTTCAGATGAAAATCTTAATATTAGTAAAACCATAAATACTCAAATCATTAATAGAAATATTGATAAATCAAAGAATCTTAAAAATATGCAAATTCACATAGCGCAAAAAGATTTAAAAAGTATTCATGAATTAACAGATGATGCTGTGAATAAACTTATTAAAGACAAGTCTGACTAATGCTTAAAGACAGATTTAGAAAATATTTACCCGTTGTAGTTGATCTTGAAACTGGTGGATTTGACCCTCTCAAAAATGCCATCCTTGAAATTGCTATTACTCTTATTGAAGAAGAAGATGAACAATTAGTTGTGGGCGAGACTCATAGATATCATATACAACCCTATCGAGGGCTAGAAGTTGAAGATGAGTCTCTTGAATTTACTAAGATTAAATTAGACCATCCATTAAGAAATGCAGTTGAAGAAGAAGTTGCCCTAAAAGAACTATTTAAAATAATTAATCAAACAAAAAATAAATATGAATGTTCAAGAGCAATTTTGGTTGGTCATAATGCTCACTTCGACAGTTCATTTTTAAATGCTGCAATTGAACGAAATGGTATCAAGAGATCACCTTTTCATCCATTTTCAGTTCTTGATACCGTAACGCTTGGAGCTCTTGCGACCAACCAAACTGTATTGGCTAGAATATGTGAGTTATTAGATATTGATTATGATTCAAAGGAAGCACATTCAGCAGCATACGATTCAGATGTTACTGCTCAAGTATTTTGTAAAATAATAAATAAATACAGCTAACTGGTTGCTTCTTGAATAGCTTTTAGCAAGTCACCAGAGGCATGCATTTGGGCTACTATGTCAGCGCCACCGATTAATTCACCTTTTATAAATACCTGAGGAAAAGTTGGCCAATCTGAAACAGAAGGTAATGCAGTTCTAACATCATTGTTTTCAATTACATCGACGTATGAAAATTGTGCATCACACTCTATTAATGCTTGAACTGTGCGAGCAGAAAAACCGCATTGAGGTTCATAAGGAGTTCCCTTCATATAAATTAAAATATCATTCTCTTTAATTTGCTGTTTTAATTTTTCTTCTATTGTCATGTTTATCCTTTAATAACCTCTATATACCTCTTTATAGTGTCTTCAAAGCCATAATTCAAGGCGTCAACTACAATTGCATGACCAATAGATACCTCATTTACACCACCTATTTTTACTAAATGAGGTAAATTAATTAAATTCAAATCATGTCCCGCATTAACCATTAAATTTTTATCTTTTGCAGCATAAATTAATTCTTCTAGCTTAGCGTTAATAGCTAGATTATTTAAATCAATTAACTTTGAAAATTCACCAGTATGTATTTCAATAGTATTGGCACCAACTTTAAGCGCATAATCTATAGCGTCTAAATTTGTATTATTATTTTTTAAATTATCTACAAACAAACTGATTGATGTATTTTTACAAAGATTATTCAAATTGCATATTACATTAATTAAATCATCATCATGATCACCACTCTCCCAGCCATGATCTGAAGTTATTTGATTTGGTAGATCTGGAACAAGGGTTGCTTGGTCTGGTTGACATGTATTTACTAAATTTACATAGCCCTGAAAAGGATCTGCAGGCTCAGAAAATGGATTACCTTCAATATTGAACTCTACATCTCTCTCTTTACATATTTTACCCAATGAAATCACATCTTCACTTGTTGCATGTCTGTGGTCTGGCCTTGGATGTAAGGTGAGACCATCAACACCAAGATCAATTGCTTGATTAGCATAATCCTCTAAAGAAGGGTTGTTTTCTCCTCTAGCGTTTCTTAATAAAGCAATCTTGTTTAAATTTAAGCTGAATTTCATATTCTAATTATAAATTATTAAGTGGGCTAGAAACGATACAAGTCTTCGTCTTTGTTGACTATTAAATCATAGGCGTTATTAACGGAATAATTTGATCTATCAAACCCTTTGATTATCACCACAGGCTTCATATCATTGCCTTGACCCATCAATAATCCAGCAGCAGCAGCTAATTCATCAGCAATGGCAATTTCTGTAGCATGCAATGTATTTCCAAAAATATCTTCTTCACCTTTCAAATCTATAAGACTCTGAATATTAGAACTGGCAATTGCAAAATTCGTTACACCAGATCTATATGGCCTAGTCATCGAATCAGTGATTATTACACTAATATCTTTATCTAACTCTGAACTGATTTGAGTTTGAATATCATTTGCACTTTTTTTTGGATTCTCTGGCAGTAATAGAACAAGATCTTTATTTTTTGAAATATTAGATTTATCAATGCCTGCATTAATGTTTATGTACCCAAGTTTGTGCTCAACAATGATTACATTTTTTTCAGTACTTAATATCTCATTAGATTCATCCAAGATAAGTTGCATAAATGATGGATCTCTACCCAGGCTCTTTCCTAATTTTATAGCTTTCTCTGAAGGATTGATTTCTAATAAATTTTTAAATCTATTTTCTGATTTTGAAACAATTTTTTGAGCTAGCAATATTACATCACCATCATCAACAAGAATTGCATTGCCTTTAATAGAATCTATGATAATTGAACATAAATTATCGCCAGGATTGATTAAAGGAAACTCATCTAAGGCTTGTATTGATAAATGGTTCATAATTATTTAAAAAGCATATTTTTAAGCGATTACAATAGCATATATATATTCTAAATAAATCCTAATGTATACTTCAGAATTATGACCATATTAGATCAAAAATTACTGGATATACTTGTTTGTCCGGTTTCAAAAAAACCTCTTGAATATGATAAAGAGGCCAATGAACTAATTTCTGAAGAAGCTGGGTTAGCCTATCCTGTAAAAGATGGTATTCCTGTTATGCTTCCTGACGAGGCCCGCAAACTTTAATAAAAGCGCCCGTAGCTCAGCTGGATAGAGTACTTGGCTACGAACCAAGGGGTCGGGAGTTCGAATCTCTCCGGGCGCGCCATTACTTAACCTTTTCGAGATTTATTTCTTTTTTTAAATCCTTTTTTATTATGGAATCTTTTCTTATTTGGTTTATCTTTTATTGGAACCATTTGCTCTGGCTCAAAACCTTCAATCTCTACCCTTTCTAATTTTTTATTTATAAGTTTTTCAATATCCCTTAAAAGACGGAATTCATCTGCACTAACAAGCGTAATTGCCTCACCCATATCACCTCCTCTGCCTGTTCTTCCAATCCTATGAACATAATCTTTGGCAACAGTTGGGACATCAAAGTTTATAACTTGTGACATTCTTTTTATATCTATACCTCTAGCTGCAACATCTGTTGCTACCAGAATTTGAATTTTATTATTTTTAAAAGCTTCAAGAGCTTTCATTCTATTATTTTGCGTCTTATTTCCATGAATAGCTTTTGAATTAATATGAACCTTGTCTAGTTGTTTTTGAAGTCTATCAGCACCGTGCTTAGTTCTGGTAAACACTAAAGCTTGATCCCATTTTTTAGTCTTGATAAGTTCAATTAATAATTCTGCTTTTCTAGATTTATCAACGGGGTGAATATAGTGGTTAATGTTCTCACCCGTTTCATTATCGTTAGTGACAGAAATCTCAATAGCCTTCTCAGCCATGTTCGTAGCTAATGATCTAAATGAATCTGAAAATGTTGCAGTGAACATTAGATTTTGTCGTCTATCTGGTAATAGATTGGCTATCTTTTTAATATCATGAATAAATCCCATATCTAACATTTGATCAGCTTCATCTAGCACTAATATCTCAATATTCTTTAAATTCACCGATTTTTGATTATGTAAATCTAACAATCTTCCTGGAGTAGCTACTAAGACATCTATACCTTTTCTTAGCTTTAATCTTTGGTTGTGTATTCTCGCACCTCCATAAACTGCAGTTGAGCGTATACTTAAATATTTGCTGTATGTATTAACACTCTCTCTTACTTGAGCTGCTAGCTCTCTAGTAGGCGTTACTATTAAGGCTCTTAACTGATGACCTTTATATTTATATTTTGGATTGGATAATTTTGAGAGTATTGGTAAAACAAATGCTGCAGTTTTACCAGTTCCAGTTTGTGCAGCAGCCATAATGTCACTATTATTTAAAACTGCTGGAATAACTTCAGCTTGAATAGGTGTTGGTTTTTTGTAATTTTGATCTTTTAATGATCTTAAAATTGGGTCTGATAGCTTCAGATCATTAAATTTCATTTAGTCCTTTGTAATGCTTTGGCCGAAGGGTACAGACAACATACACAATGGTCAATGTTTATTTCACACTGCCATATTAAGATAACCAGTGTTATTCAATAACCAATAGGTCTTCAGCTAATATTACTTTTCCAGTAAAGTTTAATTTTATGTCCTTCATAACAGAATCCTCTGATGCTCCCCAAAATAAAATATGAGATGGAACTAGAGTTTTTGGATTAAGCTCTTTTGCAAGAACTCCTAAATCTATAGACGAGGTGTGATGTGCTTTGTGATATATCTTCCAATCAGCGGTTTTTGATTTATATCCTTCACTTGAGTAAACCTCGTGTACAAGAATATCCACACCTTTAGAGTATTTTTTTAGATTATCACTAATTGCCGTATCACCAGAGAAAACTATTTTTTTATCCTCTGTTTCAAAAAGGTAACCAAAGCTCTCTTTCAAATCACCGTGGTTGTTATAAAAAGCAGTAACAGTTACGTTTGCGTCTTTAAAAATAACCCCTTCTTCTACTTCTTTAACTATTGATACGAAACCTTTCTTGTTTGCTGGCTGTGTTCCATATAATCTATAGTCGATATCCAGTTGATAAGCTTCTGTTATTTTTGTGACCATATCTTTCAAACCCTTTGGACCAAATAACTTAAGTTCTGTGTCTCTACCCATGACCCATGGAGACAAAACTAAATCAGCTAGACCTCCAGAATGATCGGAATGTATATGTGTTAAAAATGCATGCTCAATATTAGCTATTTCCATTTGCTCAAATTGCCCGCCATATGATGGTGACATTGCAGATGCCCTTCTCATAACTCCAGGACCAAAATCAACTAAATAAGCACTCTCATTAACTACAACTGCATAAGATGAACCATATCTTTCAGGATCTGGGTTAGGTGTACCAGAACCTAAAATAATTAATTTAGTATCAGAAAATATGTTTAATGAAAAAAATAATACAGCAACGATGTAATACTTTTTAGACAGAATGAAGTTTTTGTTGTGGAATTGAATTTTTAATTCCAGTTACATTATTTTCTTTATCGAAGTAAACAAGAGTTGGTTTATGTTTAGCTGATTCAGCTTCATCAAATTCGCCATATGTACATATTATAACAATATCATTTAAGGATACTTTGTGAGCTGCCGCACCATTAACTGATAAAGTCTTTGATCCTGGCTCAGCTAATATTAGATATGTTGAAAATCTTTCGCCATTGGTTACATTATAAACATCTACTTTTTCGTATTCCTGCATTCCTGCAGCATCTAAAAAGTCTTGGTCAACAGCACACGAGCCCTCATAGTCAAGCTCAACTTGAGTGACGTTGATACGATGAAGCTTTGATTTAAGCAATGTTTTTAACATAACGATGCGAAGTATAAGTAATTATTTAGCATATTTAAAGGATATAGCTAGTCAATTAATATATTATCGATGAGCCTAATTCCACTAATAGATGCGGCAATAGCAACCAAAAATGGCTTCGAATTAAAGTCTTCGAGATCCTTTAAACTTATCGGATCGCAAACTGATAAATAATCAACGTCAAAACCTTTTTTTGTTAACTCATCTTTATGGCTCTTAATGATTTCATTAGACAAGTTACTTGAATTGTCTTTGATTGAAGAAAGAGTTTCATAAAGTTTAGAGGCCTTTTTTCTATCAGATTCAGATAGTCTATTGTTTCTAGATGACATTGCTAATCCATTTAGCTCTCTTACAGTCTCCACACTTATAATTTCTATAGGTAGATTATTTTCGATAACAAAATTCTTTATTAGAGTTAATTGCTGAAAATCTTTCTTACCAAAAAATGATCTAGTAGGTTTCGTTATTTCAAATAATTTATTAACAATAGTTAAAACCCCATCAAAGTGGCCCGGTCTATTCATTCCACAGAGATATAAGGCTGTATCAGGTGCTTTTATCTCTTTAATGTTATCAAGTATTGAAGAATCTGGAATAAAAACAGAATCACAACCATGCTTAGATAAAAGAGCAATATCATCATCTAAAGATTTAGGATAATTATTAAAATCGCTAGCGTCGTTAAACTGAAGCGGGTTAATAAATATTGAAGCAGTCACATGAGAATCATAGGATCTTGCCTTATCAATTAGTGTCATATGACCTTTATGTAAATTTCCCATTGTTGGGACAAATGAAATTGATTCAATAGTGCTTCTAAATTCTTTAAATTGTTGATATTCGGTTATAATTTTCAATATATCTTAATAAAAAGTATGCTTTTCCGCAGGAAAATTTCCAGATTTTACCTCTTTAACATAATTAGCTAGAGCTTCTTGAATTGAACTAGAGTCTTCCATAAAGTTTTTAACAAATTTTGGCAATTTATCTAAGCATGAAATACCGAGCAAATCATGCACAACCATTACCTGACCATCAGTTGCTGATCCGGCACCAATACCAATTACAGGAATTGATATCTCATTCATGATTAATTTAGTTAATCCATCTGGTACGCATTCAAGAAGTAATAATGAAGCTCCAGCTTCTTCTAGAGATTTAGCTTCATTAATAATCAATTCATGTTTTTCAGGGTTTCTGCCTTGAACAAAGTTACCACCTATTCTATTTATAGCCTGAGGTGTTAGCCCCATGTGAGCACATACAGGTATTCCTCTATCCGCTAGCATAGATGCCATTTTAGAAATCCACTCTCCGCCTTCAATTTTTATTGAATTTGCTCCTGCTTGCATGAGCCTTTTTGCATTCTCAAGACCCATATCATCAGTTGCATAACTCATAAACGGCATATCCGCCATTATATGAGCCCCTTTATTGCCTTTAACCACACATTCTAAGTGATAAATCAGCTGATCCATTGTTACAGGTAATGTACTGTCATGGCCTTGAATAACCATGCCAAGACTATCACCAACAAGGACAACATCCACTCCTGCATCACATATTTTTGACGTTAGTGTCGATTCGTAGGATGTTAAGCAAGTAAATTTTTCCCCCTGGTCTTTCATCTTTTTTAATGAAGATAACGTAGTTTGTTTTTTATCCGATTGAGCTGACATAGTTAAGATTTAATATTTAGAGCGATTATATTTAATATTTCACGAGCAATTTTAATTTTTTTATCTTTTTTAAGAAAAATAGTTTCATTTTTTGTAATAACATGGACCTCATTATCATCCGAATCAAAACCTATAGTTTTATCTGATACGTCATTAGAAATAATCATATTAAGGTTTTTTGAATTTAATTTTTTGCTTGCATTATCATTTACATTCGAAGTTTCCGCAGCAAATCCAACAATGTAAGCTGAATTATGACGTTTAGAAACCTCAGACAAAATGTCATGATTTTTTTCTAAATTAATTTCAAGATTTTCTGACTCTTCTTTCTTAATTTTTGTGTCTGAATAATTAGCTGGTTTGAAATCAGCAACAGCTGCGCAAGATATGAAAATATCAGATGATTCCATACATTCAAAAACCTTATTAAGCATTTCAGCAGCAGAATTAATTTTAAATAAATTTATTCCTCTGTTTGCTGTTAAAGATACAGGACCGCTAACAAGATTCACATTTGCGCCTTGAAGCTTTGCTGCCTCTGCAAGAGCGTAACCCATTTTTCCTGAGCTATTATTTGATATATATCTCACTGGATCTATTTGTTCTCTTGTTGGGCCGGCAGTAATAGTTATAGTTTTTCCAGACAAAGGACCTTTATGTAAATCAGACTTAATTAACTCAATTATCTTTTCAGGCTCAACAAGTCTTCCAGGTCCTACATCACCACAAGCTTGCTCTCCTTCATCTGGACCAATAAAATTTATACCTCTAGATACAAGCGTTCGAAAATTTTCTTGGGTACTTTTATCGAGCCACATAGTTGTATTCATTGCAGGTGCTATGTACGAAGTTGCATTAGAAGCTAGAATTACAGATCCCATTAAATCGTCTGCTCTACCGTGAGTTATCTTCGCTAAAGATTCTGCCGTGCAAGGAGCAATTAAAATAATATCTGCCCATTTAGCTAATTCTATATGGCCCATTGCAGATTCAGCTTTAACATCTAATAACGAATCATGTATCTCATTTCCAGAAACAGCTTGAAGAGTTAAGGGAGTTATAAACTCCTTTGCTGATTCTGTCATTATAACTCTTACATCCGCTCCATCTTTTTTAAATAAGCGAATAATTTCTGCAGACTTGTATGCAGCTATACCACCAGTAACGCAAAGAAGAACATTTGTGTTTGAAAAATTAAGCATTTTCTTAACTATTCAGAAATTATTAAAGAATGATACCAATTACACGGTCTATAAACCAATAAAAACCCATTCCACCTATACATAAACTTGCTGTTATTTGCAGATAGTTCTCAAAATTAATCTTTGAAGCAACATAAATCAATATTAGAGGAATTGGGATAAGTGCTATTTGGGCTAATTCAATACCAATATTAAAAAACAGTAATGATAATAGCATTTGATCGTTGGCAATCCCTATATCGCTTAATGCTCCTGCAAAACCTAAACCATGAAGTAAGCCAAAGCTAAAAGCCATTACCCAGGGAGTTTTAAGCTGTTTATCACTGTCATTAATTTCTAACGCTAAATATACAATTGTCAGCGCAATAAGAGCTTCTACCGTGCCTTGAGGTAAATAAATGAGGTCGTAGACAGAAAGACCTAAAGTAATGCTGTGAGCGACTGTAAATGCAGTTATGGTTTTAATAATATTTACTAGACCGCTAATACAAAACAATAAACCAAATATAAATAAAATATGATCAAGTCCGTCAAATAAATGACCAACTCCGAGATATAAATATGCTGTTGGATAATATTGTTCAACTAATGGGATTTCTAATTTATTTCTTTGAACATTAACCAACCCCTCAAAGGTATCTTCTTTAAAATTTATAGTAACTAATGCATCGGTTAAAACACTTAAATTAATAATCTCTATAAATCTGCCTTTAATAGGCTCACTACATTCAAGTGAAATTTTTTCAATAATATACTTCCCTTGCACAAATGGATCTGAGCCTGTTGGAATGCATATATCTGGAAAGATAACATCAGCTCTTTTTCCTATATTTTTAACCGGATACATCCAAGTAGCATCATAAGAGCTTTGGTTATTATTAGACTGATCTATGATTAAATGAGCCGGATTAAATTCATGAGATAAAAGATTAAAAGAGCTAATTAAAAGAAAAAAAGATAATAATTTTTTCATTAAAATTTAAGATCTGGATTTATAAAAATTGTGTATTCCGATCTGATATTATTTAAAAAAACTTTTACTGCTTGCTCTCTTTTTATTTGCAAGAAATCAACCTCTACCTGTCTTAATACCTCTTCAATTTCAGGAATGTAACCTTGGTTAACAGAGTTTACATAAACAATATGATGTCCGTAAGTGGATTCAAATGGACCATTCCATTGATTGAGATCTGCTTCTATTAATTCTTTACTAAAAGTTTTGCCAAAATTAGTATTTATATTTCTCAATGGTTCGTTTGCAAAAGTTTTACCCAAATAAAATGGATCAGATTTAACTTTGGTATTATCTTGAAGAGCTTTTATAGCTTGTTGAGACCTTTCAAGTGAATTGTTGTTTTCTGAAAAATAATAATGAGTGAATGTAAAAGAAGGTTCGATATAGTACTTTTCTTTATTATTTTCATAATACTTTTTCAGTTCTTCAGTAGTTGGAATCTCAGGAATGGATTCTTCTTTTAAAAATGAGATCTTTTGAGCAAGCCTCCTTTTGATAATAGTATCTTCTTGATCTAATCCTAAAAGGAGTGCTTCTCTATAGAGAATTTCCTCATCAATTAAATTATTAATTATTCTTGCTAGCTCATCATCAGTTGGATCTCTGCCAACCTGTGATTTCCATGCGCTAATTAAACTAAGGATCTCTTGGTCTGAGACAAATATATTTTTATCTTCATCAGCACTCATTGCTGTATCAACCAGATACAAACAAATTCCAATAATAAAAAATATTAAAACTTTGTATTTCAATTTATCGTCTAAGATTATTAAATTTAAGTACTTAAATTAATCATTCTTACTGTTCCCCCAAGAGGAACGACATCAACATCACTTGCTGGTGGAATGTACCATATCGGTGATGACCAAGCTCTTTCTTGAATAGTATCATGTAAATCTTCTCTTGGTTTAAAGCCTCTACTTATTGCATCCCATGTACTCCATCTACAGGTAGGATTTTCTAGTACTCTTGCATAATAAAAAGACTTAGTTTCATTATCAAAATCTGGATCAATCCAATTTGCTTTCAATTCTGACGAGCCAATATTTTGAGTTATAGAACAATCGTTGATATTTACTTTAGCTCCATTATCGGGGCATCTGTTTGTTACAGGATCAACTTGAAGACCATCAGAACACACAACATCATAAACTTTTTCATAAGTTCTACCCGCTGCATCAATCCAACCCTTTATGATTTGCACTCTTTGAAGCGGAGCACCATTTTTATCTCTTTGTGCCCAAACAATAAATTCAGGTGTTTTATCACCATCACCTACTAGATCAGAACCCATAGTTACTCCGTTTTGATAGGCTTGACTAACAAGCATCTCAGAGTTTAGATCTATACTTGATAAGTTAAAACCACCAAAGAATCGAACTGCAATACGAGTTCCTGTTGTTGCAAAGGTTTCTTTTCTTTTAAAGGCTTTAAATATTGAGTCTCTGGTATTTTCTTCTGCCCAAACAGCAGCTAAACCTGACGCGCCCCATTGAGTAAAACCTGTATTTGCATATTCGCCTTGCTCTAAGCTAACGGTACTTCGTGGTTGATTAAATGCCCTCATGTAGTTGTCCATCAACTCTAGGTTCTCTGGAGCAAGAGGTGCAGACCCTCTATTTTCAGGATCACCATCAAGAATACCAACCTTAGACCAATAATTTGATTCATCGAAAGCACCAGCACCAGTATGAGTATCAGAAGAACCGATTAAACCAAATTTATAAGGATTACCTTGCTTGGTAAATTCTAATGTTAATCCGTTTAAATAAGCTTCTCTAACATAACTACCAGAAGGCCTACTGTAGGTTGGCGGCCTACTTCCCACTCTTACATCCATTATTTCAAAATCAGCCCATTCATCATCTGGTGAAAGTAAAGGATGCGTCTCTGAAGTACCTTTTACTTGAGTAACCTCAACTATAGGTTCATTTCTCATTCTTTTTTCAGCATATTCTCTATTAATAGGATCAGAGTAAAACGTTTCCATCTCAAACATCTGGCCATTTGATCCGTTTGGATTATGGGGTATTGAAACAGTATCAACACCCTTATCTCGTAATTTATCTTGCCACGTCCATAAATCTTCTGGATTTATTGAATCTATTCTTGTCCAAGGTCTAATAGGTGCCTTTGATGAATTAAAAATAACATTTCTATGTAAGTTACCGCCCTCAATATTTGTTGAGGTTGTAAATTCATATCCAATAAATGTTGTGAAATGACCTGGATCATTATGTTCATTAGCTGCTTTAGCTACATCTTCCCAAGCTGATTTATGAATTTCATAATCAAATGACCTCAAGGCAGCTTGAGTATTTTTTGTAAACCAAGCCTTCATTACGTTAGGGCTTAAATCTGAATAAGTTTGTGTAATAGTGCCCCCAAGAATTGAGCTAAATAATGCCGATCTTGGTCCAGCAGATTCAGGTGTTATATTTTCTATTTCATTTAAGTCATGAAAAGGTTTAGCAAAATCTTTTTGAGAGATATCAGTTGAGGTGTCTGCCCAAGCATTCAACATACCCATAAAGAAACCATGATCAGTTACTGAATAAAAATCTAATGGTTCTTGTAATTTCATCTCATATCCCATGGGATGCATAATTCCCTCTCCTTTAGCGTACCTATATGCATCGTTAGGTGTTGCTGTGACACCAAATATATAGGCATCAAAAGAATGCTTGGTGTGAACGTGAAGATCGCCATAATAGGGATTTCTATCTTTATTAGGTTTTGGTTTTGGCTTGGACGATTTTTCCTCATCAGATGAAAAATCAACAATTTCAGTAGCGCTATCTGATCTCATCAGATCTAACAAGCTAAGCATTGGCCTGGAATCAGTTACTGATGACCATAAACCAACAAATAAAGCTAAATAGATTACTGGTATAGCTATTAAGAGCTTTATAAACATTGATTTCATTATTTTCTCCCCAAATATATATAAATTAATTAAATCAACTCAACTATCTATAGTCAATCAATATAAGTGTAGATTGATTATGCTCAAATGCACAATCATACTAACTTGATTTAATCCAAATTGGTGAGGACCAAGCCCTTTCTTGAATAACTGAATCAATATCAGATCTTGGTTTCTCCCCGTTTCTAACAGCATCCCAAGTTGACCATCTGCATGATGGATTTTCTATAACACGAACATAATAAAAAGCATTCATATCAGAATTAAATTCTGGATCTTTCCAGAAGGTTTTAAGCTCTGATGCGCCTATGTTTGCTGTAGTTGAACAGTCATTAAGATTAACTTCTGCTCCATTGTCTGGACAACGATGAGTTATTGGATTAATCTTCAAACCATCTGAACATGCTACATCAAAAACCTTTTCATTATGGACTCCGTTTTCGACCCATCCTTTAACTACTTGAGATCTTTGTAATTTATTACTAAGTGGATCTGAAACTGCCCAAATTAAAAATGTTGGACTGATTTGATTATCTGTAATAAGATCACCGCCCATAGGTGTGCTCAATGAATAAGCTTTTCTAATGAGATTTTCATCTGAAAGACTATAATTCTCTAAATCATAGCCACCAAAAAATCTCACCTTGATTCTAGGACCTGATGTTGCAAAGGTTTCTTTTTTTCTGAAAGCAGCAAAAATTGACTCCCTTGTATTCTCTTCAGCCCAAACACCTGCAAGTCCAGAGGCACCAAAATATATAACTCGGTCTCCTGCGTTGAGATAATAATTATTATCAACATATTTCATAAGACTTGCCATTCCTCGAGAAACTTCTTCTGATTCAGAACCGGGAATCTTGCTCATGATATAACCAAAAGTTTTATTAAAAGGTACTGAACCCCTCAGCTTAGGAGTGCCATCTACCATGCCGATTTTAGAAAAATGTGTTTCTTCATTATATGATCCACCAGCTACATGACTATCGCTAGAACCAATAAGACCAAATTTATATGGATTAACAATTCCTTTTTCTTCAATTGCAAGACCTCTCAAATATGCATTTCTTACGTATGAACCCTTAATATTTTTCATTTCATTTGATGGATACCTGGGTGGTGTAGCGGTTTCAAATGAGGCCCATTCATCATTTTTTGAAATTAATGGATGAGTTTCAGAGGTTCCTTTGGCTTGAGTTATTTCAACTAATGGTTCATTTAGCAACCTATTAGATGCATAAGCATCATCAATTGGTCCGCCATTAAAATCATTATTAGAAAAGGCAGAGCCGCCAGAAATATTTGAGTTATGAGGAATAGCTAAACTATCAACACCATTTTCTCTAAGACCGTTCATCCATTCCCATAATGGCTCGGGGTTCATGCTATCAAGTCTAGAAAAAATTTTATCGGGAAGATTTTTAGTGTCCTCAAATATCACATTACGATGAAGATAATTATTGTATAAGTCTTCAGATGAAGTATATTCGTAACCTGCAAAGGTTGTAAAAATACCAGGCTTGTATGCATCATCAGCAGCTTTTATTGTTTCTTGCCAAACACTTTTTTGCACATTATCTATGAGGTTATTATCAATTGTGCCATTTCTGATGCCTTCGATGGTTGTTCTAGCAAAATCCGTAAATAATCCACCTCTTTTAAAAACTTCTAAAAACCCATCAGGTCGAGATTCATTTAAATTATGGACTGGCTTTGTATACTCATATTTGGAAAACAAAGAGTTAGTGTCTGCAGCGGTTGGTAGAAGTCCTAGAAAAAAACCATGGTCAGTTACCGCATAAAAATCTAGCGGCCTTCTCAGCTGTATATCATAACCAGTCGGATGAGGAATTGACTCTCCTTGAGCAAATTTATAAGCCATGTCAGGATTACTTAAAGATCCAAATGTGTATGCATCAAATGAATTTGAAGTATGTATATGCAAATCACCGAAATATGCATTTTTATTTGGATTAGGCATAGATAAAGAATCGGTGTCCAATAAATCAGCTACCTGATAATAAGAATCATCTAATGACGTTTGGACTTGTTGTTCTTTATCTACGTCAAGAATAAATAAACCATAGAAAATAAAACCACCAAGAATGAGTATTAATATTAATACCACTCCGCCAATCTTTTTTATCATTAAATTATCCTAACACAGTGCTTAAAAACAGATACTTTTTAGACAAATTGATTGGTACTAAACCTTTCTTTCCATGGGGTTAAGTCCAAATCACTTCCGTGTGTTTCAGGGTTAAAATCTTTATCAAAAAATGATTTATAGTCTGCGTAATTAACTCTTAGTGCTCCTTTTTTAGAAAAGAAGAATTTGAACATGCTTTTGAATGTAGATAATTTCCAAAATTGCTTGTCATGTTTTAACATCTTGATTGCAATTCTTGTAATTACAAAAATTAAATCAATCAATGCCAATTTCATTACAATCCTCAAAACTTTATTTGAACCATTGA
>Ga0181597_10001177_pt1 | contig 29510 bp, 28 predicted proteins | sample 041ome_5_FD_148647 | JGI IMG/M metagenome (GOLD analysis project Ga0181597, IMG submission 148647) | Coastal salt marsh microbial communities from the Groves Creek Marsh, Skidaway Island, Georgia - 041403US metaG (spades assembly) | ecosystem: Environmental > Aquatic > Marine > Intertidal zone...
AAAAATGTCCACTTTTGAAAATTTCGTTCCACTTTTTTTTCGAAGAAAAAATCCGAAAAACGTAAAATTTTGGTATTTACTGCATAGCACTGCATAAGCCATTTTCAACCACTTTGAACTATCCTAAATTAACAATTAATTTACTAGTTATGCACCATATTACAAGTACCCATTATTATTTTATAAATATACTATATAATATGTCATCAGACGAACAAGTTGAAAAGTGCTATTATGACTTGGATAAAAAGGAATTGATACCACAATTCAAAGCATATAACAAGGAGTTTAAGAATATTATTTTGGATATAAATAATCAAATCACAAAGATAGTTCAACATATAGCATCCCTGAAAAGGAATAAGATCGTATTGTTATCGGGCTACCCAGGATCAGGGAAGTCAACTATTACGAGCAAGTTGAAAGAACAAGGATACAAAGTTCTTAGTTTAGACGATAAAATAAAGAATTATAATGAATTGGTAAAGAAGACGCAATATTATATGAAACGCAAAGGAAGTAAGAACATCGTTTTAGATGGAACATTTTTGAAACAAGAGCAATTAGATATGTTTAATTGGGTCAATAATGAGAAGAACCACGATTTGATAACCATCTATATTGACATTCCTATGGTATTTGCATATTTCAATAATGTGAGACGTTGTTTAGATAAACGTAATAAACGCACAGCAGTTCCATATAAGACATATGAATCATTAGAAAAAACCAAGACTATTGAAGTGCCTGAGAAAAATTCCTATGTTATCCGATACAAAAAACAAGATGGCATACTTACACCGAAGAATATATAATAATATGATATAATGCGAAGATTACCATTTGGTTTGATGAATTCGGGTGCTATGAAAGATAAACCCATTAATTTTACAAGTTTAGGTATTGGGTCTCATTCACGAGCATTACGACGACGTGTAAGTCGAGACGTTTTTACTATAAATCAAGGATTAGTGACACCAGATATTTCTACATCTATTGTGTCTCCTGCTTTATTGAAAGTAAACGAAAAAAACATTAACAATACTGAAAATACATTCACCGTAGTTTTGAATAGCAAACCAGTAGCTTTGGCGACGGTAGAGATGACTGTTGCTGATACTACCGAAGCGACAACAATTCCTCAACGATTACATTTTAATGATAAAAACTGGAATGTACCTCGAACAGTCACAGTCAAAGGAATAAGTGATAATCTTTTTGACAAAACAATCAATACACAAGTTTCTATAAGCGTATTAACCGGCAATGATATAAAAACACTTCCAATTGAAGTAACCGATAGCGATATACAAGAAGTCATAGTCACCGGAACCACAAATTCCACCATTGTAGGGGATGAAGGTACTGTAACCACACAAACAATAAGAATGAAACTTAAGTTTGAGCCCACAGAAAATATGACATACAATATTGTTTCAAATAATGGATTAGTTACACTTGATAAAAGCCAAGTAGTATATACTCCTGAAAATTGGAATGTAGAACAGGAATTAGTAGTTACTATTAATAAGCCCGATGACGGAGTTGCTGATGGGGATGTTAGTGTGGAGATCACATTAACAAATGTTGAGAATAGTACATCTATTGCGCCTATTAAAGTTATATATGTTGTTATTCGCGATGATGAAAGCTTAGCCGCAAATATTAGTTATGCTGATGATTTCTTTTATGAAGATGGGTCAATTACGATTGATGTGTCATTGAATGCCGAACCTATAAGTAATGTTGTATTGTCTGTTGATCCGACACAAAGTAGTCGTGTTTCATCAATCACACCACTTACATTTACAACGACTGATTGGGCTACCCCACAACAAATTACATTATCTGGCGTAAATAATGACGTGTTTAACTCACCTGAGACCATTGATCTTAGTTTCAGTTTCACAAGTGGCGGAGGCGGTGCAAATAATGTTTCCTATGATTATCAAGAAAAACGCACTTTCACTATGTATGACGCGTCAAAAGCTATATTTGTTGAATCCAATAGCCTTACAATTACAGAAGGTTTAACAGAATCCTTTGATATTAGTTTATCCACTCGTCCGGTTGGTAATAATACATTGACCTTTTCAAGTGGCTCGCATATTGGAAATATTGCGTCAATCATATTTGATACTACAAATTGGTCAAATAACCAAACAATTGCTATACCTACAATAGTAAGTGATTATGCGGTGAACCAAAATGATACGTTGGTAATTAGTAGCGATGTTGCTGGATTCGATACTGTTTCTATCCCCATTATAATCACGAACACAACAGTCGCGGATATGACTTTATCAGTAAGTGATATTTCAGTAAATGAAGCAGGTTCAGCAACATTCGAAGTATCACTAACAAGCAAACCGGTGAATGCCGTTACCTTGGATTTGACATTAAATAATACAACCAATTTCTCTATTGATAAATCACAACTTGTATTTAATTCTAATACTGCTATTGGAACAACCCAAACAGTCACTTTATCTGGTATTGAAGATAGTGATGCAACCGGAAATATTGATAGCACAATTGATATTGCTGTGAATGGTAGCTCATCCAGTGAATATAATGGCGTATCAAGTAAAACGGTTAATATTACATTGGTGGATAATGAACCTGTCGCATAGATATTAGGGTTTGATTTATAAAATAATAAATATTTGATATGATTATTTATTATTTGGTATCCGATAAGGTATTGTCATCACATTATGGAAGTATATTGTATATATTTTCTATATTATGAAAATTCAATCGTGCAAATAGTAATTATATATTACTAGGTGTCTTGTGCCACAACGTACAATGTTGTCTGTCGCCTTCAAAATCAACTATTCCATTAATGTTTTTAGTATAGTAATATACCGCTATTGATTTTCTATATACATTTTCTGGAACACACAATGGCTCAGGGTGCCCGTGTACACTTTTATTTGTTGTATTAAATATTACACACCTATTGAATATTGGTTGGATACGTTTTACTTCTGAAATATTATCTGGATGATACATAAGTAAATCTCCTTTATATTCACTTTTCCAATCTTTATTCATATAGATTAATAAATTTATTCGTCTATCTAATTTTCCGTGTGTTGGATGGTGGTATGTATTAAAGTCGGTATGCATTTTTAGAAACCCATTATTTTTTATCATATGCACACCCGCACCCAATAATTTTAAATCTCCATATATTAAATCAGATATTCCTGTTAATTTTTCTATTTTGGTTATAAATTCTTTTGAATTCAAATATATAAATACATTATTCAAAGATAACGGTAAATTTTCTATTTTAGTAAAAGCAAATTTATTATATTCATATGGGCTGTTTTTATTTATAAATTTACAATCAGCATCGCGTAAATTCAAAGAGTTTATATTTTCATGTAATATATTTGCTGTTTCTATATCAAAAAGATTATCAATTACACTATGAGGAAATGGTTCATTAAAACAATTAATGGACGTCATATACTATTAATCGTATAATTTATATTTATATTTATATTTACTATCGTCGCATATACCAATGATATGAAATATAGTCTAAATCATTAGATGCTACTAATTTGTTTGTATTTTTCCAGTTTAATTGTCTAATTTGTATTTCAGTAGGATAATTTGCAATCATATAGTTAAAGTATATTTCATATTCAGAAGCACCCGAACCTTTTGTATCAGTAACGTTTTTTAAAAATACATTATAAAAAGTATCATTATGGATTTTCTCTATATTGGAAATCAGTTCATTTACATATTTAGTTTCAAATATCATATGATGACAAATACCTGACATATGTGGATTAACCTTCTTTAAATTAACATCTAACTTTGACATATGTTGAAAATATGGATTATGATATTCTGTACCAAAATTATATAAGCATTTATTATCCTTCATAAAAATGGTTGGTTTCAAAAAAAAGGTATCGCTATCAATTACCAGGTATTTATCTAAAATATCGGGAATAACATTGCCTGCGTATAATTTCAATAATTGTTGCAAATACCAACCATTTCTATCTAATTTTCCATGATATTTTCTAACAGTTTCCATATCAAATGGAAATATATTTTCATTAATTGTAATGCAGTTATCAATATTAATAGTTGGGTCCGAACAAATTAAATAAATATTTCTGCGCCCAATAATATTCATTTTAGTATATTTAATTTGTTCAGTAATAATATTGATGTCATTTGGTCCGACTGGAATAACAATATCGTACAACCGATTGTCTATATTTTTATTTTTATATATAACATCTTCCTGCCAGCCACGTAGAGATAAATTATTTAATATTGAAAAATTATTTGACAATATAAAATCATTTAATTCTTTGTACATAACTTGTCCGGTATACATTTCTATATGAGAAACCTCGGTATGAATGTATTTAACGTCTGTAATGAATTTACCCAATCCTTTAAATGCCATTAATTCAGCACCTTGTAAATACATCCATATAATATCAACATTTGGAATATTATAACTATTCATAATAGTATCAAGACGATGACAATTCGTTTCAATCTCATACTGAACGTATTTTTCAACTGTATATTTCCCATTACTTTTGAAAATAGATGAAGCACCTGGGTTTCCATCTTTCCAAGAAGTAATAGTTTCTTGTTGATTTATGGGATAGAATTTTATATGTCCGTCATAATCACTAACCGCACCTTCAATCAACGTAATTCTGTCTTTATATGGTTCTATATTTTTTTTACATAATTCTATCGTATTTGGATTACATTCAAACGCATATATTTGTGAGTTGGGGAATGTTTTATAGAACTCAATACTTTGTTGACAGTCCCTTGAACCTACATCAAAAATGATATACTTATCTTTTATTTCAGGTATGTATCTACAAAAATTTTGAATCATTATATTAAATAATAAACAACAATCTTTATATTATTACATCCATTTTTTTATAACATTCTTTATACTGACAATATCCATTATTTTTTTACCATCAATCTGCTTCACATATTTATTGGGTTCATTGCAAATGGATTTCAATAATTCAATATCCTTATCAACATTACCAGACAAACATATAACATTGTCAGGGAAATAACTATTAATATTTTGACAACCAATGTATATTGGGGTTGTATTACGCAATAGTGGATTTATTATTTTTTCACTGAAGTAATGTGGAGTTACAAAATTTTCAATACATATAGTAAATATATAGTCATCATATAACTCAGAACTTTTAAACTGACCTTTGAAATTTGGGTGTGACATGTTATACAAATAGCACCCTCTTCCATATACATCTATTGGTAATCCATTTTTAATAATATTTTTCATAAGAGTATGACGATATTTATGTCCGGGAGCAAACAGTTTCTGAGATATCATAATTGACATGAGTTTGGGTTTATATGTAATCGCTTTTGGTAATATATGTCCTGCGTAATAACCAAAATGTTCTATAAATGGTTCAGGTAGATTACCTTTTGAACCAATGTAATATTTTCCAATATGTTTTTTGGCGTACTCTACAAACTGATGAGTTAGACCAAGAAATGGTTTAGGTCCAACTGGTTCTTGTGCTAATCCTATCACATTTTCTTTGGGAATATGTGTTATATTCGGCATTGCACAATTCATAATAAAGACGTGTGTATAGTCATTATCATCGGTAAAAATATATTTATTGTTATAGTCTGGGTCATCTAATAACTGTTGAGTTTTCAAATAAAAGTGTTTTGTTGCTTCATTTGGACGTGTCCAATCAGTAAAAATGCGTATTTTAATCATATTTTTTAATGTTTTAGATAACCTTAATATATAATGGTTAAATATTGATAATTTTAATTCTCCTGGTCTTGGAATATCTTTATTGCTTCTAATTTTCACAAATTTAACATTAGATATCTGTCTTTTAATATTGTTATTTATAAAAACCTGTTTTAAAATATATTCATAGTCATAATTAGTAGGTAATAATTGGGATAGTACGGAATATCGTTTAAGTATTTTAATCATAGGTTTTAATGAACCAATATAAAACCCGTTTGTATATCCTTGTGCGTCGTTTACAGTAGTTGTATATACTATATTCGAATTATTTATACTATTCATTACGTCATTCGCAGATATTGTATTGAATAAGTAACAATCAGGATTACATACAATAGCACATTTATATATATCCGTATGTTTTTCTAAAAAAATACCTACCTTTTCTTCTGAATATATTTGTCTCATCGCATTTTGTATTACACTTTTGGTATAATCATATCTAAATCTTAATGTAATGTTATGTAATTTTACATAATCGTTTATATTATTATCTATAACTGATTGTGTTTCTTCTTCGTAATATGTTGAATTAATTAATTTAACATCATCATTATTTTGTATAACATTATCAATTAAACAGTCTTCAACATTGTTATTGAAAACATATATATCTATATCATATATTGGGTTTAATACATTTAATATGTTTTCTATATGATTATTAACTGTATATTTTATAGCACGAGAACAAGTGCCAAAATAGCATAAAATAATTTTATCCTTTTGCATATATATATATATATATTATATTAGATAACCCTATATAATAATTTATATATCAATAAACATTTTATATCGTACAAACACTATATTTATTAATTAATGATTAATAAATATAATAATAACATATTATTATATGAATATAATGGAAAGTGAATTAGTGAAAATCCATAATACGTTGAACTTCACAGATAGGCGTCAATTGAATGCTGAAATCCCCGAACAATTAATGGTTGTAAAACACATTAAACCAACTGATATAGTTTTAGAGTTTGGTGGTTCTATTGGAAGAAATACTTGTATATTGAGTAGTATTTTAGATAAATCTGAAAATTTGGTAACAATTGAACCCAGTCCGATTGAACGACAAGGATTGCAGAAAAACCGTCAATTAAATGGGTTTAATTTTAATATCGAACCATGCGTCTTATCTAATAAACCATTATATTCAAAAGGATGGTGTACATTTGGTGAAGAGCAACCCAATTCTTTAAAGGTTAACAATATTACTTGGACTGAATTACAAAATAAATATGATTTGAAATTCAACGCATTTGTCATCGATAACGAAGGTAATTTTGTAGAAAACTTGAAAGTATTCCCGAATATATTAGAAAATGTAAATGTACTAACAATAGAACATGATTTCAATACTGAAGAAGATTTACAATTTTTCTATTCTACCATGGAAACAAACGGTCTTAAAATGGTAGATAAATACATGAAAACCGATAAATTTGGACCAGGTATGAATTGGACCGACGGCTTAACAAGCGACCCAATCTTTGTTTCAGTATGGAAAAAGTAAAAATAATAATAATAAATAGCATATAAATAGCATATAAATATTATCTATCGTATAATGTTATGACTAATAAAATATTAGTTACCTATGTTTATTATGAAACTAATAAATCTTTGGAAAATCTAAATTTTTTTATAAAAAATGGTGTTTTTAACAATGATAACGTGCAATATAATTTTATAGTTAAAGGACAAAAATGTTCTGTAGAATTTCCAGATTATAAAAATATTAAATTATATTACACTGAGAACGAAGGGTATGATTTTGGTGGATACACTTATAGTATACAGATGATAGATAAAACACTTTTTGATTATTATATTTTTCTTAATGATACCGTAATAGGTCCATTTGTTCCTCGTTATAATTCAAAAGATACATGGTATGAAGATTTCATTCGTTTAATTTCAGATAAAGTCAAATTAGTGGGTCCAACAATAAATCGACAAAACTATAATAATATTTCACAACACGTCCAAAGTATGGCATTTGGAACAGATAAAATTGGTTTGCAATTATTAATTGAAAATAATATTTTTAATCTTGAAAATAATATTCAAGTTTATAAAACTCAGGGAAAATGGGAGTTTATTCTTATGTTTGAAGTTGGGATGAGTGGCGTAATAATGAGGAATGGATTTGAAATATCTTCATTTATGCAGTCTGATAATTATTGTAAAATATTAAGGCATGGTGATATTCATCATTCCAATAAATATTTTGGAATAACAATTAATCCTGTTGAAGTTATGTTTATTAAGAATCATGGAGATCGAATTAATGATTTAGTTTCCAAACTGTATATAGTTTGGAATTCTTAATAACGATGATAAATATAACATAGAAAACATTATGAATTGGACCGACGGCTTAACAAGCGACCCAATTTTTGTTTCAGTATGGAAAAAGTAAAAATAAACAATAAAAAATATTCTATACATAACATAGAATATTTTTATCCGATTATAATATAACATACTATGAAAACTATTCCCAAACACACCGTTCATAATGATATTAATACACGTATGAATCTTCGTATTCAACCAAATGAAATGCTCCAACCGAATTTTGACCCTCGTGCTGTCCCTACGCGCCGTGTATTTCAACCCATCCATAATTCCCGAACACCTTATTCCACAGAATTACAAAATCATTTAGCATATACCCCAGAATCCAACTTCAATCCCGGATCAACACGCGCTCCTGTAAATGGTTTCTTGAATGCTATTGGTAAAGATTCTGAATTGAAAAACTTGAATACCAAAATAACAGCAAATCAATCCAATATATATATTCCGAGTAGCACAAGTGACCTATACAACACCACCGTTGTTGGTTCTCAGTCAGTTCAACCCCATCCGAACCTTTTCCAACAATTCAGTTTTGAACGAAAGGACTTGTTTCATGCTGAAATTGGGAACCAAACGTTCAATAACTCTACGCGTTCTCAACTTCGTGCATTAGGAAAGTAATTTTGCATTCACTATTTCTTTTGTTAGATTATTATATAAACTAACAAGACTTATTATATAATACATATGTTAAAAGACCTCTATCATTTATTAACAATAAGAACTTATAAAAATGAAATGTTGCGAATATTAACTATCTTTATTATTGGTGTAATTATATTCCTTGCATATAAACATTTAGTAGAACCCGAATATAAATCCAACATAGAAGGCTTTACACAAGGTTCCCCATATGTATTGAAAACAGACCAAGAAATTTACGACGAATTTTATGTGGCCGTGTATGATTTATTATATCGCAATGAAGAACGTGGAATGAAAGAGCTCCGTTATATAATTGATTCAACACATCCTAGTGTGAACCGCTCAAATATATTGGATTTAGGCTGTGGAACAGGATATTTGGTAAACATGTTATCCAGCGACGGATTCGTCGTCCATGGTATAGATAAATCGGATTCTATGATTGATTATTGTAATGAAAAATACGAGAACCAGCTTAGTGTATTAAACGAAGACGCGATGAATCCTCTTGTATTTGAACCCAATAGTTTTTCGCACGTCATATGTAGCAATTTTACAGTATATGAATTTGAAAACAAGAAGCAAATATTTACTAACGTCAATAAATGGTTGAAACATAATGGGTATTTTATCGTTCATTTAGTGGACCCCAATGAATTTGATACAACTATCCCGGCAGCGAAACCGAGTATTAAAATGAACCCTCAAGAATATTCAAATAGTCGTATTACTAAAACACACATTAATTTCGATGGATTTTCGTATGAATCTAACTATGTATGTGGGTCTAATAATGTATTTACGATGAACGAGTTATTTGAGGATTTTGAAACAAAGAAGAAACGCGAGAACGAACATACATTATTTATTACAGATTTGGAAGAAATGGAGCGTTTAGCACAACAATGTGGCTTCCATCTTCATTCTAAGGCATCACAAAACAAAATATACGGGGGCGACAAGCACCAATATATATATGTGTTTGAAAAAATACACTAATAACACTACAATATTAGGAATGATATAATTCGTATCATAAAATACAAATTATATATGTTTGCAATACAAGATAGAGAACCATGATTGAATTGATACTGATAACCATAATTGCGTGTATTATTCTCATTTTTGCGTATATAAAAATTCAATATCCATTTTGGAATATGATGCCAATGTATCATAGTTATGATATTCTTCCGCGTATATATAACAATTCATATATAGTAAATACAACCCATCGTGCAAATACAAAATATTATCAATCTTTGGATGTTGAAACACAGATCTATAACGACTTAGAAATGGATACAATAACTAATATCAAGAACCTATTACATTCAAATTACATCCAAGACGATAAAATGTTATATGAAATAGACGATAAAACGTTGGATGCGATTTATAATTCAGATGGACTATGTAATTATGTTTCATTATACAGAACTCAACAATTTAGTTATATTGACAAAACTTTACACATAGCGAAGAACGATTATATACAAGGGATGATAGGAAGCACAAGAATTACATTTAAGATATTAGAAGGTTCCCGAACAGCGACAACCCGAACAACGACAACCCGAACAGCGACAACCCGAACAACGATTTATAATCTCCATAAAGTCAATCATTTCTGTTGTCATCATAACGAAAACGATAATAAAGTCATTAATCGGAAGTTGTTATGTAGTCATTTCCATAATGTATTAACCCATTCACGAAAAGAGAACGATGAAGACAATCAGATAAGTGGATTCATATTTTCAAAGGAGATTGACAGTCATAAAGGATTAGTCCCTTTCATTAATTACACAATCCAATGTTATCGTGTGGACGTGATCGTTCCATCAAAGTTGAAGAGCGGATATTTTATTTCGGAACTATCAAAGAAAAATATGCATCAAGTAGGTGAATATATAGAGAACCAAGTAGATATGACATACCAGGTTCTCAACAATGTCTATACATTACCTAATAACCCAGTATATAAAATTTATATATTGTCATACAAGACCAATATAATAGGTTTGTATATCTTTCAACACAAAAAGGTATATTGCGAACGATCACACGGATATATCATGGATTGTATATGTTCTCATAATAATCTGAATAATCTATTAGATATTCGGGAACCTGAGGAAATGAAAAAGAATGAAATAGTATTTACAATTGGATTTAATGAAGTGATAACCACATTAAAGAAACAAGATTTTTCAAAGATTCATATTCATAATTTGGGTCATAATAACCAAATTATAAAGCATTGGATAAGTCCTGACGAGCAATATCAATCTTACTTGTATTTATATAACATTATAGTGCCAAATAGTCCAATTCAAGGGGACGAATATTTTTCAATGTCGTAATCCACCATTTGTTTGACAAGTTCCTTGAATGATGTGACCGGTTTCCATCCAAGAACATCAGATGCTTTTGATGCGTCCCCGTGTAGTAATTCTACTTCACTCGGACGGAAATATTTTTTATCCACTTTGATGTAAATACGTCCATCACTTTCATCAACACCCACTTCATTTAATCCGTGTCCTTGCCACGAAATGAAAATATTATGTAGTGCAAACGCCTCTTCTACGAATTCACGAATCGTATACGTTTCTCCTGTTGCAAGGACAAAATCATCGGGATTGTCTTGTTGTAGCATAAGCCACATACCATATACATAATCTTCGGCGTGTCCCCAATCGCGAGATGCGTCAAGATTTCCCAAAGAAATATAGTCCTGATGACCGTTTACAATAGCAGCAAGTCCGCGTGTAATCTTGCGTGTGACAAAGTTATGACCGCGACGAGGACTTTCGTGATTGAATAGAATACCATTACATGCATACATATTATAGGCTTCGCGATAATTTTTAACAATCCAATACGAATACATTTTCGCCACGCCATACGGCGAGCGAGGATGAAAAGGGGTTAATTCATTTTGAGGAGTTTCAACGACTTTTCCATATAGTTCGCTTGTAGATGCTTGATAAAATCGTGTAATATGAGAAAGATTATTACTGCGTATAGCATCTAAAATACGGAGTGTACCTAGTCCATCAACATTAGATGTATATTCCGGCATATCAAATGAAATCTTAACGTGAGATTGTGCGGCTAAATTATATATTTCTAAACGCTTCATAAATCGGTGTTTTGTTGAAATATCAGAAAGGATTGTGTTAATATTGTTCGTATCTGTTAAATCACCGTATACCAAATTCAGGCGTTTATTATCAAAAATATGGTCGATACGTTGGGTATTGATATTAGAAGAACGTCGTATGATACCATAAACAATATAATTTTTATTAAGGAGTAGTTCTGCTAAATACGAACCATCTTGACCCGTAATCCCCGTAATTAATGCAACGTGCGTATTTGGTTGAGGAATATTCATTGCAAAGCCTTCTAATACTTGGTTAGACGTAAGTTGTGAAAAAAAATCCATCAATTGATTATAAAAATATAGATATACTATAATCAATTATTTAAGTGTATTGAATCATAAATATTTATGCAAGGGCTTTAAGTGCCTTGACAGTTTTTTTGTTTTGGCCTTTAAGACGCGCAACTTCGGAGCGACGTTTGGGTGCCTTAGCTTTTTTCGCGGGTTTGTCTTTTTTCATGGTTTTGTTTTTTGATTTGCGGCAGAATGTGCGAGATTTGCCACTGGCTACTTTGCAACCTTTAACTTTTTTGCATTTGTTGGGGTTAGCAACGGATTTTCCTTTACAGAGAGAAGTCATCATTATATAATAATACACAGAAAAAAAATGATATTATAATATATTTTCAACTAAACCTATTTGTCCTCCTTCTTTTTTCTACCGCGTTTTTTAGGTGGGGTTTTTGGAGGTTCAAAAATTTCAATTTCATTTTGAGGTTCTTGGACCTCTTCCTCATCCACTTCTTCAATAGTGATTGTATCGGAAGCAGATGGTTCGTGATCTTTCATATTTTTGACCGCACCATGAGGAACACCATAGACAACGTCAACACGACGCAAATCTTCTAGTAATTCTTCATCATTTTCATTTACGGTGGTGTCCTGAACTTCAATCAAATCATTATCTACCAACATATTTCTACTGTCTTTCACTTTGCGATTTGCCCTTTTGCGCTTAGGATTAGGTGCATTCGTGTGGCCCATAATACGGCTTTGGCGCGTAATTCTAAAACGATTAATATGTGATTTTAATGATTCAATTTCAGAATACCACATACGCTGGGGGCTCATATCGCTGAGGATTTTGAGTTCATCTTCCAAGTCAGCACGCTCACCCATAATGCTTTCAATATTTTCTTCTGTTACTGAATCCATAGGCATTTTAATCAAGTATTTGTAGTCGCCGTCAATGTGGTCGTATTTTTCGTCTTCCAGAAGTTTACATACTTCATCGTTTGACTTCCCACGAAGATCAATTTGATTATGTAAGATCTGCATAATGAAGTTGGCTTTATTCACCATTTTGAGAAGACGTTTTTTCAATACATCAATCAAGAATGTTTTTCTAATTTGATAGAATTGGATACGTGTAATCAAGAACTCTTCACAAATATCAGTAATCAAGTCGTATTTTCGCAGTCGTCCTTTGGGATCAAACAAGTGCATGTTATTAATGTTTGTAGTTGATGTAAGTTTGAGTAGTTTTTCAACACCATTAATTCCATATTCATCCACAGATTTTTCCAATTCATCAAGTTTGCCCTTCGGGAATGTGACGTTAATCTTAACAAGTGATTCCGTGCTGAGTGATGTAAAATCTTTGATTGCTGGAGTCTTTTTCTTTCCATTCTTATCTACATTATCAACGAGTGTTTCCAAGAAACTAATATACGGCATGGTCCATGTGCCAATAGGAAGTTCATAAATCAAAATAGTATCGTTGCTCTCGCGTTTGTATACACCTTTAATAAGGAACTTGCGCTCATCGTCACCATATTTTTCAACGGTGCCTCTAAATCCTTCATAATATGGAATAAATTCAACTGTTTCAGGTTCGTTATCGTTAAGACGACGCATCAAGTAATCAATGATAGTTAATACGTTGAATGGTGGAATAGTAGATGAGAAACCTGTGCCAATACCTGATACACCATTCAATAGAACAGTAGGAATGATAGGAACATAAAATTCGGGTTCAACCCCAATACCGTCATCATCCATATATTTCAAAATATGGTCGTCGGCTTCGTGAAAGATGTGTCGGGTAATTGGTTCAATATTCGTAAAGATATACCTTTCCGACGCACTATCGTTGCCGCCGTGTAGGCGTGTTCCAAACTGACCGTTGGGGCTCAAAAAGTTAATGTTGTTTGAACCTACAAAATTTTGCGCCATATTGACGATCGCACCATTCAAACTTGCTTCGCCGTGATGATAGCAACTGTGTTCTGAAACATAACCTGAGAATTGTGCAACCTTAATCTCATTCAATAGGCGTCGTTTAAAAGCACAATATAGAATTTTACGCTGAGATGTTTTCAATCCGTCTACAATACTGGGGATGGATCGTCCACAATCATAAGTGCTGAAATGAATGAGTTCTTTATTGATGAATTCCTCGTAATTTATGTCTGTGAGCTCGGTATTCAAGAATGCTTCTTTGTCATATTGTCCGAGCCACTTCTTTCTGTCGTCAGCTCGCTTTTTGTTAAACACTTTATCAATCATATCGTCGCTTTCTGGACCCGTATATACAAAGTCTACTATTTTCTTATTTGCAAAGTATTCTTTAAATTCTATTGAGGTAGAAGTCCCTAAACCCTTAAAATACTTAATATTCCACCCCTTAGTATTCCCACCGATGGACTCTTTCCATTGATTATACTCACCGTCATTATAAAACAATTTCTTTTCGTTGCCCTTCTTTGCTCTAAGAATAGGAGTATTCATATATGACAAAAACCCCTTGATTTGAACGAGCGAACACCACTCGCTGTGGAACAAATTGATACATAATCCTTTAATATGCGAACCATCTGTATCTTGATCGCAAAGAATCAAAATCTTACCATAGCGCAAATATTTATAGACATCATCTAGTGTCTTGTATTCTTTGCCTGTTTCCAAACCAAGAACTTTCTTAATATCGCTGATTTCTTTATTATCATTCACCTTTTTAACTTGTTCGCCACGAACATTCAACAACTTACCTTTCAACGGATAAATACCGATTGTATTTCTATCTTCACTTGACAATCCGGATACAATACCGGACATCGCACTAAGTCCCTCGCACAACACAAGAATACAGTCTTTGGATTTAACGGTGCCTGCTTGATTGGCATCAATCAAGTTGTTAATGCCACGAATAGTCTTGGTCTTTGAACCATCGGTTTTCTTTGCGGCTTTAATATCCTTGATTTCAGAAATACTACATGCGGTTTCCATTACGCCCATCTTCGCCACCTTATCAATAAATCCATCACTTACAGAACAAGACGAACCGAATTTGGATGCCGGAGTATTCATATAATCCTTGGTCTGACTGTCAAATGCGGGGTTTTCAATATCACACCGAATAAATACAATCAACTGCTCTTTGATAGCGTTACCATTTACCTTGACTTTTTTCTTTTTTTCAATATAATCTACGAGCTTGCGTGTGATTTGATTCACAATGTAATCAACGTGCTTGCCACCTTTGGAAGTACAAATACCGTTGACAAATGATACTTGCATAAATTCTTGATTGGGAGACAACGCAACAGCATATTCCCAACGTTCATCTGATGTTTCGTAAATGCGCTTATTATCTCCTTTACCACCAATAAACAAATCAATATAGTTTTGGAAATTCTTTACAGGAATGAGCGAATCGTTGAAATTCACTTTGATTTTTTTGATAGAATGATCGGTCACAGCACCAATATCATAAACACGTTTCTTCAATAGTGCCATCATATCACTTGTAATACCGTCGATACCAAAACGTTTGTAGTCAGGAACGAAACATACCTTAGTGTATGGCTTGGTTGTTTTACATTTAGTGATTTTCGGCGGACAAATGACATCAAGATTATCTTTGAATTCCTGTGTGTATTTCAATCCCCGGATATGGTCGACTGTTTCGATGTATCCATAGGTGGACCAAATCAATACAAGCTTGAAACCAAAGCCGTTCTTTCCACCTACAATACGTTTCTCGTCCTTGTTGTAGTTTGTAGATGTGCGAAGATGACCGAAAATCATTTCAGGGATCCAAATATCATATTCTGGGTGTTTAGCAACATCAATCCCGTTGCCATCATTAAATAGGGTAATTTTATCGTTTTCAATATTTACGTTGATCTGAGATACAAATTTTTTATCAAGAATAGGACTATTAATCATACGAATTACATGGTCTCTTGCGTTGACAATACCTTCATCAAAAAGCTTATATAGGCCGGGAATATATTCAATTGTTTTGTGGCTCATTTTGTTTTCATTATCATCGAAAATCCAAAGATTGGCGTCTACATTTTCGACGGAACCAATATATGTATCGGGATTATCAAGAATATGTTGTTTGTCAGTCTTACGCTGATACTGTTTGGCAAGGGATGTGTCGTCACTACTCATGGTATAATAATATGTAATAATCTGTTTAATTTATTTTAGAATCAATTTTATATAGGTCAATATCAATATGCCAAGTATGTTCGATATCAATAAATTTTGCCAAAATAAAGCGTGTGCTTACACAATAGGTTATGTAAAACAGCAAACATCAGGAAACAATCCGAATATAAGTCAAAAAATGCGTTATGCTGAATATGTTCGTCAATATCAAACAATGAATACAAAATAAAATATATATCCAATATATAATGCATCACGAAAAGATGGAAGGAGGTAAAGCAGTTGGTTCTCGTGCCGAGGTAATGCACGGAAGTGCGAAGCACACATCGGGTGGATTAACAAAGAGTGATTTAAAATACAACAAATGGGGTCGTATTGTATCTCGCCGTATGAGTGAATCTGCCAAAAAAGAAAATCGCTTGAAAAAACACGGCTATACAGCAAAGAAAGGTAAATTCGGCGCAATCAAGATTAAAAAGAACAAAACATCTAAGCGCAAAACACAAAAGAAGCAATAAATGATACCGAATAACATTGGAATATAATAAAAAGTTTGATATTTTTATTATACCTAATAATAGAAATTAGATTTGTGTGACATTATTCAAGTCAGAATTCTGATGACTGACAGCTCTGAAGTAATCTCCGATAATTAAATTCGAAGTATATATTTCATCCATAGACGAGACAGAAAACCAATTATATTTAGAACGTTCTAATATCTTATTGGCTGGTATAAGAATACCAAATGAATTATATATGACTGGTAATTTTGATTCGCTAAGTAAATCTTCAATCATCATTTGTTTACCATCTTCTGTTTTTACACCAATAAGAGAGCCATCTAATACCATAATATGTTTATTGGCTTCTAATAGGGTTAAATAATTTGTAATGTATCCTTCGAATTCATATGCGGAACTGTCGTGTTTGCTAATAATTTCATCTTCATAGAATTCAATAAGATTTTTAATGGTTTGATGCTGTTTTTGACATCCATACATATCCAGACCTGGTGTAAATGGTGACGTATTATTTACAAGTAAAGATGTAGTTGTATTGGCTTTTTCAAAGAAAAAAGGAACATCGTCATAATGCGAATAATTATAAATCGCATCTAAATCATTAATACATAAGAAACTATTCGGAATATTGATACCCCCGTATTTATATATAAGTTTCAATAATCCCAATTGAATATATCGCTGTTTTTTGCTGCCAATCATACCATTAATATTTATATTCCATTCAGGAAGGAGCTTGGAGAAACTATCATCGTCAATTAGACATATATTGAATTTATCTCCGCATTTATTGATAACTGATTGAACGCATTCTACCAAATAGGGTTGATTCAATTCTTTATTTGTGCGTCCGTGGAATGACGACCATTTTCTAGAATTCATTTCATAATTTGAATAAATCCAAATAATTGGTTTCTTTTTTCCATCAAAGCCTACATCATTAAGCAAATATTTACGAACGAAATAATAATCATCGCGATCACTTTCGGATTGAAGATATTCTTTAATTTTATTGGAAAACATGGAAACACCTAATATAACCGCAAGTGGTAAAACATAGTTTTTAATATTTTGATTACTAAACATTATTATATATATATATAATTGTTATTTTTTTATACCCTTGATGTTAATCAAAATATATGTAGTATACAATATTATAGTTTGAATTGCTATATTTTGTTTCAGACGAATACGATATATGATTACTCTTGCATATATGTCGTATGATCGTAGTGAAAGATGTATACGTTAGTTTGCGTTCTAAATAGTATTTTTTAGATGGGTAATAATGCTCTTTGAGTAATTCTTTGAATTCTTCATAGCTGTTTTGATAGACCATTTTCTTAAATGCGTTTGAATCAAATAAAAAATATTTATCCGTTCGTAAACAAATCGTATTTAAGAAATCAAAGAAATCGATATTACAAAGCGGCGTTTGAAATATTTGCATGGTAGTATTAATAGAGTTTATTTTTTATTATAGTTATAATAAATATATATTATATAAATGGAAACATTACATATAATTGTATTTTCCTTGACAATTCCATTCTGTTGTATAATATTTTATGGTGTATATAAGTTTTTATCACAGGATATATCCACGTTGTATATTAATGAGAGAAATGAGTCATTGCTCCCAAGATAAAATTGAAAAATACTAAATGTATAAACCTATGACAATAATACAACCCCATAATGGAAGTTATTGAAAGTAAATATAAACATCTATTGGAGCAATATACACGGAATGAAAAAGCATCATCTGATATATGTAACACCGAAATCTACACGTGTGTATTGAATACCATTGAAAAAAATAATATACAGAATGTGCTGGTGTCTTTGAGTGGCGGTGTGGATTCAATGATACTACTTGAACTTCTAATACACATCCCAAAAATAAATGTTTATTGTTGTCATGTTAATTATAATAATCGTTCCGAAAGTAAGGAAGAAATGGAATTTCTGATTGAATATTGCAAACATAAAAATGTTATCCTTGAATATATTGAATTTGATTTTGTAAGAAGCGAAACAAAACGAGATATGTATGAAAAAGAAACCCGAAAAATGCGTTATGAATATTATTCTAAACTTGTAGAAAAATATGATTGTGAATGTGTAATGTTGGCTCATCACAAAGACGATATTGTTGAAAATATTTATAATAACGTAATGCGTGGATGCCGTGACCCCAACGATTTGATTGTATTGCGAGAACTTAACACTATTCTTGGAGTAAATGTATGTCGTCCCCTTCTCAGATTATACAAGGATTGTATATATGAATGTGCGTTCACATATAATATTCCGTATTTCCTGGATACAACACCAGATTGGAGTTGTCGCGGGAAAATGCGCCGTAAAATATTCCCTAGTTGCGAAGATTGTTATGGTTCTCAATATAAGCAAAATATTATACAAATTGGGAATGACTGTGAAGCAATGGGAAATATTATTCAGACGTATATTATTGACAACATACTAGAAAATGAAGTCAAGATAGATGGGGAAAATTTCACGATCACACTTAAAGACGTGTTAACAGAGAAAATGATAATCAAAAACGTATTGAAAAAGATTTTACACAAATTGGGTTTGAATATGATTAAAATGAAAAGCATAGACCAACTATTGGTTGTGATCCAATCAAAAAAGCAACAAAAAATTACATTGTTAAAAAACTACAATACTATGGTGAATGAAAATAGTATTGTATTCACAAAAATATGCTAATTCTTATATTTCTACTTGATATGCCTTTACAAAATCGCGTAAATAATAAAAGAGTTTGGGAATTGTATTTTTTATCGTCCAATCTTCTTCCATAACACAGCAGTAGATATTTTCATCATTTGATAATATATTTTTCATTTTCGTGGTAAGTAAATGTGCCATTTTATCCTCTATGGTTGTGTCTTGAATTTCTATATCATTCAAAACCTTTTTGATTTTTTCAAGATACAATATACTATCCATATATTCTTCTTGACAATGCTGTATCCATTCAAGTAGAGATAAATCTTCTCTATCGAGTGTAGTATTGTATTTTTCCCTGCCTATTTTTGAACGCTGTAAAAATGATTGGATAACGCTCCTAACAATAGAGTCACTATTGGATTCATCAACAATTAGAGTCATATGAATATGATATATTCTATTCTTTATACCTTTGTTAAAATATCCATAATTTCGTTTGTAAATAAGTCCAGCTCTATTTTATTTTCGTGGATATTATTGATGACTGTAATATATTTGCTTATAATTATAATAAGTTTATATTTCTCATCTTCATTGATATGTGACGACTGTTTGATGTAATAAAACAAAAAATCAAAGATATCTACGACTGAATAACCGTCATCGTGGATTGAATGTAAAATGTCTCGTGATTCGTGCAATTTATTGTTTCGTGCACAAGATATAAATAAATCTAAATCGTCAATATTGATATTCGTACACAATAGCTTACAACGATCAATATCGATGGGTTTATCGTATAAATATATCTTTTCAAGGTAATTAATAATTTCTTGAATGGAAAAATCCGTAATATTCAATAAAAAATCAATGGATGTGCTATCAATAACTATTTTTTCATTCTCAATAATTGTCGTTATAATGGTATGAATATTGTCAGATGATAAATGCGTCATTTTGATTAGATGAAGACGTGATTGTAAACTTTCAATTACTTTTTGTCCGTTACAGCACGTACTAATGAAATTGACATTATGTGAATACTTGTCAATATAATTTCGGAAGACTTGCTGACATTGTTCGTTGAGATTATCAATATCATCTACAATAACAAATTTCTTTTTGTTTTTAATGGTTGATTTTGTCCGACAAAAGGATTTCAATTGGGTTCTGAAATATTGTATACCTTGTTCTTTCAGATTGTCAATATACATTAAATTATGATGAATGGATTGTTTGTTTTCAATAGTGTGATAATATTGTTTTACCAAGACGTTGAGTAGTGATGTTTTACCGCATCCAGATGAACCGATGAATAGTGTATTCAAATTATCTACTTCCATTAACAATTCTATCGTTGTTTGCATTTCCTTATCAAAATAGAAGTCATCCAAACATTTGGGTTTATATTTTTTTAAAAATGTATGACTCATAATTGTTTATACTATATTTGTAATTGTATTTATACTTGTATAAAAGAAAGATTAATATTAATATCAAGAATGACAAAAACTCATTACGATATATTGGGTGTAGATGAAAAAGCATCCAGCAAAGATATTAAGAAAGCATATAGGCAATTATCGTTGAAATATCACCCGGATCACAATTCAGATCATAGCGCAAATGAAATGATGGCAAAAATTAATGAAGCATATACTACATTAAACGACGAAGAAAAACGGAAGGAATATGATGATGAACGACACGGACGAATTCCACACGTAAATAATATATTTAGAAACCAGACAACACACGGAGGAATGCCTCCTGAAATGGCAAATATTTTCAATAGTGTATTCGGACAGCAAATGTTTAATGGAATGCATGGTAATAACGTCCATTTTTTCCAAACGAATGGAAATGGGAGTTCATTTCAACATACATTTCGGGAACATAAACCATCTCCAATGGAAATTCAAATTACTCTGAATATACACGAGTGTTATAATGGAAAAGAAGTAAAAGTCAACTTTCCCCGATGGACGATTGTAAATAATACAAAGGTTACAGAACAATCTAGCATCGTAATAAATGTTCCACCCGGCATTAGCGAAAACAACACAATTACATTTGAAAAACAAGGCCATAGTATAAATGAAAACTTAAAAGGAGATATTATTGTAAAATTCAACATTATTAACAATACTGAATTTAAACGTATTGGAAACGACTTACATATAAAACGAGTAATTACGTTGAAGGAGGCATTATGTGGGTTTAATACAACTTTTACTCATTTGAACGGTAAAACAATGTCGATGAAAAATGTATCACAAAATAATGGTGTTATTGTTACACCAGGATATAAGAAAGTAGCATCGGGTTTGGGTATGAAAACGAATAATGGTGTTGGCAATTTGGTGATAGAATTTGATGTTGATTTCCCTAATACATTATCAAACGAGCAAATTGAAGCTATTGAAAAAATACTATAATAATCATATTGAAAAGTAATTATTATACATTTAAGAATTAATGCGTCGTGCTGGTGTTTTAGCATCTACAATATAAATGGTATTTTCAGTCATCACAATGTATTCTGTGGTTAAATTAAAAATTTTAGCAATAGGACTGGTATACTCGTCTTTATTTTTAATTAACAATTTTTCGCCACTTTCACGAACACCAATAATAATCTTGGATTCAAGTGAATCTAGCCAATAATCAGTCTGAATAGGTTTGTCTTCTACGATGGAAATACGCCATGCATAATTCATCGTTTCTGAACTCGGTAGTTTACAATCATTATTTGAAATTTCAACGCTCATTTTGAAATTTTTATATTAGAATATAAAATAATATCTTTAAATAGAAAAATAAATAATTTATTTATATATGTTATAATGAAAACGGATATTCATGGATTAAACACATTTTCAACCATCCTTTCTCAATACTTTACCGCAATAAAATCGAGCGATGTATTTGATAAGATAGAAAATAAAAATGAAATCATATTTTCAGGATTCAATACATTATTGAATGTGTTTAACTATGCAATTAAAGTTCTTCAAAAAACAGATGAAGCATTATTATATATGCAGCAAGCCCAATATTTTTATGTAGAATATATAGAACAAATATATAATACCAATCTTAGCTACGCATTAAATCAAAATGATGCGGTAATTTTCACATATAAAAAGACAGTTTTTGACTTATACGCAAATGGTTCAACATTTGAAATGTTAGATTCAAACGAGCATATATTTGTTAAAACAGTAAAAACACTAATGTTCTGGGAAAACCACGATTTCATATTGGAAAACCATGAATATATATGTAATTATTATATTCCAAAATATCTAAAATATGATTTGAAATTAATATCAAATGTCATTCATTGTATATCATTATTGAAACAAAATTTCAAATTTTCATATAATGATTATATTGAATTACTAGAATCATCATTGAATCAACTTCACCCTACTAAAATATGTGATGGTATTGATAATGACTTACTTGTATTAAAATTTTATAGTTATAAAGAAGACTTCAATACTATGTTAAAAAAACAGAATTTCACCAAAATATTCAATATAATGTATAACGAGAACACTATTTGAATTTTAAAATGGTGTTATTATAATAATCATAATCTACCACAAACTTACGTTTTTTCAATTTATCATTTTTGATTTTGACAAACTTTTCTTTATTTTTAATACATATATTGTAATATTCTTGAAATAACATATTTACTATATATTTGTATACAAATCGTAATACTTCTTCATTACAGTTTCCAACAATTAAACAACTTCCGGTTCTGAATATCATAAACGATACTTCCAAATATTTATTTGAAAGTATAATATCATTTGTCGTCATGTTATTATCCGATTTAGATATCCGTCCTGTTTGGTCTTCGTTTGGTTTATCAATATTGTAGTAATATTTACATTTAACGCCTGGATAACTACACGGATCATATGATGTTTCCAGACCATACTTATTGCTTTTCATAATATGATGTAACTTTTCACGATTCACATAAAATCCACAGTTGAAATTCGAATTAATAAGGACATTATGCTCGACATCATTATTCACAAATTCAAGATCATCTCCCATATATTTTCTAAGATGACACAGTAACTCTTTTTTAACTATTCCCAAAAGTGATTTCTCTACAATACCTGGTATTTCCATTTTTCCGGTATTGAACACTTTTATATGCATCTCCTTGAATACATTCGTATAAATGCGAATAGTAATTGCGAAACAATTGTAAAACGCACTTTTTTGTTTGACTTTTGTGCTTAGTAAATCCTTTTTCGATATACCAACCGTTAATTTTCGCTCATCCTTGAATTTTATACGACGAGCATCAGGATTATCAATTTGCTTTATAATATATTCGTTGTAAAACGATTCTTTTTTGAGATGATCTTGATAATCTTCAAACTCTTCTTTGGTATTACTTACCACTTTGATCTGTTTCTTAACAATACCATTTTGTTTACTATAGTATGGTATAATAGGTAACTTCCAAAATATATTGTAAATATCTACTTCTTTGTTTAAATATACCACCTTTGTATTTGTGGATATATTCAAATCGTCACATATTGATCGATCAATATCAGTTTGTTTTTCTTCTTTTGAATAATTTCCTTTTTTTAAGTCTGTCTCAACCTCCGCATTCGGATTTTCAAGAAACATTTCCCATTCTTCGTCAAGGTCCATTTTTTATACTATAATGATTTGTTATTTATTCTTTATATTAAATAATAAATCAATTTTGCTGGGGTCTATATTATATTATTAACAAGAAATCCTAGTTTGTGTTCTATATTGATATCGGGTTGATGAATAATATGGGTTATTTTATTCAACGTCTTTACATTCAAATACTGTGTTTTATGATGATTCAACAAATAGTTTATATATTCTTTGATAATTTCTGTAATATCATTATTGTATACACACGATAATTGCTTTAAATACTCAATAACAACCAAAGGTGTTTTTCTATTCAAATATATATATTGGTATATTTCATCAAATTTTGATTTATCAAGAAGCACTTGTGTGTCACGTAATTTATTACTATTCAATTGGATATAATTAATCATAGAACGCACATCCGAACCAAATTTACGCTGTATGTTATGGACCGCGTTTTCGTCCATAATTAAATTTTCTTTTTCTATAATATTTACAAGAAATGAATTTACGTCTTGGGTAGGCAATTTATTAAAACGAATACAAATAAATTCGTTTCTTAATGAGTTGTCTATGCGACTAATATAATTACAAATGAGACAAAAACGAACATTATCGTTCACGTTTTGAATCACACGTTTAAGTGCGGTTTGTGCGTTCTTCGTCATATAATCCACTTCATCTAGTATTACGAATTTTAATCCTTTTTTATAGATACTATTTGTATTTACAAATTGCAGTATCTGATTTCGAATGATGTCTATACCTCTATCGTCAGATGCGTTCAAATGCAATATAGACGACTTACTGTTTTTTACATCGATATTTTTAAAATATTTATTAACTAGGTTGATGATGGTTGTTGTTTTTCCAGTTCCGGGTGGACCGTAAAATAGCATATTAGGAAAATGTTGTTTTGTAAATATGCTCGAAAAAATTGATTTGTTAATATCGCTAATAATAATATCATCAAAACAGTCAGGACGATACTTTTCAACCCAAGGTATATCTGGTGTATTCATTATTCGCTTATATCACATATTTAAAATAACCGTTTATGTATATTTATGAATCATATAAATATGGACAAAGGATATTTAGAATTGATATTTGGACCTATGTTTTCTGGAAAGACCACAACGCTCATTCAGAAATACAAGCAACATAAGCTTTTGGGACACGATATAATTGTCATCAATTATTTCCAAGATACACGGTATGCCGAACAAGGGTTATACTCACATGATGGATTGAATATTGACTGTATACAAGCAGAAACATTAGAACAAGTGATAGAACATAACGAAAAACGTATTGATGATTGTGGTGTTATTATTATTAACGAAGGCCAATTCTTCTGTGATATTTATGAAAAGGTAATTAACTGGGTAGAAGAAAAAGAAAAAATAGTCTATGTATGTGGTCTTGATAGTGATTTCAAGAGAAATAAATTTGGTAATTTCTTGGAACTCATTCCATTTTGCGATAATATAACGAAACTCAAATCATTATGTATGATTTGTAAAAATGGTGAAAAAGCACTATTTTCAAAACGTATTACCAATGATGAATCTCAGATTGTAATTGGTTCAGATAATTATATTCCAGTGTGTCGTAAGTGCTATCTAGCAAATTAAATAAAACAGTATAAATAAGAGACATACGCACATAGATACCCAGATTTTTTTGTTCTGAAAATACAGAACACGATTTTTTTTCAATAATATTATATATTTCATTAGTGTTGTTATTGTTGGGATGCATAATAATTGAGATTTTATCTAGATTTTTTTCTATATCCGTCATCGCGTCAATTGTTTCTTTTGATGGTGTTTTTTGACAATAATAAATGATTTGATATTTTTTTTCACTTATACTTTCATCCCATTGTTCTATATGGGTTGTATGGATATTTGGATACAATCCCAACATTTTTATGAAAGATGTAACAAGACAATCGTGTAAATTACCAATACATAATACATTTAATCGTTCGTTTTCAATATCAAAATTTTTGTATAATGTATATAGATCCACTATTGCTTGGATCATACCTTTTGTTTTATCACAACCGGCATTTATTATAGGTTTGGTTGAATTATTGGATATATTTTTAATAGACCGATATGAGTTGTATGATAAAACAATTATATCACAATAATTGCTAATTGTTTTGATACTATCTTCAAATGTCTCAATACCACTATTGTAACACTTGTCTTTATCGTGATGGATTACTTTTCCACCCAATTTATTCATTGCTATTTCAAATTGAATATCAGATTCATAATTGGGTTCAAAAAATGCATTATACATCGTCTTTCCTATACAATGATTTGTTTGGACGTCTGATTCTAAAAATTTATTTGCGTATTCGAATATAGTAGTTATTGTTGTTCTTGATATTTTATCATTATCTATGAACTTGGTAATTTTCATATAGTATAGTAAAAAATATATTTTTAAATTACTTAAATAACATTCATATAATTATGTATAATCATGAATAACAATGAAGTAGATACCCAAGTAGTTAAGAAACGAGGTAGAAAACGCAAAGAAGAATGTGTTCTTGTACCAATCGTTGAAGACGAAATTAAACCTACACAAAAAAAGAGGGGAAGAAAACCCAAAGGTGGAAAAATAATGGAAAAAGGCGAGATTATTAATTGTGAACCATCAATCGTAAACAATATTATTCTACATTTGAAATGTAATTCAAAAGATATTGATGTTGATAATACATTAAGTGATCTTGTTTACAATCCAGAAGCACCGCCTGATATTCGGTCATTTCAACAAACGAAAGAGTTTACTGTTTTTGACTCTAATAATATTTCACAAGGGAACGCATACAATAACGATGTAGTAAAAACAGAATTTAATAAAGAAGGACACCAAGCGATTAAAGAAGAACAAATTGATATGCGTTCAATAAATGAAAAACTAAAGAATCTTAAAATCCGGTTATATAAAGGCGATGTATCATCAAAATGTGCTTGTTTCTGGTGCAGCCACGATTTTGATACTCCTGCGTGTGCTATCCCGATGGAAATAAATGATTATGATATTATAGGATATGGATGTTTTTGTACGCCTCAATGTGCTACTGCGTTCTTATTCAACGAACATATTGATGATGCTACACGTTTTGAGAGATACCAATTATTGAATAATATATATTCAAAGGTATATAATTACCACAAAAATATCAAACCCGCACCTAATCCACATTATATTTTAGATAAATTTTATGGAAACATGTCAATATCTGAATATCGTAAATTGTTGAGTTCAGACCATTTATTGGTAATGCTTGATAAACCAATGACACGTCATATACCTGAATTATGTGAGGATACAGATCATTTTGCAAATAGTATTTACAACGATACTAATAATTCAGCTAAGAACGCTAGTAAATATAAAGTAAAACGGGAAAGCGAAAAGAAAAAGGGTCCTACAAAGAAAGAATTAATTAAAGAACATTTTGGGCTATAAATATAAATATATTGTTTCATTATACAATATAGTTATGAGTATTGTTTCGTGTGATGTTTGTGGTGGTATGGGAAATCAACTATTTCAGATTATCACGTGTATTAGCTATGGATTAAACAATAGTAAGAAAATTATCATTCCATATTATGAAAATTCACCAGGTGTAACTCCACGGCCTACATATTGGAATAATTTATTGAAACCATTTGTAGTATTCACAAATAAACATAATTCGAACAGCATTCCGCATAAAATGTCTATATACAAAGAAATTCAGTTTGCTTATGACAAAATACCTATTTTTAACGATTCGTTGTTTTTAAAAGGCTATTTTCAAAGCTATAAATATTTTGATGATAATATGTCAAAAATATTACAAATGTTACGGTTTGATGATCGTAAAAATGAAATTTTTCAAGAAAATAAATTATACTTCGATGGTGTTATAAATGATATTTGCGCGATTCATTTTCGCTTAGGTGATTATAAGAATTTACAAGAATATCACCCTTTGTTAGACATTACATATTATAATGATGCGTTGACAAGGCTTTGTGAAACAAAAAATATATCTCGTGTATTATATTTTTGCCAAGAACACGATAATGAGATTGTTTTAGACCATGTTAATACTATTCAAGATTCGTTTCCACACATTGAATTTGTGAAAGTAAGTGATACTATATGCGATTGGAAACAAATGGTGCTGATGACACTATGTAATCATCATATTATTGCAAATAGCACATTTTCGTGGTGGGGTGCCTACTTGTCATCAAGTCCACATAAGAAAGTGTATTATCCCCATGTATGGTTTGGACCTAAAAACTCACATCATAATGTAGATGACATGTTTCCCTATGAATGGGAAAGAATATAACTCCTATTATTTACACGATGTTAATAAAATTGATTCATAAAATATATTTATGAATATACATAAAACCTAATTACTTTATCTAATTAATATGTCAGGAGAACTACTTAATGCGCTAATTTCCGAGCAACCAATGGTGAAAAAACTTCACAAAAAAATCAGAAAATTAGAAAAACGCAATATGAAATTGAAGGTGAAGAAAAATACATGGAAAGATAAATACCACGCAATAATGGCGATTCTTCATGATTATCCGGGTATTACATATAAGGGAGACATTACAACATCTAAAAAGAGAAGAGATGTGATTGATTTGACAGATGATGACGAAAGCATTACGCTGGATGTAGATACGATGGCTGATTTGAAAAATAGCATTATGGATTTTACAAACAGTTTGAGTATTGTAAAGACAGAACACATCCCAGACCTTTGTAAGAATGAAGATTGTGTTGGTTCCGATCCGGATAATAATCTAAGTAAATGCATGCTATGTGATGGGTATTATAATGATGACGGATTGAATGACATCCTATTTATTGAAGAAGAACCAAATAATAGGAAAGCGTCTTGTGACTTATGTAAGAAGACAACAGATATAGTTCAAATGAAAGGCACCGGACAATATATTTGCCTAAATGCTTGTGATGATGAAGAGGAGGAAGAAGCTGAGGAAGAGGTGGAAGTAGAGAAGGAAGAGGTGGAAGCTGAGGAAGAAGCTGAGGAAGAGGAAGAAGCTGAGGAAGAGGTGGAAGTAGAGAAGGAAGAGGTGGAAGCTGAGGAAGAAGCTGAGGA
>Ga0181597_10001189_pt1 | contig 29343 bp, 25 predicted proteins | sample 041ome_5_FD_148647 | JGI IMG/M metagenome (GOLD analysis project Ga0181597, IMG submission 148647) | Coastal salt marsh microbial communities from the Groves Creek Marsh, Skidaway Island, Georgia - 041403US metaG (spades assembly) | ecosystem: Environmental > Aquatic > Marine > Intertidal zone...
CGGATTGGACAGAAACCGCCACATGGCCTGAGTGGCTGAGAAGGCCTGATTCTGGCCCGCATTCAATGCCGGGCCCGCAGCGTTCGTGTTCGCGGATTTCATATGTTGCTGCACCAGTTGCAGGTAATGTTTTTGCAGACGCGGTTCCATCCGCGGTAATTTGATCCCATCCAGTCTAATTTAACGAATGATCAAACTTGTGTAGATACCAATGCTCGCTGGGAGGGTTTCAGTGTTCATCGTGAAATGTCAGAAAAGATCTCTCTGGGTATGACAGATTACGACTCGCAATGCTCGGCGGCCTGCAGTTACGCGATCGCGGCTATGATCGTCTATCCACCACGCTCAAAGCCCGCTTTCATCCTTTGCGTCAACATTATTTTCATCTGTGAAAATCCGTTTTCTCCGTTTCATCCGTGTTCTACTTCTACCCATGATCATTGCGTCAATGGACTCACGCAAAACTCACCTTGCCAAACTCTCCCTACCAGAGTTACCGTTCGGAGTTCGTTGATGTTTGCCGTGGAGTGATCGGTGGTGCATTTCATGCACCCTACAAATCACTAATACACCGGTAGGGTGCACGCAGTGCACCACGAAATAGATCACGCATCAATTCGATCTTTGGCAATTTGAACGTCATTTGAAACCGGCAACGTGTTGAACAATGACGACCACTGCAACGTGAAAAAGGAGGCGATTTCGCGTGGCGTAGAAGGTACGTTCAGACAAAAAGTAGTGTCCCGCCGAAACGAAGCAATCGACGCAACATGATGTCAGCAATCAAGTTGCTCAAGAGTATCGAAGAGTATCAGTCAAGGGTATCCAACAGTATCGGCCAAGATTCCTCAAGAGTATCACCAAGTGTGTCCCAAAATCTGGAAATCTTGACACCTTGAAACGGCGGTTCAACGTTCAGAAATGATGCGCGTCTGAAACCTTGATCTCACTTCACTTTCCGCCGTACCACTTCGGTGTGCCGAACCAATCGTGCATCTCTTGCTCAAAGGGAGCGACAACCGACCCGGGTTCCAAAACTTGTCCGCGATCACCAGTCTCGACAATCCAGACATCGAGTGCCGATCGCATTTCTTTCAAGACTGTTTGAATCTTGGGATTATCAGAATCGGCAAGATTATTGAACTCGTGCGGGTCGGTTTCCGTGTCGAACAGTTGTTCGCGCGGGAGCAGAGGCTGCATCAGATCAGCGGGCGGTCCCGATAACTGACCAGCCGCCATCATCTCTCGCATGAGAGGTTTGACGGGAAAGCATTTTTCTTTATAGCGATTGAGAGACAGGAAGCTCATCTTGGGAAAGTCGTTTCTCAAATAGTGATACTTCTTCCCGCGAACCGAGCGAATACGCATGACGGTTTCGTCCACGCGATCACGCGCACTAAAGGCATAACGCCTGGCAGCAGGAGCCGATTCTCCTAACACACTTCGCGACTGCATCAACGGTGGTTTGTTGATGCCAGCAATCTGCAATGTTGTTGCTGTCAGATCTAATAAGCTGATTACGTCATGGTTGACGGCTCCCGGTTTGATCTGTGGAGGAGCAGCATGGTTTTTGGGCCAACGGATAATCATGGGGACATGAATACCGCTGTCGTAACACCAGTGGATTCCACGGGCTTCCAGCCGACCATTGTCGCCGAAGAAGATCACTACGGTGTCGTCCCACACGCCGTCTTTTTTGAGTTGTTCGATAATCCAACCGACGCGAACATCGATGCCACTCACAGAATTCAAATAGCGGGCCCATTCTTGGCGGACAAGTGGATGATCGGGATAGTAGGGGGGAGGAGTCACGTTTTCAGGAGTGGCCACTTTCGGATGCCATTCTTCTCCCACCCACACCACACGATCGTGTTTGTGAGTCTCGCGGTCATAGATGTCGTATTCCACTTCGGGAGTATTGATCATCGCGAAGAACGGCTCTTTTTTGACAAGTTTCTCCCAACTCTCGGTGTTATAGAGCGGCCCTTCGTTAACGAAGTTCAGATCGAGTTTTCCTGTTCCGACCACTTTGTCACCAATCTTGACGATGTTGGCTGTCGCGTATCCCGCATCCCGTAAATGGTGAGTGACAGGGCGAACTCCCGGCGGCAAACGGTAATCGTCATCCCGGTGCGACCGCATATTGTGCATGTCGGTTGTGGTCTGATACATGCCGACCATAAAGCAGGATCGACTCGGAGCACAGACGGGAGAAGTCGAGAAGACGTGCGTGTAAAGAGTTCCTTCAGCCGCAAGAGAATCGACATTGGGCGTACGAACATTTTTTGCCCCGTAACATTCAAAGTCGAGCTTCACGTTCTCGGCGACAATCCAGACGATGTTGGGAGGCTTCGCGGCAGATAATTCCGAAGAGTTTATCGAAAACAGAAACAGACAACACAGAATCAATCGACGATCGATCATAGAGAGACTTTCCTGTTGTTCGAATAGATTATTCGACTGTCACAAATGCCGACTCGATATGTCCGAGCATTTTGCGTTCGGCATCCGAAATGCCACCTCGTCCCAAAAATCCTCCTGCCGCTTCAGCAACGGTGCGGCAACGTGCGAGAATATGTTGCTGCATGTCGGCAATTTGTTCTTTGGGTAATTCTTTGCAGAGCTGATTGATGTAATGCCGCCAGGCTTCCAACAGTTCCTGATCCGGCTCTTTCAGTAACCAGCTTGTCAACAGTTCGTGGCTTGGTGTGTCTGGCTGAAGACCTTCTTCAATCGCCGCGTCCAGAATCGCGTCCTGTTCCTTCTCGTCAAGATTTTTGTCGGCACGTGCAACAAAGATAAGCGGAATCAAGGAGAGGGCAACAATGGATTCAGCGCGGATGTTCGCATCCAGGAGTTCCTGCAATACTTTGTGATTGTGAATTCCAGTCGCGGCGGCTAGTTGTTCAATCCCGGCTTCTGCCTGTTCGTGTTGTCGAAGCTGTTCAATCAGCTTTTGATCTTGTTGATAAAAGAATCGATTTTCGAGGGATTGCTCCCGATGTTGGAATGGGTCCGTCATTGATTTTCTCCTGCATCATAGTTGAACGCGTTATTCGGGCCAACTTTGACCCGAACTGCGATGGGGAGTGTCTATATCATTTAGTGTGACGCCACAGAGCAAGTGGGTCAAATGAGAACCCGGAACTTGACGGCAACTGGGTGACAAGAGAATTTACCGATGCGTGGCGGCGACCAAGCCGTCGGCCATTTCGCGGATCGCTTTAATCGCGGCGGCCTTACTCGCCTCGTCGGTCACGTTTTCCAGATGACGGACAATACCCGAGCCGACGATAACGCCGTCGGCGACATCGCGCAGGATATCGACATGTTCGGGCTTGGAGATTCCAAATCCGACAGCCAGCGGTAAGTTTGTCCGTGTTCGCAATTCACGAAGTTGGTCGTTCAGTTCTGGCGGAAGTTCGTCGCGGGCTCCCGTAATCCCTGCCACTGAGATGCAGTACAGAAACCCGGAGGCAGTGTTGAGAATTTTTTCGACACGGTGATCGGGCGTTGTGGGGGCGATGAGCTGCACGAGGTCGAGAGGTGAATCTTTCAGAAGTGCGGCAAATTCTTCCGCTTCATCACCGGGAAGATCGGGAACAATCAAACCGCTGAACCCGGCGGCTTCTGCCTTCTTGATGAAGGCTTCGGGGCCGATTCGAAAAATGATCGCAAAGGAGACCATGGCGACCAGCGGAGGAAGATCGCTTTGAGAGGTTGTGAGTTGCTGGATCGATTCAAAAATCTGCTCGATCTTGAGACCTTTATCGAGAGCACGTGTGTAAGACGCCTGAATCACCGGTCCATCGGCAATGGGATCGCTGTAGGGGAACCCGACTTCAATCAGATCGACACCGGCTGCCGAGAGTTCCTGGATGATCTCTACGGTGGTCTTGAGATCGGGGTCACCCGCCGCAATGAAAGGCATGAATGCCTTGTGCCCGGAGGCCTTGAGATTGTCGAAAGTTTGGGTAATACGTGAGGTGTCTGTCACTTTGAGTTCCGATAAATTTCTGTTTGAGAGTTTCTTGCCTCCTTACCCCGACCCTCTCCTCCTGAGGAGGAGAGGGTGGCATGCAGGTAGGAATCATTCTTATCTTCGTTCAAACTAATTCCTTCTCCTCCTTTGGAAGAGAAGGTGGCCGAAGGCCGGAGAAGGAGGTTTTTTCAATTCAGATATCTTTGCCGAGAATGCGGGCCAGTTCGTAGACATCTTTGTCGCCGCGTCCTGAAAGACAGATGACAACATTTTCGTCGCTCGACCGTTGACCGGCGGCTTTGATGCCATGAGCGATTGCATGCGAACTTTCCAACGCTGGTAAGATCCCCTCTGTTCGTGCCAGCAACTGGAACGCTTCGAGGGCTTCATCGTCGGAGCAGTTGACGTAATTGACGCGGCCGGTGTCTTTCCAGTAACTGTGCTCCGGGCCGACACCCGGATAGTCGAGTCCTGCCGAGATGGAATGGACATCACTGGTCTGACCACTCTTATCTTGCAAGACATAACTGTAGCTGCCGTGTAAGACTCCCTTTTCACCATGCACCAATGTGCTGGCATGTTCTCCAGGAGCATTCCCTTTGCCTCCCGGTTCGACACCCGTGAGCACCACATTTTTGTCATCGACAAAGGGATAAAACATTCCGGCAGAATTCGAACCACCACCGACACAGGCGATGACTTCGTGAGGTAAAGAGCCGGTATGTTCGAGTGCCTGCAAGCGTGTCTCTCGTCCAATGATCGATTGAAAGTCTCGAACCATCATGGGGAAAGGGTGCGGCCCCACAACCGAGCCGATGATGTAATGCGTGTCTTCCACCGAGGACATCCAGTCGCGCATTGCCTCGTTGATTGCATCACGCAGAGTACGTGATCCCGAAGTGACGGGGCGGACTTCTGCCCCCATCAACTTCATGTTGAAGACATTCAGTTTCTGCCGTCGGATATCTTCTTCACCCATATAAACCACACAAGGTAATCCGAAGCGAGCACAGGCAGTCGCCGTGGCGACTCCATGCTGACCGGCCCCAGTTTCCGCGATGACGCGTTTCTTTCCCATCCGCATAGTCAGCAAAGCTTGCCCCAAGGCATTATTGATTTTGTGGGCGCCGGTGTGATTCAGATCTTCCCGTTTCAGAAAAATTTTAGCTCCACCTGCATGTGCGGTCAGGCGTTCAGCATAATAGAGAGGATTGGGTCGTCCGACGTACTCCCGTAACAAGTCAGAGAGCTGCATCTGAAAATTAGCGTCTGCTTTGGCCTCTGCATAATGCTTGGTCAAATCTTCGAGGGCGTGCATCAATGTTTCAGGGACAAAACGCCGCCCAAACTCCCCAAAGCGGCCACGTTCATCGGGAACCTGACTGGTGGCGACGGTGTGGGGTGAAGAGAGAAATTGTGAACTCATAATCGGATTCTTATCGGTTTACAGGAACAGTGACGTAATACCATTATTAAGGTCCGTCAACGACTGGTCAATCAAACAGGAAAATCCATGCGCAGATTCTGATTTTTACAGGGTGAAAATCGATGTCGGTCTCAGTAGAGTAGCAGATACACGTCAGAAACCCCACAGGCGAAATCATCGCCCGAGACGGCTCCTTTTCAGGACCGATCCAAATAAATCACACACGCAATAGATGCGGAGAGCGGAATGCCAGTGAAGGTTCGTTGTTCCAGTTGCGAAAAGGTGCTGAACGCACCCGATAAACTTCGTGGAAAAACCGTGAAGTGTCCGAAATGTGAAGCTCCACTAAAGATTCCTGCTGGTCAGAAAAAAAAATCGCAGGAAGACTCGGATGCGTCCGGAGATGATTTTCTTGCCGATCTCGATTTAAGCCGGGCGGAAGATCGTTCTCAACGTGTCTGCCCTCGTTGTGGGTCAAGTGTCAAAGAAGACGATTTTGATTGTCGATCTTGTGGAGCCGATTTGTCTTCCGGCGGTTCTCCCATTCCTGCTGCCGGGAGTGGCGGGCCGATTGGTCAGAAGAAACGCAGGGGGCCCAATAAAAGCGAGTTCTTCAAAGGAACTTGGGGCGATGCCTGGCGGTTCATGATGAAGAATAAAGGTTATGCAATCAGGACCAGCCTGTTATTGCTGATTCTTGTCCTTTTGGATCTTGCCTTTGGGTGGATGCTCTGGTGGTGTGTCAATATCCCGCCGCAAATGTTCTGGTTGTTACTGACCTTTGTATTCGCCATGGCACCAATCGGTTGGATTTGGCACTTGGTGACGGAAACCATCAATCACAGCCTGAAGAAGAAAGACAAATTAAAACGGGTTAATTTTGACTTCTTTACAAACGTTGCTTTCGGAATCAAATTCTTCGTTTGGCAACTTGTGGCGGCGTTCCCCTTCGTCATCGTGTTTGGTGTGGGCGGAGGGATGCTGATCAAGAATGGCAGTGTCGTACCGGGTGCCGTTCTGCTTGGGGTTGGTGAATTGTTGATCTTTTCAATGTTCCCCGTTGGGATGACACATATGGCAATGCCCCAACAAATGAATGGGTGGATGGTCCACAAAGTGTTACCCGGTTGGGGAAAATCGTTGGCAGGAATCGGTTACTGGATCGTCTTTCTCGTCATTACTTCGATTCCTGTCTTGGCATGCTTCGGTGGAATCGCTGCAACTTCCGGTGCGAAGATCACCAAGTTTGTCGAAGTGATGAATAGCAACGACAGTATTTACTGGGCTCAGGAAGTCGTCGCCGAACACGAAAGGAAACAGCTCGAAGAACCTGTCGACCCCAACATCCAGTCTCGTGCTGCAGTGGAACCTGCGGCAACTCCCTGGAACAATCTGGTCGTTCCAGGAATTCTCCTTGCCGTGGGGCTGATATTCAGCGGTCCTGTGATTGTGATGAATGCTCGAGTCGTCGGTCAGCTTTCTTATTACTACAGTCAGGATTGGGATCTGAACACACTCGAGAAGCAGTTGACCTACACCGCCAAGGAAGTCCAATACGACAAATTTGGTCAAAAGGTCGATCCGAACAAAAAACCCGCCTGGGTGACCGCTGTTGTGGCGTTAGTTGTGGTGATCGTCCTGTTCTTTGTCGGCAACTACGTTTCTCATCAGTTATTCGAGAAGACATTCCCGTCCGGTCTGTTCGGTGGATCATCAGGATCGAGCGCTCCGGCTCCAGCGACTGAGACACCGGCTGCTGAAACCACTGAATAGGCCATATTTACCGGTAATGATCAGCGATCGGTTTAATCGACATATTCGTCAAAGTCCCCCATGAGTCTGCGACACGGTCAGATGGGAACCCCGTCATTTCTGCTGCGATATGTACGAACGCGCTACAAGTCGTGATGACATCAGCAATTCGAGTGAACCCTGATCCGCAAACACCCGATACCTTTAGGTGTGGTGGGACCACTTAACAAGACGACACTTCACTTGTGCGGCCGGTTCACGGAACTTCGAACCCGGCGTGTCCTGAGATGCACTCCCTTGAACGATCAAACTTGAACTGAGACAAGTGATGACTTTTAGCGATCATGATGTCATGCATCATGCCGTGTGTCGTTATAGACTCCCGGTTCGAGTTTCAGCCGAATGAGGTGATCTCGATGAACCACTCTCACATGCCCGTCCAGCATTTTATTGCGCAGCTCGATCGCTGGAAAGAAGAACGGGAACAACGCGATTCGCGTCCTGAATGGCTGCAAAGTCTGATTGCCGACCTTGCTGAACTGTTCGACCCCGCCGAAGATGTGGCCCGTGTCGGATATGAATGCCTACCGACCGAAGCAGGTTGGGAAGTCGGACTGTTTCTCAGCCGAGTCGAAATCGTGGGTGGACGCTTTGATGGAAAAGCTGAACTTTGCGAGTTCAGCTATGACCTGAAAGAGTTGAAAGATCGATTTGATGAAATTCTCGATCTTAAAATGACGGCGTTGCCAAAGGCGGGTCGCGAAGAAGCTTACTCGTTTGTGCAAGTTCGCGGTATCGTCGAATCGACACCCGTGAGCCTGAAAATCTTTTCGGTTCCTCCGCAAGATGCCACCATTGGCTTGCGTCGGCATGCCAATGGACAATGCGAAACGGTTTGAAGTCGAGCTGATTTTCTCAATCAATGAGAAATAATAACGACACTTTGAAAAATGGCTCAACCTCACATTGATCGTGAGGAGAGCCTTTTTTTTCAGGGCACAGTGACTTTAACGGGGCCTGTGTCAGAATTGCTGATCAGATCCATTTCTTCTCGCTTTTGACGCAATTCAACACTCATTTCCCGTAATTCTTCATGCTGCACATAGCTGTCGATGGCACGGCGGAACAGTTTTTCGCGCGTTGATCGCAACTGCCAAGCCATCACCGCAAGTGCACCTGTCATAATTGCCAAGCTCGGTCTCCCCAGTGGCGTGGAAATATCAAACAGCACATCGGCGGCGAGAAAACTCGTGGCAGTCAGAAGAGTTAGCGTTGTCATGATTGAAAGAAATGGTCTCATCGTCTGTTCTTTCAGAAAGATATGAGGAAGGATAATTCAGGTGGGAACGGGGATTTCCTCTACAGGATGAAACCCCGCTGGACGCGGAAAGTTTCGAGAGGCATTTCCGAGAAACACACTTCAACCTGACAAACGACAAAGAGGCGGGGTTCGTTTGTGTAATTGACTCTCTCAGATAATTATTGCCACGCCGAGTGAATCGACAAGTGCGGTCTTTGATCAACACACCATTTTTTCAGAAGAAAATTGTGCCGTGAGCAATCATTTCAAGCTGGCTCAAGATCAGAGTTTGCCAGCCAGTAAGTCGTCATAAACTTCGCGGATTTGCCGAGTCATTGTCTCGTGCCGAAAAGTTTCCGTAAATCGTTCGCGACCATTCTTCCCCAACCGCTCGCCCAGAGAACGGTCTTTCAGTAACGAAGTGAGGGATTCCGTCAAACGATCGAGATCGGCAAACGGAACCAGAAAGCCGGTCTCGTTGGGGATCACAACTTCTCGCGCACCATCCACATCAAAACTGACCACCGGTTTTCCCGTCAATAAACCTTGAACCAGAACCCGTGCCAACCCTTCCCATTCGCTAGTATGCACGACAATATCCATGGCGTGAATCAAATCGGGAACTTCGCTCGGCGGCACAAGTCCCGTGAAGATGAAGTGATCACTGAGACCGGCTTCTGCGATCTGTTGTTGGTATTTGTCGCATAACACTCCATCGCCGACAAACAAAAATTTAACTTGTGGATGCTGTGGCACAATTCGTTTCGCGGCCTGGATCACAAAGTGGTGTCCTTTGAGATGAAACAACCGGGCAATTTTTCCAATCACAATGTCATCCGGCATGATACCCAACTCGCGACGAATCTCTTCGACGGGTCTCGACGGCGTTAAAAAGGGATCGACATCCATGCCTGAATAGATTGTCGAGTAGTTCTCTCGCGAACGAATCCCGGCCGCCAGGTATTGATCGCGCATGGCATCACACACCGTGATGAAATGATCGGTCCGTCGACCGGCCCAGCGTTCTGCCTGTTTGTAGAGATTGTGCAACAGGGCGGGTTGGCCGTAATGAAACGCGGCTCCATGAATGGTATGGACCACGGGGATGTTGAGCTTTCTCGCTGCCGCTCGTCCGAGGATGCCCGCTTTGGAACTGTGAGTGTGTAGAATTTGAGGCGGGTCCGATTTGAGCAATCGAATCAGAGAGCGGTAACTTTTCCAATCCTTCCAGGGATGCAATGACCGTCCCAGTTCGGGAATGATCTCGACCTCCACACCCGCTTCGCGAGCGATCGTGAGAAGTTCCCCTTCGGGACCGTCATCCACTCCGCTGATAAGGGTGACACGATCTCCGTATTCCTGATGTTGATCGAGAACCGTCCAGAGCGTATTTTCCTGCGCACCGCCGACAATCATGCGGGTGATAAAGTGAGCAACATGCAACGGTGAGTCAGGCATCGGTGGTGATCAATGATTGAGTATGAATGAGCTCTATCATGTCAGTAACACCACGCCGGGAAAAGTCTCGATGTGAAAAGGAATGCGAACTCTCATAAATCCATTGTCGGCTTCAACAATTCTTCCATGAAGTCTGCCAGTTCTGCATGCCCTTTGTCAGAGAGATGCAAAGAGTCGACTGTTTTTCCTTCTCCAATGATTGTCGATAATAAATATCGTTTAGGGATCAGTTGGACGTTGTAGCGATCACATAATCTTCTCTGGCTATAAGCGATGTCATATCGAAAAGGAGGAAGTGGCAACTCAAACATCAAGATACGACAGTTTGCCTCAGTGAGTCTCTTGAGAAGCTGATTCAGATTTTGATGAAACTCGTCTCCGGGTGTGCTGCCGAGCAAATCATTTCCTCCCAACTCAATCAATACCAATTGACCGTTCAACTCCACCTCTTCAATCATCGTCAGTCCATCGCCGACTACAGCTCCCACGTGAGAAAGATCGACGATGGGGTAATTGACTCGTTCGGCCAATCGCTTCGGCCAGGTGAAATCGTCTTCTATTAAGCCAGCAGTCAGCGAGTCTGCCAGAATAATCAGTGCTCGTTCAGAAGGAGGTTCGGGAGAGTGCAACAGAGCGTAGGGCAATTCCAGGATGACTCCGCTGATGCCGCAAAACAGAACCGCACGTGTCGCCAATGATTTGCGTTCTTCTTTCAAAAGTGACGAGCGAAAAGCGAATAGCCAAAGCAGAACGGTCAGACTCAAAACGCCGAACCACCAGTACGGGAGGGGCGTCATGGAAACGACGATCAAAATGATTGCGGCGAGAAGCAAAACAGTTTTGAGCATCAGAATCGCACGCTTTTGCGACGTGCCGATTGTGATGGCAATAAGTAAAAATAGCCCGACCCAGAAACTGTCTCCACCCGCGATCCAGAATATCAGAGGATTCATGACAAATGATCTCTGTGTCTGGCGGAATTAGAGCCGGCCACGTTCTTTGAGCATGGGGCCGAGTTCTTCGACGAAGTCGTTCACATCTTTGAACTCACGATAGACGGAAGCGAACCGAACGAAGGCGACCTGATCCACTTCCTTCAGCAACTCAAAGACTTTTTCACCAATCACCATCGAAGGAACTTCACGTTCGAAGCCCTGATAGACTTCCTGCTCGACGGTCGAGATAATTTCGTCGATTTGTTCGTTAGTGACGGGTCGTTTGTAGCAGGCTTTCTCCAGCCCAGCCCGAATTTTTTCACGATCAAACGGAACTCGCAGGCCTTCCTTTTTGATGACCTTCATCGGAGCTTGTTCGATTCGCTCGTAAGTCGTAAACCGACGAGAGCATTGCAGGCACTCGCGGCGACGACGGATTTCGGTCGATTGACTCAAACGCGAGTCAACGACTTTCGATTCTCCATCTCGGCAAAACGGGCAGTGCATAACAAAAATCCTCCGGTCAGTCGGTGTGGTCTCTCAAATCTCAACCGACAACCACGGCGGGCCTTGAAGATCCAGATCTGCCCAGCATACCGCGAACGAATCACATTGACCAGATGGAATCGTCCTCACTCATGAATCATGACATGTTTTTGTAATGAACTGGCCAAAATGAGCCAATAACCAAAGAGTATTCACGGTGTTCCGAGAAAGAAAATTCCTGTGATTGAGTTTTCGATGCCCGTTTTCACGACTTACTTTCGCTCCATGGCATTCAGGATTGCGTCGCGAGGTTTGACGAGCGAGAAACCGCGTCCCGCTTCATCAATGCGAAGATCGTGTGTCATCTTGTGTTGACTGAGGGCGGCGGTCAGTACGAGGCTCCAGTTTCTTTTACGGCGAGGGTGATCGATTTTTGTCTCTTCAAGTTTGATGCCGACTTTCCGAATGTTGAAGGTGTCAAACACAACGGGAGTGCTGGTTTGCACAGAGATTGCTTGTGCCACATCGAGTAGCGGTGCTTGAGTCAGGTTGACTTCGGTGATCTTCAAAAACTTGCCGAACACAAAATCGGGAGACTCTTGCAACTCCCATCCCAACGGCCACAACTTTCTTCCTGCCGTGATCGGTTCGATGGCGAGTTCGATAGCCCCTTTGGGCGTTCGAGAGGGCCAGAAACCATAACCAAAATGGCGGAGCACAATGGCCAGCGCGGAACCTTGCGACATCCCTTCGGTTCGTTGCCATTCGGGAAACTTCAGTTTTTCGATTTCTTGCTTTCGGGCTTCGGTGGCTTCCAATGTCCAGCGATAGGGAAGTGTTTCAGGAGCGGGCATTGCGGCCAGACACTCTTCCAGCGTTTTCCCGGACAGATCGGTCTCGATCGGTTTCGCGAGTTCTTCAAAGATCGATTCGAATTGTTTTTGCGAGAGGCCCCAGACCGGTTTTTCTTTGGGAGAGCCTTGCGCTCCGAACGACTTCAACTCTCGCAACCATTCCACCAGATCATCGACCTGATTTTTGTTGAAATGACGGCGAGGGAAAATGAGATCACCTCGACGATCCAGCCCTCCCACCAGTTTCACAACTCGCGTTCGGCCCGACATTTTCTCACTCACGTCGGGCTTCTCTTCAAACTGCAAAGAGCGAATTTGCACCGAGTAACCCTGTTTGGCGAGTTCACGGCTCCAAAACTGACTGTGTTGTGCGGCTGCGGGGTCGGCAATGATTCGAAAATCAACGATGGTCGTGCGGGGAATAACTTTCCCGTCCTCGACCAATTTTGGTGACTGCGCATCAACAATGCACGGCGAGCCAGAGATCAGAAATAGCATGAAGACAATAAGTTTATGGTATGACATCGTTTCCTCCGTGAGTCTGCCTAGAGTGATTCAATTTATCAGATTTCGAGGAATCACGCATCGTCCAATTTTGAAGTCGGAAAAATCTATTCGTAGGGAGAATAATCTGTATATAGTAGAACCAGTGAAGAAGTGATGAAATCTAGATCGAGGAATGATCAATGAAACGCTCAACCGTCTTTGGAGGAATTGTCCTCACTCTTTGCCTGGTTCATAGTTTACAGGCTCAAGAAAACCTGCGCGAACGACTCGATGACGAAAACGGCGTCCGCAGTGATGTCTGGGTCTACAACGATATTGAAGCGGCGCGCGAGCAGGCTCGCAAAGAGAACAAGCCTGTCTTTGTCACGTTTCGCTGTGTGCCGTGTGAAGCCTGCGCGGCGTTTGATGCCGATGTTGCCAAAGGAAACGATCGTATTCGAGAAATCGCGAAGGAAAAATTCGTCTCTGTTCGTCAGGTCGAAATGAAGGGAGTCGATCTGTCGCTGTTTCAATTCGATCACGATCTGAATTGGGCCGCGATGTTCATCAATGCAGACGGCACGATCTACGCCCGTTACGGGACGCAATCTGCGGAAGGCCCGGATGCCTATAATTCGATAGAAGGATTGCTGGCGACGATGGAACGAGTGCTCGAGTTGCACGAGAATTATCCTGCGAATAAGGATCAGTTGGTCGCGAAACGTGGCACTCGCAAAATTGATTCCGCATTGAAAATGCCCGGTTTGCAAAACCCGGCGAAATACAAATCAGAAACCACACGCAAAAATTGCATTCATTGCCACAACATCCACGATGCTGAAAACTTTGTGGCACAAGAAAACGGTCCTATCAAACACGATTTGTTATGGCGTTATCCATTGCCCGATCAAATCGGTCTCTCGATCGACCGTAAAGATGGAGTGACCATAGTGAATATTGTTGAGGGATCACCCGCAGAGAAAGCCGGTTTTCAGGCAGGTGAGAAAATTGAATTCATGAACGGTCAGGCAATCACTTCCATAGCCGACATGCAATGGGTATTGCATCATCTTCCCAACAATGAGGCCGCCGTTGAAGTGAAAGGAAGCAAATCGGGAATGCAAACGGTCTCACTCGATACTGGCTGGAAACAGTACGATGTCTCGTGGCGCGGGTCGATGTGGTCGGTCTCGCCTAAATTACGTGTCTGGATGCCGATTCTCGCCTCGGCCAAGCGCAAAGAGTTGGGGATTGACGACGCGAACACGGCGTTAGAAGTGAAATGGATCAATCGCGGTTCTGAGGGTGGGAAAGGCGCGATTGCTTCGGGACTCCGTCAAAACGATATTGTGATCGCGATGGAAGGTAAGCCCCTCAAAGACGGCATGAATCCCAAATCACTCAACACGTACATCAAACTGAATTATGTAGTCGGGCAAGAGTTGCCGATCACCGTTATTCGCAACGGGAAGAAGATGGAATTGAAGATCAAGCTGGTTGAGTGAATGTTCGGGCTACTCCCACGCAAACTGTTCATCAACTAACAAGTGGTAGGCTTCGATGTATTTCTCACGAGTCTTGGCGACGATCTCATCCGGGAGAGTGGGCGGGGGACTGTTTTTGTCCCAGCCGGTCGTTTCTAACCAGTCTCGCACGAATTGTTTATCGAACGAAGGCTGTGATCCTCCCGGTTGATATTGGTCGGCGGGCCAATATCGGGAACTGTCGGGAGTTAACACTTCATCAATCAAAATCAGTTCGCCATCGACCCGACCGAATTCAAATTTCGTATCGGCCAAAATGACTCCACGCTTCGCCGCATATTCGGAAGCCTGACGGTAAATCGCAATGCTCATTTCTCGTAGTTGTTCGGCAGTCTCGATTCCCACTTCTTCAATCATGCGGTCGAATGAAATGTTTTCGTCGTGCCCTTCTTCGGCTTTGGTGGCTGGCGTAAAAATGGGTTCGGGTAACTTCGAACTTTGTTGTAATCCGCTGGGCAGATTGATGCCGCAAACTGTTTCGGATTGCTGATACTCTTTCCATCCCGAGCCGGCGAGATATCCTCGCACCACACACTCGATGGGAACGACTTCGGTTTTCCGAACCACCATTGATCGACCTTGCAGGTTGTCGAGATCGGTGCCTGCGGGAAGGTCGAGAATCGAGGGATCGGTGCTGATGAGATGATTCTTGACAGATAATTCATCAAACCACATCAAACTGACACCCGTCAAAACACGCCCTTTATCGGGAATCCCGTTCGGCATCACCCAGTCGAAAGCACTAATACGGTCGGACGCGACCATCAGCAGACGGTCTCCAAAGTCGTAAAGATCCCGCACTTTCCCCTGTTTTCGGGGCAAGCCGGGCAATTCGCTGTTCAAATAGGCGGTCGAGGACATTTGGTTCGCTCGCGGAATGAGTGAAAAAGAAGCGATGTGCCAATCGGCACTCTAACTCTGTTGCGTTTCTTGAACAACTCTCAACGCGGGACTACACTAAATGCCTTGATCCCTGAGCCATTGAGAATCAGGGAACGTCTAAGACGCCGGACAATTTATCACTATTGATTGCGGTTTCATCAAAATCGCACGGAGAATATCATCGAATGGGTGTGATGCGATTTCATATTGCCCCACCCGGTCTTCTCGCCCGGCTTCCCGAATGGGATCAAGCCTATATCACCGGTGCCGATAAACGAGTCTTCGCTTGCCGAGTGGAAGTCGAAGGAGATGTGCTCACGATTCTGCGTCAAAAGCAGGAGAGTGGCAAATTGCACATCTGCTGGCCCGTGGAAGGTTACGGTCGCCCCGTCGCATTTACATGCAGTCTGCCTGAACGAGAAGAACCGTTCATCTTACCTCTCGAACTGGCTCGTGGAAAAGTGGCCCGGCTTCGCGATCAATTGGGGGCATGGCAAATTGCCGGCATGGTGATCCCAAGGAATTTTCACGCATTGCAAAAAGACTCGCAACATTTGCTGGCCAAAGCGGCACAACGACAAGATCAACCTGAAGAATGTAGTGAACTTGCGCAGAAATCGTTGACGCTCGCTTATCAGGCGGCGGAGTTGTTGACGTCGGCCTACACTCAACAGCGGCTGGAAATTTATCGTCGTCGCTCCACGCAGCTCCCTTCATTACTTGGTTGTCATCTTGGGGATGTGATTGCGCAGAAAAAAGACGAAGACGCATTTCTCTCTTCGTTTAATGCCGCGTTTGTGCCAGTGGAATGGCGCAACATCGAACCGCAAGAAGGGGAATACAACTGGGATCAGCTCGACGAACAAGTCGAATGGTGTCAAGCAAATAAACTATTCATGCATGCCGGTCCTCTCCTCGACCTGACTGAGAATGGAATGCCTGAATGGTTGGCGAAGTGGAAAGATGACTTCCTCAATATGCAGAGCTTCGTCAGCGACTTTGTCGAAACCGCCATTAGTCGATACTTTGGGAAAATCCGGTATTGGGAAGTGTCTGCTTACGGCAACACGGGTGGGGCATTGGGACTCACAGAAGAACAACGACTCACGCTGGTTGCCAGAACTCTCGAAATCGCCAGGCAAGTTGATGACGAAATCCAGTTGTCAATTCGTATCGCACAACCTTGGGGCGGATATCTGGCAAGCGGAGAACATCGACTTTCTCCTCTGCAGTTCATCTACGCTCTGATTCGTTCGGGAGTCGGACTTTCCACTGTCAATGTCGAGCTGGGGGTCGGGTTTGCTCCCCGAAAAACCGGATATCGCGATCTTTTGGAGATCTCTCAGCTCTTCGATCTTTGGGGAGGATTAGGGATTCCGTTACAGGTGACCTTGGCATATCCCTCGGCAGCGGGTGTGGATTCTGATTCTTACGGAAACATGGAGGCCGTCGAAACAGATGCAAAACATCCTCCGTCATTCGAACAACAAGCAGAGTGGACTCACAAAGTGGTCTCTCTATTGATGGCCAAGCAATCGGTCGTGGGTATTTATTGGACGAACTTCGACGATCGCAATCAGCATCGTTATCCATTTGCTGGGCTGATTGACAACGAAGGAAACCAGAAACCCGCGTTACAGGTTTTCGATCATTATCTCAATGAGTTCTGGTCTAAAACGAACGTCTAATTGCAAAGACAACTCGTTGACTTTCACATCACGAGCGTGTCAAATCAGCAAAAGAGAAGACAATCTTATTGGCGGTCTCAAGCCGCATTGTTTTACATCTTATTTCCACGCATTTATTATCCACACAACTGACATTTTGAAAGGGACAACATGGGGAGACCTGTCACACTATTTACCGGTCAGTGGGCCGATTTGCCGCTCGAAGAATTATGCAAAAAAGCGAATGAGTTTGGATACGACGGACTCGAACTGGCTTGCTGGGGAGATCACTTTGAAGTCGATAAAGCGCTCTCCGACGACACCTATTGTGCTCGTAAACGCGAACTGCTCGAAAAACACGACTTGAAGTTGTTCTCGATTTCCAATCACCTGGTTGGACAAGCAGTCCTTGATAATGTTGACGAACGCCACAAAGCGATTCTCCCGGATTACATTTGGGGAGACGGCGATCCTGCTGGTGTCAACGAGCGTGCCGCGGAAGAGATGAAAAACACAGCACGTGCCGCTCAAAAGTTGGGTGTCAGTGTCGTGAATGGTTTCACGGGTAGCAGTATTTGGCATTTGATCTACGACTTCCCCCCCATTCCAGCAGGAAGATTGGAAGCAGGATTCCAATTGCTGGCCGATCGCTGGAATCCGATTCTGGATGTCTTCCAGGAATGTGGCATCAAGTTCGGACTGGAAGTTCATCCCGGAGAAATTGCCTTTGACGTGTACTCGGCTGAAAAAGCCTTGGAAGCACTCGATCATCGCGAAGAGTTCGGATTCAACTTTGATCCCAGCCACTTAATTTGGCAGGGAGTCGATCCTGTTGAGTTTATTCGATATTTCCCGGATCGCATTTATCATGTCCACATGAAAGATGCTTCCGTCACATTGAATGGTCGAAGCGGAATTCTCTCGAGCCATATTCGCTTCGGCGATCCGCGACGGGGCTGGGACTTCCGTAGTGTGGGTCGTGGTGGAGTCCGATTTGAAGAAATCATTCGGGCTCTGAATGCGATTCAGTATAATGGTCCGCTCTCTGTCGAATGGGAAGACAGTGGCATGGATCGGGATCAAGGAGCCAAAGAGGCATGTCAGTTCTGCAAAAACGTCGACTTCGCACCCTCGGATGTCGATTTCGATGCCGCCTTTGGTGATGATTGATCTCGAAAGAGTGTCTTCCAGAAATATTAAATCGACTCGGGAGAAATGTCTCCCGAGTTTTTTATTTTGAGGGTCTGAAACGTCTCACTCATTCATAGGATCCAGAACATGGACGTCAAAACGTCTTCCGACATCTTCGATAAATTGCACGCACTCGCTCGCGATTTGTGGTGGAGTTGGCAACCGGAAGTAGTCAGCATCTTTCGCGACTTGGATCCCATCAAGTTCCGAAAGGTCGATCATAATCCTGTCATTCTGCTCGAAGACTTTTCTCGAGAGGAGCTCGACCGTCGCGCGACCGAATTGATGTTAAATTCTCGAATCAATTGGGCGTATCGGCGTTGGCAGGAATATCTCGCTTCCAATCAGACCTGGGGAGCAACTCATACTGGATTGTTGGGGAATCAACCGGTTGCCTATTTTTCCGCCGAGTTTGGCATTCACGAGTCGCTTCCCAATTATTCGGGAGGCCTCGGTGTCCTCTCGGGTGATCACTTAAAATCTGCTTCGGATTTAGGTGTCCCGTTGGTTGCTGTCGGCTTGCTATATCAAGAAGGGTATTTTCATCAGTCTGTTGATAGCGAAGGACGACAACAAGAATCCTATCATCGCATTAACACCGATCATCTTCCTGTGGAAGTTGTCCGAACCGACAACGGCGAAGAAATGATGATCGCTGTCCAGACAAGAAGTGGTGACATTTTCGCCCGTATCTGGAAAGTGAAAGTTGGCCGCGTCTCGTTATTTTTGCTAGACACCCACGTTTCACAAAACACCGATGAGAATCAACGACTGACCGATCGCCTGTATGGTGGTGATCAATATAAGCGTATCCGTCAGGAACTTCTTCTAGGCGTCGGGGGAGCCCGAGCACTTCACGCGATGGACATTACTCCCAGTGTTGTCCACATGAACGAAGGTCACTCAGCGTTCGCTCCCTTGGAATACGTGCGACAACTGATGCACGAAGATGGTCGCAGTTATGACGACGCGGTTCGTGATGTCTCGGCCATGAGTGTCTTCACCACGCATACACCGGTGGCCGCTGGACACGACCGTTTCGACGCAGCTTTAATCGAAGAGCATGTCGGACCACTGGGTGATATGATTGGTCTCGATCACAATGGCATCATGGGGCTCGGTCGCGTCGATCCGCAAAATACAGAAGAATCATTCTGCATGACGGTGCTGGCCTTCAAAATGAGTACCTGTGCCAATGCTGTTTCCAACCTTCACGGAGTTGTCAGCCGAAGAATGTGGTCGCACCTCTGGCCCTGGAAGATTGAGAAAGAGATCCCCGTCGGGCACATCACCAACGGCGTGCATGTCCCCACCTGGCTCGCAGGTCAGATGCGCATGCTTTACGACCGTGTATTGCCAGAAGGCTGGTCGACCCGTACCGGAGAACCGGAAGTCTGGTCAGATTTTGAGAAAATCTCTCCGGGGGAATTGTGGGAAACTCATCAATCTCTCAAAAATCGATTGATTCAATATGCTCGTGTGAATGCAGCTACTCAGGCGGAACGTCGAGGAGAAAAACCGGAACAGATCGAACGCTTACAGGCCGCGTTGGACCCACGAATTTTGACGATCGGCTTCGCACGTCGATTTGCTCCCTACAAACGAGCCGATCTGATTCTCCGCGATTTGTCCGAATTTCGCCGCATTATCCTCGATTCCGAGAGACCGGTGCAGTTCGTTTTTGCCGGAAAATCTCACCCGGCAGATGAGAACGGCAAAGCAATCCTGCAAAGAATTTTCAAACTGATGCAGACGCCGGAGTTCAACGGACGGGTACTGTTTCTCGAAGACTATGATATCAATCTCGCTCGACATTTAGTGCAAGGAGTCGATGTCTGGTTGAACAATCCCCGACGCCCCTTGGAAGCTTCCGGCACCAGTGGTCAAAAAGTGGTGCTCAATGGTGGTCTCAATTGCTCGATTCTCGATGGATGGTGGGCGGAAGCGTTTGATGGCGAGAACGGCTTTGCAATTGGTGAAGGCCGGTCGCATGCCAATAACGACATTCAGGACGAGCGCGACGCAGTCGCGCTACACGATGTCCTGGTGAATGAAGTCATCCCCCTTTATTACGACCGTGACGACGATGATTTGCCGCAAGCCTGGATTCAACGCATGAAACGGGCAGTCCGCACACTCGGCTGGCGATTTAATGCCGACCGTATGGTGATGGACTATGTAAAGTCCACCTACATTCCTGCCGCGGGTGGAATCTCCTGCGACCTGAACTCGGTACATTAAAAACGAGAGGCTGTTATTTTGGCGGGGACGGCACGCGCCATTGTCGTCCATCGTTCGTCATCAGCTCCATCGCTTTGTCTGGCCCCCATGTTCCTCCCGCGTAAGGCAACGGGCCAGAGTCGTCATTCTGCCAATGTTCGAGCACGGGAGTAACGAACTGCCATGCCGCTTCCAACTCATCGCTGCGTGTAAATAACGTGGAATCGCCACGCAATACGTCGAGCAACAATCGCTCATAAGCTTCGGGGAGTTCAAACGTGAACGAATCCTCGTACTCGAAGTCCATCATCACCGGGTGAATCTGATACTGCATGCCGGGACGTTTCGTACCAACTCGTAGCGAAATTGACTCTTTGGGCTGAATGCGAAAGATCAACGTGTTCGGCTGAGCTTCAACCATCTGACACATGTCGCCATCACATTCAACCGTGGTAAACAGGTTTAACGGAGGATGTTTGAACTGGAGGGCGATCTCTGTCACGCGTTGAGGTAAGCGTTTTCCCGTCCTCAGATAGAATGGCACGCCGGCCCATCTCCAGTTATCGACGTTGACCTTCATCGACACATACGTTTCGGTATCGGACCGATCATCCACCCGGTCTTCTTCGCGGTAGGGTAATGTTGGCTCACCATTATGAGATCCCGCCACGTACTGTCCGCGAAACGCCCAGTCGTCAATTTCAGTTCCGGCAGGTTTCAGTGCCTGCAAGACTTTCAGCTTCTCGTCACGGATATCGTTGGCTCGAAACAGAGCAGGCGGTTCCATCGCAATAAGACACAGCAATTGCAACACATGATTTTGCAGCACATCACGCATCGCGCCCGAAGCATCGTAAAGCGCACCGCGGCCACGCTCCATCCCTTGATCCTCGGCCACGGTGATCTGGATATGATCGACGTGGTTTCGATTCAACAGAGGTTCGAAGATTGCATTACCGCAACGGAACAACAGAATATTCTGAACCGTCTCTTTGCCGAGGTAATGATCGATGCGATATATCTGATCTTCGGTCAACAATCGGCTGAGGTGCGTCGTCAACTCTTGAGCCGACTTGAGGTCTGTCCCAAATGGTTTCTCAAACACAATTCTTAACCAGTGATCGTCATCGCGATCAGGAATCATACCTTCCGAAGACATGTTCTCGATGGCCGGCAGAAAGAGTTTCGGTGCCGTCGCCATGTAGACCACGCGATTCGGTTCAATGCCGGATGTGGTTTCAATCTCGCTGACTCGACTCTTCAGATTTTCATAATCAGACTGCTGCGTGATATCTGTTTCGATGTAATACAACCGGGATGCGAAAGTTGTCCACTCGTCTTCGGTGATGTGGTCGGTCCGCGAAAACTCATTCACAGCCTGTTTCATTTCTGCCCGGAATTCGTCGTCGCTTTTCGTCCGACGCGCTACCCCAATAATCGGGCAATTCTGAGGAAGAAAGCCATCACACGAAAGCTGGAATAATGCCGGCATCAATTTTCGGGCGGTGAGATCTCCCGACGCACCAAAGATCAGGAGTGATGCGGGTTCTTTGATCAGATCAGGAGCATTGGACATGGGAAGCACTCTTCAATTTTCAGAGTTGTGAGAACAGCGAGCATTTGAGTCAAGTACGGTCGCCTCTGGAAACGATCCGTATTGGATGAGCAACTAAGCCAGTTCGGCAATCACTTCAATTTCAATGGCAATATTGCCGGGCAACGACCCCATCCCAACTGCTGATCGAGCGGCGCGACCGTTTTCTCCCCAAAGTTCGACGAACAATTCACTGCATCCGTTGATGACACTGGGGTGTTCGGTGAAATCAGGGACGGCGTTGACCATGCCGAGAACTTTGATGATCCGTTTCACCTTATCAAGGCTACCGAGTTGATCTTTGATAGTGGCCAATAGCGCGAGGCCGGTTTGTTGAGCGGCTGCCTTTCCTTCTTCCTGCGTAAGATCACTACCGACTTTTCCGCTGATCAATGTGCCGTCCGATTTGAGAGGCCCATGTCCTGAGAGATAGATAAGATTCCCAGTCTGCACAAGCGGGCTGTAGACTCCAGCCGGTTTGGGGGCGGGAGGAAGTTCGAGTCCCAGTTCTGCCAATTTTGCATCTGCACTCATGATGAAAACTCCTGAAGATGTTTGTTTTTGGGAATAATGTTGTGGCGAGATACAGAGTTTAAACAAAACAGAGGACGAAATCTCGTATCCCGCACAATTTTTAAGGGTCAGGAAAGTTCGGCTTTGGAATCAATGCCGTTACACTTGGCCGACACAACCTGCAAATTTATGACGGAATGCGATGATGGAGACGATTCAAGGACATCTCTACGATTATCCGAAATACTACGATCTGATTTTTGGATCAGATTGGAAAGCCGAATTTGACTTTCTCGAAGACGTGTTCGAGAAACATACCGATCGTATGGTCGAGCGATTGTTTGAACCTGCGTGCGGAACCGGGCGACTGCTGATCAAGTTTGCTCAAGAAGGTTATACCGTTGCGGGTAACGATCTGAATCCCAAAGCGATTGCTTACTGCAACGAACGCCTGGAGCGAAATGGATATGAACCCTCCGCCGTCGTCGGCGACATGACCGACTTCACGGTGAAAAAGAAATTTGACGCCGCGTTCAATACGATCAATTCTTTTCGACATGTCGATAGTGAACGGGGAGCGGTGGGACATCTGAAGTGCATTGCAAACTCTCTCTACAAGGGAGGGCTGTATGTTTTGGGACTGCATCTCACGCCGACCGTCGGACCACCGATTCAATCCGAATCGTGGTCAGCTCAAAAGGGCGCGTTGTGTGTGAATTCGCACATGTGGTCCATCGATCTCGATCTCAAGAAACGGAACGAACATCTCGGGATGACCTTCGATATCTACACACCCAAAAAACAATTTCGACTCGAAGACCGGATGAATTATCGGACTTACACCGCCAAGCAGTTTTCAGCATTGCTGAAAAAAGTCCCCGAACTGGAGATCGTCGAGATTTATGATTTCTCGTACGAGATCGATGACCCCGTGAAAATCGATGAAACCTCAGAAGATGTTGTCTACATTTTACGGAAGAGTTAGCCCCACGACTCTCCTCGAACACTCGCCTCCCAAGACTTCAAGTTCTATACTACAACTCCATATCAATTCATCGACCGCCGCCGATCTGGAAACTGTACTGACATGTTGGAAATTGTTCATTATCCCCATCCCGCACTGCGTTGGAAGTCCAAGCCGATTCAACGTATTGATGCCGATCTTCGAAAAACCGTCGAAGAGATGTTCGAGTTGATGTATGAGTTCAAGGGAATCGGGTTAGCCGCCAATCAGGTGGCGTTGCCTTATCGACTCTTCATCGTCAATCCGACCGGAGACCCCGACGAGAGCGATCAGGAAATCGTTTTCATCAATCCTGAGATTTCACGCCGAAAGGGAAGTATCGAAGGCGAAGAAGGGTGTTTGAGCCTGCCGGACGTTTATGGTCCGGTCCGTCGCGCCAACGACATTGTTGTCGATGCCTTTGACCTGTCGGGGCAGTCGTTCCAATACTCTCTCGACGACTTGCCGGGACGTGTCGTGCAACATGAATACGATCACATTGATGGCGTCATGTTCTTTGACCGCATGCAGCCCGAAGGTCTGGAAGAAATCCAGACAAAGATCGACGACTTCGAACACGTCTTCCGACAGTCACAACTTTCTGGTGAGACTCCTTCCGACGAAGAGCTGAAGAAGCAGCTGAAAACTCTCGAACATTAGAACGCGAGCAACAAGACGGATTCCAGTTCCGCACTCGGTGCGTCTTATTGAATTTATGTTTGAGGCAATTCCGATAGCGGATTGCGGGCACGGTACTGTTCTGGAATGCCTCCCAGGTTTCGGTGAGCGATCAGCTCCGCCACCATGCTGATGGCAATTTCGGGCACAGTCTGTGAACCGATATCAAAACCGATCGGTGCGTAAACACGCTCCAACTTTTCAGGTGAGATCCCTTGCTGCAACAAGTCTTCAAAGATCAGCTTGATCTTCCGCTTGCTGCCAATCAAACCGACGTACGACGCCTCGGTTTGGGCCAGATGATAAAGCGCTTCCTCGTCATGATTGTGGCCGCGGGTCACAATCAGACAAAGCGTGTTTTGGTCGATTTTCAGTTTCGGCAACGCCTCGGCAAACTCTCCGACGACAAGATCTTGTGCTTGCGGAAACCGATCTGCATTACAGTATTCCTGTCGATCATCGACGATGGTCAGATCGAAACCGACATCCGCCGCCAACTCGGCAACCTTCTCTCCCACATGACCGGCACCCACAATCACCAACTTGCACCGTTGTAAATAGGTGAGGTAAGAAATTCCCTCCGCAACGTAAGGTCTCGGTCGGCTGCTGACCGGTTTCAGTTGAGAGACAACAAAGTCCGTCAAACTTGTCATCCCGTTGCGGCAATCAAGTCGTCTTTGTGATTGAACAGAAATCGGTCACCGGGATGAGCGTCCGAGAGTTCTACACGACCTGTGTCGATCACAACCGCTTCCGTCAATCCTTCCCCTTGTTCGAATTGTTCGATGAGAGTTTCGTAGTAAGTGGTGTCGGTCTCTTCCCGAATCGGATCGACTAACATCGTCATGCGTCCGCCGCAAATGAGACCGTCATCCCAGCCATAATCAGAATCAAGCTGAAAGGTGAGGAGTTGACGTTCCCCCGATTGAAACAGTTTGAGGGCCTGACGTTTCACATCGGCTTCGACGCAGCCTCCTCCCAACGTCCCGGATTGTGAACCGTCGGGATAAACGAGCATCACAGCTCCCGCTTTTTGCGGCGTAGAACCTCGCGTCTCGACCAAAGCGGTATAAATGACCGGTTGCGACTGGGCAATCGCGGTTTTCAGATCAGAAATGAGCTGTTTCATGGTGGCCATCGATGAGAGTGAGTTAAGAGATCACCCATTCATCGTATGCAGAAGAAATCGATGAGAACAGTGTCGGTCGAACCACCTAACCGATTTGACCAACTTTTTTGCGTACTCCTCGATACATCACTTCTTTCCCGGTAATAAAGCTTGCTGCAGCGGCAGGAATCTCCCCTTCATGACCAACGACCACCAATGTCTCACCCGCCTTCATAATATGGGATTTTAACTCCTCCACGGACACATTCCCCGTCACCGTTTTCACAGCCACGACCAGCAACGCACCCTGAGACTGTTTTTCCACTTGAGAGACAGTCTGTCCCACCATGGGAGAATCGGCTTCAAGCTTCAAATCGGTCAGGTCTAAACCGACATGTGACAAATGATAGCTCAGTGTGGAACGCTCGACATCTTCATCGAGTAGTTCTGTGGCTGAGGGTTGTGTAATCAAATGCGCAATTCTCAAGGCACCGATGTCGGCAGGAAGAACAACGCGGTTCGCCCCGGCTTGAATCAGCTTTGACTCCGTCGCCATCACTTCACCACGAGCGATGATCTCGAGTTCTCGATTTAAGGTTCTTGCCGTCAGGGTGATAAATACATTTAAAGCGTCATCGGGTAAAACCGTCGTCAACACTTTGGCGCGTTCGATTCCCGCTGCTAACAACACATGCTCTTCCGTGGCATTTCCCTGGACAACGAGGTAGTTCTCGGCCTGGGCTAGGTCGATGCGGGACTGTTCCAAATCGACGATGACAAATGGCTTTCCTGCTTTTGTCAAATTCTTAGCCAGGGGTTGACCAATTCTCCCGAAACCACAAATGATCGTATGACCTTTCAGTTGTTCGATTTCGCGATACTTCTTTCGTTCTCCCAACGCCTTTTGAATCTCTCCTTCAGTGACCATTTGAATAAAACCTCCCACCGCAAAGATTGCCGACGAGGTGCCTCCCACAATAACAAATATCGTGAACACCTTGAGCTCTGGTGAATCGAGCGGTTGAACTTCACCATAACCAACGCCAAAAATGGTGATGACAACCATGTAGATCGCATCCAAAATATCCCAGCCCGGCGTCATCGCGTATCCTGTCACCGCGATCACGCATGTGATCACAAAGAAGATGACGCCGATGGCGATGCGTCGAAATGAACTGGAGGGAGCACTCATGGATTTCTCATCATCGAGGGCCTGCCCCCGAAATGGGGATCAGATGACCTCAAACCATAAGTGAGCAGGTTTTATGCCACGCTTGAACAGGGACTGGCCCTCGCGGTAAGACTCTTCCCATAAACGACATACGGCGACTGAGCACATTTCCCGGAATCACCGCATCGCACAAGAGTCGGGCGATCGTGCCAGTTTCAGATCCACGATACGAATTTAGCCCTCGAACGAACTCCGTCTCCTCACTGTGAGAAGCGGTTTCAAAAGTGTCATTTTTTTTGAATGTCTGAGGCTATGAAACCACCACTAGTGTAGTGTCTCACACAGATGAGCGATTATCTGGCTGAGTGAATGGCTTGTTGTGATCATTTACTGGAATTCGTTGATGAAATCCTTCTCCTCCTTAGGAGGAGAAGGTGCCCGACAGGGCGGATGAGGAGGTCGTTGAACCGAGATTGATCACCACCTCACCCCGGCCCTCTCCCCCAGAGGCGGAGAGGGTGGCATGCATATTGGCAAGATCATCATAAACTGATTGATTGCCCAGTAATTGTGGTGTCGTAATAATCACTCGCATATATGAGACACTACACTAGTTAGTGGAGAGAAGCGGAGCTTCCACATGCTCTGATTGATCGCGTTTCGAGAACATGGAGAACAGCGCTGAGAAGTCGTGATAAGAGACGAAACTCATCCAGCCGGTGATCATGATCCAATGAAACATCATCAGGTTCATGGTGAGATCGGTCATCAGGTGAAAGACCATCAACACCAGAATCGTGGGAATTCGCGTCTTTTTGAACCAGATCAGAATCGGCGCACTCAGTTCCAGAAGAACCACCGACCAGGTCATCACTTTCAAGATCGAGAGATTTTCAGTGAAGAACTCGGGTAGTGCAAGACGCTGATAATCGTAGAGACGAAACACGTAGTACATCGCTGTGCCGTCGATCCAGACATCTCCACGCAGTTTCTGCCAGACACAGGCCAACATCATGGCACACATTTGAACTTGAAACAGTCGTAATGGCCAGATGGGATAAGGCGTCGAACCCTGTTCTCCCGGCAAACCGCTCTGTTTGAGTTCAAGAGGGCCGGGAGCAAAGATCAGGAAGAATGCAAGCAGACGAAAGATAGTATCTTCGCCATCAAAGATCAACGTGTTGGAATTGTACAATCCCGAAAGTAACACGAAGACCAGCAAGGCCGACATGCGCGGAGAGAAACCCACAATGAGCGACCCGAGGGATGCAAACAATGCCAGAAAGTAAGCGTTCACGCCCCACACATTTCTCGGGACAAACGTCGAAATCTTCCAACTCGTGTTGGAGAACTCCCCATAAATGTCATCCGGAATCAATCCCTCTGCCCCGAAGAACAAATGCCGATCGGGCCACAGAAATAAGAGATTGATCGCCAGGAACAGACCGAACATCGGGCGGATCACATTCAAAATTCTGAGATCGCCCGGTGCCAGCAGGAACCGGTCAATTGCCGAACAACATGATTTCAGACTCGGAGATTTCATGGGGATACCAGGAGTAAAATCGTTCAGGAGCTCGAAATTGAGGAGTGATGTACGCTTTTCGCCAATGCGCCTCAGGAGGCAACAATGTCTCGCCGAGATAGATCAGGTCAGCCCAGCGTACGTTTTTGTTCTCGCCGGCAGTCAGAGTCCGGACAAGGTGGTCACCAAACGCCGGCCAGAGTAAGGCCCCACGATTGGCAATGAGATCGTCGAAATATTCGTTGCGGCGAAAGTTTCTCATTCGCTCCCAGGCAGAGGCATTGGCCCAGTCGATGGTGCTCCAATGAGTTTCGGAGCCATCCTCCCAGGTGATGACGCATTCCACGCGGGTGTTCCAGTGATCAATGTCCGGAGCAAACAGATCCCAACTCCCTTGCCACAAACTGACCGCTTCCAGAACGGGATCGATGGTATTGTCGACTTGCTTGTGGACCTCGAGAACCTGAGGAGTCATTTCGACCAACGAGACTCCCCAGAAGCCGAGAACTCCCAGCAAGATCAATGGTCGAGAATGATAAAGTGATTTCATCACGTCCGAAGTCCGTTTCGGTCTACGATTGTCTGTCTTCGCCGATTCTGAAATCGAGTTCGGCAGGGCAGAATCAATATCTGATTTCGAGGAATCAGGCAACCGGAAATCGGCCAGCGTCTCGCTCCTAAGGACATGCGGAGAGTATCGATTGTAGCGAATTTACGGGCAATTCAGCCGTTCGCGAATCTCGTTCACCCGGTTTACACGCCCGTTAACCGTGGGGTGCGCGGCGTCAGTTCTTGTCGTAAGTCGTGAAATCTCAAGGAAAATCCGTGAATCTTTTTGGAAGCATAAATCCCACTGCGACAAAGGATTAGGGATTCTCCCGACTCGCAGCTTTCGGAAAACGCCCATTTCCCCCAGTTCGGCACGGCCTCTGCTTTTCCCGGTCTTGGGTACCCAAAGTATGCGCGGAGGCTTCCGATCAAGCCGATCGGCTCTGACGCATGGACTAAATTTTTTTTTCGAGAAGTGGAGAAGCAAAATGAAGAATTTGCTGAAACGTTTCCTGCGCGATGACGCCGGTTTTGTCATCTCGTCGGAACTCGTGTTGGTGGCCACCATTCTGGTCATCGGCATGATCGCTGGATTGAACACAGTGAAAGACAGTGTTGTTCAGGAACTGGGTGACTTGAGTGCTTCCATCGGTAGTGTAAGTCAATCTTACACCTACAATGGTATCACTGGTCACTCTTCCGCGACTGCTGGTAGTCAGTATGTTGACCAGATTGACTTCTGCGATGAACCATCTGATCCGAGCGACGCCGAACCAGCATGTTTGGTCATCGCAACGACTACTCCTGATACTACCGCGGGTGATGTTCAGGCAACTGTTCCAGATACTGTTCCGTAAGTTAAAGTTTGTTGGGAATTGCGTATCAATCTGTCCTGCGGTCTTGTGCATAGGACTGCAGGCAGATTGATTATTTCTGTTGATGGATGACGACAGACACGGACGTCTTTTTTTGTTTTATGAAATGAACTCACGAATGATGAACTCAATCACATTCACAAT
>Ga0181597_10001207_pt1 | contig 29100 bp, 16 predicted proteins | sample 041ome_5_FD_148647 | JGI IMG/M metagenome (GOLD analysis project Ga0181597, IMG submission 148647) | Coastal salt marsh microbial communities from the Groves Creek Marsh, Skidaway Island, Georgia - 041403US metaG (spades assembly) | ecosystem: Environmental > Aquatic > Marine > Intertidal zone...
GAGGACGAAGAAAAAGACGACGACGGAGACGAGGAAGCGGACGAATAGAATAGAGTAACGATTTTAAAATAGTAGTGTAATAAAGTAGGCCACACAGAGGCATCGTAATAATAACAACGCACGAAGTATCCCGCAATCGCGAGTGTTTGTTTTCACATGTATTTCTCGTCGACGCGTTCACGTTTCGTCCGCTTAGTATCATCCCTCTCCTTAACAGACAGACACATTCTTCATCCAGTTACAAAGCTTTCCTCACCAAAGCGGCGACGTCGCTCATATTTTTCGCTTTCAGTTTCGGGAACGGTCGTTTCTCCGTGATTGTCCACACGATTTTCTCGTTCACGAGCACTTCAAACGTCCCCGCGGAGGCATCTCGCGTGATCTCTAACTCGCCGTTGAGCTCCGCTTTCAACTGATTCGCGACGCGGACGAACGCTTGTCACATCTTGGAGACGGACGCTCGTGCTTTGACAGTTTTTGAGGAAGTAGTAGCGATGCTCCGTTTAGACACTTTCTTGACTGTCCCTTTGCTTTTCGTCGCGGACGTCTTTGAAATCGTTTTCTTCTTCTTTGCCGTTGCGCTGGCCATTTTTCTTTCGCGGCAAAATGAATGGAAAAATCTGAAGAATTTGAGGTTTACAGTTGAGTCAAAAAATGGTATATTCTCGCTACGTCATACGCGCTCTAATGATCTCTCTTTCTCTCTATCGAAAACTACTTCTTGAACCACTTAGGGACGAAGGATTTCTTAGCCTGGTCGCTCATCATCGGTTCGGCTTTTGCTTCTCGATCTTTGTCTTCTTCTTTCGAAGGAGGCTTAGGAGGAGGAGGACGTATCGGCGCCGAAGCGGAAGACTTTTGGTCGTGCAATCGAAGCATTTCCAAACACTTGGTGCTGAGCAGCGCGGATTCCTCTTCTTCTTCGAAGGAGGAAGTGGTAGTGGTGGTGGTTTTTAAGGAGAAGAAGATTTTCGCGGCGGGGGCTAAGCCGGCGTCGTATAAGGATTGGTTCGCGTCTCGGCCGTTTCGTTTCAAGACGCGTTTCGGAGGCGCGACGAAGAGTTCAAAGCTCGGCGCGTTTTGAGTACTTTTATCATCCTTGGATAAAATCTCCTCAACGAACGCGTACACGTCCTCGACGGTTTCTTTGTGCGCGTCGAACACCGCTTCCACGCACACGTCCGAAATTGGTTTCTGTTGAAACATAATCCGTATCGTCGCGTGTCGCACTTTCTCTCTTCGCCGTTGCGCTTCTAGCTCTCGATGCTTCTTCGTCAACAAGGCATTCCCGTTCTCTAATTTACGTCTGTTTGACGCCACAATCTGCGCCGCTTCCGCACTGGACAGCTCAAAAAACGCCTCCGGTAATTCCTCATTCGCGGAGACTAAACCGGTGGTTGGATCCATTTTGCGTTCCTCCGCTTCGGCGTCTAAAGTTTTCTGTCGAACCACCCGAGCCGCGCGTTTGCCGAGAACAGAAGAAGAAGAAGAAGACGTCGCTTTTGCGTCGTCGTCACTCAGAATTGCAGATCGTTCCATCGTTTCGTCTTCTTTTTTGTCTTTCTTCTCCGCCGCGTCGATGTTCGCCGCGCTCGCCGACGAGGCACCTTTAACGTGTAACGGTGGTGCTTCTCCTCCTCCTCTTCTCAAACTGCTCTCCTCATTCGCGACGACATCTGAACCAACCGTTAAAGTTCGTTTTTTAATAAACACTACTTTCAACTTCGCGTTCGTCGGTAAGTTCAAGTGCCGCAAAGGGCAGTCCATGTCGACTTTCACACCTCCCGAGGAGGAAGAGGAGCCTTTTCCCCGCGATTGGTCTTCTGAACGGAATTCCAACGCATCAACGTTTATGCTACTCTCTGATATCATCCCGAGCTTACTCGCGCACTCGAGCAAACAGTCCCTCAACGGTTTCATCGGCGGTAAAGATTTGAGGGTTATTTTCGATTTGCCGTCCTCGGAGAGGACGGTGATGGTGGTGGCCATGACGTGATGAATGAATTAATTGTGTGGTAAAATGAAACTAAACTACGTGTCTACAACATTCGGCTATCTTTAATGACTAAATTAACGGCACTCTGGCGACGTAAATACCTTGCCTGGCTAAACTCTCTTCGACGTCTGCGCTTCCTTGTGGGGGTTCAATCTTGTAAAATTTACTGTACGCGACCAACACCTCGCACCCGCGCTGGAGCAGCGTCGGGTAGTGACTGCGTAAGGAACCGTCGACGTCCATTTCGAGTTCACGAATTCGAGTCCAGGTATTACCGTCGTTTGAGGATACGGCGACTTTAAGAAAGGTGCGGCATCGGGAACACCCTTTGGCGGGATGTTTTGCGTGGTCGTTGAACGCGAGCGCGAGTAAACCGCTCGGTTGGAGACGAATCATGTCGATTTTCGAGTTTGGATTCGGGACGTCTTTCATCGCCGACGCGTCCGTCCACGTTTGACCGCCGTCGAGAGATTCCGAGCGGAACACGTACCCAGCTTTGGTTCGAAAGACCATCAGTAAGTGGTCGTCCGTTTCCAATTCGACGACGGCGTTTTCAATCAACCACGTATTTCGACCTCGAATGGTTTCGGAGGGATACCAAGATTCGCCGTGGTCGTCGGAAAGTAAAACGCCCGCGCCTTCTTTTCCGTTCAGTTTTGAACATTTCTCTGGATTGACCGATGGCGATTCTAACATCGCGCGTTCGTTCCAATACGGCAGAACCCATCTACCGGACCGTCTTAACACGATCGGTTTATTCGCGGTGACTTTCGGTATCCCGTCGTCAAAATCCTGACTCAACACGATCTTCTCCGTGTGCGTCCACGCGCCGCTAACTACGTTAAACTTCTTCGCCAAAATATCCCCTCCCGGCGCGTAATCCATCCCCGGCACTCGAGACCCGCACCCATTCGTTCTCGATTGCGAATAAAACAACCAAATCTCGTGGTTTTTCTTCGGATTGGCGAACAAAACCGGACCCCACACCGCGCCGTTTTCACCCGCGTCCGTCGGCACGCTATAACTCCCCACGTCCGCGAAAATCTTCCTCTGCTCGTTCGCCGTCAGCGCTTTAAACCGCAAATGCTCCCCCTTCCCGTCCGCTTCCGCCATCACTATCCTTTGTTTCGTCCCTTCAATCTTCTCGCTCGTTTGCCACGCGAGCAACACGTTCCCTCGCGCCGGTCCTTTCCACGGCAAAGTTTCCACCATCGCCATGTGCTTATAGTTCCCTTTCAAAACATTGTCCGCGTCGTACAAAGACACCGGTTCGCCTGGGCACCATCGATCCTCCTCTTCCTCGTTCGTGTTGAAAATGTTCGCCGCGCTCGCGGTGCGCTCGGTCACCTCCAAAGGGCAAAAGGCTGCACTTTCACCAAAATCACTTCCGAACGAGACGGTAAAACTGTTGTTATTCACTCGTTCTGAGCACCTGGTTTTCCTCAGCTCTTGTTTCCTTCGCGCGATCGTGTCTTCCACGGAGTGGATTTCTCCGTGCCATCCTGGTAATCGATCGTGGTCGTGTGCTTTACTCCTCTTCGCGAACGCCGATTCGCCGCTGCACGACGACAGAATCACCAGTGAAAGAAGAGCGCGTTTAAAGACGAGAGTAAAACGCATCAAATAGTCGCACGACTCGTCAAAGTCTCGCTCTCGTTGCTCTCTCTCTCTCTGGCGTGAAAGAGCGCCGGAACCGGCAAAGAAAGGCGCCTCCTTCTTCCTCTTTCGCGCGTGTTTTGTGTCTACACTTTTGTGTGGAAAAGGTCGTCATTTCCCGAGCGCGGAAGTGCAATTTGTACTCTTTTAACGCGCTCTTCTAAAGGACCTTTCAAATATCGAAAGCTTTTGTCGTTTGTTTCCGGCGTCACGGGAAGTGCTCTGCGTTGTTCGTTTTTGTCGCCTCATCCTCGTTCAATAATGGCGGCGAAGAAAGTGAGCAAGCGCACGAAAAACTTCCAGAAGAATCATCTCCAATCTTCGGTCGCGAACCGGCGGCGGCACCAGAAGATTTCGAGGACGGACGAGAAGAAGAAAAGAAACGAGGAAAGCCGCCTGAGACGAGAAATCGAAGAAGAAAACGAAGAAGAGGACGGTGACAACGACGAAGATGCATATAAAGAGGAGGAAGGAGGGTTCGCGGACGCCAAGAGCGCGAAGAAGACGAGGAAGAAAGAATTGGAAGAGATGGACATCGACGAGTTCTTAGACGCGAGCGATGACGAGGACGAGGACGAGGACGAAGACGATTCAGACGACGAGGACGACGAGACAAGCGAAAACGAAAAGGACGATTCAGACGAGGAAGAAGACGAGGATAACGACGCAAAAACGAGAGAGGAGATGAAACGACACAGGGAACATTTAGAGTCTCTGAAAGAGACGGATCCTGAATTTTACGAGTACTTGCAACAGGAGGATAAAGAGTTGTTGGAATTCGACGACGACGACGACGAAGAGGACGATTCAGAGGAGAAACAAAAGAAGGACGAGAGCGATGAAAGCGATTCCGACGAGGAAGGAGGAACAAACGAGGACGAAGCCTCGAAACGCGCGAAAACGAAGCGAAAGAAATCGGAGAACAGACAATCCGGGAAGACGTTGACGTCGGCGCTCGTGAAAAAATTGTGCGAAAACGCCAAAGGCGGGAAGGCGTTGGGCGCCGCGAAGCATTTGTTCACCGCGTATAGAGCGGCGTGTCACTACGGCGACGAGGAGAATGAGAACGATCAGACGATGTTGAAGTTGGCGAGCTCGAGCGCGTTTAACGATTTGGTGCAGTTTGTGTTGGCGGAGGCGGATGATATTTTTAGAGGCGTGTTGGGAGATAAGCCGGCGAAATCGACGCAAGAGCAATACGATTACGAGCCGATGAAATCAAACAGATGGAAGAAAGTTGAGCCGGTCGTGAAATCTTACATCGGGAACACGTTGCATTTACTCGGACAGTTGACGGATGCGTCGATGACGTCTTTGGTTTTGAGACGGCTGGCTGCGTCCGTGGCGTTTTTGAAACCGTTCGAGCGGTTGACAAAACGCGTGACCAGAACGACGTTGATGTGTTTTTCGAGCGGAGAGCCAAGATTGAGGGTAAGTGCTATAGTTTTACTGAGAGCGATTGCGGCGACGTGTCCAGGACCGGCTTTAGAGAGAGCGGTGAAAGGGGTGTACCGAGCGTACGCGAGCAACGCAAAGTTTATGAATGCGAATTCGGCGGAGAATATCGCGTTTATGAGCGCGTGCGTGGTGGAAATGTTTGGCATCGATCAAAATCAATCCTACGGGTTAGCGTTTGCGTACATTAGACAACTCGCGACGTTGTTGAGAAATGCTTTGGCTCAAAAAACAAAAGATGCGTTCAAATCGGTGTATTGTTGGCAATACATAAACTGTTTGGAATGTTTTGAGCGGATATTAACCGCGCACGCTTCGAATAGAGAGTATAGCAGCAAAGGTTCCGGCGAGCAAACAACAAAAGACGGATCTACTTCGGTTTTACGACCGTTGGCGTATCCGGTGCAACAAATTGCGCTCGGTGCGGCGAGAGTATTGCCTTCGGCGCGATACGCACCGCTTCGCATTCGTCTTTTGAAAATTCTCAATAGGCTTTCGAGGTCGATGGAGACGTTTGCACCAGTTGCACCACTCGCCCTGGAACTTTTGAACTTTTCCGAGTTGTACAAAGCGCCAATGTCAACGAAAGCGCCCAGTCCAGATTTTACGCTCGCTTTGAGAGTTTCTAAAACCGAGTTGCGCTCTCCGGCTGTTCAAGACGTCGTCGTCGAATCCGCGTTTGAGGAGCTCGGCGAACACCTCGAGCAACATGCGTATTCAGTCGCGTTTCCAGAGATTTCTCACGCAGTGACGAGAGAGTTGAAACGATTCAATAAGAAAACAACCGTTGGTAGATTTAAAAAACAGGCGAAGCAAATGTTGGATGCGATTGAACGCAACGCGGATTACATCGAGAGGAAAAGAGATGACGAGGCGGATTTTGCGCCGAAAGACATCGAGAAAGCGAAGATTTTCTTACACGGAGAGAAAATGGAAGGAAAAGCACCGTTGACGAGGTACGTGAAACAGTTGAGAGATAGGGGGAAGGAAAGGCGCGCGGCAATGCAAGCCATGGATGTGTCTATTCGCTCGAACAAGTCTCACGGCGATGAGTCATCCTCTTCTGATGATGACGACGACGACGGGGATGACGAGGATGATGATCACAGAAGAGGCGACGACGAGGAGGACGAAGATGATGACTTCTTGAACGGAGATAACGACGGTGGCGACGACGACGACGACGACGAGATCATAGACGGAGACGAAGCGTTTGAAGAAATGAAGAAACGCAAGCGTAAGTCAGGTGTCGACGAAGAAGACTTGTACCTCGGTAAGGAAGATTTAGTCAAGGAATTGGAGCTCTCGTCAGACGAAGAGAACGACGACGAAGACGTCAAACCAGTGCCGACGAAAAAAGCGCGGAAGAAGGGCGGTAAGAAGTAATTAGTACTGGTTGAAAGTGTTTGTTTTTTATGAATACATTATTACAAAATGGTTCTCTAAAGTTATCAAAATAAATGTTCCTCAGTACTACGGGAAAAGTTATATAAATAGCTAGTTGTACAAAGAAGTATGTTCTCCTTCACAAACACGCAGTAAAATGGTAAATGTTATGCGCAAGATTAACTGCTGTTGTTTGTGCTTTTCTTGACTTCGTTCGTTTTCCTTTTCGGCGTCGCTTTCGCGTCCACCGCCTCTCCTCCGGTCAAATTCATCAAAAGGCTCGCGTACTGCGCAGCTTGGGCCGACTTACCGCCTTGTTGTTGTTGTTGTTGTTGTTGAAGTAGTAACAATTGTTGTTGTTGCTGCTGCTGCTGTTGAAGTTGTTGAAGTTGTTGCTGTTGTTGCTGCATGAAAGGCGCTCCGCCCAAGTCATTCATCCATCGCGCAACCGCCGCTTGCTGTGCTTGCTGCATGGCAAGAATAGTAGCTTCGGGCGCAGATGTAGCTTGCGCGTTGACGTTGTTTCCCATGGAATCAACACCGGTTCCCCCCGAACCGCCTGAATTTCCACTTCCGGTGGCTTTCTTCCCGCCGCTGATGTTATCGTTGTTCTCGGTCTCGCTCTGCGGTTTCTCACTCGTTGTCGAGGAAGACATGGTTTGCAATATCGCGTTCGCTTCCATGGTAGCCTGAGATGTTACAATAGGCAGTTGCGCTTGCACGAGCGTATTGACGTCCGCTTGCACCATACCATGCTCAACTGACGACATTGCAATAGTTGAAATTGCCGTACCAATTCTCCATCCGGTGATTTTGGCCAACGTGACGACGCGTTCGGAAATATCCGCACCCGGGGAATCGCCGTGAATCATCTTTGCATTTCTCGCGATTTCTTCGCCAACTCTGGCAGCAGCGAATCCAACAAGAGATGCGGCCAAATTGACGTCGTATCCAGCGACGGAAGATAGCAACTGCGCAACCTGGGCGTCTGCGTTGGAAGCGCTGTGCATACCCGCGAGTACCGCGGCGTCCGCGTTGGCTCCCGGCTGACTCCCCACCGAGCCAAATCCACCACCTGCGGCGTTTCGAGCAGCGGTGGCGATTTGCGCGGCCGAAACGCCCGGAAAGTTGAAAGGAAGCTGATTGCTGCCGTTACTCGCCGTCGACGGAACACCAACCATCGAGTTGGGAAGCAAAACTTGCTGTCGAGCGACTGCAGCTGCCGCTGCAATATTCGGCGGTTGTCGCAGGAATGCTGGTCCAGCGCCTCCAAGCGCGTTGCCTGCTGCGCTCGCAAGTCCGGCTAAACCAGCGGCAGCATTCATGGCGGGTGTCTCGGTGTTGTTTCTGCCATCCGCTCCATCCCCATCACCACCGCCATAACCACTCGCATGGTGTACATTCGGAGCACCACGATCTTTGCGTCGACCAGAGCCCTTTGGAAGGTTGCGTTGCGTGCCGCCTTCTGTCCAATATCTCTGACACGCGCGACAATAATGTCGAGGTTGTGATAACAGACCGTTGTTGTAGTAGCAGAAACGAGTTTCGTTTGAGTTACATCTCGCGCAGGGGCGATGGTTGTTCACATCTTCGCGACCAGCAATGTTCTGTTCTCTTTCGAGCTCTTTTTGCGTCTTTTGTGGTTGCATTTGTTGCTGTTGCTGTTGCGCGTCTCGCTGCTCAATAATATCCGTCGCCGGCGTCATCGGCATGTCCCCGTTTTCATCCGGCGAGTTGCGATCTGCCTCGTCCTCGACATCTTCATCCTTCGCAATTTCTACCTTGACTTGCCCACCGCGATCTTTGTCACCTTCTTTCGGCATTTGAATGTTCAAAGTCGTCTCGGCCCCAGATCCGCCGCTACCATCGTTTCCAGACCCTCCGGAACCTTCACGACTACCCCCAGAATTTGCTTGCGGCGACATCCCTCTAGGGTTCGGTTCTTCCGAATTCTTCCCAGAACCACCGGCAGAACCTTGATGCTCGCCAGAATCTGTGTCTTTCTCGTTGCCAGTGTCGTTTCCTTCGTCATCGTCATCCGTGTTGTTCATATCTCTCGCTCCGCGACGCGACGGCGAGTGCCTCGTTTGGCTTTGGTTCCTCTTTGAGCGCTCAGATCTTCGTTCGGATCGATTCTTATCGTAAACATTCTCCAGCACGGTCGTTTCTTTCTTATTCGTCGCGTCTTCATTCGATATGCCGTCGGTATTTTCGTTGCCGGCGGCGGCGTTATCGCCTTCGTTGAAGTGTGCCCTTTTCGACTGATTGCCTCCTCCCACGTTGCGTTCGTTACTGCCGTACTTTTCCAAATCGTGTTCAGGCGCCGCCGACGTGGTTTCTCCCGAATGCGTCGGTCGAACTTTGTTACCGCCCAAACCCGGACTCGCTGCGCGTTTGTGCTTGTTGTTCTCGTCGTCGTTCTCTTCTTCCTCTTTCTTCAACTTGTCGATTTGATCCTGTTTCTTTTCTTTTCCAGCCTTCGCGGACATCTTGCCGCCCAATCCTTTCGATTGCGTCTGTCCTTTCTCATCGCTCGACGTTCCGTTATCAACTTCGTTGCTCCCTTTATTTCGAGTGTCGGTACCTTCGTTTGAACCACCTCGGCCTCCGCTACCTCCACCATCTGTGATTGGATCCGATCCTCCGGAACCTCCGTCGCTATTCCCTCTCTGTACCTTCGCCGGTGCCGCCAGCGTTGCTAAATTCTTCGTGCTATTATTATTATTATTATTATTGTTATTATTATTGATCTTTCTCGTTTTTTGGTCCAATCCTGAAGGCAAACTTGAGGCAAACATAATCGCAGCCGTCTCCATCGCGTCTCGAATCTTTGTCAAAGTCGCCGGTTTCTCGATGTACCCGTCAAACATGACCGAGTGCCCGGCTTCGCCGGTCGACTCGCACAAACTCAAAAGCTCCCCATGTTTCAACGCCGTCACCGCAATAACTTTAATCGGCTCTTCCTCCTCGTGCCCAGGCTCTAAGTGTTCTCTTCGGAACTTCTCGTGCTTTCGGATCTCGGCTAACGTTTCGACCCCGTTTTCTTGCGGCATCATGATGTCCAACAAAATGCACTGCACCTCGCCTTGTTTCTCGTCAATGTATTGAATCGCTTCTTTCCCGCTCGTCGCCACCGGCGAGTCTTTAAACCCGAGCTGCTCTAACTGGTTCGTCGTTATCTGTGTTTTACAAAAGAAATCGAGGAGAAAAATGTCAGAAAAAATTTCGTTTGTTATCCCCTATCCTCGAGCGCGCGAGCAAAGAGAGAGAAAAGTACACGTGGCAGGGAAAGGCACTTTTATCCAAAACAAAAGTTTCCGCGCGCGTTCACACGGGCGAAACGAAAACGTACCCTTCTGCACAAACCAATATCGTCCACCACTAAGATCTTCTTCGACGCGTTGTTCATTTGGTTTTGATTCATCTGTTCCTCGTCGTTTAATCGTTTTTGTTGCTGCTTGTTTTTCGCCACCGTGGAGGCTCTCTTCCCTGACGCGGAGCGTCCGGAAAGCTCGTCCAAGGAGGGGAAACGGCCTTGCTCTCGAAGTTTTTGTAACGCCGCGGTGACCTGATTTTGTGAGAGGAAAGAAGAATAAAGTCAGTTTCGCATAATACTATAAACACATAACACGATTTCGTCGAGTGCGTGCACATGCGTGGTTCGCATCGTCGCTCTGATGCGCGCGCGCGTTAAGAAAAACTGAATTCCAAACGAACGATTTTCGACCACGAAAGAGCCTTTTAGACGCACTTTTTCTCGGGTAAAGAATCCGCTGTGATTTATGTCCACGATGCTTTCGAGCGGTTTCATTTCCGCGATTTCCCCGGCACCAATCGCTAACAACAGTTTTCCTAAATCCGAAGTTCTCACTTTACTCGGCGACCCTTCCACGGAGAGCAAGCTGAACGCGCCGGACAACTCGGATTCAAATTCTTGCTCCGTCGAATTTTCCTCCCGTTGTTGTCCTTTTTCCGCCTGTTCGCCTCTTTTCGAAGGCATCGTCGTCGTTTTTTTCTGAGCCGTCGCGCTCCGTCGTCGACTCGGCGCCATGTCTTCCGAACGAGAAAAAAGTCGTTTAGCGCTATCTAAACGTTCGTTGTGTGTTTCCTCGCGTGTTTCTGTGAGTGTTTTATTTCTTTACGCGTGCGCGAGTGGTGGTTTGTAGTGCGCGCGCGCCGTTCTTCTTATCTCAAATTCTGACGAGTATAGAGACGCTTTTTGCCTTTTTCTGCGCTCTGCGCTTTTTTAACCTATCGATAGTGACCTACCCCTCTGTTTTGCGGTGGAAAACGAGAGCGTCCTGCGGTCGAAAAGCGCTCAAAAAACTCGAAGCTCTCTTTAAAACGCTCGAAAAGGAGTTCCTTTTTTTTCTTTTTTTTGTCCCTCTCTGTTCGCTCGTTCGTGCTGACGGCGGCTGTGTTTGTCCTCGCGTTTTCCGTTCTCCGAACGAGCTCTCTCTCGGCTCTCGTTAAATTTTTCCTCTCTCTCGAAGGCGTCGAGGAGGACTTGCCCCACACAGAACCACCGCCATTACAGAAGAGGTGTTTGTTCTCTCCGTGACAACAACACGACACATTTATTACACGCATCGCGCAAAAAGAGAGAGAGAGAGAGAAAGAAGGAAAAAAAGAAGGTTTTGTCATGGGAGCAGCTTCAAACGCAGGGGCGGAGACGCCTACAAACAACCCTTCGTTGCGAGCGAACGAAGACGCGATGCGACAGATCATGCATCTCGTGTTCTCTGAAATCAAACCGTTCGTAACGCAGCACGAACCGGACGTCCCGGAGGATGATTTACCGGAACTCTCCAGAACGAGAGATTTATCGAAAGCTGATTTTACCGTGCAGTGGAGTCGATTTTGCGCGAAGAGGAAGTTGAATCCCGCGGAGTACGTGAAGAATCTCTCGGAAACTATTCAAAAACAAATCGAAGACGGCGCGCACCAGGACGGGTTCATCAAGTCCGTCCAAGGCGTCGGGCCGTACATGAACATTTTCGTGAAGAGGCAAAAAGTTTTTAAACTGGCGATTAACGCCATCATCGAGCAAGGAACGAAGTACGGGTGCACGAACGCCGGGCAAGGGAAGAAAGTTATCATCGAACACACGTCGAGCAACCCGAACGCGCCGTTGCACATCGGGAACTTGAGAAACGTGATGATAGGCGCGCACTTGGCGAGAGTGATGCAAGCGTGCGGGTGTGAAGTCACGCAAGCGTTTTACGTGAACGATTTAGGAGCGCAGATTGGGTTAACGGCGTTGGCGTATTCGAGAATTTATACCAAGATAAAGCCGACGATGAAAATCGACCAGTGGATTGGCGCCATGTACGCGGTGATGAACACGTGCCAAGAGTTGCAACAGGTTGGCGTGCAACCGGGAGATTTAGAGGTACGCTTATTATTTTCTCTCCTCGTTTCTTTCGTTTCTTTCTCGTCGGTTTTACCGTCCCGTGACCAATCAAACAAAGAATAAAGCAGATGATTATTGATTAAAAATTACTTTTTAACTCTCTTTCTGATTACGATGAGGAAACAATCAAAATCACCTCTGACAATATGATGCTTTGTTCTTGCGTTGGACGTGTCAACGAACTCTTTATTCTCTCTCTCTCTCTCTTTGGGCTCTCGCCAACAATATTTCGCGCGTGCGTTGTGCATTCATCACAATCGAGACTGACACATATCCTCTTCCCTCTCTCCTCTTTCCGAAATCCATCGTAAAGGACGCGTGCAAAGCCGGCGAAGACGCCGTGAAAGCGTTGTTAGAGAAAGCCCTAGCCGAAGCCGGAAACGACGAAAAGAAAATAAAAAGTATCAACGAATACTTCGACATCTACCAAGATTTGCGAGGAAGATTTCAAGACATGATGGATATCATGATTCAAGACGTTCGCGAAATTTCAGATATTAAAACCGAAGCTGGTAAACTCAACTTGGCGTACGAACGCCAAGAACCGTGGGCGATCAAAATCTTTCGCAAGATGGTCATCGATTGCTTAACCGGCGTTCAAGAAACTTTGTCCAACTACGGCGTGAAGCACGACCGTTTCGATTTCGAATCCGAGCTCGGATGGGAAGGCTCGAACGATAAAGTTTTGGAGATTATGAAAAACTCTGATTACTTTGTCCCGCAAACGGAGTGCAACGACAAAGGCGTCCCGCAGGGCGCGTATTTAGATATGGACGCGTTTATTCGCGACCAAAAGTTCAAAATCGGCAAAGGCGGCTATCAAAAAGACTACCCGCCGTTATACGTCTTGCGCCCGGATGGTTCTACTTTATACACCTACCGCGACATCGTCTACTCGTTCAAGAAAGCCTCCATGTCGGATTTAATCTTGAACATCATCTGCTCCGAGCAAGATTTGGCGCAACAAAAAGTAGCGCTCGGGATGTGCATGATGAATCCAGCCATGAAAGGCCGGCAGTACCACCTCTCTTACGATTTGGTCAAACTCACCACCGGCAAAATGTCCGGTCGTCGCGGTCGATACTTGTTAGCCGACGACCTCTACCAAGACTTGAAAGACATCATCAAAGAGAAAATGGCCAAGAAATCCGAAGATAAGGGCGAAAAAGTCGACGAAAAAGCGTTCGAGAGCGTCACTCACGAAGTCTCCGCCGCGGCTATGAAATACGCACTCCTTTCGTGCGCCTGTCAAACGCAAATCAACTTTGACATTGCGAAAATCACCGATTTCGAGGATGCCTCGGCGCCGTTCATCCTCTACAACTCCACTCGTTTACGATCAGTCATAGCCAAATACGAATCGAGAGTCGCCACTGGCGAGCTTCCGCCACTCGCGGATATCAAAGAAATGGAATTTGACGAGTTAGTCGACGATAAAGAGTGGGCCTTGCTCATGGAATACGTCTTACCGTTCTCCCAAATGCTGTGCGACGCCGCGTTGCCGAAACTCCCGGAACCTCCCGCTTTACCTTCCTACGGTACCCACAAAGTCTGCGAATTCCTCAACGCCATGGTCCGTGCGGTGTCTGGATATTACGGCCCAGCCGGCGTTCGCATCCTCCCGATGACGAACCACGTCAAAGAAGGCGAACACATGTGGAACAAAAACGCCATGTGGCAACGCGTCCACTATTTGACGGCGTTGCGACAAGTCCTCGACAACGGTTTGCGTTTGTTAATGATCGAGCCGTTGGAGAAGATGTAATAACGATTATTTTATGAAGGACGACGAGGGAGAGAGAGTGAAGGAGAGAGAGAGAGCGCGTTGATAAAGTATTGACTCTCTGATTTAAGTATATAAAAGTAAACCCTTAAAATCCTATCGCGAGACTATTGAAGAGCTCTTCCTTTCTTTCGAGATCCAACACTATACCACTCGTACAAAACCACGACACACTTCATAATAATCTTCCGACACCGCAGATTGCACTGTCGTCTAAATTATTTACTCGCGCGCAGTTACTCCTTTACAACGACGAACGAATAAATCATCCACATCATGCCTCCCGTTGTTTCCCCGCGATTAAAATCCTCCCTCGTTCCCGTGCCGACGTCCACGGAGACGAACTTTGAGCCGAACGATTACAAGAAAGGATCGATCGACTACGACGACCTCGCGAATGACCCGAAGCGTAAAGTCGCGTTCATCACCGGCGTGACCGGCCAAGACGGATCGTACCTGGTCGAGTTGTTGTTGGAGAAAGGGTACATCGTCCACGGCATTAAGAGACGATCGAGCGCGTACAATCATCCGCGTTTAGAACACATCTTACAACCCGATTATCCGAACGGAGACAAATTTTTCCTGCACTACGGGGACATGTCGGATTTACACGCGTTGGTCGGGATCGTGAGAGATATTAAACCGACGGAGGTGTATAACTTGGCCGCGCAATCGCACGTGCAAGTTTCGTTTCAAATGCCGATGTTCACCGCGGAGGTTGATGGGGTTGGTGTGTTGAACGTCATGGAGGCTATTCGATTGACCGGGCAAACGACGACGTGCAAGTTTTACCAAGCGTCGACGTCCGAGTTGTACGGTAAAGTGCAAGAGATTCCGCAGTCCGAAACGACGCCGTTTTACCCGCGATCGCCGTACGCGGTCGCGAAATTGATGGGGTATTGGGCCGTTGTGAACTACAGAGAGTCGTACGATATGTTCGCGTGCAACGGGATTTTGTTCAACCACGAATCGCCGAGAAGAGGGGAAACTTTCGTCACCAGAAAAATTACTTTGGCCGTAGCGAACATCAAGGCGGGAAACCAAAAATGCTTGTATTTGGGTAACTTGGACGCGCAAAGAGATTGGGGACACGCGAGAGATTACGTCGAGTGCATGTGGAAAATATTACAACAAGACGTACCGGAAGATTACGTGGTCGCGACTGGCGAGATGACCACCGTTCGCGAGTTTGCCTCCAGAGCGTTCAAGCACGCCGGCATGGAGCTCGAATTCAAAGGCGAAGGCGTGGAAGAACACGGCGTGGAAAAGGCGACCGGTAAAACGTTATTGAGAGTGCACCCGAGATATTTCCGTCCCGCGGAAGTCGAGCAACTTTTGGGCAACCCGGCGAAGGCGTTGGAACAGTTAAAGTGGAACCCGAGGCAGACGAGTTTACAAATGTTGGTCGAGGAGATGGTGGACGCCGATATCGCCAGAGTCGAAAACCCGAACATTCATTACTAATGATACGTTTATTATTGCTATTACTAGCACGAGTACTTTAAGAGAGAGAGAGAGAGATTAAGAGATGTTGTTACTATTACTATTTTTTACTTACAAACATACAAAGAGCTATTCAACTAGAGACACCGAAAAGCGCTCTCGTTTCTTCCTTCTCACACAAATTGCATCTCAAATCAGAAATGAGAATTCACTTCGTCATCTCCCCACAAATAAATTCGCTTTACAACCAAACATGCAAATCTTTGTCAAAACGGTAAGTATTACGTGTCGTCCTTATAGCCGATGTTGTCTCGTGTTTTCGCATCGTTTGATACCGTCTGCGTGCGTGTATGCGCTCCGATCGCGTCTTCAACGGTCGCGACGACGCGCGGGGGTTTTTGAGTGCGCGAAAAATCGCTCCGTGTCGTTCGCTTAATTTCTTGCCGAAGGGGCGCAAACCCTCCGGGGGTGCAAATCTCTTCGAAAAAGACGATCCAGGAGATTGATGCGAGCGTGCGAGGGTGGATAAAGCGCGTTTCTTTTTTGATGCGCGCGTGGATGAGACGGATGGAACGGTCGTTCGGCGCGTTTACGTCGTTTTGGTCTCGCCACATCGGCGCGCGCGCATTCCTCGATTTCGGCCGTTTTTCCTCCTCTCCCTTATATTTTGGACCTTTTACTCACCCCACGCGTTCCTTTTCTCCTTTATGTTTAACAGCTCACGGGCAAGACGATCACCCTCGAAGTCGAGTCTTCGGACACCATCGACAACGTCAAGGCGAAAATCCAAGACAAAGAGGGCATCCCGCCGGATCAGCAGCGATTGATCTTCGCCGGAAAACAATTAGAAGATGGCCGAACTTTAGCCGACTATAACATTCAAAAAGAATCCACCTTGCACTTGGTCTTGCGTTTGCGCGGCGGCATCATCGAGCCGTCCTTGATCGTCTTGGCGAGAAAGTCCAACCAAGACAAGAAAATTTGCCGCAAATGTTACGCTCGATTACACCCGAGAGCGGTCAACTGCAGAAAGAAAAAGTGCGGGCACACGAACCAGTTGCGCATCAAGAAGAAGTTGAAGTAAACTCTCTCGAGAGAGAAAAAACGCGCTTTTTGTATTAGATTATGGAGAGGGGAGAGTTTGTGTAATTAGTTTTTAAACCTTAATAGCAAAGTTAAACGGAGAGAGAGAGAGAGAGACGAGCGTGTGGTCAGAGTCAGAGGAATGAGAGAGAGTGAAAAGAGAGCGAATAGAGTATTCCACGCATTTTAATGTCCAATAAGGCACTTTCCCTTCATATTCAAAATCAACAGTTTTTTCCCGCACACAACACACAAAAGAAGAAGTCGAAGGAAAAGAACTTCCATCGCGGCTTTTGCGCGCACAAAAAGAGAGAGAAAGGGCCTCGATGGAGCTTAGGGAGCGTCGTCTCTCTCTCGTTGTTTTTTGCGTCGTCCTTTCGCGCGAGAACAAACACCAAATCATCACCAGAGAGAAACGAGAAGATCATGGTTGAGGTGATCGAAATTCTCGATTCGGACGAGGAAGGCGACGAACGCGTTCGAATCGTGCAGCAAAATTTTGAACCGCGTTTACGGCCGATACGAGAGGAGGAAGGGAACGACAACACTAACAGTAACAACAACAACAACAGAGACGAGGACGTGGTGATCACGGGTGCGCGAAGATTCCTCTCGGTTTTTCCTCCTCTTCTTCCGTTTTTTTTGGTGAACTGTCCGAGTCTCGTCAAAAAGGGTGCCTATATTTGAACGCAAAAAAGACGCGTCGAAAGATGTAGAGTATTCCTTCGTCGTCAGACTCTTTCTTTCACGTTGTCGTCGTTTTTGTCTTTGAATAATGATAACGCTCGCAATACTCATCGAGACTAGTGCGCGCGCTGACCGAGAATGTTTCTTTCTCTCTCTCTCTTTTCCTCCTGCGCTGCGCGCGGAAAATAAAAACAGGCGTCGGCGGTCAAGAAATACTCCGAGATATCGCACACCCGCGCCACGAGTGCGCGACGCACAAGTTCGATAAAAATGCGGTGCATTTGCAGATGAAGCACTGCGCGAACTGTTGGTGTTACGTGTGCGATTTGAAAGCGCCGTGTGCGCATTGGGCGCAGCATTGCGGCGCTTATCCGTGCTATAAATGGGACGAAGCGAGACGAAGAAAGTTGGCCGGATTGCCGCAGGCACCTGGGAATGTCCCGCCGCCGGAGCCGCGGGGGTTTGGTTTTGGGGGGGCAGGTGATGATGCCGCGAGGAGGTTAGTAGTCCATGGGGCTCATGTGAATCATCTTGCTCAGATCAACGCGTTTGCGTCAAATAGAGATATGGACGAACTGAGAGTTTTGTGCATCGAGGGACATCACGAACCCATGTATAGAATCAGGAATAAGTGCGAGCAACTGTTCCTTCAACTCCAATTCGATGGACTCGGGAAGAATCGATATGCTGTCATTACTCGGAAATCGTATGAATTATCGCACGATGGACGTTTTCTCAGTGGATCACAAAATGGACAAACTCGTAACGCAACATCGGAACAAGTTCTGCGGAGACTGAAGGAGAAGGACAATGGCAATTGGGTTTACTTCCCGACGAGTCCGCAATTCCAAGCGGCGTGGAAAGGCGCCTTGGGAGGGGGGAATCTCGGCGTCAGTTGGTGGGGAATTGGATATTACAAGCTGAACGCACCGGAGCAGATTTACAGTGGACACTTTCAAAAGTACGACGATATCCCGGAAGATCGCTTCCCGAGAAGCGCAGACGACTTCGATCTCTACCAAAAAGTCTTTGCACAAGTTCAGGCTTTGGTGGGAGGTGCGCCGCAGCAAGTTGCGAATAGGGACAAACCTACGACGTTAATTCAGCACATCGCGCGAGTAAGGATCACTGAAGCATCTGATTACGACGACAAGACCAAAGTATACGAAGTACTCGCCGCCCGCGCGTGTATGCGACTTATTCACAAAAACGAATCTGCGTACAAGAATCGCATCGGCGAAGAGCCAGACGGCTTAATATCGTACGTGTATCCTCCGGCGAAAGTACCATTACCTGATCCAGCCGGAATCGCAACAGCCTTCAAAATTGGCACCGTCTCGATCCCAGTTCGCGCATCCAAAGCGCGCGGAGAGGAGTTTACGGAGGAACGCATCGCGGAGGAATTGGCTAAAGCACCGCACGGTCATCGATTCATTGATAAAGCATCGTGTGAAAATCACCAAAGGTACGGAACAGATGTAGACTTGACCAATTTGTTTAATTACAAACCAGACGCCGTCTATTTGACATCGCGAAGCGCTAGTGCGAACAGGCATCCCTTCAAGCCGCTTTTGGAGGCGATGCCTATTTTCTTGGAGGGAGACCCAAAGCCGCGATCGAAAGTTCCTCTGCGCATCTTATTCGTCGATGTCAGAAACGCGAAGGCGGAGTGGACGATATATGACGTGAAAAATAGCGATAAAGTGACGAACGTTATCGAGGATTTAGAAGAACGATACGAGCTGAACGAGAACGAACAGATCGTTTTAGCAACCGTGAAGTATAGGCCGGAGATTGTCACCCAAGTGCCGTTCGATAGATATTACATGAATAACCCTCACCATCACGCCGGAGCCATTTCGGATGTTACGGGAATTCACAACACGGAGGCAGAAAGAGAAAGACGCGCGTCTACGCTGCCAAACTATTATCGTCCATTTTCGAGAACAAGAAACGATCGCAAGGACAATGTGGAAAAAATTCTGGTGGCTTACAAGACGAAGAAGGCTGAAAGTTTCTGCATCGTGCACCCGATGTTGAAGAAAACGTTCAAGCAGCGAATATTGCCGTGGCAGGAACACATGAACAGTAAAAGCGAAATCATCGACGAGGACGATTTGAAGAAGGTTAAAGAATTGGAAAATGGCGATTATTTACAACCGTGTTCGATTCCGATCATCATCGACGCGGAAGGCGCTGCGACGCAAAACAACAACGAAAAACAGTTTTTACGAAAAGTTCGCGCGGGCGAAAAGTATGGTGACCCGAAAAATATAAACGAATACATTCGCACTTGTGCCAGGCACATAAATGATTGGGACGAAATTGAGTTTCCATCGAGTTTTACGAGTGAACAACGAAAAAACGTCCACGTGAGCGTTCAGCGTCTGAGCGTTCAGCGCAATTCAGTTCTCATCTCCACGATGTCGCGCACGATTGGGAACGAAAGAATGGTTTACTTAGTGAAAGGAAAGGACGTGAATGTGTCCAAATTCGGCGGTATTGACGTAAGTACTTTGCTCAGACAAAACACGGAACCTTTGTTGAAAGCTTGCGTGAAGAAATACGTTTCGGAAGAATCATCGCGCAAACGGGACAGAGATGGCGTCAAAGTAAAGAAAGAAGAAGTCGTTACGATTTCTCACTTTTTGCACGATAAAGTTCCTCACCTCGGCGGCAAGAACAATTATAAATCGTTGAAAGATGGTTTAGATAAAGCGCTAACAAATAAAAAGCAACCTCTTCATCCCTTAAGCACGCCACGACATGCTCAACGGAGAGTGGAATTTCCAGAAATTTTCGTCACGAACGTCACGGCGATTATCGAGATCGATGACGAAAGTGTTGGAATATTAGCTGGCGTGAAACGTGGTTTGCTCCCGGGCTGTGCGGATTCAACCGCAGAGGCTATCGAGGATTTGAAGCATACGGAAGATATCATTGACATGCAAATTTGCGAGTGTCAAGCTGTTGAGCGCTCTCAGCGAATGTGCGCTGAGATCTTCACTTCCTCGACGACATATTTTGACAGAAAGGGCGGATACAATGCAGTCGGAGTAGAAAAGAGATTAGAAGGTTTCCGAACGTGTAAAAAGGAACCGGTTTTTTGCAACCAACCGGAAATCCGAGTCGCGGCGAAAATGCGAAAGCAAATGCACAACAAGGGGCGCGAAATTTGGTATCTCGACGTCGATATCTACGCACGAAGGCCTGGAACTCTTGCTGACCCCAAACCGTACGCACACAATTTTTCCCAAGATTTAGCGTACACTCCACCCCCGGGATGGAGAATGCGCCTCGCTGTTCCAGTTCAAGCGTTAGGTTTGGATGCGAAAGTGAACGAAGTGCGAGACATGCTTGCGCCGCCTTCACTTTACAACAATTTCAGAAAATCGGGTGACCACGAAAGTTATGTCGTGCGTAGATTGAGAGTTACACTACCGCAATTATCGAAAAACGCTTCGTTAAAAAGAGAAGCGAGCGAAGCAGAAAATTGCTTCAAAGTCGGACACGGCGCAGCAGGAGCGGTTGGGCTAATGAAAGCGTTGGAGATGCAAGAATATCCATCGGTCGAACAACCTACGGGGTTGACGGTGACGATGCACGACTACCAGAGGCAAACGTTAAATCGAATGCTTGAGTTAGAGAGAATACCCGGTGGATTTCGCGATTTGGTGTGGTACGACGTGAGTGATGTGATGAAAAATGCGTCGTTGGACGCTACGGAGGAGAGATGGATGTATTCTCCCGGTTTTGATCAAATCGCGAAGATTGGGTGTATTCCCAAGACACCGAGAGGTGGCTTTCTTTGCGAAGAGATGGGATTAGGAAAAACTATCGAAGTTCTCGCGTTGATTTTAGCACAAAAACCTCCGCAAGGGTGGATTGAACACGGTGAAACGCTCGGTAAAGCTGGCGCGGTTGCAGACTGCTCGAACATGGCGAATGGAACGAACGTGAAGAAGCCTTATCGTTCGGGCGCGACGCTCGTTATTTGCGCCGTTTCGCTCGTCGGTCAATGGATCGACGAGGCAAAATCAAAGCTCGACGAAGATTCAGGTTTGCGTATTCTCATGTATCATGGACAACAACGCACGAAGGACCCGAAAAAAATAGCGGAAGATTACGACTTGGTTGTTACGACGTACCAAACGCTCGCAGCCGACCGCTCCAGAACGAATCCTCTCGGTCAGATTGAGTTCTATCGCTTGGTCTGCGACGAGTCGCACATGACGAAATCTTACAACACCGGGCAGTCCAAAGCGGCTTCGGAAATATGCGCAGTTAGACGTTGGGCGTGTACTGGTACCCCAATAGCTACGAATAGCGTGGATCTTTTTGGGCAATTGGCGATGCTTGGCGTTTCGCCATGGGGAACCGATCTCAAACGATTTCGGGACGACTTTAACAACATCATCTGTACGAACGCGGGTCCGCGTCGCTATGGGCGCAATGACATGACAGAGAAGTCTTCAAGAGAAATCAAGAACGTGTTGACGGTGATGAAACCAATGACGATTCGTCACACGAAGACGCAAAAACTCGGAAGAAACGCGACCAAGGACTTGCTCTCGTTGCCGCCAAAGACGGTTATCCACGTGCCCGTAACTCTTTTACCAGAGGAGCAGCGTCTGTACGACGAATTGCACGCGGACACGAAAGCAACGTGGGAGACGAAGTACAAGGCGAAAGGACACGCTCACGTTGCAAAGCGTACGTTTGGTATCATGTCCTTGTTGCTTCCCACGAGAAGATTGTGCTCCGGCGGCCGCTTGACAACGGCGGATTTGACCATCAAAGAAGACGAAGGCGCTGCCGCTGCTGAAGCGAACGGCGACGCCGAAGGCGAAGGCGATAACTTCGAGCAGCGAGGAGTTAAACGCGTCAAGAAAGAAGAAGAAGAAGAAGCGGCTCCGATGGTCCCTAATAACGGTAACGAGGTGGAATCCATCGAAGCAGAATCGAAACTTCGCGTGCTCGTCGCCGAGCTCAAAAAAATGCGCAAAGACGACCCGACGAACAAAGCTTTGATCTTCACGCAATTCGCGCAAACCATCGAATGGTTACAAAAGCGATTACCGGATGAAGGATTTGGTTTCCGAACCATCAGTGGTTCGATGTCCGCGAAGAATCGCGATAAATCCATCCAGGCGTTTCAAAAAGACCCGCCGACGACTGTCTTCATTTTGTCCGTTCGTTCCGGAGCCGTTGGGATCAACTTGACGGCCGCTTCGCACGTGTTTATGATCGAACCGTGCATGAACCCGGCGCTTGAAAATCAAGCGATTGGCCGAGCGTGGAGAATGGGTCAAACGAGACCGGTGACGGTAAAGATATTAACCGTCCAAGATTCCATCGAGACAAACATCGTCAAGTTGGTCCAACAACGCACGACTGGTACAGTTGCCGAGAAAAAGGACGGCGAGAACGATGGACGACCGGAGATAATCGATATAGAGGAAGAAGAGGAGAACATGCGTCGCGCGCAAATGAACAAAGGTGAACTCGCCGGCGCGATTCGCGCGGATAAGCAAAAGTTGAAGTTGGAGGAATTTGATCTTCTCTTTTCGCGAGGCAATTTGCTTCCAGAGCTTCCACCCGAGGATGAAGTTCCACGCGCGAAACCCGCTCCAGCGGTGGTGGTTAAAGATGAACCGATGGAAGACGCGGGACCTCGAATTGTTGGAGGAATGGGGTTCACGCGCAACGATGGTAATAATAACGACAACGACGACAACAATCTCGAAAACATCGGGAAAGATTCTCAAGAGAATAAGGACATCGGGTCGGAGGAGAATAGGCAACCTCTGGCGAAAGTGCAAAAGAGAGCGTCGCTTTCCGAAACCGTGCAAAACGCGGTGGGAAGCATGTTGGAGAAGTTTATGTAAAAAGATAAAGAGAACAAAGAGGAGGAAGAAGACGTAGAAACAAGTGGAGTCCGCGTGAGTGGATGAGGCGTTGAGAAACGCACATTTTTCACCATCAGTTTTGGACACGAACTACACGCATACATCGATCGAGAAATTCACATACACATACACAAAAGAAATACGGAAAGAGCCGAGAGATGGTAACAGGAGCAGAAAATTCGAGCACGTAGGCGACGATATACATTTGTAATAATAATTCATTCGAAAGTACTAACAGCTTGGCGCGGCGGAAAATAAACACAACCATTTGCGAAAACAAAACACGCGACGACTAAAAATAAAATTGTCTTCTCTCGCTATTTAATTAAAACACCGTGACGTCCGCCGCCAACAACACGTGATCGCTCGGTTCATTCTCGCTCGGGTACGGCCCGTCCGTCACCTCGTCTCTATGTTTCAGTGGCGCCACCGCGTCCACGCGAATGTTTTCCGTCACGAAAATATAATCTAAAGTATCGATGAACGGCTCGTCGTCTTTAATCTTGGCGTAGTTTGTGAAATCCGGCTCTTCGCCGTTGACTTCTTTGTAACAACTCACCATTCTCGCCGGCGGCTCCACGATGTACTCCGTTCCTTCGTACGGTATCGGGTAAAACACGTCGTTTTCATCCAAGTTATTCGTGGTTAACAACTCGTACGACCCGTCGATTGGTTTGACGTTAAAATCGCCCATCAAAATTGAATTTTTCGTTCCGTCTTTCTCGCTCTCTCGCATCGTATACGTCGCCGCCAACGCGCTGTGTAAAGTCATAACTTTCGGGTTCCTAAACATGCACGGCATGTGATACGTGGACACGCCCAACGACACCCCGGTCTGCTTGTGCGTCACGTTCGCATACACGATAGAATTAAACCTCCCTTTCGCCAACTCCCAATCGTCTTGCGGAGGATACTGCGGCCTCGCGTTCCTCGCCGCCCTCCACATCCTAACAATCGGATCCACCACGTATCTCTTCACCACGCCTTTCTCCTCCAAATCCTTCGGTTTCCTCGGCCACTTCGCGCAATCCGACAACCTCTGCACATCCACTCTCGATAACTCGTACGTATCCAAAGGTATCGCCAACAAAACTCCCATGTAATTATTAAACGGCTTCCCGTACAAGTGCGAGACGACGTGGTACCCCCTATTGGCGAAAAACGCGTGCAACGGTCCCGACCACGTCATGCTCACCTCTTGCAACCCAATGATAGATCTCTTCTCCATCTCAACAGATAACTTCTTTTGCACTCGCTCTAACCGAACGAGCGCGTCTAAGTTTTTCGGATCGCACGACGTGAAATACGTCGGTTCCGCCAGGTGCGACGAGAGCACGTTATACGTCGTCACGCGAATAGTTGCACCTCCTTTTTTACCTCCTTCTGACATCATCATCATCGTCGACCCCGCTTTTTTACTGCTCGTCGCACCACCACTCCCGCGAGTTTGCACTGGCATCCTTTTCGCGAAGAGTGCGAAAGTACTTTTCCGCTGGCACGTCGATGCCGCTCGCATATATATATCTCAGTCGTCGTCGCACGTCACGTTTGAATGTGTTTCCAATGTAACAACACCACCCGCGTATACTTCTCGCACACGACTACGACGACGACGAGACGACGACTTGAATTTCGTCACTCAGTCTCTCTTCCGTTTCGTCGTAACTCTCTTCTTCTCTCTCTTTCTTTCTCTCTCTCTTCGAAAACGAAGCCTTTATTCGTCTTCTGTGCCTTCGTCCGATGATGTATAATCCAAAGCGTTGGATTTGTGTCGGAAAACCTCACTTTTCAGCCTCCAAACTCACCGCTGCGGTACCGCTCTGAAACTCTGCCTTCACGCTTCTCTTTCTCGCCGAAAAGAAGAGACGCTTTGTTTGGTGTCGTTGTTCGAGTATACGCGTTCTCTTTGAAGCCGTCGTTTTTGTGTCCCGAGAGAGCGAGAGAGAAAGGTACTACCATCGATTGCTAAGCAGCGCACTCCGTTTTCATCATCATCGTCGTTTGTGTTCTGGAGTATTAAACATGCAGTTGCGACGAGCGTTACGACGCGTGCCGGATAAACACTTACCACTCCTCGTGACAATTTCAGCGTTATCGTTCGTGTTTTCTTTACTGATGATATCGATCGGGTATTTGTTTTTAACGGGGAGATTGGATATGTTGGAGGCGATGGACGAGACGACGAAGAGGAAGTTCCTCGATGGGTCTTCGTCTTCTTCGTCTTTAAGTTCTTCTTCGTTCCAGAGAAGTAGCATCGGTAACGCGGAAGAGGAGGAGGATTTGGAGGAGAATCATCACGATCATCACTTAGAATTAGCGGAAAATCCGGTGCACAAAGAAGACGGGACGTACATGCGCCACGCCGTGGACGAGGACGACGACAGCCATCCGCACTTGACGATGAACACAAACGGCATGTTCTTTCATCCGATCGTCCACACGCAGTCGAGTTATTCGACCGCGTTAGAAAATAGAAACTGTAAAAAAACAACGTCGAGTAGTAGCACGAGTGGGAACGGAGCGTGGGATCACGTCCCGACGTCGTCGTTGAAACAGAAACAGAAAGAAGTGTTCGATAGGTACGCTTTGACGGGATTTCGGAACAAAGCGACGACGGACGCGAGAATTTTGATGGAGTTTCTGCTCTCGATTTCACCGAAACCGCAAAACGGGTGCTGCGCGATTTTCGACGTCGGTGCGAACGTGGGGAAGTACGTGGAAGAGTTGAAGTCGATGCCCATCGCGAAAGATTGCGAAGTGCACGCGTTTGAACCGAACCCGGAGGTGTTTAAAATTATGTCCAGAAGAGTCGCGAATTTGAAATCGGTCCATTTGCACAACGCCGGAGTCGCCGAACAACCCGGGAACTTAACCTTCTACTACCAGCCTGGGAAAGCAGACACCGGAGGTAGCTTCATGCCGGAACACTCCTACGACAAATACGCCGACCAAGCGGGTAAAATGAAAACCGAAAACGTCAACGTCATCGCTTTAGACGACATCTTCGACGCGTTCATCCCAGACTCCGTGTCCATCCCGCTCGTCAAAATCGACGTCGAAGGACTCGAACACAGAGTCAAAACCGGCATGTCTCGCGCCTTAGCTTCCGGCAGAGTCCAAGCCGTCTACTGGGAACGCAAAGGCTCGTTAGATTTAGAACCGTTTGAAACGGAAGTCAAATTTATGGCCAACCACGGCTACAACGTCTACGTCATGGGATGTTCCGGCGCGAGAAAGCACTCGTGCGCGTTAACGCTCGTCCGAGTCGACGGGTCATTCTTCGACCCAATCTTCGACCCGAAACGACACCGCGCCCCGAACCAAGGCAAATACATGACCATGAACTTGTTAGGCGTAAAGCGAGGGCACAAGTTCAACGACGTCGTCGTCAAAAAGATGTTGGCTCAATAAGAAATTAGTCATTTTACTCACTAATATACCACGCGTAAAGAATAATAACAACACGAATAACACTACTAACTCTTGCAAACGCTCTTCTTCTTTATCAGTAGTGTGCATTATGACAACGCGCGTAGTATGCCTCTCGCAAAAACAAGTACGCCGTTGGTAAAAAAATGCTCAAATCAATTCTTTTCGTTTTCACATTTTTTCTGACCATTGTAAGCCTCAGAAAAAGAACTTATCGAGAAAAGAAGATGATTTCGATGATGATCCTCGCGCTGCTCTCGCTCTTCGCGACGCCCTTCTCGAACGAGTTTGGGGGTTTGGTCGGTGTGCACGGGTTTTACTTACCCGGCGTCGCGCCGCAAGGTGCGAACTTTTTACACGTTTGTTTGTTTCGTTCGTTCTTCTTCGCGCGCTGAATGGTGTCTGAAAAGGCAACGCGTATGAAGTCTCGAACGCGTTCGCTTGGATCGCGGAACGACGCTGACCTTTTCTCTCTCTTTCTCCCTTTCTCTTTTGAAACGACTGCGACCAATGAAACAATTTTATGACGCGCACTGTTATTGTAAAACAGATTACGCGCAAGACGACATCGTGTTCATGAAGGTGAACAAACTGACGTCGACGAAAACGCAACTCCCGTACGATTACTACACCATGCCGTATTGCAAACCGAATCCGATCGTGTACTCGGCGGAGAATTTGGGGGAAGTTTTACGAGGAGATCGGATCGAGAATTCCTTGTATTCGCTGGAAATGCGAAACGATATGCAGTGTTCGGTGGTGTGCAAGATAGATTCTTTATCCGAGCAACAAACGAAAGACTTTGAGACGAAAATAGAGGAGGAGTATCGCGTGAATATGATCTTGGATAATTTACCGGTGGCGATGGTGAAAATACGAGCGACGGAGGACGGGGAAGGCGAGACCGTGGAGAGGAAGACGTACGAGAGAGGGTATCCGGTTGGGTTTAAAGCGAGCGTGGAAGAGGGCGGCGAGGAGAAGAGTTTTTTGCACAACCACTTGAGGTTTACGATTTTGTATCACAAGGACCAAGAGACGGATTTGTCGAGAATCGTCGGGTTCGAGGTGGAACCGTTTTCGGTGAAACACGAATTCGAGGAGCCATGGGACGATGTTTCGCCAACGTTGACGACGTGTAATCCGGGGAGGATGCAATACGTGACGCACGGGTTGGCGCCGCAGATTGTAGAGGAAGGCTCGGAGGTTATTTTTTCGTACGACGTTTTGTATAAACAAAGCGACATTAGATGGGCCTCGCGATGGGACACGTATTTGTTGATGGTGGACGACCAAATTCACTGGTTTTCCATCATCAATTCCATGATGATTGTTTTGTTTTTGAGCGGAATGGTCGCGTTGATCATGCTCAGAACGTTACACAGAGATATCTCGAGGTACAATCAGTTGGAAACGAGCGAAGAGGCTCAAGAAGAGAGCGGGTGGAAGTTGGTGCACGGAGACGTGTTTCGAACGCCCGAGGCGAGTGGGTTGTTAGCGGTGCACGTCGGGACCGGGGTTCAAATTTTAGCCTGCACGTTTGTCACGTTGGCGTTTGCGATTCTCGGGTTTTTGTCCCCGGCGAATAGAGGCGGGTTAGGGACGGCGATGGTGTTGCTGTTCACGTTTATGGGTTTTTTGAACGGGTACGTGTCTGGGGTGTTTTATAAGATTTTTAAAGGTCCGGATTGGAAAGGAAACGCCGGATTGGCGGCGATGATGTTCCCGGGGGTGTTGTTCGGCGTCTTCACGTTTCTGAACTTTTTCATTTGGACGCAAAAGTCCAGCGGCGCCATTCCGTTTGGCACGTTTTTCATTCTCGTGTTTTTATGGTTTGGCATTTCGATTCCGTTGGTATACGCCGGGGCGTGGTTTGCGACGAAGAAAGAAATCGCGGAGGATCCAGTCCGAACGAATAAGATTCCGAGACAGATCCCCGAGCAACCGTGGTACATGAGCGGCGCGGTGAGCATTTTAACCGGCGGTATCTTGCCGTTCGGCGCGGTGTTCATCGAGCTCTTTTTCATCTTGACGTCCATTTGGTTGCAACAATTTTACTACGTCTTCGGGTTCTTGGCGTTGGTGGTGATTATTTTGTTAATAACGTGCGCTGAAATAACCATCGTGTTGACGTACTTCCAGTTGTGCAACGAAGATTACCGATGGTGGTGGCGTTCGTTTCACTCGAGCGGCTCGAGCGCGTTTTACTTGTTCGCATACGGGACGGTATATTTTTTTACAAAGTTGGAGATTACGAAAAAAGTACCGACGATGATGTACTTTGGATACATGGGAGTAGTGTCGTACGGGTTTTACATTTTGACCGGTTCGATTGGCTTTTTAGCCTCGTACGCGTTTGTGCGAACGATTTATAGCTCGGTGAAGATCGATTAAGACGAGAGAAGACCGCTCTTTTTAATAATACACATAAAGATATAAATGTTTTTATATATTTTCCTACTCGTTCTATGTAAAACGTTTCGTTCTTTTCTAAACCTACTTAAGTGTTTCGCGTGGAACATGTTATGAGCGCTCATCTCGCGTAAAACTATCGATGCACTTTATTCATCTCTCGCATGGAAAGGACGTGGATTAACGCTTCCATTTCTAACCCGCGCAAATTCGCCTCCTCGTCTATATGGCTTTCATCGTCCTCGTCCTCTATTTCGTTTATTCGGTCGTCTTCGTCTAGGACCATGGACAAGATCCTGTAGTTTTTCTCGGTGTTCGTCGAAGCGTTGCTATCGAGATGCTCTAAGGTAATACCTTCTTTCCCTGATTCCCTGCTCGAAGGGTGGTCAAAGTTGAGCCGTTGCCTCGCGCTCGCGTTTTTATCTTCCTCTTTCTCGTCTTCTCGCCCCTT
>Ga0181597_10001214_pt1 | contig 29043 bp, 32 predicted proteins | sample 041ome_5_FD_148647 | JGI IMG/M metagenome (GOLD analysis project Ga0181597, IMG submission 148647) | Coastal salt marsh microbial communities from the Groves Creek Marsh, Skidaway Island, Georgia - 041403US metaG (spades assembly) | ecosystem: Environmental > Aquatic > Marine > Intertidal zone...
CAATAGATTAAATTTTGATGACCCAAGAAGTAAATTGTTTTTTGAGTTTGTAAGAATTTTAAAACTTGTAAAACCAAAATATTTTCTTCTTGAAAACGTGGTCATGAATAAAGACTCTAAAAATATCATTACTGAATATCTTGGAGTCGAGCCGATTGAAATAAATTCTAATTTAGTTTCGGCTCAATCAAGACGTAGATTGTATTGGACTAACATTCCAAACGTTACAATTCCAAAAGATAAGAATATTGTTATTAAAGATATTCTTGAAGATAGCGGAATTGCTGACATGGTAAAAAACCAAGGACGTGATGTTCAAAGGGCCAACATAGAAAAGTCTCATTGTTTAATGGCAAGAGATTATAAAGGATTTGGCAATCAAGCTATGACGGGTATTAGATTTAAAAAAGACTCAGTCATATCTAAAGACGGTCTTAATCATGTTGGTAACGAGATTGAGATTGTTAAAGTTCGTAAACATAAAGTTGACATTAAAAGTCTTCAAACTGTGTTGCGTTATCATAGAGTGCGAATTGCTAAATTAACTATTAGCCAAGTTGCAAGTTATTGTCACGTACCACTAACAAAAGCTGAACATTGGTTTAGAACTGATAGTTCTTTTTCAATTCCAGATGAAGATAATTGGTTGTCATTGAGAGAATGTTTAGGAATTGCAACTGACCAATTTGATAAATCTATTACAGAGTTTGAGTACCGTGAAGGTGTCTTTGAACAAAGTTCTAGAGTTTATCATTCAGAAGGCAAAGCACCAACTTTAACTAGTACGTTGGCAAGTAAACAAAAAGTTTACATTCCACTAGATAAGGTTGAAAGTAAAAACGGTTTAATGTTGAAGGGCCATGCTAATTTAAATGGTCATGATGTGTTAAAACGTGTCTATGATAAAAATGGTAAATCACCAACATTGAATACTTGTAGCGGTGGTAACAGAGAACCAAAAATATCTATAGGCGAAAAGTTGTGGCGTAAACTTACACCACTTGAGTGTGAGCGTTTGCAAACTGTTCCAGATAATTACACAAGTTCAGTATCTAATTCTCAAAGATACAAAATGCTTGGCAATGGTTGGACAGTCGATGTGATTGCTCATATTTTTAAATCAATAACTACAGAAAAGGTAAACTATGAACGAGTATCAAAAACGACTGGTGAACAATCCAGTCAACCAAGGCAAGACGGGTAACTATTTATTTTATGGTGTACCCAATGACATCGAGGGCAAACTTTTTGCTAAGTTGCTCAAGAAATACATTAACCCTAAATTTAAATATTATAGACAATTTAGAAAAAAGGGTTCTTGGAGTCATTCAGTAAATTCAACAGACGGTGACAGTTATGTTGTTTATGTTGATGACAAAAACAAAAACGAAAAATACTTGGCTGATGAATACGTGCAGACAAGTTTAAAACATCAAGAAAAGTTAAATAAAATAAAAGAAATAATTAACAACTAACAGAAAAGGTAAATATGTATATAGATGAGTACAACATCAAAGTCTTAGGCCCTAAGTGGGATGAGAAAAGAAAAAAAGATATAGACAATGTTGAGAAGGTAAATATCTCAAGTACTGACATGATAAAAACTAGAGAGTTTTTAAATTTACTTGAAGAAATAAAACACTCTCATGAAGGATGTGACGTTCAAATAGACGTAACAATAAAACAACACGTTTATAGAGACTAATGATTAAATGTTCAAAATGCAAAAGCAAGGCGACAGTACTAGAAAATAAAATTTATTACTGTGCCGTTTGTATGTTGAAAAAAATCGGAATATGGAGGGGTTATTAATTAATAATAAAACTTAAAGCCTATCAAAAGGTAGGCTTTGAGATTTATTACAATTATCACTTGTGTGAGCTCAAAAAGCATAAAAAATACAAAGAAGGGGCGAAGGGGCGAGTCGTTTTCTACTTTAAAGTGATTGCAGCTACACATCAATTATTCTAATGTGTTACTTATGCACATGCGAATTATTCCGGTCCACGGAATTTATTAACATAAACATAGAAAGGAGGGGCGAATGGAAAACATTAAATATCATTTAATTGAAACAAGTAAATGTGCTTCAATTTCATGTGGTAATCAGAAAAAATGGTTCACTGATACAATAAATGCACCACCTAAAATAACCACATAAAACTTTACAAGGAGTAAATACGATGTATATGAATTTTATTCTTTTTAAAGTAACTATCGAAAGGTGGTCTAAACGGAGTAATCTTAAAATTACCAAACGTAATGGCGAGATAATAGTAGATATTGCATATTGGAGAATATATTTGCAATAATCTAAAGTACGAATTTGTTATTTTACCGTGCGAATAAAATTAATAAAATAACACAAAAGTGTGTCTGTCTTCACTTGTAAATCAAGAGACAGAAACTAAGGAGCAAAAAGATGAGCGGACTGAAGATGTTAAAAATGGTACAAGATTTTAGACGTTTTGACCCTGACATACAAAGTCAAACTATGGCAATTTTCTTTTATGTAGCAATACATAGTAAAGGAAAATTTGCTGAGACTGGTGTACCAATGACTGCTATTGCAGATGATTTGGATATGGCCCAGTCAAGTGTAAGTCGAAACATTTCTATTTTATCAAAATGGAAGTGGAGTAGAAAAGAGGGTTTAAACTTTGTGGAAACAAGGGAAGACCCTATGGAACGTAGAAGAAAATTAGTTAGTCTAACAAATCGTGGACAAAGATTTTATGATTCAGTTAACAACTAATAAACCTTTTAGCTTGAAGGTATGGAAAGGAGGTATGTACATGAATAAAGCTAATCCAAAAGAACTTCGACAAATATTTAATAAAGTTTGTAAGTTGCAATGGGACGAAGGCAAAGATGAAAGTGTCATTGGTCGAGCTGCAAAAGTTATTGAGTATTTTAAAGAAGATACTTTTATAAATGATATTGATGAAAACGATATAGACGGTCTAGTCTCACATCTAAGAAATAAAAATCTTAGTCCAGGGACGATTAATAGATACTTGTCTGCTTTGTCTACTATGATAACTTTTTGTCTGAGAAGATGGAATATTTATAAGTTAGAGAGGAAGCCGTACATCACTTGGTTAAAAGAACCAAATCATGAATTAAGATACTTGTCGAATGAAGAAGAGCAAACTTTAATTAGTTTGTTCACAGAGTGGGGTATGGAAGACGAACGAGATTTTTTCTTATTGTTAATGGATATAGGATGTCGTTTGTCTGAGCTGCAACGTTTAAAAGTTAATCAAGTGTTTGGTGATAGAATTACTCTATACAACACTAAGAATAATGAACCGAGGGGCGTACCTCTAACTGCTAGAAGTCAGAATATCTGTAAACGTTTTTGTTTAGGCAAGAGACCCGAACAAAGATTGTTTAGTGATTTTCCAAAATGGAGACCAAACTCTGCGTGGCGTAAGTTACGTAAAGCAATGGGACTACAAAATGATAAGCGATTCACAATTCACGCTTGTCGTAGAACCTTGGTTACTAAATTGTTAAACAAAGGTGTTCCTGAAAAGTTTACGCAAGAATGGGTGGGCCACAGTGACCCACGTATGATTGGTAAGTACGGTAGAGTTTTGAGTGTAAACTTAAAACAGTACGTAAACGTTCTAGAACCCACTAGTGGAAGTGAGCCAACGGTTGACAACAAGCCGTTGCTAAAGACATCTTAGTGGATTAAAATAAAGTTGGATTAGCGTTAAAAGTTGTAGTAAACCATCGGAATGATATCCTTGCGCCCTTAGCTCAGTTGGATAGAGCATCGGTTTTCTAAACCCTAGGTATCTAAAGTCTACCAACGGACTGTTTCGATTAGTTTCCAGGTTACACAACACTTTAACGCTATCCATCACACTTAAAATTTTTTAACACAATCAAACCAGTACTGGGTAATTGGTTCCCCTATTAGAACCAATGGGGGCTAAAAGTCTACCTAAACAAATAAAGGAAATACACTATGGATAATACAAAAGGAATTACTTTACCGTTCTCTATTCTAAAAGAACAACTCGACCTAGAGAAGGACATGAGAGATAGAGGCATAAGAAGATTTAGAAAAAGGTTAACGGAACATAAACAGAGAGGTGAGGAGTCTTTTACTAATTATGGTAAGACTTTATTGTCTAACTCTATAAGGCCCTTTTCAGAAGGCATAAAGGCATTCTGTGAAGAAGGTAAGAAGGTATCAGGTGTACAGCCTATTGCTAGAAAATTACTATCATTATTAGAACCAGACATAATTGCTTTGATAGCTTCAAAGTCTATTATTAACTGTATTACAATTTCTAGAAGATTAACAAGTGCAGCCATAAATGTAGCAAGTAAAATTGAGGATGAGGTTGCTTTAAGAACATTTGAAGAAGAGAAGCCCGAACATTATGGCATTGTAAAAGCTGACCTGGACGCACGTTCATCTGGCTATCAATACAAAAGAAGAAAGTTAAGAGAGTCTTCTCAAAAAAATAACATTGAGTGGACTGTATGGACTCGGAGTGAGAAGGTGCATGTAGGTTACAAGCTTATAGAGCTCATGTGTGTTCACACGGGCCTTTGTGATGTTGAAACTATAATTAAAAAGAATAGAAGAGAAAAGAAACTAGTACCAACCCAACAAACTATGGATTGGATTAATAATAGAAATGATTTTCTTGAAGTTCTTGCTCCAGAATACTTTCCAACAATCGTTGCTCCAAGGCGTTGGGAGGAAGGTAGCACAAAAGGTGGTGGATATTATTCAAGACATATCAAACCATTAACTTTAGTTAAGTATCGTAAAAGAGAGAACCTAAAGCATTTAGAAAATATAGAAATGCCTATGGTTTACAAAGCCGTAAACGCACAACAAGATACACCTTATAAAATAAATACATTTATCTTAGATGTATTAGATAAGGCTTGGGAAAAGAATATAGCAATCGGTGGTTTACCAATAGCTGAACTTTTAAGTTTACCGGTCCGACCACATGATATTGAAACTAATAAACTTGCTAGACAACTTTATAGAATTGAGTCTGTAAAAGTCCACACTGACAATGCTAGACAAAAATCAAAAAGATTATTGTTTGCAAAAGTTAGGTGGATGGCTCACATGATTAAAGAAAAAATATTTTATCATGCACACACTTTAGACTTTAGGTCTAGATGTTACCAAGTAACAAACTATTTAAACATACAAGGTGTTGACTTTGCAAAAGCACTTCACTTACTTGGAACTGGTAAAAAGATAACAGCAGAAAACAAAGGTGATTATTGGTTGGCTGTTACTGGTGCTGCACTATTTGGTGTTGATAAAGTAACAAGAGAAGAACAACTAAAATGGGTTGATGAAAACTTAGAGTTATTCAAAAAAATCCAGGAAGACCCTTTTGTAAACCGTGAGTGGGAAATGGCCGACAAGCCTTTTCAATTTCTTGCTTGGGTTAATGAGTGGGTGTCTTTTAAAAATGTTGGGTACGGATATTTAAGTACATTTATCTGTAACCAAGATGGCTCATGTAATGGTATTCAACATTACTCTGGAATACTTAAACACACTGCGTCTGCTAGAGCAGTTAACTTAGGTAAATCAGAAAAGCCACAAGATGTTTATACAGTTGTAAAAGATACAGTGATTGAAAATTTAAAAACAATGACTGACAATCCGTTTGCAAAACTTTGGTTAAAATTTAAAGTTAAACGTTCAACTGTTAAACGAGCAATCATGACTTCGCCTTATGGTTCAACACGTTACTCTTGTAGTGACTTTGTTGATGAAGATTTAGTTAAAAGAAAAGACCAAGGGGATGAACACCCTTTTGGCAGCTCATCGTTTCAAGCATGTACATTTTTATCGGGTGTTATCTGGGACAGTATGGGTGAAGTTTTATCATCTGCAAGATTAGGTATGTCATTTTTACAAAACTGTGCAAAAGTTTTAGCAAAAAATGGACATGCAATTCGTTGGGTAAATCCAGTTGGCTTTCCAGTCATTCAAGATTATCCAGAGTTTAAATCTATGCGTGTAAAGACTCGAATGTTTGGTGAAATAATAAAACCTAGAATAAACGTTGAGACAGAAAAATATTCTGTTTTAAGGGCCTCTAATGGTTTACCGCCAAACTTCATTCATTCACAAGACTCAGCACATATGATGAAAGTTGTATGCAAGGCTTATGATAAAGGAATATCTCATTTTTGTAATGTCCACGACTCTTTTGGGACACTTGCTGCGGACTCACAAGTTCTTGCAGATACAATTAGAGAAACGTTTGTAGAATTATATGACAACGATTGTCCTCTTGAAGGATTTAAAGTTTCAATAGAACCTACACTTACAGAAGAGCAACGTAAAAAATTACCAACTGTACCTGAAAAAGGTGACTTCAATATAAAGGAAGTTTTACAGTCTGAGTTCTTTTTTGCGTAAACTAACCCAGTAGTGGGTGATTAGTACCCCTATTAGAACCAAAGGAATAATTATGGACTTTGAGTATCTTCCTATGGATGAAATTGTCGAATTACAATCCAAAGGAATAATAACAAGCGACAATAAAATCAATAACAACGAGGAAAACAATGGCGAACAATTATACAAAGATTGTGACACCGGTTGGACTTGCTCAGTATCCTTGGTTAACAACTGCTGATACTAAGTTTGGTGAACCAGGTGACTACAAAACCAATCTAGTCATAAAAAAAGAAAATTGCAAAGATGTTATTAAAAGCATTGATAAAGCAATTGAAGAAAGTCTTACTCTTGCAAAAGAGAAGTCTAAAAGTAAAGAAATAAAACAAGCTAGTTTACCATATCATGATGAACTAGATGAAAAAGGCGAACCTACTGGGAACGTTGTATTTAAATTTAAATGCAAAGCAGTAGTCACTATGAAAACTGGTGAAACGTTTGAAAACAAACCCGCAATATTTGACGCTAACGGCATACCCGCAAAAGACGTTAATGTATGGGGAGGTTCAGAACTTAAAGTAAGTGCTGAATTAATTCCGTATTATACTTCTATGGTGGGTGCGGGAGTCTCAATGAGACTTAGAGCTGCCCAAGTTATTAAACTTGTCGAGGGTGGAAACAATTCAACTGGATATGGCTTCAAGAAAGAAGAAGGCTTTGCAGTTTCAGAAACCCAGGAGTTTGATAATGAGACACAACCAGTGGTGGCCCAAGAAGACGACTTCTAAGTATAGGTCGGGACTTGAAGAACAAATAGCAAAACAATTAACATATTCAAAAATTAAATTTGAGTATGAAACAAAAGTTATAAAATATATCAAACCAGAAAAGTCACATAGGTATACACCTGATTTTGTATTAACAAAAAAAGATGGAAGCCTTATGTACATTGAAGGTAAGGGTAGATTTTTAACGGCTGATAAGCAAAAACATATTTTAGTTAAGAAACTTTATCCAGACTTGGATTTAAGATTTGTCTTTTCTAATTCACAAACTCGCATATCCAAAATATCTAGAACGACATATGCTATGTGGTGTCAGAAACATGAGTTTAAGTATTCTGACAAATACATACCAAAAAGTTGGATAGCCGAGTTAAAATAGTGTATACAAACAACGGGGTAAGTTCATAGCTTACCTTTTCTGTAGGCCCTTAGATTAACGTCTAGGGGCCGTTTGTTTTTAAGCCAAAAATTTTTAGAGGAATATCAATATGGAAAATAGTGAATTTTCATATCACGCTCCTTGTTTCGAATGTGGCAGTAAAGACAACGTTGCCGTTTATTCAGACTCACACGGCCATTGCTTTGGTTGTGGTCATTATTATTCAACATACGAAAAACAAGAGGTGGCTATGGAAACAACAAATAAAGAATTAGTTCAAGGCGAATGCAAACCTTTAATTAAAAGAAAAATAAATAAAGAAACTGTTACTAAGTTTAATTATCAAACTGGTAAACACAATGGTAAGAACGTACAAATTGCAAACTACTACGACAAGAATAATAAATTAGTTGCACAAAAATTACGTTACCCAGACAAATCCTTTCAATGGATTGGTGATAGTAAGAACGCTGTATTGTTTGGACAAAACTTATGGCGTAACGGTGGAAAACAAATCTGTATTTTAGAAGGTGAGATTGACTCAATGAGTTTATCTTCTCTTCAAAATAATAAATGGGCTTGTGTTTCTATCAAGACTGGTAGTCAAGGTGCTAAGAAAGATTTACAACAGCAACTCGAATGGTTAGAAAAATTTGAGTCTATTGTATTAATGTTTGACTCGGATTCTGCAGGGCAATCCGCAGCTCAAGAATGTTCTAAAATCTTTACACCTGGAAAATGCAAAATTGCAACTCTTCCATTAAAAGACGCTAACGAAATGTTAGTGCAAGGTAAGACAAAAGAATTAATTGATTGTATGTGGGGTGCTAAAGCCTACAGACCAGACGGTATAATTTCTGGTGAAGAAATATTTGATACATTAGTTAAAGAAGATACAAACCAAACTATTCCATATCCATTTGAATGTTTAAATACAAAAACAAAAGGAATGCGGACTGGTGAATTGGTTGTAATAACTAGTGGTACTGGCCAAGGTAAATCACAATTATGCAGACACATAGGACACCACTTAATTAAACAAGGTGAGAGTGTTGGTTACATTGCATTAGAAGAAAGTGTTAAACGAACTGCACTTGGTATCATGTCAATAGACGTTCAAAAACCATTACACTTAGATAGGAAAGTTATAGACGATGACACATTTAAAAATAGTTTTAGTTCAACAGTGGGTAGTGGCTTGTTGTATCTATACGACAGTTTCGGTTCAACCGAGTCTGAAAATTTGTTATCCAAAATTCGTTACCTTGCTAAGGGTCTTGGTGTACGTTGGGTTATTCTTGACCATCTTAGTATTGTCGTTTCTGGATTAGAAACTTATGACGAACGTAAACTAATTGACATCACTATGACTAGACTAAGAAGTTTAGTTGAAGAGACTGGCATTGGTTTAATCTTAGTATCACATTTAAGAAGACCCGAAGGTAACAAAGGTTACGAGGACGGTGTCCAAACATCTTTGAATGCTTTGCGCGGCTCGCAGGCCATAAGCCAATTAGCTGATTGCGTGATTGGATTAGAGCGTGACCAGAATGATGACGAGAATAAAAAATTCACAACAGTACGTGTTCTTAAAAACAGACACGTAGGTGACACGGGCAAGTGTGGAACTTTGTTTTTTAATGAGGACACAGCGTGTCTCTTAGAAACAAAGGAAAGAAATGACTTCTAAACCAATAACAAAAAGAAAACGAACACTAAAACTAAAACAAGTTTGGTCTCTCACTGCTGAAATACAAACAGCAATGAAATGGGCAAAGGCTAATCCAGATTGTGACGTTGTTTTAGGACTACCTTCCGCACAATATAAAGACGTTGCGGAAGCTGTCTTAAATCAAATGTCAGTCTTAGATGAAGCTGCATGTCGAGTCCAAATAGAATTAACAACAGTACATTAATTATGAAATTACCAATAATAAATAAAAAAATATTAAACGCACCATTCGTTTCTTTATATTGGAAAGATATAAACGGAACGGCTGAGTGGTTAAATTTAAAAGAAGCTGTAAATAGCAAAGTTACAATTTGTATTTCAAATGGTTGGCTTATTAGAGCAGACAAAGAATTACATATTCTTGCTGCGGATGTAAATTTTAATTCAGACGGTACTTTAGGTGACGTAGGTAACGTAACAACTATTCCAACAGTAAATGTAATTAAAATAAAGAAGATTAAAATATGAAATATGTTTTCGATTTAGAAAGCAATGGATTATATAATGATGTTAGTACCGTACACTGTATTGTTTTAAAGGATATAGACTCTAATAAAATAATACAAGTTGATGTTAAGGAAGCTTTAAAATTATTATCTGAAGCTGATTTAATAATAGGACATAACATTATTAAATATGACATTCCTGTTTTAAAAAAATTATATGGATTTAAAACTAAAGCAAAAGTTTTTGATACATTAGTTGCTACACGACTAATTTGGTCTGACTTAACAGACTCAGATATGAAGCGTGTACATACAATAAATTATCCTAGAAGTTTAGTAAACCGACATAGCCTTAAAGCATGGGGCATAAGATTAGGAAATTATAAACAACAAATAGACACGGACTGGTCTGTGTTTACACAAGAAATGTTAGAGTATTGCATCCAAGATGTAGAAGTTACTCACACATTATATCAAAAGATTTTGGGTCAAAAAATTTTCAGCGAATCTTTAGAATTAGAACACGCTGTGGCCCAGATTATAAGTAGGCAAGAAATATATGGTGTGTTGTTTGATAAAGAAAAAGCAACAAAGCTATACGCTGAGTTGTCTAGTGAACGTGACACTATCAAACAAGAAATGGAAGAAACTTTTAAGCCTATAACTATTAAAAGAGTTTCTGAAAAGACTGGCAAACCATTAAAAGATAAAGTGGTAGAGTTTAATCCATCTAGTCGTAGACAAATAGCTGACAGATTAAAGACAAAGTATAACTGGAAGCCAGTTGTATTTACCAATGATGGGTTACCAAAAGTTGATGACACAGTTTTAAACTCATTAGACTTTCCCGAAGCTAAATTACTTGCACGTTATTTTCTTTTAGAAAAGCGTATTGGTATGTTGGCTGAAGGTAAACAAGCTTATCTAAAACTAGAAACAAAAGGGAGGCTACATGGAACTGTAAATACTAACAATGCAGTAACAGGTAGGGCCACTCATATGCATCCTAATTTAGGACAAGTACCCGCAGTGAGTGTCCCTTATGGTAAACAGTTTAGAGAATTATTTACTGTACCTAAAAATAAAAGTTTAGTGGGATGTGATGTAAGCGGACTCGAATTACGATTACTTGGCCACTATATAGCAAAGTTTGACAACGGTAGTTACGCTGACGTTGTAGTCAACGGTGACATACATACTGAAAATCAAAAGTTAGCGGGTTTAGACACTCGTGACCAAAGTAAGCGTTTTCTGTATGCATGGCTTTATGGAGCGGGAGTGTCGAAAATAGCAGAAGTGACTGGTAAATCTAACAAGGACGCAGCTCAAGTTAAAAAGCGTTTCTTAAATAGATTACCCGCATTAAGTAAATTAATTAAACAAGTACAATTATCAGCAGAGCGTGGTTATTTATTAGGTCTTGATAAAAGACATATTAAAATTCGTAATGCGTTTAGCGCACTGAACAGTTTGCTTCAAGGAGCAGGGGCCGTAGTGTGTAAACAATGGTTAATTGAATTTGATAAAGCAATCAAAGATTTTAAAGATGTTCAACAAGTACTTTGGGTACACGATGAAATACAAATTGAATGTCCGCAAGATAAAGCAGAAGAGATTGGAAAGTTAGCTGTCGAATGTATCGAACGAACTGGCAAACATTTTAATTTAAGAGTGCCTCTAACAGGCGAATACAAAATCTCAACAAATTGGAGTGGAACACATTAATGCCAAAAGGAAATAATAAGTTCGACCTGGATTTAAAGTACGGTCAAGAACGAGAACAACAAGTAGCTAACTTATTGATTGCAGACAAATCAAAAGTAGAAGTTAAAACTGAAAGAGACTGGTGGGCCAAGACTGGTAACATCGCAATAGAAATAGAAAGTTGGGGTAAGCCTAGCGGACTAGAAGCAACTGAAGCTGACTATTGGGTACACATATTAGCCCACGGTAAACAAGACTTTTGCAAACTTATATTTAAAGTTTCGCAACTTAAAAAAATAGTAAAAAAGTTTTCTAAAAATACAAAAATGGTAGGAGACCACCACGCTTCTAAGTGTGTGCTTATACCATTAGCAAAACTTTTTTTACAAAAATAATAATCAACAAGGATAGGAATGAAGAAAACAATAATAGTAGACGGGGATATTGTGGCTTATAAATCCGCAATACAATCCGAAGTAGACACCCATTGGGGTGATGGTTTCTGGACGCTACATGCGGAAGAAACTCAAGGAAAGTATCTAGTTGCTTCAGAAATAGAAGACCTAAAAGAAAAGCTAGGTGCAGATAAAGTAATAGTAGCGTTGACAGATAGAAACAATTTTAGAAAAGATGTTTTACCAACGTACAAAGACAATAGAAAACAAAAGCGTAAACCTATTTTGTTAAGTCCATTACGTAAGTTTTTAATAGATGAATACCAAGCAATTATTTATCCTAATTTAGAAGCTGATGATGTTATGGGTATACTGGCTACCAAACCATCTAAAGGGGAACGTAAAATAATTTGTTCTATAGATAAAGACCTAAGACAAATTCCAGGTCATTTATATAATGGTGAGTCTCTTACTAAGTACACAAAAAAACATTGTGACTGGTGGCACATGGTTCAGACATTAACTGGTGATGCAGTGGATGGATTTTCTGGCTGTCCTACAGTTGGAAAAATAACAGCACAGAAAATACTTAGTGACAAGAACATGCCACTTAAAAAAATGTGGGAACTAGTTGTTAAGACATATGAGAAACACGGTCTGTTTGAGCATGACGCTTTTCAACAAGCTAGAGTTGCTAAAATTTTAAGACACGGTGATTACAATTTAAAAACTGGTGAGGTTACTCAATGGCAGATTTAATTAAAGAGCCACCACATTATACGCAGCACAAAATAGAACCAATAGATTTTATTATTGCTAACAAATTAGATTTTTGTACTGGCAATGTGATTAAGTATTTACTGAGACACACTAAGAAGAATGGTGTCCAAGATTTACTAAAAGCAAAACAGTACATAGATTTTATTATTAATAAACAACTCAAAGAAACTAAATAGGAACAACATGGATTATAGCAAAGACACAAACTTATCTGAAGCGGGTCTCAGAATATTAAAAGACCGTTACTTAACTGACAAAGAACAAAGTCCACAAGAGGCTTTTTACAGAGTAGCAAAAGTATTTTCTGATGACTCAGAAATGGCTGAAAGAATTTATGGTTATGTGTCTAATCTATGGTTCATGTTTTCTACACCTATTTTAACAAACGGTGGTACTCAAAAAGGTATGCCAATTTCATGCTTTTTAAATTATGTACCAGACAGCAGAGAAGGTTTAACAACTCACTACACAGAGAATGCATTTTTAGCTTCAGTCGGTGGTGGTATCGGAGGTTTCTGGGGCCACATAAGAAGTGACGGGACCGGTACATCTGGTGGCTCACAATCATCAGGTTCAATACCATTTATGCATGTAGTAGATAGTGAAATGTTAGCCTTTTCTCAAGGTAAAACTAGAAGAGGAAGTTATGCAACATACCAAGATATATCTCATCCAGAAATTGAAGAGTTTTTGGAATTACGTAAACCCAGTGGCGGTGACATTCATAGGAAGTGTCTTAATCTGCACCATGGGATTAATATTTCTGACAGCTTTATGTCTATTATCAATCAATGCACTATTAACCCTAGTGCTAACGATGATTGGCAACTTATTGACCCACATACAAAAAAAGTTATTCGAACAGTCTCCGCTAAAAGATTGTGGCAAAAGATTCTTGAGACTAGGGTTGCCACTGGTGAGCCTTACCTATCTTTCATTGACACAATACAAAAAAGTTTGCCCCTCTCCCAAAAGAAATTGGGATTAAAGGTACATCACTCAAATTTGTGTAGTGAAATAACATTACCAACCAACGAAGAACGAACAGCAGTTTGTTGTTTGTCTTCATTAAATTTAGAAAAATATGATGAATGGAAAGAAGACCCTAAGTTCATACCTGACGTGGTTAGGTTTCTCGATAATGTCCTGGAGTACTTTATTAATAACGCTACTGATTTTTTACACCGTGCTAAGTATTCTGCTATGCGTGAACGTAGCATTGGATTGGGGGCAATGGGTTTCCACTCATATCTCCAAAGTAAAAACGTACCTTTTGCGAGTGCGATAGCTAAAGGAATAAATCTAAAAATATTTAAACACATTAAAGAACAAGCTTTAGCAACATCTAAAATACTTGCTGAAGAAAGAGGAGAAGCACCAGACATGGAAGGTACTGGTTTAAGATTTGCTCACATGTTGGCCATAGCTCCTAACGCAAGTAGTAGTATTATATGTGGTAGTACTTCACCTTCAATAGAACCATTACGTGCTAATGCATACACTCAAAAAACTATGAGTGGTACTCACTTCATGCGTAATAAATATTTAGAAAAACTTTTAAAAGAAAAAGAAATAAATACAGATGAAACTTGGAAAAGTATTATTGCTAACAGAGGTTCAGTAAGACATTTAGAACAATTAAATGATTGGGAAAAGGATGTGTTTGCTACAGCTATTGAGATAGACCAACGATGGATTATTGAACTAGCTGCGGACAGACAAAAAGAAATTTGCCAGTCACAAAGTTTAAATATCTTTGTACCGTCTGATGTTAACATTAAAGATTTACATTTGTTACATTTGTCAGCGTGGAAAAAAGGAATTAAGACTCTTTATTATTGTCGTTCAGAAGCAATTAAAAGAGCAGAAATAATATCAACTAAAATAGAAAGAATAGTAAGACCAGACAGTGACCCTGAATGTCTTGCTTGTGAATAATTATGGCAAGAAAATTTACTGGGTTTGTGGCCCGTGAAAAACCTAAAAAAAGAATAAGGGTTCACACTAAGAGTCCTAATAAGAAAAAGAAATTACAACATAACAAGAAATATAACCGACAAGGAAGACCGCAATGACAGATGAGAGTATATTTGATGGGTTCAATAAACCCCGCAAAAAAAGAAGAAAAAATTTTAAGAGTCCAAAAACCTTGGGCTTACTATGGCATGTATATCATACAGTGTTAGCAGTAGAATTAGGACTAATAGTAATAATAGAGTTTATAGAATTGATGAGGGGAATATGAGTTTATTTAAAGGAAGAACACACTACAAACCATTTGAATATCCATGGGCGTTTGAAGCTTATGACACACAACAAAAAATGCACTGGTTACCAAGTGAAGTACCCTTGTCTGAAGATGTAAGAGATTGGAATGATAGATTAAGTAGTAAAGAAAAAAATTTAATTACACAGATATTAAAATTCTTTACACAAGGTGATGTAGATATAGCACAAGCTTATCTTGATAAATACATTCCTAAATTTAAAGCACCAGAAATTAGAATGATGTTGTCTGCTATTGCAACTAGTGAAGCTAACCACGTACATTCTTATTCATTACTTAATGATACTATTGGTTTACCAGATAGTGAGTACCAAACTTTTCAAGAATATAAAGCTATGGCTGATAAACATAGATATTTATTTAAAGATAAAGGTGAAGGTATTGAAGGTATGGCTAGAGAGTTAGCTGTATTTTCTGCATTCGGTGAGGGCCTACAACTGTTTGCTTCTTTTATTATGCTACTTAACTTTCAACGTTATGGCAAAATGAAAGGTATGTGCCAAATCGTAACTTGGTCTATTAGGGATGAAAGTCATCATGTAGAAAACATGATTAAAGTATTCCATACATTAATAGATGAAAATAAAAATATTTGGAATGATGATTTTAAAGGAACTCTATATCAAACTTGTAGAGACATGGTTGAACTAGAAGATAAGTTTATAGATTTAGCTTTTAATCTAGGAGAAGTACAAGGTCTGAAAGCTGAAGATGTTAAATTATATATTAGACACATTGCTGATAGAAGATTACTTCAGCTAGGTTTAAAACCTAATTACAATCAAAAAACAAACCCATTACCTTGGCTTGATTGGGTATTAAATGGCGTAGAACATACTAATTTCTTTGAAAACAGAGCGACTGAGTATGCAAAAGGAAACTTAACTGGAGACTTGTGGGCATAATTAGGCCCCATATTAGAAGGAAAACATTATGGATGACTTAAATGACATCCAATTACCTTACACCGTGGATGAACTTATCAAAGTTTTAGATAAAATTTATCCAGAAAAAGCACCCGAATTGAAAGACAATGAAAAAACTGTCTGGTTCAAAGCGGGTCAAAGAAGTGTAGTTAATTGGTTAATAGACTTAAAAAAACGAAGCGAAGATAATTTATTAGGAGAAAAATAATTATGTGTATGGGAAAAGCTTTAGCTAAACCACAAATAATTAAAAGAGAAGACCCTTCGATAAAATTCGTGGATGGTAACGTAATGGACTCAAAAGCTTCACCACCAGAAATAGACAACACACCTGTTATTAAAGAAAAGAAAAAAGTTAAAAACAACGTGACTAGTCAATCTTCTGATTTAAATATTAATACAACAACTTATTAACAAAAGGAAACAACTATGTGTATGGGAAGACCATCAGCACCCGCTCAACAAGAAGTAGTTCAACCAGTTAGAAATGCAATGTCATCAGGCGATGAACAAGCACCTACTATTGAGTTAGCTTCTGAAGACGCTTTAGAGATTGCTAAGAAAAAGAAATCTAAAAAGGGTACAGCAGCAATGCAAACTGATTTAAATATCACAGGTACAAATTCTAACGTTAACGTTTAATGGATTTTAAAGATACAGCAGAAAATCGTTATGAATCTTTAAGTGAAATTAAAGAGCATTATCTCGATAGAGGACGTGAATGCTCTGAGTTAACTATTCCCACATTAATTCCTGAACAACATCAAACACAATCAAGTGACTTTTATAGTCCCTTCCAATCTGTAGGTAGTAGAGGTGTCAACAACCTTGCTTCAAAATTACTACTATTATTACTCCCACCAAATCAACCATTCTTTAGACTAGCGATACAAGGCAAAGCTAAAGAACAAATAGAACAACAACCAGAATTAAAAACATCAGTTGAAAAAGCTTTATCTAAAATTGAACGTGAAGTTATGGGTAAAATTGAATCTCTTGCTTTACGTGTCCCAACATTTGAATTAATTAAACATTTAATTGTTGGTGGTAATGCACTGGCCCATGTTCCAAAACAAGGTAACATGAGAGTATACGGTCTTAACCAGTATGTTTGTAAAAGAGACGGTGAAGGAAATCTATTAGAAATAGTTGTAAAAGAAAGTGTTTCAGTTTTATCTTTAGATGAAGAAGTTAGAGAACAAGTTCTTTCTCTTATGTCAAAAGAAGATGTAAAGTCACAAACAAACTGTGATTTATACACACACGTTTACAAACTAGACAATGGTAAATATTATGTTTGCCAAGAGACTAAAGGAATTAAAATACCATCATCCGTTGGTACATACAATCAAGATAAATTACCATGGTTAGCTTTAAGAATGATTAGAGTTGACGGTGAGGACTATGGCCGTAGTTACGTTGAAGAGTACATTGGTGATTTAAAATCTTTAGAAGGATTATCACAATCTTTAGTCGAGTCTTCTGCTGCGAGTGCCAAAATGATTTTTATGGTAAGACCAAACTCAACTACAAAGAAAAGAGATATAGCTGTAGCACGTAATGGTGACATTATATCTGGTAGTGCAGATGATGTTGCAGTCTTACAAGCAAACAAATTTTATGATTTACAAACTGTAGAAAAAGCAATCGCAAGATTAGAAGAAAGATTAGCTTATGCATTTTTATTAAACACAGCTATACAAAGACAGGCTGAACGTGTAACTGCTCAAGAGATTAGATACATGGCAAATGAATTAGAAACGGCAATGGGTGGTATATATTCTTTATTATCTCAAGAATTACAATTACCTCTAGTGCAATTACTAATGGATAGAATGGGAAGTCAAAATGAAATTCCTAAACTACCCAAGGGTTCAGTAAGGCCCACAATTATCACAGGTGTTGAGGCACTAGGACGTGGTAATGACTTACAAAAATTAAGAGAGTTTGTAGCAGAGATAGGTCAACTTGCACAAATCAATCCACAAGTCGTGCAACTTTTAAATCCACAAGATTTAATTACAAGGTTAGCAACTGGACTTGGTATTGACACTGAAGGATTATTAAAATCTCAAGAACAATTACAAGCTGAACAAGAAGCTGCAATGCAACAACAACAAATGCAACAAATGCAGGACACCGCTCAAGACGTGGCTCCTAAAGTTGCAGACAATATGACAAAACCGCAAGGATAATAAATGGTAGAAAAAGTAGAAATACAAACACCAGAAACTACACCAGAACAACCAACAGAAAATACTACAACAGAAAATGAAAGTAGACCTGGATGGTTACCTGAAAAGTTTAAGTCTCCTGAAGACATGGCAAAAGCCTATGGTGAATTAGAAGGTAAATTAGGAAAATCTGAAACTGAAAAAGAATCAGAAACTACAAAAGAAGAAACAAATAAAGATAACGCTGACTTATCTATTGATAAAGCTGAGAAAGCTGTAGAAAATGCAGGGTTAAATATGTCATCACTTCAAGATGAGTACAATGAAGGGGGACAATTAAAAGAGAGTTCATATGAAGCTTTGCAAAAAGCAGGAATACCTAAAGATTATGTAGACGCTTTTATTAAAGGACAAGAAGCAATTGCAAGTCAAACTTCTAATACTTTAAAACAAGAAGTAGGAGGAGCAGAAGCATATAACAATATGATGAACTGGGCCTCTGATAATTTAAACGAAGCAGAGATAAATTCTTTTAACAAAACTGTTAATGGAAAAGACATTGAAGCTACACGTTTAGCAATACAAGGTTTGAATGCACGTTACAAAAATAATGTTGGGGATGACCCGTCATTACAAAGTGCAAATAATCCTAGTTCAGCAAATGCTCCAGGCTATAGGTCTTGGGCAGAAGTTACTGCTGCAATGAATGATGAAAGATACGGAACTGATGATGCATACCGAACTGACGTTCAAAATAAACTAAACAACAGTAGGTTATAATATGGCTAAAAATGGCTTATATGCAAACATTCACAAAAAACGTGCCAGAATTAAAAATGGCTCGGGTGAGTCAATGAGAAAATCAGGTACAAAAGGTAGACCTACCGCAGCTCAATTTAAAAGAGCGGCCAAAACTGCCAAATCATAGTTGTGTTACCTTTATAGGTAGCAACTGCTAACACAAAGTTAAAGTCCATTAACTTGACCGTTCCGAGGAACGACAATCTTGTGAAAAAAAACTATAAACTTGTGAAAGCTTTTTAAACAATAACAATAGAAAAAGGAGACAAATATGTCAAACGCAATACCTGCTTCCATTGGACGAGTAAATGCATCTGGTTCAGAAGATGCCCTGTTTTTAAAAGTTTTTTCTGGTGAAGTGATTACTTCATTTGATAGAGCAAGTAAAACACAAGGTGCTGATTCTGTAAGAAGCATTGCTAATGGTAAATCTGCTACGTTCCCAGTAATGGGTAGAACGTCTGCGGCCTACCATACTCCAGGTACAGAAATACTTGGGTCTGATGTGAACCACAACGAAAAGGTTATTACAATTAATGACCTTTTAGTTTCTTCAGCATTTTTAAGTAATATCGAGGAAGCTAAAAATCATTGGGATGTTAGAAATTCTTACTCAACTGAGATAGGAAGAGCATTAGCATTTCAAAAAGACAAACACGTTCTACAAACTATTGGTCAAGCTGCTCAAGTAACGACTCCTAGTGTTACAGGTGGAGACGCAGGTACAGTATTAACTAATACTAATATCGCTTCTGCAACTGCGGCAACGTCTGCAAATGGATTTATTGATTCATTGTTTGACGCAGCCAAAACTTTAGATGACAAGTATGTTCCATCTGAAGGTAGAATCTGTTTCTTAAAACCAGAAATGTACTACAAATTAGCAAATGCTACTAATGCAGTCAATGTTGACTTCAGTGGTGGTGCTAATGGTGGTGTTGCTTCAGGTAGAGTATTACAAATTGCAGGTATCAGATTAATTGCTGTACCTCATTTTGTTACTTCAAACGTAACTACCGGTGCAGACGCAGGTTCAGCTACTCAAGGTGGTTCAACACCTCAAGCTGTAAACTTGACTGCATACGAAGGTTTAGTTTGTCACCCGTCAGCAGTTGGAACTGTTAAGTTAATGGATTTAGCTACTGAAATGGAATACGACATTAGAAGACAAGGTACTTTAATGGTTGCGAAATACGCTATGGGTCATGGCGTTCTTCGTCCGGAAAGTGCTGTAGGAATTAAAGACGCTTAATATTTATTAAGCTTATTTATACTATATAGGAGTAGGGGATGAGGGAGACTAAGTCCCCTACTTTGAAAATTTAAAAAGGACAATCAATGACAACACAAATAAATTCTACAAGCGAATTACAAGCGATAAATACCATGCTAAGTTTTATCGGTGAGAGTCCAGTCAGTTCAATTACTGGAAACATTGGTACAGACGTAGCGGTCGCTAAGAATATTTTAGATGAAACTTCTATGAGTGTTCAGTCACAAGGTTGGTTTTTTAACAGAGAATTAGATACAACTGCTTCAAGAGATACATCTAATAAAGTACCTTTAGAAGCTAACTGTGTACAAGTAGAGGCTTCGGCCCCTTATCAATATTTTTATCAGTACACTATTAGAAACCAATATTTATACGATTTAAAAAATAAAACAGACATCTTTACTTATGACCCTAAAGTCGACAAAGTATTAGTACAACAGTTTGAACACCTACCAGAATACGCAAGAAGATACATTGTAGTTAAAGCTTCAAGAAGATTTGCTGCAAGATACGTAGGTGCAACTGAATTAATTAAAATGGCACAACTAGATGAACAAGAAGCTCACATGGCATTTGAACAAGCAGACTCAAGAGCTATGGACGCTAACATGCTTAATGATGATTATAACACTAGTTACATTGCTAAAAGAGGCCCAAGAAGGTCTGGTAGAAACTAATTTATGGCACTAATTTCAACATCAATTCCTAATCTTATTGGTGGTATTAGTCAACAAAATGCAGTTCAACGTAATGTAGGACAAGCAGAAACACAAACTAATTTCCAATCTAATATTATTGAAGGATTAACTAAAAGACCACCAACAGAGTTTGTCGCTAATCTATTATCTACTACAGCGTTTCCAAACAACGCAGCAGTACATTGGATTAATAGAGATAGTACAAACCAGTATGTAGCTGTCTTTACTAATGGTACAGTTAAAGTTTATGATTTAAATGGTGTTGAAAAAACAGTGACTATAGGAGCTGGTGGTGCAAGTTATTTAACTACAACAAAACCTATAGAAGATTTAGCATTTTCAAACATTGCAGATTATACATTTGTTGCAAACAAATCTAAAACAATAGCTGAGAGTTCAACTACAACCGCAGCAAAAGTACAAGAATATATTTCTTATGTTAAAAGTTCACAATACGGAAGACAGTACAGTGTAACTTTAAATCACTCAACTTGGTCATATCCAATACAAGTATTATTTCAAATGCCAACTGGTAATGACGCTTCAACTGATAGTGCATTTAGAGATACAGAAAAGATTGCTCACATATTATTATATGGAACAGCTTCTACTCACTGGTCAAGCGGTGCAGATGGTATTGGATTTAAAACTATAAGAACTGATACTGGTGCTACTTTAAGTACATCACAAGGATTAGCAAATTATTCTGGAATTACTGGAACATTTACACATACACAATACGGTAACACTATTTACGGAACATGTAGTAGTGGTACTTTTTCTGTCGAGACTACTGACGGTTTTGGTAACCAAGCTATGTATGCAATAAAAGATGCTATAGGGGATTTTGCTGAACTACCATTTTATGCAAAACCAGGAATGATTGTTCAAATCACTGGTGAAGAAGGTGACTCACTTTCAGATTATTATGTAGAGTTCACAGCTAACGGTGTTTGGAGTGAATGTGTAGGCCCAGGAGTAAAAGTAGGATTAGATAATTCTACAATGCCTTATGCATTAATTAATAACAACAATGGTACTTTTAGTTTTACACAACAAACATACACAAACAGAGTAAGTGGTGATGAAGACACAAATTCTGCTCCAAGTTTTGTAGGTAAAAAAGTTTCTAACCTAACATTCTTTCAAAATAGATTAGGAATTATTTCAGACCAAAACTTAGTGTTATCTGAAAATGCTTCTTATTATAATTTTTATGCAACAACAGGCACAGATGTTTTAGACACTGACCCTATTGATATTGCCGCAGCGGGAACAACAGTTAACAAACTTCATAACTCTATAGATTTTAACGAACAACTTTTATTATTTTCTGGTGAAGCACAATACATACTAGAAAGTTCGGGAGACGCTGTAACACCAACAACAGCAGTACTAACAAAAACAAGTACATTCTCACATGCAATAAAAGTTGCTCCAGTTTCAGCAGGTAAATATGTTTACTTTGCACAAAATAGAAATGATAAAACTGCAATTACAGAATACTTTGCAGATGATGATACATTAACAAATGATGGTATTGATGTAACAATAGGTGTTAGTTCTTTAATACCTAACAATGCATACAAAATTGTTTCTAACAACATTGAAGATACAATGATTGTTTTATGTCATGACACTTTAGACACTACTAACAATGTTGCATACACCCCTTCAAGTGCTGTAAGTTCTACAAATGCAAACACTATAAACATTTATAAATATTTTTGGGATGCTAATAAAAAAGTACAATCATCTTGGAGTACATGGAGTTTAAATAATTGTCAGATATTGTCAGCAGAAGCATATGACAGTTATCTTTATGTTGTAGTTAATGAAAACACTAATACAAAATTATTAAGAATAGATTTACGTAACCCAGATTTTACTGGCCTAACACACAATGTTCATATGGATTTTAGAACGTCTACACTGACTGGGACTTATGACTCAGCTACAGATTTAACAACGTTTACAATTCCATATTCTTTAAATCAAACTTTAAAAGCAGTAGATACTACTAACGGTTCTAACTTAACAATAGACAGTTCTAGTTCTGGAACTACACAAAAAATTAAAGGTAATCATACCTCAGCAGTTTTTGGCTCTACTTATTTATCTGAGTATAAATTTTCTACTCCATATTTAAGAGAAACATCTGGAAACGGTACAGTAGCCTTAACATCTGGACGTTACCAAATAAGACAAGTTTCTGTAGATTACCAAAACAGTGGTTTCTTTAAAGCAACTGTAACTCAAGAAGGAAGAAGCGATGTTGATTATGAATTTAATGGAACTGTTATTAACAGTGCAAGTGCTGTTATTGGACAGCCAAATATAACAAGCGGTACTTATAATATACCTATTCAATCTAGAAACACACACTACACATGTACGTTAAAGTCAGACTCACATTTACCGGTCCACTTTGTTTCAGCAGAATTAGAAGGATTTTATCATAGACGCTCTGGTAGGGCATAATGGAAAAATATGTCAGACTTGCTAAATCTGATGACGCACACGAACTAGCACCTAAAGTAAGACAAGAAGATTTAAATGAAATTAAAGCTTCACATAATGCTTCACCGTTACAAGCATTGTTACATCCATTTAAAGAATTAAATCATAAAACATATTCTATAATTGGAACTGAACAAGAAGGTGTCATTGGTATGTTCGGTGTAGTTCCAAGTGATAATGAAGAGTATGGAGTAGCTTGGTTATTATCTAGTCCAGAATTATTAAACCATACACTACAGTTTTTAAGAGAGTGTCCTAAATGGATTGAAGAAATGGGACAAGACTACAAGTATTTATATAACTACGTTGATGTCAGAAACGAAGTTGGAAACAAATGGTTAAAGTTTTTAGGCTTTAACTTAATTGACACCGTTAATTACGGTTATGAAAAAAAACTATTTAACTTAATGATAAAGGAAATAAAATAATATGTGTTCACCAGAAGCTCAACTAGCATTAACTGTTGTAAGTAAAGTTGCAGAGTTTAATGCAAAGCAGAATGACGCTAATACTGTTAGAGCAAGTAACGCTGTAGCTATCGCTAATGCTAACAGAGCTATGTCTGATGACTTAGGTCAGGTGGATTATGAAAAAGGAAAAGCTAAAGAAGCTGAAACAAGAGCAAAATTTAAAACTAAATTAGAAAAGATTGCTGCATTAAGTGAGCAGTTAAATTTAAATGTAGGTAATGCAGATGCTATATTTAAAGATAATGGTGCAGAGTTTGACATGACATTTATGGAAAACAAAAGTGCATTTGATAATGACATGGTTCAACTTAACAGAAAAGAATTAGAAGTATTTGCAACTAACTCAAGAACAATCAATAGTTTACCAGTGCCTAGTGACCCAAGTAAAATGGCGTTAGCTATTGGTGTAGCAGAAGCAGGTACAACTTATGGTCAATCTGACCCCAACGATAGAAAGTTTTTTAGATAATGGCAACATATAATAATAGAGTATCAAATATATACAGTGGTGGCACAAACGAAGGAAGACCTAGCATTGAAAGAGATAGTGAAAGTAAACAAATAGCTAGAGCATTAGGAAGTTTTGATAAATCATTTGCTAAATTTAGTGAAGCTTATGGAGAACAGAAAAAAGAAAAAGCACAATCTACTTTTGCAAGATTACAAAACGAAGGAATTACAGACCCTAAAGAAATTAAAAAATTAATAGATAAGAATGACCCTAGAGTTGCTGATTTACAAAACCAATGGGCCACTAGTGTAATAGATGTAAACTTTGCAGTTACTCACGCTATCAATGACGCTAATCAAGTTAAGAAAAACATCTTTGAAATCATAGGTGATGAAACTGTAACAGGTTTAACTATGGCAGATGTAAACTTAGATGAAGAGTTTGGTAAAGTAACTAGAAATTTTACTGATATGTCTAACTCTTATGTTAGAGCATATGACACAGCATGGAACAAAGTTAAATTAGAATTACAAGCTGATAAACTTGAGGCTGATGCTAAACAATTAAATTTAAATAAAAGAAGTTCAGCACATACACAAGTAGTTGACTCATGGGAAAAGACTCCAGGTGAACGAAGTAATATGTTAAAGCTTTGGTACAATAGTAAGACTGATAAAAAAGGTAAAGGTTTTCTATTACCTGAAGAAGCTAACAAAACTATTCTTAACTTTCTTGAAGAAAGAGCAGCAACAACTAATGATATGGAAGAGTTAAAAGAAATTTATGAAATCGTATTAGAAAAAAGAGGTAAGAAAAGTGAACTACCATCTTTTAGAAATGACATCAATCACCAAGAGCAATCTACTAGAATTTTAAAACAGATTAAATCAAAATCAAAAACTGTCAAAAAAAGTGTCAATGTTGAACAAATGTTTTATGAAGGTAAATCTCATAAAAGTGTTTACCAAGGTGAAACTGTAAGTGAGTCAGATAAGAAATTAGCTGAAGAATCTATTTATAGAAAATTATCTTTAGTAGTAGATGAAGAAGCAAAAAAACATTATGAAGAATTTCCTCATCATCACCCACACCAAAAAGATTTTGATAAAGAACTTTTATTAGACAGTTATGTAGCAAGTCTAATGTCTATTAATGCTAGAGTTTTTACACCTTGGAAAGATGAATTAGATAAAGGTCTTGGTGTAATTAACAATACAAATATTTTTGATATTGATGGAGTAGAAGATTTTAAAATTGGATATGAAAGATTTAAAAAATTAAAAGCATTGGGTATGGATAATAGCCCTACAGCAGATTATTTATCTGGTAAAGCAGAAGTATTTTATGAAGGTGTTAATACCTTAGAACAAATTTCTGGACTTGATACTAACCAAGCTGTTGCTAAAATGTGGCAGATTATAAACTCTCCAGAACAATATAAAGAATTTGATAAAGACCCAGAAGCTACTCTATCGGAATTAGAGTCAGCGTTTTCACCTTGGTTTGGTGAGAATGCAGATGTAACTATGCAAGTTCAAGAAGCAATAAGATTAACAAGAATATTTAAATTAACAGGAGTTAATGAAGGTGTTGCAAGGGATAAAGCTATAGAACTAGTTGCAAAATCATATGTACAAGTTGACGGTATGCTTTGGAACAGACGTAATATGCCTAATGGTAATCCTGCTAATGCAAAAGAATTAACTAAACGTTCACAGTTTATTTCTAACGAAGTAGCTAAAACAACTAACGGAATGTACGAAGCTGCGGATTTAGTTTTAGCACCTTTTTATGGAAATCAATTTGTAGTTATGGCTAGAGATACAATGGCCCCAATACAAGTAAATGGTAGAGCGTTTGCTTTTAGTTACGGAGATGTAATTGGTAACAAAGGTGAGTTAGCTACTATGGTTCAAAACGCAGATTGGAACAAAGTATTAAAAGAAAGAAACGATGGAATATTAAAAATAATAGAAGCGGATTTTGAAGGAAACTTTGGAAACGTACTAATGGGATTAGATTAATATATGAATGAAGAATGGATAGATAATTTTCTAGAAATACTTGCCGAAGACGAAGGTACAGAAGGAAGAAAAGTAGCTTTAGAAGGTGGTAAAGGAACAAGAGGATATGGCATAACACATATTAGCGATGGACTGAAAAAGTTTTTAAATTTTAGTGAATTAAATGCTGATGAGATGTCAGATAAAGATTTAGCAAAACAAATAGTTTTATACAATATTGATAAAATGAAAGCTGACATAGGTGAAGACACTTGGAATAATTTACCTAATTCTATGAAAATAGTAGCTTCAGACCAATATTATAATTCTGGTAAATTGTTTAATGGTTTTAAATCAGATTTAATAAATGGAAATTATGAGTCTGCATTAAAAAACACTTTAGATATAATTTCAGCTAACGACCCCACTACTGGTGAAAACGGTGTAATGACAGGTTTAGTTAATAGAAGAATTAGAAATTATAACACGGCAGCACAAGATTTAGGATTTAGTCAAATTACAGATTTTAGTACAGGAGACTCTATAATAGACGGTAAGAAAACTGCTGTTACATATTCTTATGATAACGGTGAACCTTTTGTCGTTAATACAAGTGCAGCAATGCACTCTGCTTCGCTAAAAAAAACTGATAAAATAACAAGTTACATGAGTTCAGAAGCTCAAAAAGCTTTTGACATTGTACAAGAAAGTTTAAGTGGAACAGCAGATGATACAGTTGATAATGTAGTCAACACAGTAGAAGAAATTACAAAACAACCTATAGAAACTTTTGATTTATCTCAAGATAATAATTTGTTAGATGAAAGTTTAGAAGGACTTATAGACCCTAAATGGGACTCAATACAAGCATTTAGAAATAACGAAGAACAATTTATTTTAAATAATGCAGATGAGATTAAAAAGAAAATTGAAAAACAAAATAAAGAAATAGAAGAAACTAATTATTTAGAAGGACATGAGAACCCACAATTTCTAGAACCCCTAGGAAGTATTCCCCAACCATTATCAGAACAAGAACAGTTTAATCTTGATAAGAAAAACAAAGAAATTAATGACGCTATTGCAGACAACACTTCTTATGGTCAAATAGCAGGTGCAGCAATAGACCAGGAATGGATGACATCGTGGTTAACAAAATATGGTAATGGTGAGGATTTAAAACCAAATTATAATTTTGAAATTAATGACATTGTCCCAGATAAAGAAACTTGGGATGAATTAAAAAAAGGTGTTAACCCAGAATTTTTAGATGCTTTTGAAATAACAGATTCTCTTCCAGTATTAAGAAGAACTAAAGCTAAAATTTTAGATGTACAAGAAAAGACAGCAATCATAAATGCTAAAGGAATGGTTACAGGTGTAACAGCTAGATTGTTAGCGGCTATATTAGACCCCGCAGCTTGGACACTAGCAATAGCAACAGACGGTGTAATGGCTCCCGCAATTATTATGAACAAAGCTTCAAGACTTACAAGAATAGTTAGAGGCGGATTTGCGGCAGGGTCAACTAATGCTATGATTGAAATGACGTTAGCAAGTCAAAACCCAACACTAGGTGTAAGAGAAGTCTTGATTGCTGCGGGTGCAGGTTTTGTTTTAGGTGGAACTTTAAGAAGTCTTAGAGCAACTAATAGAATTGATGATGATGAAGCTGCAATGATTAAAGCAGTAGATGATTTTGTAAAAGTAAAAGAAGGACAAGATGTTGTCGAAAGTGGTTTAGAATTTACAACCAAAGGTAACAAAAAATATGAACAATTAAATAGAACTGAACAAGATAATTTTGACAAGATTGCTAATGAGTATGATTTAACTTTAGTTGAAAGAACAACTCTTAGAGCAGACGGTAATATAGAAATTAGAATGCCAGACGGTAAGGATGAATATATCATTACTAAAGACGGTAAAGTCTACAAATGTAAATAAAGGAATTAAATGGCTGAATGTAAAATAGAAGACGCAACATTAAAACACACTGGTGACAGTGAGATGGACGCTAAAAGTTTTGTCTATAGTAAATATATGGCAAAACAATTATTAGACTCAGAAGAAACATCAAAAGCTTTTATGGGTGAAGGTTTCTGGAGTTTCTTTAGATTAGATAGAGCGGGTGTAACAGATATGTCTGCAAACAAACTAGTAAGAGGTGTGTCTGAAATTTTATATGAGTCTATAGGTAAGGTAGGTAAAAACTGGGTACGTTCTAAAACAATGTCTCAAGTGAAACAGTTTGAGTTAAACAGACAAAGAATGCTTTATTATAGAGAATGGGTCAGACACTATGATGATTTTTTAAAAGAAAATAATTACAGTAGATTAAGATTCGAAGGTATTTCTAAAAGAAATGAATTTAATGAAATGCTATCTAGAGCAATTAGAGGTGAAGTAGTTGACAGTCCTTCTATAAATGCAATGGCAAAAGCACACGCAGATAGAATGAAAGACATGTTAGAAATGGCTAAGGCGTCTGGTGTAAGAGGTGCTGATAAAGTTATAGAAAATGCAAACTATCTAACAAGAATTTATTCTAAAGCAAAATTAACTGACATGGTAGGTAAACACGGTGAAACTGCTGTAGCAGAATTTCTAGCAAGAGCAATGCGTGGTGGTATTGATAATGCAGCAAATTTAAAATTAGCAAAATATTTAATGAGAGTTGTAAGAAAAGGTAATGAACATAATCAAATTAATTTAGCAAGTTTGTTTACTGCTAAAGCTGAAGACTTACAAAGAATTTTAAAAGAAACTACAGATTTAGATGATGGTGCTATTGAAGAAATTATACTAGCAAT
>Ga0181597_10001215_pt1 | contig 29041 bp, 28 predicted proteins | sample 041ome_5_FD_148647 | JGI IMG/M metagenome (GOLD analysis project Ga0181597, IMG submission 148647) | Coastal salt marsh microbial communities from the Groves Creek Marsh, Skidaway Island, Georgia - 041403US metaG (spades assembly) | ecosystem: Environmental > Aquatic > Marine > Intertidal zone...
ATATTTGCGCAGGTGGGTTAAATGCCATTGAGAAAATTGTATTAAAAGATGAACCTACTTTTTCAAAGTTGTTTAAAACAATAAACAAAGCAGTGAAAACATAAATTGTTGCCATAATAGGAACAAGGTATCCGGTTACATTACCAATACGTTTTATACCACCAAGAATAACAGAGCCAACTATGAAAGCAAGAATAATACCTAAAATAATCTGAAGTAACGAAGGTTCAAGAATGCCAGGAATTATAACAGATTTAGCCATAATTGGATGAGTTGAACCTAAAACTGGTAAGAATTGACTATATAGCTGATCGGTTAGCGTAAAAGATTGGATGGCATTTCCAGTAAAGAAAGAGCAAATAACAGCAAATGCAGCAAATGTAACTGCTAGCCATCTCCATTGAGGTCCAAGACCGTTCTCAATGGTGTACATGGGGCCACCAGCTGTATTTCCAAACTTGTCTGTTTCTCTGTATTGAAGCGCAAGTGTACATTCAGAGTATTTAAGGGCGGTACCAAAAAATGCTGTTATCCACATCCAAAATAGAGCACCGGGTCCACCGTAATAAATTGCAATTGCAACACCTGCAATGTTTCCTATACCAACAGTAGCAGCAAGGGCGGTTGATAAAGCTTTAAAGTGGTTTAAGTCACCTTCATCTTCAACATCATCATAATCTCCACGAGTAACCCTCATTCCATGCAAAACATGTTTTAGTTGAGGGAAGCCTAATTTAAATGTCATATATACTCCAGTACCTAGCAATGCAATTACCATGAGAGGAATGCTTGCTATAGGAAAAGAGTTTTTAAATTCATCCGAAAGAAGATTGCCAGGAAAAGACCATACTTTATCGTAAAACTCAACTCCAATACCTGGAGAGAGAAGCAAAATACCAATGATTGCAAATACTAAAAGTGTATACTTTTGTTTTGACATGAACACATATTAATTAATTTTTTAAAAGATGTACATTGATTTTTTATTATTAATTTAAAAAATGATAATTGCAGGCGTAGATGAAGTGGGAAGAGGTTGTTTAGCTGGACCTGTCGTTGCTGCTGCAGTAATTATAGACAAACCTATTAATGCTCTTAATGATTCAAAAAAATTATCTAAAAAAAAGAGAGAAAAGTTATTTTTTGAAATAATGAACAATTCTCTATCTGTGGGGATTGGAATCAAATGGAACGATCATATTGATTCTTATAATATTAAGATTTCAACTGAAGCTGCAATGATAGATGCTATTAAAGCTTTGAATGTAAAACCAGATAAAGTCCTAGTGGACGGTTTTCCTTTACAAATTGATATTGTTAATGAAGGAATTATTAAGGGCGATCAAAAGTTTGAAGAAATTATGGCTGCATCAATAATTGCAAAAGTAACAAGAGATGAATTAATGCGCTCGTTTCACTATATTTATCCTGAGTATGACTTTATATCAAATAGCGGATATGGAACAAAAAAACATTTAATTGCGTTAGAGAAGCACTCTTATACACCAATACATAGAAAGACATTTAAGCCAATATCAACAATAATAAGAAATGAACAAAATAATTAAAGAATTTAAATCGCTCTTGTATCTAATTATTATTGTACTTTTTTTGAAAGAAACAGTAGTTGAGCTTTATATTGTTCCAACCAGCAGTATGGAAAGAAATATTTTAAGAGGTGATATGTTGGTAGGAAGTAGATATATCTATGGGATGAAAGTTCCTCAAAAAATTTGGGTACCTTTTACGGCAATTAGTATTCCAACATTTCTTCCAGATTATCGTTTTCCCGCTTTTAAAAGCGTCGAAAGAGGAGACGTTGTAGTTTTTGAATATCCAAGAGATAATGTTTATAAGTACGTAAAAAGATGTATTGGTTTACCTGGCGACACTATTGAGATTGAAAATAGAGTTATTTTCGTAAATAATCAGGAGTATGAATTGCCTAATGGAGGTCAATTTCTTTCAAATGAACCTTCGTCAAAGTCATATGTTGATGATAATATGTTCCTTAATAATGGTAATAAGGATAACATGAAAAAATTTACTATTCCAAAGAAGGGTGATTCATTTGTGATTGATGAAAATATGAACTGGGAATTGATTATTCCCTTATTGCTTTTTGAGGGTAATAAAGTTGAGCTTGTTTTCAATGATCAAAAGTTAACATTTACAAACGAAGATCCTTATGATTTATATAGAAGAACTGGAGACAGAAATGTTTTTAATAATTATGCTCCAAATCCAAATGCAACATTAATAAATCCTTGGTCTGGTCTAAAAAAAGAGTTTATGAAATATCTAGTAATTAATGATATATCAATTGAAAATATTGATAGCTATAAACTTCAACAAGATTACTTTTGGATGATGGGAGACAATAGGGATAATAGCGAGGATTCAAGATTTTGGGGATTTGTTCCAATGAGTCATATTCTTGGACAGCCAGTAATAACCTGGTTTTCAATTGATCTGGATAGTTATCTTCCCAGACTCGCAAGAATTGGAAATATTCCAAAATAAAAAAAATGTTTTCATATTGATTTTCATTCATTAGTTTCTGTGGACTTAAGAAAAACAATAGAGGTATTATAATTATGTTATCTAGTACAGAAAAGATTTTAAGTGTTGTTGTTCTCGCTCTTACACTGGCCGTAGGCTTCTCATTAATGCAATACAATTCAGCAATGGATGAAATGACTGTATTAAGAGGTGAGCAATCTGAGCATGTTGATATGGTAAATAAAGAATTTAAACAGCGCGTTAAAGCTGTAGAGTTAGAAAATATTGGCCAAGGAAAAGAGATTAAAAGAGGTCAAGATATGATTCTTGCAAATACAAAATTAATCTATACTAAAGCAGATTCCTTAGGAAGTTTGATTGATGACTTAGCTTATGAGATTAAAAGAGTAGATAGAGATCTATCAAAGAAAATCAAAAATGTTCAACGTGATTTAGAAGGATTGGAAGATAATTTTGATTCAGAAAAACGAAGAACTAGAAGAGCTATTTCAGACATTAAGAAAGAATTAAAAACTCTTAATGATGAAGTATTTCCTCCTGAAGAAGAATAATAAATAGTTTATTACCAATTTAAAAAAAGGGCTAAATATAGCCCTTTTTTTTGTACCGAGGGTCGGGCTCGAACCGACATGAGATTGCTCTCACTGGTGTTTGAGACCAGCGCGTCTACCAATTCCGCCACCCCGGCAAAGATGTTGACAAATTTCAGATAAAGTATGTAGTTTGTCAATAACTAACATTATATATTGATTGTATAGACAGAAGGAGATAAAAGTGTCATTTAAAACTGTACCAGGAATGTTTCAGTCACTCGTTAATGAGAGACCAAATCTTAAAACTTTTTTTACCAAAGAAGATAACAAATGGCAGGGAGTAGAGCTGTTAGAATTGCAAAAGTTGGTAGAAGACTTTGCAAACGGATTAAAAAATTTAGGTATTAATGAGCACGATAAAGTAGCAATAATTGGTGCAAATTCTCGCAAGTGGGCTATTTCTGACTATGCAATTGCGCACATTAGAGCTGTTTCGGTACCAGTTTATCCAACATTGATACCTGCACAATCTCAATATGTTGTAGAGCATTCGGAAAGTAAGATTGCAATCGTGCAAGATGCTATACAATTAGATAAAGTTTATTCATTGATTAATGACGCAAATTCTAATCTAAGCACTATTATTGTGATGGATGACGAATATAACGGCAACAAGGATCATGTAGTTAAGTTTTCAGAAGTATTTAACATGAATAGTGAAGTGCATGATATAAGAGAGATTTCAAAATCTGTTAAACCAGAAGACTTGTTGACATTGATTTATACAAGTGGTACAACAGGAAACCCTAAAGGAGTTATGCTTAGTCATGCGAATATTTGTAACAACCTTCTTTCAATTGATGGAATTATTAAAGCAGCAATGGAGCTCAATCCTGAATTAAAACCTGCAGATGGTATTGAAAGGTTTGTCTCATTTCTACCAATTAGTCATAGTTTTGAAAGAGTCGGTGGTCACTATTCAATTTTCAGTCAAGGGACTTCTATATATTATGCAGAGATGAACTTTACTCCTGAAATACTATTTGAAAATATTAGAGAAGTTCGACCAACTTTTTTAACTGCAGTTCCAAGAATTTTTGAAAAAATTCATGCAAAAATCATGGATACTGTTTCAGAAATGTCCGGTGTTAAGAAATCACTTGCTGAATGGTCTATTGCAGTTGGAATGCAAACTGTACCCTATCGTCAAGCAAGCCAAAAACTACCATTTATGTTGGGTTTGAAATATAGTATTGCTGACAAATTAGTATTAAATAAGTTTAGAGCAGCCTTAGGTGGAAAAGTAAGAGCATGTTCTTCTGGTGGTTCAGCATTGTCAAAGGAAGTTGGCTCTTTTTTCTGTGGAATCGGTATTTCAATTATTGAAGGATACGGTTTAACCGAAACTAGTCCGGTAATGACAATAGGACATCCTGACTTCTTTAAGTTTGGCACTGTTGGAAAAGCAATCCCAGGTGTTGAAGTAAAGATAGCATCAGATGGAGAAATTATTTGCAGAGGACATAATGTTATGCAAGGATATTACAAGAATGAAGAAGCAACAAATGAAGCAATTGTTGATGGGTGGTTTCACTCTGGAGATATCGGTGAATTTGATGAAGATGGTTTATTGAGAATAACTGATAGAAAAAAGAGTTTAATTGTAACTTCGGGTGGAAAAAATGTTGCTCCTCAACCAATGGAAGTTTCATTAACTTCTAATAAGTATATAGAGCAATGCAATGTTGTTGGAGACGACAGAAATTTCATCTCAGCATTGATCGTGCCTAATAAGGAAAATCTCATGGCATGGGCTGAAAAAGAAGGGTTGTCAAGCTTAGACTACAAATCGCTATGTGCTCATGAACAAACTTATGATATGTTTGACGCGATTGTTAAATATACTATGAAAAATTTCTCTCGCTATGAATCTATAAGAAAGTTTGCACTCATTGCAGATGAATGGACAGTTGATAAAGGTGAATTAACGCCAAAAATGTCTATCAAAAGAAAAGTTGTGATTGAAAAACATAAAGATGAGATAGAGGCAATTTACAATTCTCCAAACATACCAGTCAAAACGCCAGATGATGAACTTCAACTTGGTGGGTAAATTAGTATCAATATTAATTTCTTCAATTGTACTTTTTAGTTTTGCAGACAAAGATGCTTCACCTTATGTGATTGTTTTAGGAGTTGCGCAAGATGGCGGAGCGCCACACGCAGCATGTATCAAGGAGTGCTGCTCACTTAAATGGAATAATCCAAATTTACATAATCGTGTTTCTAGTATTGGTATCGTAGATCCAAAAACAAAAGAAGTTTGGATGATAGACGCTACTCCGGATTTTACAAATCAATTACATACGCTTTCAAATAATCAGCAATTTTCTCTAAAAGGGATTTTCCTAACTCATGCACACATAGGTCATTATACAGGGCTAATTCATCTTGGAAGAGAAGTCATGGGTGCTAAAAAAGTAGTAGTTAATGCAATGCCAAAAATGAAGAGTTTTCTTGAAAATAATGGACCATGGAGCCAGCTAGTAGACTTAGAAAACATTGCTATTAATATGCTTAATAATAACGAAGTGCAAAAGTTAAATGAAAACATATCCATCACTCCTTTTCTAGTTCCTCATAGAGACGAATTTTCAGAAACAGTTGGATATAAAATAGAAGGACCTTCAAAATCATTGGTTTTTATACCTGATATTGACAAGTGGAATAAATGGAAAAAAGATATTGTAAATATTGTAGAAAAAAATGATTTTAGTTTATTAGATGGCACTTTTTATGATATAAATGAACTGCCTGGTAGAGATATGGAAAAAATACCTCACCCTTTCATAGTTGAAACAATGCATCTTTTTAACAATTCAAATGATAAAAAATCGATTTTTTTTATTCATTTAAATCATACTAACCCTGCCTTAAATAATGACTCATTAGAGCATAATCATATTAAAAATAACGGATTTAATGTCGCCTTTAGAAATCAAATTTTTAATCTTTAATTCTTAAAAATACATTACAATTTTAACAAAAATTACCTAACCTTAAATTATTAATGAAAAAAGTGAGGTTTTATATGAAAAAAATGTTAATGATAGCTATTCTTTGCTCTTTCGCCTTTAGTCAGGCATATCATATACAAAGTTATATAGGTATAAAAGATGGAGTTAGAGTAGCAGATTATGAAAAAGCTATGATCCAGCATAATAAAGCGCATGTTGGCTTAGGTGCGGTAAATACTTTTTCAGTAGTTAATGGTCCCAATGCAGGAAAGTATGTTAGAGTTGCAGCAGCAGAATGGCCAACTCCCTTAAATATGGTAGATAGTGTTTATGATGCTATGAGCAATCATGAACCGGTAGCATATGATAAATGGGGTAATATGATTGAGCAGTCAGGTGGTATGGAGTTTTGGACACTTAGACCAGACTTAAGTAGAAATATGCCAACAGTAGAAGGTTCTGATATAAATGGCCAGCAACCTAATTTTATAACCATCTACTATTATGGTGTTCAACAAGGTGGAAGTAAAAATGCTGAAGAAGTTTTTACAGCCTTTAATGAAGTTGCAAAACAAACTGATAGTACACGTCCATGGGTTGCAATGACAAAAACATTAGGTGGTAATGTATCAGTATATTCATACTCAACACCACATATGACAATGTCTGAAGTGTTAGCGCCTGCGCAAGCAGAATTTGGACAGGTGTTATCTAAATTGTATGAATTGGATCCAGATTTAGATTCAAAAGTGAGAAATGGATGGTCATGGATTTGGAGTGAAACTTGGAGATTTAGACCAGAGTTAAGTACTTCATCTAACTAAAAATACCAAGCAATACATTCTATTAAAGAGCCTATTAATTATTGTTAATAGGCTCTTTTTCTATTAACATTCACATATGTACAATAAAAAATCCAAAATTGAGTTAGAAAAGAATTTAGAAAAAGAAAACTTTGAACGAATTACTTGTTCTTTTTACAAGTATTTTTCAATTACAAATCCAAACGAATTAAGAGATTTTTTATATAAAAACTTAGAAGAATTGCATGTTTTAGGTCGAGTATATGTAGCATCTGAAGGAATAAACGCTCAAATAAGTATTCCTGATTATCAAATGGAATCATTTAAACAATATATTCAATCCATTGATGGTTTAAGTGATTTACAATTTAAGCATGCTGTTGAGGAAGGTAGGTCATTTATTAAGTTAAAAATATTGGTGCGAGATGAAATTGTTGCATATAAAATTCCTGAAAATTCTTATGATATGAATCGAACAGGTATACATTTAAAGCCCATTGACTTTCATAATTCAATTAAAAAAGATGATTCTGTAGTGGTTGATATGAGAAATTATTATGAAAGCGAAGTTGGAAAATTTAAGAATGCAATCATACCTGACGCTCATTACTCTAAAGAGTTATTACCAACTGTTGCTAAGCTGTTAGAGAAAGAAAAAGATAAGAAGGTTCACTTGTATTGTACGGGTGGAATTCGATGTGAAAAAGCTAGCTCTTACTTAATCAAAAAAGGCTTCAAGGAGGTTTATCAATTAGAGGGTGGGGTTATTCAATATGCTCACGATATTAAAAATTCTAATTTGGAATCAGAATTTATAGGTAAAAATTTTGTCTTTGATGATAGGATGGGAGAAAGAGTTACCAATGATATTATATCATTTTGCCATCAATGTAAGGTCCCGTCCGATTATCATAAAAATTGCAATAATGACGCATGTCATTTACTCTTTATTCAATGTGATAAGTGCAATGATAAATTTAAAGGTTGTTGTTCGAAGGATTGTATGGATTTTGCTTCCTTAGATTCAGATACACAAAAAAAGTTAAGAAAAGATGAAAATAAAAAGGTTTCAAGTGCTAAATTATCTACTAAATTTAGACCTAAACTGTACAAACTATTTAATTATTGGAAATAACATACTATGAAAGATAAAATACAAAGTTTTCTGCTTACGCCAATTAAAGTAAGTTATAAAAAAAGCTCTGATTATACTTTAATCGAAAAAGTGGTTTTAAGCCCGATATTTTTAGCTTTTTTAGTTTTTTTTACAACATTTCAGGCATATTCTTTATCAAGCGACCCAAAATCAACACCGTCTGATTCTGCATTAAGTAATGCAATGATTTATTTTGAAAAAGGCGATTTTGATAACGCTGTATTACAATTAGAGAATGTAGTAGATAATTATGATGGCACAACTGCAGCGAATCAAGCAAAATTTTATCTTGGTCGTACAGCTTTTGTTAATGGGAATAATGATAAAGCGCTTGTTTATCTATCTGAAAGCGTGTCAAAGCTTAAATTTCCAAATCTAAAAAAAGAAGGGTATATCATGCTTGCAACGCTTGAAAATAATCCTAAAAATTTTGATAATGCTATTAAGAATGAGATATCTGAGTCAGAGCAAAAATATATCAATATTTTAAAAGCAAAAATGTTGGCTGAAAATGGAGATATAGATCGAGCAATGATGTTGTTGGATTCAATTGATACAGACAACACCGTTTATAACGAACTTTTTGAAGAAGTGTATGGGTTCGTCTTAAGTATTAACTAAGATACTTGTTAATACGACTTTATATAGATATATTCCGATGTATTAAATGGGCTACGGCCCATTTTTGTTATAATTAAAAAATTGAAGGATTGTCATGATTAACAGAGATTTAATTGAGATTTTTATAGAATTAGCAAGAGAAAAAAATATTGAGCGTTCAGAGCTAGGAACAATTATAGAACAATTATTTTTGTTTATAATTGAAAAAGAAACTGGAGAAGCTGATAATTGCAGTGTCATCGTTAATTTGGATAAAGGTGAAATAGAAATTTATGTAGAAAAGACTATTGTTGAGGAAGTAGATGATGATCATTTTGATATCACTTTAGAAAGAGCAGTGGAATTAGAGCCAGACCTTGCTGGTGAATTAAAACTGGGAGATACCTTTGTTGAAGTTATTGATCCTGCTCGATTTGGTAGAAGATTAGTTGCAAATGCAAGACAGTTTTTAAATAAGAGGACTCGTGAAGTGCAGCAGCAATATATTTATGAGGACTATGTCCAGAGAATCGGAGAAGTTATTATTGGTACTGTTCACCAGGTTCATAGAGAGAATACCTTTGTAAACATTGAACAAACAGAGCTAAGAATGCCAAGAAATGAGCAAATATTCTCTGAGCGTTTCAGAAGAGGAGATACTATCAGAGCGCTTGTAAAAGCAGTTGAGGTCACTCCTAAAGGACCCGACATACTAATTTCAAGAAGCGATGATTTGTTTCTTTACAAATTGTTTGAAATGGAAGTGCCTGAAATTGAAGATGGGATAATTGAAATAAAGGGTATTGCTAGAAAACCTGGAGAAAGAAGTAAAATTATCGTTCATTCAGTAGATAAAAGAATAGATGCTGTTGGTGCATGCGTAGGTATGCGAGGTAGTAGAATTCAATCTGTTGTAAGAGAATTAAACAATGAAAAAATTGATATTGTAAACTATACTGACAAATCAGAAGTTTTCATAACAAGAGCTTTATCTCCTGCAAAACCAATGGATTTATATATAGATGATGATAGAAAATATTGTGTTGCGATATTTGAAGAAGGCGGACTTGAAAATGCAGTTGGAAGAAGCGGAGTTAATATAAACCTTGCTTCAAAATTAACTGGTTACACAATTGATGCTTATACTAAAGCTGAATATGATGAAGTTCTTATTAATCAAAAAACTACTTTAGAATCCTTAGAGGGTGTTGAAAAATCTGTAAGCGATAAATTAGTTGAAGTAGCAAGTATTGCATCGGTTGCAGATTATTTAAATGCTAAAAAGTATATTTTATCAGATGAAGTTGAACTTTCAGCTGAAGAGATCGGCGCAGTTAGCGATGCGGTAAATAGCTTTATTAATAAGACTCATAATAAAGAGTCAGAAGCGGAAGATGAGGCAGCAGATAGTGCTTCAGATGAAGCTTCAATAGAGACAGTAGAAGAAAGTGTTTCATCTGACGAGGATGTGAAAAAACAACCTGATGAAGATTTAACAACAGACAAAGATAATGAAGATTCTTCTGAAAAAGTTTCTGATGAAGGTAAAGAGGAAGCATAGTTAATGGCCGATTCTATTAGAATATTTCAGCTCGCTAAAGAGCTTAATATATCACACACTGATATTTTAGATTTCTTAAAATCTAAAGATATTTCAGTATCGAGTCATATGTCTCCAATTGACGGAAAAACTCAGCAAATTGTATACACAGAGTTTGCTAAAGATCGACAATCAGCTGAACGAGATAGAAAAGAGCAGGTCAGAAAAGAAATTCATGATTCAAAAGTAGTTATGAAGACTAAGTCAGTTAAGAAGTTCCAAATTCTTTCTGTTCAAGAGCAGCGTGAAGCTGAAAAGAAGAAAGCTGAGTTAAAAAATGATACATCATCTAAAACAAGCGAAAAGAAAGAGAAAGCTCCTGTTGAGGCAAAACCAAAGAAAAAATTACGTAAAATTTCATTAAGAGAACCTGAGAAGGTTGAAACAAAAAAAGCTAAAAAGCATAAAGATGAAATAAAAAAAGATAATTCTGCAGTTAAGAGATTAAAGAAAACATTGGCCTCAATTGACTCTGGACCAAAGAAAAAATCATATAAAAAACTTAAAAAAGATTCAAAAGCTGTAGATAGCGATCAAGTTAGAGCTGTGGAGTTAGCAGAGTACGCTACTATTGATGAAATTGCTAAGGTTTTAGATGTAGGTACCAGTGAAGTTATCGGAAAGTGTCTACAAATGGGTATTCTTGCAACGGTAAATCAACGATTAGAATGGGATGTAATTGAGCTTATTGCTGGTGAGTATGATGTCGAGTTAAAAAAATATGAAGAAGTAGTTGATGACTTATTTGTAACTGCTCACTCAGATGAAGAATTAACAAATGCTATTGAAAGAGCTCCAGTTGTAACTATTATGGGTCATGTAGATCACGGTAAAACATCTATATTGGATTATATTAGAGAAACTAAAGTGGCTGCAGGTGAATCTGGCGGTATTACACAGAGAGTTGGAGCATATCAGGTTATGCATAATGAAAATAAAATCACTTTCTTAGATACTCCTGGACACGAAGCTTTTACGGCGATGAGAGCTAGAGGAGCACAATCAACCGATATTGTAATTCTGGTTGTTGCAGCAGACGACAGCGTTATGCCTCAAACAATAGAAGCTATCAATCATGCAAAAGCAGCTGAAGTTCCGATTGTAGTTGCCATCAATAAAATCGATAAACAAGGAGCAAATCCTGATATTGTTAAAAGAGAGTTATCTGAAAAAAATGTTTTAGTTGAAGAGTGGGGTGGTAAAATACAATCCGTTAACACCTCGGCAATCACCGGTGAAGGAATAGATGCCTTAATGGAAGCAATTTTACTTGAAGCAGAAGTGTTAGACTTAAAGGCGAACGAAGAGATCGATTGTAAGGGAATTGTGATAGACTCGAAGTTAGATAAAGGTTTAGGACCAGTTGCAACTGTTTTAATTCAAAAAGGAACTTTAAAAATAGGTACTCCTTTTATTTGCAATAATCATCCTGGAAAAGTCAGGGCAATTATGAACGAAAGAAATGAAAGGATTAAAGAGGCAAAACCTTCCGATCCTGTTCAAATCTTAGGTTTTGATCAAGTGCCTCAAGCTGGAGATATTTTTGCAGAAGTTGAAAATGAATCCGATTTAAAGAAGATTGCTAATGAACGTCAAAGAATTAAAAGAGAAATTGATTTACAAATGGTTCAAAAGACATCTTTAGATAGTATTTCAGCTCAGATTAAAGAGGGTGATATTAATAATTTGAATATTATTATTAAAGCTGACGCAGACGGGTCCATTGAAGCCTTAATTCAAAGTATAGAAAAAATAAATAATGATGAGGTCGGTGTTGATATCGTCCATAAAGGCGTCGGTAATGTAACAGAATCTGATGTACTACTCGCCCAAGCTTCCCAAGCAATAATTATCGGTTTTGGTGTTCAGGTACCATCCAATACAAAATTATTAGCTAGTCAAAATAATGTTGAAATTAGGGCTTATAGTATTATTTATCAGATCGTAGAAGACGTGAAGATGGCTGTTGAAGGATTATTAAAACCTGATATGGTAGAAGAAGTTATTGGTGTGGCAGTAGTGAAAGAATCATTCAAGATTCCAAAAATTGGATTTATTGCTGGTTCGCAAGTGGAATCTGGTAAAATTACCCGCGATAGCTTTGTGAGATTAATAAGAGAAGAAGAAGAGTTGGTTTCTAAGGGCTCTATAACGTCTCTAAAGCGATTTAAAGATGATGTTGCATCAGTTGACTCAGGTATGGAGTGTGGTATCTCTGTAGAAGGAGTTAAGAAGTATTTTGAAGGTGACAGAATTGTTGCATATAAAATAAACGAAATAAAGAGAACATTAGCAGACAGTTGAATAATAAACCATTTTCTAGATCAGAAAGAGTATCACAACAAGTTTTAAAAACCATTAATCATATCTTAACTCGAGAGATGGACTTAAGAAAGTACGGCTTTATAACATTTTCATCAGTTAAAATGACTGCAGATTTAAAGCATGCAAACTTGTATTACAGCATCATTAACCCTACAAAAAAAATCGAGATAATCAATAAAGAGTTGAATTTGCTAGTTCCTGTTTTTAGAAAATATTTATCAGCAACATTAAATTTAAGATCAACGCCCACATTAAAATTCTTTTATGATGATTCATTCGAACAGTTTGAAAAAATTGACAAGCTTATAAAAGAGATAGATTAAAATGATATACAATATTTATAAGCCAAAAGACTTTTCCTCCTTTTCTATAGTAAAAAAAATAAAATATATTACTAAAGAAAAAGTTGGTCACTCAGGCACATTGGATCCATTTGCTGACGGAGTTCTTGTCTTAGGTGTTGGAAAATCAACTAAGAAATTATCAAGTATTATTCAATATGATAAGACATATGAAGGTGTCATAAGGCTTGGTATACAAACCGATTCTATGGATTTAACCGGAACAGTTGTTGCGGAGGAGAAAATTCCTGTAATTACATCTACTATGTTAGATCAATGTGCTAATTCATTTGTTGGAGAGTTACTGCAAAGAACTCCTATGTTCTCAGCGAGAAAAATTGACGGAGTTCGTCTTTATAAGCTTGCAAGAAAAAATATATCTATTAAAACCAATCCAAAACTTGTTACTATAAAAAACTTAAAGATTGAAGTTATTGATGATAATAATCTTAAAGTAATTGTAGAGTGCTCTTCAGGGACCTATATCAGGGTTTTAGCAGAGGATATTGCAAAATATCTAGGAACTGTAGGACACTTAATAAGTTTGACAAGGTTGAGCGTTGGTGAATATAGCTTGTCTGAATCATTGACTGTTGAAAGTTTTGAGGAAGAATGGAAGTCATAACATCTTTAGATAAAATGAAAGAGCTTTCAAGCTCTGTTATTACTGTAGGAAACTATGATGGTATTCATAAAGGTCATCAAGACGTACTTTCTTTTATAGTTGATGAAGGTAAAAAAAGAAATGTTCCATCTTGCTTGATAACATTCGATCCTAATCCTTTTTACGTACTGTCGGATGATTCTTCTCCGGTAAATCTACAGAGTTTAGAGGCAAAACTGTCAACTTTAAATGATATTGGAATCGATAAAGTATTAGTAATACCTTTTACAAAAGAATTTTCATTGATGACAGCAACAGATTTTGCTAACAAAATTCTAAAAGGGCTATTTCATCCTCAACTTATATCCGTTGGTATAAACCATTTTTTTGGACATAATAAGGAAGGTGACTTTGAATTTTTGAAATCATTTTGTAGTAAAAATGATATCGAATTGCATACTCCAGCAATGAGAGAGCATAATGGAAAAACAATATCAAGTAGTATAATAAGAACATTAGTTAATGATGGAAATTCTGATAAGGTATATGATTTATTGGGTAAGTTTTATGGATTTGAAGCGTTGATAGTTTCAGGTTCAAATCGTGGAAAAAAGCTGAATTATCCTACCGCAAATTTTATCCCAACATTTGAAAATCAACTCCTACCAAGTACTGGAGTATACCTTTCAAGAGTTTTTTTAGACGGAGAAACTTATTTTGGGATGACAAATGCAGGCGTTAGACCCACATTTAATGAAAAAAAATTTGTTATGGAAGTTCACATTTTATCTGATAAATTCGGCAATCTATACGATAAGAATTTTTATATCGAATTTTTAGATAAAATTCGAGATGAAATAAAGTTTGATAATAAAGAGTTGTTAATCAAACAAATTGAAAAAGATAAAGAAGTATGTATCAAGCTGGTAGATGCTTTTAAGGAGAAATATGAAATATAGTAAAGAAACAAGTACACTTCTTCAAGACGCAGGTCTTGATGTAAAAGATGTCGGTAGTAGCGAAGCTCAAATTACGCTTTTAACTGATCGAATTAGATCTTTGACAGAACATGTCAAAATGCACAAGAAAGATGTTCATTCAAAACATGGTTTAGTTAAGTTAGTGTCTCAGCGAAAGAAGCTATTGAAATATTTAAGAAAAACTAAACTAGATAGTTTCGATGAATTAATTAAAAAGCTATCGATAAGAGGAAGATAAAGAAGAAAATGATAAAAGTAGAAAAGAATATAGCGGGAAGACCGCTTCGAATAGAATCAGGACAAATAGCAAGACAGGCAGGCGGATCCGTATTTATTACATATGGAGAAACAGCAATCCTTGCAACAGTATGTTGTTCAGCTGAACCAAGAGAAGGAATTGACTTTCTTCCAATGCAGGTTGAATATAGAGAAAAACATTATGCGGGTGGAAAAATTCCCGGAGGTTTCTTTAAAAGAGAGGCGAAACCAACAGATGCTGAAGTTTTAACTTCACGTCTAACTGATCGACCAATTAGACCTCTAATTCCTAAAAATTATAGAAACGAATTACAAATTATGTTAACAACAATGTCTTATGACGGTATAAATACACCAGATGTGGTAGCAGCTATTGGTGCTTCCGCGGCGTTGATGTTATCACCAGTTCCATTTGATGGACCAATTGCATCTGTAAAAGTTGGATTAATTGATGGAGAGTATATTTTAAATCCAACCAACGAGCAGATGGAATCATCAGATTTAGATCTAATGGTTACTGGTAAAAAAGATAAAATATGTATGATTGAAGGTGGATCTAATTTTGTTCCAGAAAAAACAATCTTAGAAGCCTTAGATGTTGCGATGGACGGTATTAATGATATCGTAGATCTTCAGATGGAATTTTCTGAACATTTTGATAATTCTTATGAGATAGTTGACACTGCAGTTATAACTGAAGAAGTCACTAACTCTTTAGAAGAGCTTTATTCAGATAAAATTCAAAAATTGCTTGATATGGATTCAAAGCAAGCAATGGATGATGCATTTAATGAAATTGCTAAAGAAGCTTCAGAATCTTACAAAGAAGATGAGCAATTATATCCTGAAGTTAAAGCTCATATAAAAGCAATGTTTAAAGATGCAGTCAGAAAAAGCATTTTAGATAAGAAAGTTCGAGTGGATGGCAGAGGATTAGCAGATGTTAGACAAATTAGTATTGTTCCATCTTTATTACCTCGCGTTCATGGATCTGCCTTGTTTACTAGAGGAGAGACACAAGCTATTGCAGCATTAACTCTGGGTTCTAGTAGAGATGAGCAAATTATAGACTCGATGGCTAGTGATTATAAAAAATCATTCTTATTGCACTACAATTTCCCTCCATATTGTGTGGGAGAGACTGGTAGAATAGGTTTTACCAATAGAAGAGAAATCGGTCATGGTCACTTAGCTGAAAGATCGCTAAAGCCAATCCTTCCTTCGTCGGAAGAATTTCCTTATACAGTACGTATTGTATCGGAAATCACCGAATCAAATGGTTCGTCTTCAATGGCATCAGTTTGTGGTGGCTCATTGGCAATGATGAACGCAGGAGTGCCTATTAAAGAGCATGTAGCAGGTATTGCTATGGGTTTAATCATGGATGGCGATAACTACGCTGTTTTAAGTGATATTTTAGGTACAGAGGACTTCTTAGGGGATATGGACTTTAAGGTCGCTGGTACAAAAGACGGAATCAGTGCAATACAATTAGACTTAAAGGTGCCAGGATTACCAATGGATGTTTTATCAAATGCACTTGAACAAGCAAATGAAGGTAGATTGCATATTCTAGATGAAATGAATAAAGCAATTGATAAGCCTAATGCGTTATCACCGCATGCACCTCAAATTGAATCTTTTCAGATTCCTAAGGATAAAATTGGTGCCTTAATTGGACCAGGTGGTAAAAACATTAAAGCTCTTCAAGAAGGCGCTGAATGTGTTATTAACATAGATGACGATGGAACAGTTAGTGTATCTGCTGAAGATAAAGCCAAGCTAGATAATGCTATTACGCAAATTAAAGCTGTTGTCTTAGATCCTGAAGTTGGAACGGTTTTTGATGGTAAAGTAACTAAACTTCTAGACTTTGGAGCTTTTGTTGAATTTGCTCCTGGTAGAGAAGGGTTGGTTCATATATCACAGCTTGCATGGGAACGTGTAAATAAAGTTGAAGATGTATTATCAGTTGGCGATGAAGTAAAAATAAAGTTATTCGAAATTGATAAACAAGGTCGTTTAAACTTTAGTATTAAGCTTCTTACTGACAAACCAGAGAAATAAAAGTATTGATATGAAAATAGGTATTCCAAAAGAAATAATTTCTCAAGAATATCGAGTTTCTGTTAATCCTGAAACTGCTAAAATGCTGCTTCAGAATTCTCATGAACTATTTGTTCAGTCTGGTGCAGGAGTAGATAGCGGTTATTCTGACGAAGATTATTCAAACATTGGGTGTACTATTGTAAATAGTGCACCTGAAGTTTTTGATAGGTCAGAAATGATTGTTAAGGTTAAAGAACCTTCTTTAGAAGAAGTCGAAATGCTTACTAATAAGGTTATTTTTACCTATTTGCATTTAAGCTCATCTAAAGAACTTACTGAAAAGCTCCTCGAATGCAACGTTACCGGCTTAGCTTATGAAACGGTAGTAGTCAATAATCAAACTCCAATGCTAAAGCCTATGAGTGAGATTGCAGGTCGACTATCTTTATTGGATAGTATAGAGCTGCTCAAGAAAAATAATGGTGGAAAAGGAAAGTTGATTGCTGGAACAAGTCTTGCAGAACCGGCTAATGTTTTAATAATCGGTGCAGGTATTGTAGGAATCAATGCAATGCAAATGAGTTTAGGATTAGGAGCTAGCACAACTTTACTAGATGTAAATAATGAATTGCTCAATAATATTAAAAGCCAATATCCAGCTGTTAATGTTGCAGAATCCTCTGAAACAGTTATAAAGAATTTACTCCCAATGATTGATATTGTAGTGGGTGCTGTATTAACACCAGGCGGAAAACCTCCGACGGTAATTACTAAAGATATGCTTAGCTTAATGGAGCCTAAATCTATACTTTCTGATGTTTCTGTAGATCAGGGTGGCTGTTTTGAGACTTCTAAGCCAACAACGCATGGCGAACCAACCTATGAAGTAGATAGTATTATCCATTATTGCGTGAAGAATATTCCATCAGCAGTTCCTTATACAGCTACAAACGCATTAAATGAAGCAACTAAGCCATTTATATTAAAATTTGCTAATTCTGGACTACATGGCCTATTTAATGATGATAAGCTATTAATGGCATTAAATACCTACAAAGGTAAGCTTACAAATCTTGAAGTTGCTGAAGCTCATTCCTTGAGTTTTACTACCCCTGAATCTGTTTAATTGATCTGAATATCTATATTAAAGTATCACTTTAAGTATTTTTTTTATATATTATTAAAACAATGCTTGAATCAAATACAAAGTTATACTACAGTATAAAAGAAGTAAGCGAAATGACCAAATTAAAGCCTTACGTATTAAGGTATTGGGAGTCAGAGTTTCCCTCATTAAAACCAACCAAAAATAAGGCAGGGAATAGAACCTATAAAAAGCAAGATATTGAAGTAATACTTGATATTAAGAAGTTACTTTATGATAAGAAGTTTACTATTAAAGGAGCAGTTGAAGAGCTTAAAAATAGATCTTCAAGACCAATTGCAGATAATACATTATCAAGTACCCAGATTTCAGCGCTAAAAGAAATAAAAAATGAACTTAAACATATATTAAATATTTTAAATAGGAACTAAGAGTAAGAGCTTATTTATGGTAGCCACCAAAGCCTCTCTGTAATTGAGAGGCTTTTTTATTATAAAAGATGTAATTTTATACTTAATTTTTACTATGAAAGTGCGAATAATTAAAAGAAGTTTTATCAAGCTAAATTAATTGTGCGTATTTTAAACACAGTATTTGTTGGTATAGGTATATTTTTAGCTTCATTTCTAATTCCAATAATCGGAGCAATTGTATCAGTACCAATGAGTATTATTGGAGCTTATTTATATTATGTTTATGATAAAAAATAAAATATTTTTAACAATACTTTTTACGCTAACGGGGTTAACTATGGCTAATGATACAGAGAATAAAAAAGCAGTTTTTGCTGCAGGATGTTTTTGGGGTGTTGAGTCAACATTTCAGCAGATGGATGGTGTTAAGACAACAACAGTTGGTTATATAGGTGGAAAGGTTAAAAATCCTTCTTATGAGCTAGTTTGTACTGGATTAACAGGTCACGCTGAAGCCGTAGAGGTAGAGTATAACCCGCAAGTGGTATCATTTGAAACATTGCTGGATACATTTTTTCAACTTCACGATCCAACAACCATGAATAGACAAGGACCTGATGTTGGTACTCAGTATCGCTCGGCAGCTTATTTTTCAAATAACGAAGAAAAAAAAATTATTGAAAACAAAATTGATGCTTTGAATGAGTCTGGAAAATTTTCATCTAAAGTAGTTACAGAAATTGAGGCTATATCAGAGTTTTACGATGCTGAAGATTATCACCAAGATTATTATAAAAAAAGAGGGATAGACGGATGCGCTATCTAACGGAGAAACCTATGAAAATACAAAAATATATATACCTATTAGCTGCTATGCTCTTGTTCGTTTTTACTACAGATTTGCAGGGACAATTTAGAAGAAAGAAAGTCAAGCTAAGTCAAACAAATAAAATTGAAGAGTTCATAAATGATTACATTCAAGATCCGTTTATGGTTGAACATATTCAATCAATTCAGTCTGAGTTGGTAAAACTTGGATTTGAAATTCTTCCTCCTGAAACAGATGGGGACATGGAGGTGGAAATAAATTTTGAAGATTTTACATTCGATCCATATTACGGTTCAACAGCAGATCCAAAATCATCTTTCATTATTTTCAGAAATCCAAAAACCAAGAAAGTAATAGCCAAGTTTCAGGCTAATCAGGTGTTAGCAGACGATGAATATGACGGTCCAATGACAAATGCCTTTGGTAATTCTTCGCAATCTAATAGCAGTGGCTATGGCTCAAATAACAATCAACCTATTGACGTAAATGCAATAATTCTTGATTGGATGAAACAAATCAAGAACTTTTATTAAAATTGAGCTATAATCATAAATCTATTGAGGCTAAATGGCAAAAATCCTGGTCTGATAATCAAACATTTAAATCTGAAGATCAGTCTAGTGATAAACCAAAATACTATGTTCTAGATATGTTTCCTTATCCCTCCGGCGCTGGACTGCATGTAGGTCACGCTTTAGGATATGTAGCTACAGACATTGTAGCACGTTACAAGCGCATGAAGGGGTTTAATGTATTGCATCCTATGGGATGGGACGCATTCGGTCTACCTGCAGAGCAATATGCAATAAAAACTGGTACTCATCCTAAGATTACTACACATGAAAATGTGACAAATTTTAAAAGACAAATCAATCGATTAGGTTTTTCATATGATTGGTCGAAAGAAATCAATACAACTGACCCTGAATATTATAAGTGGACTCAATGGATTTTCTTACAACTTTTCAATAAAGGGTTGGCGCATGAGCAGGAAGTTGCTGTTAATTGGTGTCCAGAATTAAAGGCTGTTCTGGCTAACGAAGAAGTAGTAAATGGAAAATCAGACATAGGTGGTCATCCAGTGGTTCGTCTGCCTATGAAACAATGGGTTTTAAAAATTACAGATTATGCTGAATCATTATTAGAGGGTTTAGACGATTTAGATTGGCCTGAAAATATAAAAGAGCTTCAAAAAAATTGGATTGGAAGATCTGAAGGTGTAGAGCTTAGTTTTAATGTTGAAAATTCCGAAGATTTTATCAATGTTTATACCACAAGACCTGATACATTGTTTGGAGCTACTTATATGGTTCTTGCTCCTGAACATACTTTAATCGACTCTCTAGTTACTGACGAAAAAAGAGCTCAAGTTGATGCTTATATCAACGAATCAGCTAAAAAGTCTGACTTTGATAGGACAGAAGTTAATAAAGATAAGACAGGTGTGTTTACGGGTAGTTATGCGTTCAATCCGTTGAGCCAAGAAAAGATTGAAATCTGGATAGCAGATTATGTACTAATTAGTTATGGAACCGGTGCAATTATGGCAGTCCCTGGTCACGATGAACGAGATTGGGAGTTTGCAACAAAATACAATTTGCCAATCAAAGAGGTAGTCGAAGGTGGAGATGTTAGCAAAGCAGCATTTACAGCTAAAGGGAAGGCTAGGATTATCAACTCAAATAACGATAATACATTATCTATGGATGGGTTAACTGTCGACAAAGCGATTACTACAGCTATAGAATATATTGAAAAAAGTAAGATTGGTAAATCTACTGTGAATTATAAGTTAAGGGATTGGTTGTTTTCTAGGCAAAGATATTGGGGAGAACCATTTCCGCTAATTCATAAAGGTCAAAATATTGAACCAATCAATGAAAAAGATCTTCCAGTTATGTTGCCTGAAGTAGATAATTATAAACCATCAGATGATGGAAAGTCTCCATTATCTACTATTAAAAATTGGGTTGAAGTAAAAGATGGAAATAATAATATTATTGGACTTAGAGAGACTAATACTATGCCACAATGGGCTGGTTCTTGTTGGTATTATTTAAGGTTTACAGATCCGAATAATACAAATAATGCATGGGGTAAAGAGAATGAAAAGTATTGGATGCCTGTTGATTTATACATTGGTGGTCAAGAGCACGCTGTGCTTCATTTATTGTATGCAAGATTCTGGCATCATGTATTGCATGATTTAGGCTTAGTGTCGACGAGAGAGCCATTTAAAAAGCTTTTTAATCAAGGTATGATGTTAGGTGACGATGGCACGAAAATGAGTAAATCTCGTGGTAATGTTATAAAACCAGAAGATATTATTGAAGAATATGGAGCTGATTCAATGAGGCTTTACGAGATGTTTATGGGTCCATTAAATAAATCTAAGCCGTGGAGCACAAAAGGTCTTCAAGGATGTTATAGATTTGTTAATAAATTATGGTCAATAATAGTTGATGAAAACGGTTCCTTATCTCCTAAGATATGTGATAATAAAGCTCCAAGCAAAGAGACATTGTTCTTACATCATCAAACGATTAAAAAGATTGGTGAAGACATTGAAAATCTTCACTTTAATACCGCAGTCTCTCAATTAATGATTTACTGCAACCATCTTCAAAAATGTGATTCTATCTCTAAAAAATTAATTGAAGAGCTTGTAATTATTATCGGTCCATTTGTTCCCCATTTATCTGAAGAACTATGGTTTATGCTAGGAAATGATGATTCTATAACATATCAAGATTGGCCGCATTATGACGAATCTAAAATACAGCTTGATGAGGTGACAATAGCTGTTCAAGTTAATGGTAAACTTAGAGCTAATATTGAAATTGCCAAGGATTCAACCGAAAAAGTTGTTGTTGATAAGGCGCTTTCTCTTGAAAATGTTGAAAAGTTTACTTCTGAAGGATCAATTGTTAAAACTATTTATGTTCCAAACAGATTACTGAACTTTGTTGTCAAGTAAATCGACGCCTCTAGTCATATAAAAGAAGGTTGCAACCATCATAAGAATTATATATTTCTGAACAGAAACATGTAATGTTAAGCCAGCTAATGACTCTCTTGCAGATGGTCCGTATTCTATAAATAAGAGGTAACCTAAGACAGATAGAGCTGAAACAAGAATTAAAATACTATAGCGAGTAAAGTTTTCTTTGTAGAAAAAATAGGAGTATAAAGCAAGGGTAACACCGATAGCGAATGTCATAGATATTGCAAAAAAAATATGTAGTGTATATAGAGAGGGAATATTCACCGGAGTAATAACAACACCAAGAACACCAATACAACTATATAGCGCTGAAATTTTAGCAATTGATATAAGTAGACGACTATTTATATTAAACTCTGAAACTGCTAAAAATAGAAATCTAGTTAACGAGCCAAGCAATACTAGCGTACCTGTTGAAAATATAGCGAATGATGTTAAATTTCTCTCTCCAGAAAGACTGATTGTTCTCCCTAAATCACTTACAAAATTTCTAAAAAAATTATAACCATTTGTAGTTGAGTCTAGCAGGTGACCACCTTGATAAAAAGGCATAGCTATAAAAATACAAAAAGTGTAAAAAATAAGATATTGTCTGGTTTTATTAGTAATTGAACTCATGTGCGAAATATATGTAATAGATTAAAAATTGAAAATAATAATATTAACCTTGAAGCAAATCTGTTCCTTTGGACATTATCCAAACTGTTGCAACCAAACTCAACACAGAAATCTTTTGATATGTTGCATGCAATGTTAATGACTCAATAGATTTCCATGGAGCTGGACCTATCTCTAAAAAGATTATATATCCAAGAATAACAATCGAACAAATAAAAAGGGCAAAAGTGACGTTTTTTAAGCCTTTTGAGTAAAAAAGGTATGAATATATGCCTAATGTTATCAAAGCTCCGTTAAATACAGAATTTGCAAAGAAAATATGCAAAGAATAGAGCGCTGGAACATCTGCCGGTGTTAAAATAACTCCAAGAAGGCTTATTGAACCAAAAACTGCGGATAGTTTTGCTAATAAACTAATTTTTGGAAATTCAGTTGAAAAGACATCAGCAGCTTTAACTAAATATATTAATACAGCAACAAGCTGAATAAACATAGCAATAGAAAATAGAACAATAGAAACGCTATTATCATCGCCAGAATGGCTAGTAGTTCTACCAAGATCACTTATAAAGTTTTTAAAAAAGTTGTAGTAGGGTGTTTGTTTCTCGACATAATTGCCGCCACCATAAAAGAATGCAGCAATGGTTAAAAGCCCGAGGTAGGATAGAAGCATTATTCTTGTTGTTTTACCTAGATTATATTTCATAGTTATCTAATTATACATAATATATATTATGCGCAAATAACTGATAAACAGTTATTTAACAGCATATTTAATGAAAAAAAATTATAAAACATCTTTCTAAAATATGAGCTTTTTCCATTAATCTAAAATATGAGCTTTTTCCATTAATCTGTGCTCATCATGTATTTGATTTTCTTCTATTTTCATCTTTGTGAATCATTTGCCCATTGTCAATATTAGTTTTTCCACCTTCTGACCATGGAGTTATATGATCAGCATGCATCTCTTCAATTGGATATGGCTTTTTACGGATATTGCATAGACAATCTTGTCGTTCATACATCATTCTTTTTTCATTATCTGTAAAGGTTCTAAGATTTAAGAATTTCTCATCTTTTCTAAGAATGTATTCATAAATTCCTTTATTATTAGTTACATCGTCGTCTAACATTAACTCTTTTGTGATCTCTTCAATTTTATCAGGGTTTAAATCTTCATTTTTAAAGTCGTTATACAGATAACCCCAATCTCTGCCCTTCATTTCTTTTCTATAAACTTTAAAGTTAGCCTCTACCCAAGATATAACAGATTGAAAATAATTCCATAATTCCACTGCAGAATTATCATTTTGATGTTTTCCCATATAATCAATAATTGAGTCCTTGCTTATCCATTTAATTGCTATTTCAAGATACTGTTGCCTAATTGAGCTTCCTGAAAGGTATTTACTTCCAATACCATAAGCTGCACATCCTGTTTTACTAAAATATCTTTTTGCGTCCGAAACCCAAGAACCATGATACACAGCATTTCTTAGTTCTTGATCTGTTAATTCTTCACCAGCAATATTAATAGTTTTAAACCACTCTAACTTTTCGCTATCATCGCCGCTACAAACATAAACCATAAGCTTATAGTCTAGTATTTGTTTTTGCTGGTCATCTTGAAGATTTTGAAAATATAGACCATTTTTGGAAAAGGAGAATTGACCATCAATATACTGACAGATTGAAACAGTTCTTTGTTGACCATCAATAATCTCAAAACCTCCATCCTCTCTTTTCGCCCAATACATTACATTTAAAGGAAAATCGTTTACAATGGTATTTATTACGGAATTTCTTTGCTTATCATTGTATACAAACTCTCTTTGATATGGAGGCCTAATATCTAAATTACCACCATAACCAACAACGCCATCTTCTTGATTGTCTTCAAATCCTTCTACTAATTCACGTACTGAAATTTCTTTTAATTCAATCTTCATATTTTTTATCTCTTTCTTTTTTTAATAAATATTCTTCCATATAATGAGTAGACAGTTTCACCATCTTCATTGATATAAAAATTTCCCTTTTTTGGCTTACCTTTCATTACGGGATTTCCATTTGTTTTTTTACCAGAACTTCCAGTGTGAGTGCCATCCTGCCTGGTTTCTTTAAAATCATCATAAAATTTTATACTTTTTAAGCCAAATCCAGCTTTTTGAGATAATCCCAAGATTTCAAACTGTTTAGGATTATATTTATCCAAAAATGTTATTGGCACCCCCATAACTCCATCATAGTCCATTGGAATTTCTTTTGTTTTATTTACATTAATAGCATCATAATTATCATATTTTGGATATTGTTCAGATGTATATTTCTTATAAAGAATTAAATCTTCATAGCGTTTTTTAAATGAAAGATTAGTAAACCACCTGACACCTGTAACTCGAACAAATTTTTTTCCATTTTCATCAATTCTTTGTCCTTTTGCTGTCAATGGGTAATCATCTGGAACACCAAATTCTCTATCTCCGCTACGAATACTTGGACCTAACCATAGTTTGTTGTCTTGAATAAAAGGAAACACTTCCTTGTAATTAACTGCATTAATATTACCAATTATTAAAAATTTCTTATTATAGTCCATTAATTGCTTTATGTATTGCCTAAATAATGAAAAAGGTGGATTAGTAACAATGATATCAGATTTCTTTAATATATCAATACACTCTTCATTTCTAAAATCGCCATTTTGTTTTAGATATTTAACACCAATTTCTTCAACGTCAGGAACTCTATTTCCATTTTTATCTCCGTTATAATCCAACATAATTGCTTGATCACTTTCTTCAGTACTAAATAAATCTAATTGGTTGTTCTTATAACAAGTCGTTATGAGTCTTTTTAAGTCTAAATATTCAAAATTGTATGAAAAATAACGAAAGAAATTGCTTATTCTTGGATCGTCACAATTACAATATACCGTTTTCCCTTTAAAGTGCTTCCTATGATGTTTTATTTCATCTTCGATAACTGAAAGATCTGTGTAAAATTCATCTTTTTTATTTTTCTTTGATTCATGTAGCAGTCTTGAAGATGATTTTTTGTTAGATTTCATTTATATAAAATATACATAAAAAGCGTTTAAAATACTTTATTAGAATTGATCTTCTTCCCTATCTACTCCAGCAATCTCATCGGCAATATCACCAAATAACGCCCAAGAAACAAAGAAACATAGCCAAATAGCTACAAATTACTATTATGAGCTTGCAATTTCAGTAGGAGATCAGGTTACAGAAGTCAATTATGATGAAAAAACGTATAAAACAGTAGAAAGACTTAGTGAGACTATTGTAGTCAGATCGTATAAAGACAGTGATAAGAATTTAATTACGTATACCTATCTAAAAAATTTATAAAAGCTTCCTAATTTGAGTAGCTGCATCAATAATTGCAGACTCTGAAGATCGAAACTTCCACCCTAACACATCACGTGCGTTATTAGCATGATAGATACGTAGTATATTTATATCTTTTAAGAAAAATGATAACTGCTTATCAAACTTTCCTAATATTTTAGCTAAGAATGTCGGTAAATTTCTTTTGGGTGCTTTAAAGCCATTATCGTTTAATACTTTAGCAATTTCAGGAAAAAACATATGATTATTGGATGCGATAAAACGCTTGCCAGGTGCTTTATCATTAATCATTGCTTCAAAATGCATATCAGCTACATCTTTAATATGAACAATATTAATACAAATATTTAAGGTAAAAGGCATCGATCCATCAATTAAGCGCTTTATAACAAGATTTGAAGCACCAATATCATCTGATAACGAACTACCAAATACCATAGAAGGATTAATAGCTACTGCTTCCATGTCGGTCTTCCCTTCATGTTCTTTCATAAAGTCCCATAAATATTGTTCTGCTTTGGTTTTACTGGTTTGATACGGCCCTACATCCATGGTTAAATCCGTCCAATCTGTATCATCATATTCATTTTTGTGATTTGACCCTCCTACAGAGGCTACCGAGGATGTCATGACAAACCGTTTGATATTATTCTTTAACGCTGCCTTAAGACATCGTTTTATACCATTTACCGCAGGTTTTACTACAATATCATAATCATTAGAATTCGTTGTAGGAATTGGTGAGGCAATATGTTGCACATAATCGCATCCAGCAACTGCTTCATCCCACCCTTCATCTTTTAATAAATCTAATTCACAGAATTCAAGCATGCCTGCTGTGGAAACTTCTTTTTCTACTGCATCAATGACTTCTTGCTTACGATTTAAAGAACGTAAAGAGGTTCGTACTTGATACCCTTCTTGAATGAGTTTTGAGATCAAATGAAGTGAAATAAATCCTGAACCGCCGCTAACAAAAACTTTTTCCATGAACAAATTTACAAAAACATTGAAACAAAAATGAAAATAATATGTAGATATAGTATGAAAGCGACATTAAGAGGCATAACAAATGGAGTTAAAAAATATGTACAATAATGTTGAAAAATTCGTGTTAGCGGGTGTAATTTTATGTATCGGTTCTTTGTTTTTTCTTATGGATCAATCCGAAGAAGTAGTTCTGTCCGATATAACCTCAGAAAGCTTAAGCAATGAAGGCGCTGTGGATGTAGAGATTACCTCATTAGTTAATAACGTAAATATGGGTAATTCAAATTATGATGAAGCCATACCTACAGAAACAGTGCCAACATTCGCTGAGAATGTTGAGATCGAAACTACCCCTGTTCCCTCTTTTAATAACGCATTCCTAGTTGCGCGTAATGAATTAGGTGCAAATCAAACCTTTGAATGGAATGGAAATATTTATTCTACCAATTATGCAGATGAAGTATTTGAAGTGTTAGATACGGAAGTTGCAGTGGAAGAAATACTAATTGACGAGACTGAACCACAACTCAGTCAAGTCGAAAATGACGAGAGTCTTGCTTACAACATACAATAATAGTTATCTCTGATTACCTCGAGTAGAAAAAGGCGTCGCGTCGAAGGCGCCTTTTTTATTTCCCTTTAGAAAATTTTTAATCTTTTTATACCGTTGACTTTTCTCAAACCCTTTTTGAATAAAATGAATACAACGATCAGGACTATATATGGAATATTTACTATACAGCTTAGCTAGCGTATGCAATTCTGCAATATTATTAGTTAGCTTGGAAATAGATTCCATGCGCATTTTTAGCGACATACGATCAAAGGAGATGCGGTTATTATCAATAAAACTAAACACTTGTTCTTCCGATGGTTTGATTAACACATTTCTCTTGGTTAAGTCATGGTGGTAAATATTAAAATTATGCATTCTAGTAACAGTTTTGATAAACTGCTCTATAAGGTCTAAATGCGTATTAAAATCTTTAAATACGGGTACTAAATCGTGTTCAAACTCATGAAACTCTGATATATAATAGCTTTGATAAATTTGCATGCGTTTTATATTAACAACATAACCTATGGGTTTGGGAGAATGCAGACCGGCTTCAATTAGTTTTTCTGAGAATTCTAACGAACGCTGTGCTTTGGGTTTTCTAAAATTTGCATAGGCTAAGCGCTGTAGCATATTAGGAGATTGAAATGATTTTACTGCAAAAAACCTTCCATTAAATTCAATTTTTTTGGTTGTATTTCTATCTGAATGAACTGTAAGTCCTTTTTCTAGAAAGATAGAATCGATATTGTTAAACAGCTCGCAGAGATTCTTTTCATTGTCCACGATATAATGCGATATATACAAATCTTATTTCCTTTTAAATATGTTATGATTTTGAAATTATACTTCTGGTACAGGCATAGTACTACCAAGGATTTTTTTCAAATCTGAAAAACCTCCAATGGCAACACCGTCAACAAAAATCTGTGGTACAAAGAAATCTTCAATCCCTGCTTTTTTAAGCTTTAGCTTGGAAATGCTATATTGATCTACATCTACTTCTATATAAGTGATATTCTCTTGATTTAACAGCATTTTAGCTCCCTTACAGTATCCACACCAAGACGCAGTGAAAATAGTTACACCGGCATCGTTAAAATCTGCTCTAGTAATGGTATCTTTTGTAAATGTTGGGTTGCTATTTTGTATTACAATCGCTTCAATAATATCTTTTTCTTTGACCTGATGATAGAAAAACGTTGCAAAGAAAATACCAAAAGATAGTATTATGCCGAAATTTACAGACTGAACCTTATTCATCAGTGATAAAAATAAGCGAAATTAATAGCAAAGCAATTGGATACATTACATCTTTAGAGCCAAATGGATCACCCCAAGCAACATAGTGCATGTAAGT
>Ga0181597_10001221_pt1 | contig 28995 bp, 29 predicted proteins | sample 041ome_5_FD_148647 | JGI IMG/M metagenome (GOLD analysis project Ga0181597, IMG submission 148647) | Coastal salt marsh microbial communities from the Groves Creek Marsh, Skidaway Island, Georgia - 041403US metaG (spades assembly) | ecosystem: Environmental > Aquatic > Marine > Intertidal zone...
GCTCGTTCAGTGCCAGGGCGACGTCTTCGGCTTCGCCGTCATGCTTGGCGTAGTAGTAACCGGCGATGCCCTGCATTTCCGGGAACTCGCCCACCATCTCACTGGCCAAGTCGCACTTGCACAGCAGGCCCGCGCGGGCGGCATTCGTGGCGTTGCCAGCGGTGCGCTCGGCGATAAAACCAGCCAAAGCAGAAACCCGCTGCGCCTTGTCGAATACCGAACCCAACTGAGCCTGGAACACCACGTTGGCCAGGCGCTGGTTGAAGCTTTCCAGCTTCTGCTTCTTGTCCTGCTTGAAGAAGAACTCGGCGTCGGTCAGGCGCGGACGCACCACCTTCTCGTTGCCGGAAATGATCTGCGCCGGGTCTTTGCTCTCGACGTTGGCCACGGTGATAAAGCGCGGCAGCAGCTTGCCGTTAGCATCCAGCAGGCAGAAGTACTTCTGGTTGTCCTGCATGGTGATGATCAGTGCTTCTTGCGGTACCTCGAGGAAGCGCTCCTCGAAGGAGCACACCAGCGGCACTGGCCACTCGACCAGGGCACTGACTTCATCGAGCAGCGCGGGCGGGACAATCGCTGTGCCTTGTTGCTCGGCGGCAAGCTGGTCAATACGCGCGGCGATCTGTGCACGGCGTTCGGTGAAGTCAGCAATCACATAAGCGCCGCGCAGGTCTTCGGCATAGCTGGCCGGCGCGCTAATGCGCACCTCGTGGTTGGCGTGGAAGCGATGCCCACGGGAAACGCGACCCGCTTGCTGCGCGAGGATCTCGCAGTCGATCACTTCATCACCAAACAGCATCACCAGCCACTGGCTTGGGCGAACGAATTCGGTTTTACGCGCACCCCAGCGCATGCGCTTAGGGATAGGCAGTTCGTTCAGCGAAGTTTCGACGATGCTTGGCAGCAGACCGGCAGCCGCTTGGCCTGGAATGCTTTGGCTGAATTTCAGCTTGGGGCCGCTCTGGTCGATCTGGCTCAGCTCAACGCCGCACTTCTTGGCGAAGCCCAGGGCGGCCTGAGTCGGATTACCATCTTTATCGAAGGCCGCCTGCACGGGTGGGCCGTCGATGTTCTGGGTGCGATCGGCTTGCTGTTCTTCAAGTTGTTCGATCAACACGGCCAGGCGGCGCGGTGCGGCGTAATAGCGGCTGGCGCTGTACGACAGACCCGCGGCTTTCAGGCCTTTTTCGATGCCGGCCAAAAAGGCCTCACCGAGGATTTTCAGGGCTTTCGGCGGCAGCTCTTCGGTGCCCAGTTCTACCAGGAAGTCACGGGTACTCATTCTGCTGCCTCCAGCTTGGCTAACACTTCATCACGCAGGTCAGGGGTGGCGAGCGGGAAGCCGAGTTTGCGCCGCGCTTGCAGGTAGCTCTGCGCCACCGAGCGGGCCAGGGCGCGTACACGCAGGATGTACTGCTGACGCGCGGTCACCGAGATCGCCCGGCGTGCATCCAGCAAGTTAAAGGTGTGCGAGGCCTTGAGCACCATCTCGTAAGTCGGCAGCGGCAGCTCCAGCTCGATCAGGCGATTGGCTTCCGACTCATAGAAGTCGAACAGTTCAAACAGCTTCTCGACGTTGGCGTGCTCAAAGTTGTAGGTGGATTGCTCCACTTCGTTCTGATGGAACACATCGCCGTAGGTGACCTTGCCGAATTGGCCGTCGGTCCACACCAGGTCGTAGACCGAGTCGACACCCTGGATGTACATGGCCAGGCGTTCCAGGCCGTAGGTGATCTCGCCGGTCACCGGGTAGCACTCAATGCCGCCGACTTGCTGGAAGTAGGTGAACTGGGTGACTTCCATGCCGTTCAGCCAGATTTCCCAACCCAGACCCCAGGCGCCGAGGGTTGGTGATTCCCAGTTGTCTTCGACGAAGCGAATATCGTGGACCAGCGGGTCGATGCCGATGGCTTTCAGCGAGCCGAGGTAGAGCTCCTGGAAGTTTTCCGGGTTCGGCTTCAACACCACCTGGAACTGGTAGTAGTGCTGCAGACGGTTGGGGTTCTCGCCATAACGGCCATCAGCCGGACGGCGTGAAGGCTGCACGTAGGCGGCGTTCCAGGTCTCGGGGCCAATGGCGCGCAGGAAGGTCGCGGTGTGGAAGGTGCCCGCGCCCATTTCCATGTCGTAGGGCTGCATCACTACGCAGCCCTGCTCAGCCCAGTACTGTTGCAGGGCGAGGATCAAATCTTGGAAGGTGCGCACGGCAGGCGTAGTCTGGCTCACAAATATCACCCGTACTTTGGCGGCTTCAGAAAGTCCGCGAGTATACCGAAGCTCAGGAAAACCCGCATGCCGCGCTGTTTCTGGTGCACCGATGATCCGCTGTATACCGCCTACCACGACCACGAATGGGGCGTGCCGCAGCGCGATCCGCAGGTGCTGTTCGAGTTGTTGTTGCTGGAAGGCTTTCAGGCCGGTTTGTCGTGGATCACCGTGCTGAAGAAGCGCGAGCGTTATCGCGAGGTGTTGTTCGGCTTTGATGTGCAGCGTTTGGCGGCGCTCAGCGATGAATACATCGAAGACACGCTGATGCACGATGCCGGCATCATCCGTAATCGCCTCAAGCTTAAAGCCGCGCGGCAGAATGCCCAGGCCTGGTTAAAACTGGATGACCCGGTGGCGCTGCTTTGGTCGTTTGTCGGTGGTGCACCGATGATCAATCACTTCAGCGAACGCAGCCAGGTGCCGGCTATCACCGCCGAAGCCGAGGCCATGAGCAAGGCCTTGAAGAAGGCCGGTTTCACCTTCGTCGGGCCGACCATCTGTTATGCCTACATGCAGGCCACCGGCATGGTCATGGATCACACCACTGACTGTGATCGCTATGCGGCGTTGCGCCGCGACTGAACACCGAGCCGCGCGGCCGGTTACACTAAGCGCCTTTTGATCGGCTGGAGTTGCCTGTGGAAAAGCTCAAAGGTGCCCTGGTGGTGGGCTTTCTGCGTTTGTTCGCGTTACTGCCGTGGCGCGCGGTGCAGGCCGTGGGGGCGGCGATTGGTTGGCTGATGTGGAAGCTGCCCAACAGTTCGCGAGAAGTGGCCAGTATTAATTTGCGCAAATGCTTTCCTGAGTTGGATGAAGCACAACACCAGCGGTTGTTGCGCCAATCATTGATGGATATCGGCCGCGCCTTTACCGAGAGCGCCTGCGCCTGGATCTGGCCCGCACAGAAGACCTTGGGTCTAGTCCGCGAAGTTGAAGGTATTGAGGTCTTGCAAGAGGCCTTGGCCAGTGGCCAAGGCGTGGTCGGCATCACCAGTCACCTCGGTAACTGGGAAGTGCTTAACCATTTCTATTGCAACCAGTGCAAACCGATCATTTTCTTCCGTCCGCCTAAGCTCAAGGCGGTCGATGACTTGTTGCGCCAACAGCGCGTGCAGATGGGCAACCGCGTCGCGCCATCGACCAAAGAAGGCATCCTCAGCGTCATCAAGGAAGTGCGCAAAGGCGGCGCGGTGGGGATTCCGGCCGACCCAGAGCCGAGCCTGTCTTCTGGCGTATTCGTGCCCTTCCTCGGCACCGAGGCACTGACCAGCAAGTTTGTGGCCGGCATGCTCAGTGGCGGCAAGGCCCGTGGTGTGTTTTTGCATGCGCTGCGCCTGCCGGATGGTTCGGGTTTCAAGGTGATTCTTGAGGCCGCCCCGGAGGAGATGTACAGCACCGACACGGCCACGGCGGTTGCTGCCATGAGTACAGTGATCGCGCGTTATGTGCGGGCTTACCCGAGCCAGTACATGTGGACCATGAAACGCTTCAAGAAGCGTCCGTCAGGTGAGGCGAAGTGGTATTGAATTGAGGTGCCCACGTGGCACCTTTTCAGTATTAATGCTTGGCGGTTTCAGGGTTTTTCGCTATTAATCGCACCACCCTTATGGAGGTCGGTCAGGTTTATGCCCAGTCAGCGCCAGCATCCTCGCACCCCAATGAAGTGTCGGATCAAGATATGCCACCCAAGTTTCGGTGAAGTCGTGGCACAGACCCGCGATCTTTCTGACGGCGGCGTTTACGTCAAACACCCTGACCTCGCGGCCCTGCCCTACGGCACGATTGTCACCGGCCAGGTGCAGGATTTGCCGATCGAGGCACCGGTGCTGCAGATGGAAGTTATGCGCGTAGACGCCGACGGCATCGGCCTGCGCTTTATCGAACGCTGACCAGCGGTCTGGTTACGCGAGGAAAACCATCCTCTCGGTCAAGAAAACGCTAGAATGCCGCGCGGCTACTTTGCCCTGCCGCGGCAATGGGTTCCCTAACCCCATCTCATTCAAAAAGGACATGACATGCCAACGGTTTCTCCGTCGATCTGGCGCCCGGCTCTGGCCGGCCTGATCGCCTTTCACATGCTGATCATCATTGCCAGTAACTACCTGGTGCAACTGCCCATGACCCTGTTCGGCTGGCAGACCACCTGGGGGGCGTTCAGCTTTCCGTTTATCTTCCTGGCCACTGACCTTACCGTACGCCTGCTTGGCAAAGGCCCGGCGCGGAAAGTCATCGCGCGGGTGATGCTGCCCGCCTTGCTCGCTTCGTATGCGGTATCGGTGCTGTTCCAGAGCGGCAGTTTTGCCGGGTTTACCGCGCTGCAGGAGTTCAACGTATTCGTTGCCCGCATCGCCCTGGCCAGCTTCCTTGCCTATGCCCTCGGCCAACTGCTGGATATTCAGGTGTTCGACCGTTTGCGCAACTTGCGGCAATGGTGGGTCGCGCCGGCGGCCTCGACGGTATTGGGCAATCTACTGGATACCGCGGTGTTCTTTGCCATCGCCTTTTGGCAAAGCAGCGACCCGTTTATGGCCGAGCACTGGGTCGAGATTGCCAGCGTGGATTATGTGATCAAGCTGGCGGTCAGCTTGCTGCTTTTCGTGCCGCTCTACGGCATGTTGCTCAACGCCATTACGCGGCTGATGGTAAGGCGCGTCGCCACGGCGAATTAAGCGCTGACTGCTGCCGTGCATTCGCGGTGGCAGCGCGCATTACCTGTGTTCGGCCGCACTTGCAGGCCAATAGCCAAGCCTGCGCTGGCCAGCAGCGGCCGTGGTTGGGTGCATGGGGTAAATGGCCAGGCTTGCCGTCAGCGCTAGTCGGCGGGGTGCTGTTTCGCCAGCTTGCGCAGAAACACCGTCATTTCCTTTTCCGCCTGCTTGTCACCCCGCGCGTGGGCAGCCGCCATGCCCTGCTCCCAGGCCTGGCGTGCCGCCAGCGGTTGCTCGGCGGCGAGTAGCGCTTTACCGAGCAGCTTCCAGGCTGCCGAATATTGCGGGTCGAATTGCACGCAGCATTGCAGGTGCTGCGCCGCCAGCGAGTTATCGCCCGCGTCGAGATAGCCCTTGCCCAGGCCGAAGCGCAGCAGGGCGTTATCCACACCCTTGGCCAGCATCTTTTCCAGCGCTTCTGTGCTCATGGCGCGCTTCCTAGAAGAAGGTCAGGCCGACCTGGAACAACCGCTCAGCATCGCGAATGTATTTTTTGTCGACCAGGAACAGGATCACATGGTCGCCGGAATTGATCACCGTGGCGTCATGGGCAATCAGCACTTCTTCATTACGAATGATTGCGCCGATGGTGGTGCCGGGCGGCAGGTCAATGTCCTTGATTGCGCGGCCGACCACCTTGCTCGATTTGGCGTCGCCATGCGCGATGGCCTCGATGGCTTCGGCAGCACCGCGGCGCAAGGAGTGCACGCTTTCGATATCGCCACGGCGCACGTGGGTCAGCAAGGTGCCGATGGTGGCCATTTGCGGGCTGATGGCGATGTCGATTTCGCCGCCCTGGACCAGGTCCACATAGGCGGGATTGTTGATGATGGTCATCACCTTGCGCGCGCCGAGGCGCTTGGCCAGCAAGGACGACATGATGTTGGCCTCGTCGTCGTTGGTCAGTGCCAGGAACAGGTCGGCGTCGCTGATGTTTTCTTCCACCAGCAGGTCGCGGTCCGAGGCGCTGCCCTGCAGCACGATGGTGCTGTCGAGGGTTTCCGAGAGGTAGCGGCAACGGGCCGGATTCATCTCGATAATCTTCACCTGGTAGCGGCTCTCGATGGCTTCGGCCAGACGCTCGCCGATATGCCCGCCGCCGGCGATGACGATCTTCTTGTAGCTGTCTTCCATGCGGCGCATTTCGCTCATCACCGCGCGGATATGCGCCTTGGCGGCGATAAAGAACACTTCGTCATCGGCTTCGATCACCGTGTCGCCCTTCGGCATGATCGCCCGGTTACGGCGGAAGATCGCCGCCACACGGGTGTCGACATTGGGCATGTGCTCGCGCAACTGCCGCAGTTGCTGACCGACCAGTGGCCCGCCGTAGTAAGCCTTGACCGCGACCAGCTGAGCCTTGCCGTCGGCAAAGTCGATAACCTGCAGCGCACCGGGGTATTCGATCAGACGCTTGATGTAATTGGTCACCACCTGCTCGGGGCTGATCAGCACGTCGACCGGGATCGACTCGTTGCAGAACAGGCCGCTGCGGGTCAGGTAGGCCGCTTCGCGCACCCGGGCGATCTTGGTCGGGGTGTGGAACAGGCTGTAGGCCACCTGGCAGGCGATCATGTTGATCTCGTCGCTGTTGGTCACCGCCACCAGCATGTCGGCATCGTCTGCACCGGCCTGGCGCAATACTGTGGGGAACGAGCCCCGGCCCTGCACGGTGCGGATATCCAGGCGGTCGCCGAGGTCACGCAGGCGCTCGCCGTCCGTGTCGACCACGGTGATGTCGTTGGCTTCGCTGGCCAGGTGTTCGGCCAAGGTGCCGCCGACCTGGCCTGCACCGAGAATGATGATCTTCATGCCGTGTGTTCCTCAGCTGCGCGCAGCGGCAGCGATTTTCATCAGCTTGGCATAGTAGAAGCCGTCGTGGCCGTCTACTTGCGGGAATAGCTGGCGCCCGTGGGCGGTCTTGTGACCGAACGCCCCGGCAATATCCAGCTCACGCGCACCGGGGGTCCGGGCGAGAAAAGCGGCAATGTTGTCGCTGTTTTCCGCCGGCATCACCGAGCAGGTTGCATAGAGCAGGATGCCGCCAACCTCAAGGGTTTGCCACAGCCTGTCCAGCAACTCACCTTGTAACTGCGCCAGGGCGGCTATGTCGTCGGGCTGACGGGTCAGTTTGATATCCGGGTGGCGGCGGATCACCCCGGTGGCCGAGCAGGGCGCGTCGAGCAGGATGCGCTGGAATGCTTTACCGTCCCACCAGGCGTCCAAGTCGCGACCGTCGGCGGCGATCAGCTCGGCGTCCAGGCCCAGGCGCTTGAGATTCTCACGCACCCGCACCAGGCGTTTTTCTTCCAGGTCCACTGCGACTACGCCGGCCAGTGCCGGTTCGGCTTCGAGCAGGTGACAGGTCTTGCCGCCGGGCGCAGCGCAGGCGTCCAGCACGCGTTGGCCGGGGGCCAGGTCGAGCAACTCGGCCGCCAGTTGCGCCGCTTCGTCCTGCACGCTGACGCGGCCTTCGGCAAAGCCCGGTAGCGTGGTGACATCACAGGCCTGGAGCAAGCGGATGCCGTCGCGGCTAAACGTACAAGGTTCGGCTTCGAAACCAACGCGGCGCAGTTCGGCCAGGTACTCATCGCGGCTACCAAGGCGGCGGTTGACCCGCAGAATCAGTGGCGGGTGGGCGTTGTTGGCCGCGCAGATGGCTTCCCACTGTTCTGGCCACTGAGCTTTCAGGGCTTTCTGCAGCCAGCGGGGATGCGCGGTGTGCAACACCGGGTCGCGGTCGAGGCTGGCAAGAATGCTTTCGCTGTCGCGCTGGGCATTGCGCAGTACGGCGTTGAGCAGGCCCTTGAGCGAAGGCTTCTTCAGCTTATCGACACAGGCCACTGTTTCACCGATGGCGGCATGGGCCGGAATACGCGTATAGAACAGCTGATAAAGGCCAATCAGCAGCAACGCCTCAACGTCACGGTCGACGGCCTTGAAGGGCTTTTGCAGCAGCTGCTCGGCGATTAATGCCAAGCGCGGTTGCCAGCGGGCGGTGCCAAAGGCCAGGTCCTGAGTCAGGCCACGGTCGCGCAGTTCAACTTTATCCAGTAACGGCGGCAGGCTGCTGCCCAGCGAGGCTTTGCCATTGAGCACCACGGCCAGGGCACGGGCGGCGGCGAGACGCGGGTTCATTGACCGAGTACCAAGCCGGCGGCGAACTGCTCGCGACGGCTGTTGTACAGGTCACTGAAATTCAGCGCTTTGCCGCCCGGCAGTTGCAGGCGCGTCAGGCGCAGCGCACCCGTGCCGCAGGCCACGGTCAGCCCGGACTTGTCGGCGGCGAGGATGGTCCCGGGGGCGCCACTGCCCTCGCCCATCTGCGCGGCATGCACTTTTAGGGCTTCGCCATTGAGGGTGCTGTGGCAGATCGGCCATGGGTGAAAAGCCCGTACCAGGCGTTCTAATTCAACGGCTGGGCGGCTCCAGTCAATCCGCGCTTCATCTTTGTTGAGCTTGTGTGCGTAGGTGGCCAGGCTGTCGTCCTGCACCTGACCTTGCAGCGTGCCAGCGGCCAAACCACCAATGGCCTCGATAACGGCCGGTGGGCCTAGCGCGGCCAAGCGATCATGCAAGCTACCGCCGCTGTCTTCGGCGCTGATGGCGGTGCTGACTTTCAGCAGCATTGGCCCGGTGTCCAGGCCCGCCTCCATCTGCATCACGGTTACACCCGACTCGGCATCGCCGGCTTCGACCGCGCGCTGAATTGGCGCGGCACCGCGCCAGCGCGGTAATAAGGAGGCATGACTATTAATACAACCCAGGCGCGGGATATCGAGCACCACTTGCGGCAGGATCAGGCCATAGGCGACCACCACCATCAGGTCGGGCTTGAGCGCCGCCAGTTCGGCTTGCGCCGCTGGGTCGCGCAGGGTCTGCGGCTGGTACACCGGGATGGCGTGTTGCAGGGCGAGCTGTTTGACCGGGCTGGGTGTGAGTTTCTGCCCGCGACCGGCCGGGCGGTCTGGCTGGCTGTACACCGCAACGATCTGGTGGGGTGTGTCGAGCAGGGCTTTGAGGTGTTCGGCGGCGAATTCCGGGGTGCCGGCAAAGACAATACGCAAAGACTCAGACATAGATTCTCACTGCTAAAAAGAAAAAGGCTTGCCGTAGCAAGCCTTTGTAAAGGTGTGGATCAAGCCTGCTGGCGATGTTGCTTTTCCAGCTTCTTCTTGATGCGGTCGCGTTTGAGATTAGACAGGTAATCGACAAACAGCTTGCCGTTGAGGTGATCACACTCATGCTGGATACACACGGCCAGCAGGCCTTCGGCGATAAGCTCGTAGGGCTGGCCATCACGGTCCAGCGCCTTGATCTTGACCTTTTGCGGGCGGTCGACGTTCTCGTAGAACCCCGGCACCGACAGGCAACCTTCCTGGTACTGATCCATTTCTTCGGTCAGTGGTTCGAACTCGGGGTTGATAAACACCCGCGGCTCGGACTTGTCTTCAGACAGGTCCATCACCACCAGGCGTTTATGCACGTTGACCTGGGTCGCCGCCAGGCCAATACCGGGCGCGTCGTACATGGTTTCAAACATGTCATCGATCAGCTGACGCAAGGCGTCGTCGACTACGTCCACCGGCTTGGCGATGGTGCGCAGGCGCGGATCGGGAAATTCGAGGATATTCAGGATCGCCATATGCGTTTGTGATGCACTTGTGGAATAAAGTCAAAATCCGCTGCTAAGATGATGAGCAGCATTGAAAAACGGCTTCACGCCGCAGCACGACTGGGTTTTGTCGCGGCGCTAGGGCGCTCCACGTGAAGGCACATAATAAAGGGATTCACCGCATGAGGAAATCACTACTCGCCCTGCTGCTGGTTGCGGCAAGCGGCTTGGTCCATGCCGCCGTGCAACTTAAGGACGGTCACCCAGACCGTTATACCGTGGTCAAGGGCGATACCCTCTGGGATATTTCCGGAAAATTCCTTAGCCAGCCATGGAAATGGCCAGAAATCTGGCACGCCAACCCACAGGTGGAAAATCCTCATCTGATCTACCCGGGCGACCAACTCAGCCTGGTGTATGTTGATGGCCAACCGCGCCTGATGCTTAACCGTGGCGAGTCGCGCGGCACCATCAAGCTGTCGCCGCAGATCCGCAGCACGCCGATGGCTGAAGCCATTCCGGCCATTCCGCTGGAGGCGATTAACAGCTTCCTGTTAAGCAACCGCATTGTGGATAAGCCCGAGCAGTTTTTGGGTGCGCCCTATATCGTCGCCGGTAACGCCGAGCGCGTCGTCAGCGGTGCCGGTGACCGCGTGTATGCCCGTGGCAGCTTTGATCAAGCCGCGCCGGCCTACGGCATTTTCCGTCAAGGCAAAACCTACACAGACCCTGAGACCAAGGAATTCCTTGGGATCAACGCCGACGACATCGGCTCCGGTCAAATTGTTGCCGAGGAAGGCGACGTCGGCACGATGGAACTCACCCGCTCGACCCAGGAAGTGCGCCTTGGCGACCGCCTGTTCGCCACCGAAGAGCGTGCGATCAACTCGACCTTTATGCCGAGCGAGCCGGAAGGTGAAATTAACGGGGTAATCCTCGATGTGCCGCGTGGTGTGACCCAGATTGGTCAGTTCGATGTGGTGACTATCAACAAAGGTGCGCGTGATGGTCTGAAAGAAGGCAACGTGCTGGCGATCTACAAAACCGGCGAAACCGTACGTGACCGCATAACCGGTGACTCGGTGAAGATCCCGGATGAGCGTTCGGGCTTGCTGATGGTGTTCCGCACCTACGAAAAGCTCAGCTATGGCCTGGTGCTGGGCGCTTCTCGCTCGCTTGAGCTGATGGACAAAGTGCGTAACCCGTAACACCGAAAGCCCCGCAGATGCGGGGCTTTTTATGGTGTGCCAGCTCTGGCCGCCTGACCTGACTCTGCCGCCCACGCGGCGCGACTGATCAAGGATGATCCCGATGTCGCAATCTGCCCTTATTTCCCCCGCCGTCTCTCCAGCTGAATTGGAAGCCCGTCTGCGCCTGCATTGCTTGCCGGAGCTGGGCCCCCGTCGTTTTCGAAAACTCCTCAGTGCTTTCGACAGTGCGTCTGCCGCGCTCAGCGCACCGGCTAGCGCCTGGCGTTCATTGGGTTTGCCGCAGGCCTGCAGTGAGGCGCGGCGCAGTGCAACCGTGCGTGAGCGCGCCGCACACAGTCTGGCCTGGCTGGAGGGCGAGACGCAGCACCTGTTGATGTGGGACGACCCCATTTATCCCGGGTTGCTGGGCGAACTGACGGATGCCCCGCCGCTGTTGTTTGTGCAGGGCGACCCGACGCTGCTGGAACAGCCGCAACTGGCCATGGTCGGCAGCCGACGTGCATCGCGACCTGGGTTGGATACCGCGCACAGCTTTGCCCGCAGCTTGGCCGGCGGCGGCTTTGTAATTACCAGTGGCCTGGCGCTGGGCATTGATGGTGCGGCCCATCAAGGTGCGCTGGATGCCAACGGCAAGACGGTGGCAGTGCTGGGTACCGGCTTGCAGTGTTTGTATCCGGCGCGGCACAAACAGTTGGCGGCGACGATAGTGGCCCAGGGCGGCGCGCTGGTTTCCGAGTTACCACTGGATTGCCCGCCGCATGCCAGCAATTTTCCGCGGCGTAACCGCATCATCAGTGGCCTCTCCGTCGGCGTACTGGTGGTGGAGGCCAGCCCGTCCAGCGGCTCGCTGATTACTGCACGCTTGGCGGCTGAGCAGGGCCGCGAGGTGTATGCGATTCCTGGCTCAATTCATCATCCCGGTGCGCGTGGCTGTCATCAGCTGATTCGCGAAGGCGCGACCCTGGTGGAAAGCATCGAGGATATTTTGCAGGCCTTGCGCGGCTGGCAGGCGCAGCCGCCAGTTAGCACTGAGGGTAAAACGCAGCCTTTTAGTCATCCATTGCTGACCTTGTTACGCGCCGCCCCCCATAGCAGCGAGGCGTTGGTGGTGGCCAGTGGTCTGCAGTTGGCCGCAGTTCTAGCCGCGCTGACGGAGCTGGAGTTGGAAGGCCAAGTGGTGTGTGAAAATGGCCACTGGGTAGCTCGCGCGCCTTAAACACTGCCGGCCAGCGCAGTTTTGCCTGGCTTGGCTCTAGCGCGAGGCCTTGTGTAGGCTCTTGGCTTGGATACACTGCCCGCAAGACCTTAGTGGAGAGCAGTCAATGGTCAGCAACTGGCAAATACAACAGGCCGCACTGGTTGTGCGTAATGGTGGGGTGATTGCCTATCCGACTGAAGCGGTATGGGGGCTGGGCTGCGATCCTTGGCATGCCGACGCCGTGGAGCGCTTGTTGGAACTGAAGGACCGGCCCATGCACAAGGGGCTGATTTTGGTTGCTGGTGACATCGAGCAGTTCGACTTCCTCCTCGAAGACCTGCCGGAAATCTGGCTGGCGCGCTTGGCCGGTAACTGGCCGGGGCCCAACACCTGGCTGGTGCCGCATCAGAATCGCTTACCCGAGTGGATCAGCGGCCAGCACAACAGCGTGGCCCTGCGCGTCAGCGATCATCCACAGGTCCGTGCGCTTTGCCGTCTGACCGGGCCACTGGTTTCAACGTCGGCCAATCCCGCCGGTCGCCCGTCCGCGCGCTCGCGCCTGCGAGTCGAGCAGTATTTCCCCGGTCAGCTGGATGCTGTGCTTGGCGGGGCGTTGGGCGGGCGCAAGAACCCCAGCCTGATCCGTGACCTGATTACTGGGGATGTGATTAGGCCGTCCTGAAGACTGTCTGCGCCTCTAAATGGTGGGATACGCGACGCACGGGCACCTCACGGGATGCACGTTTTGTGGAGGCGTCACTAACCCACCCTACGGATTTTTACGGCAGCAGAATGGTCGAGCCAGTGGTCTGCCGCGCGCTCAGGGCGGTTTGCGCCAGCGCGGCATCTTTGAGCGCATAGCGGTTGTTGATGTCCACGTGCAGCGTGCCGCTTTCGATCATGGCAAACAGCTCGTCGGCCATGCTTTGCAGGTGCGCCGAGGTATCGGCATAGCCCGCCAGCGTCGGTCGGGTTACGAACAGTGAGCCCTTCTGCGCGAGGATGCCCAAATTGACGCCCGTCACCGCACCGGAGGCATTGCCGAAGCTGACCAGCAAGCCGCGCTGGGCCACGCAGTCCAGCGAGGCTTCCCAGGTGTCCTTGCCAACGCCGTCGTAAACCACCGGGCACTTCCGGCCGTCGGTCAGCTCGAGTACACGCTGGGCGACATTTTCATGGCTGTAATCGATGGTTGCCCAGGCGCCCTGCGCCTTGGCTCGCGCGGCTTTCTCGGCCGAGCTAACGGTGCCGATCAATTTGACGTCCAGCGCCTTGGCCCATTGGCAAGCGAGGGAACCGACCCCGCCGGCGGCGGCATGGAACAGGATGGTTTCGCCACCCTGCAGGGCAAACGTCTGACGCAGCAGGTACTGCACGGTCAGGCCCTTGAGCATCACCGCTGCCGCTTGCTCGAAGCTGATCGCATCCGGCAACTTCACCAGCTTCTCGGCCGGCAACACATGCAGCTCGCTGTACGCGCCCAGCGGCCCGGTGGCGTAGGCCACGCGGTCGCCGACCTGAAAACCGCTCACAGCAGCACCCACGGCCTCGACAATCCCTGCACCCTCAGTGCCCAGGCTGCTTGGCAGGCTGGGTGGTTCGTACAAGCCGCTGCGGAAATAGGTGTCGATAAAATTCAGGCCAATTGCCTGGTTGTGCACACGGACTTCATTAGGGCCTGGTGCGGCAGGGGTGTAGTCGCGGTATTCGAGAACTTCCGGGCCGCCGTAGTGGCTGAACTGGATACGCTTGGCCATGCCGGTCTCCTGACGCTAGATAAGGGTGTGCTATCCAATCCTCTCCATTGACCGGCGTCAACTGCGAGGTGGCGAATGCAAATGTTATGCTTGCGGCCGATTTCGCCGCTCAGCCCTCTGGCCGCTGAGCTGCCCTACCTGCTTTAAGGTGCCGCCGTGAGTGACCGTACTGAGGCCGTCAAAGCCTACCTGCTGGATCTGCAAGACCGTATCTGTAACACCCTGCAAGCCGAGGATGGCGGTGCTGAGTTCTTCGAGGATGCCTGGCAGCGTCCGGCGGGTGGCGGTGGCCGCACGCGGGTCATGGAGAATGGCGCGCTGATCGAAAAGGGCGGGGTGAACTTCTCCCATGTGTTCGGCGACAGCCTGCCGCCTTCGGCCAGCGCTCATCGCCCAGAGCTGGCCGGTCGGGGGTTTGAAGCCCTCGGCGTGTCGCTGGTGATTCATCCGGAAAACCCCTACGTGCCAACGTCCCACGCCAACGTGCGCTTCTTCAGCGCCGAGAAAGAGGGCGAAGAGCCTGTCTGGTGGTTCGGTGGCGGTTTCGACCTGACCCCTTATTACGGTAATGAGGAGGACTGCGCGCACTGGCACCAGGTGGCTCATGATGCCTGCGCGCCGTTCGGTGCTGAGGTGTATCCGAAGTTCAAAGCATGGTGTGACCGCTACTTCCACCTCAAGCACCGGGGCGAGCCGCGCGGCATTGGTGGCTTGTTCTTCGATGACCTGAACGAGTGGGACTTCGACACCAGCTTCGCCTTTATGCGCGCCATCGGCGATGCCTATATTGCGGCCTACCTACCCATCGTGCAGCGCCGCAAGCTGACCCCTTATGGCGAGCGCGAGCGCGAATTCCAGGCCTTCCGCCGCGGCCGCTACGTCGAATTCAACCTGGTGTTCGACCGTGGCACGCTGTTCGGCTTGCAGTCTGGCGGGCGCACCGAGTCGATCCTGATGTCGCTACCACCGCATGTGCGTTGGGACTACGACTGGAAGCCCGAGCCAGGCAGTGAAGAAGCACGCCTGACCGAGTACTTCCTCACCGACCGCGATTGGCTGTCGGCCGCGCCATAGGATGGGTTAGCCGCCTGAGCCGTGTTTGCAGTCGGTACGCGGTTTGTGTGGCGGCGTAACCCATCACTGCGTTGCGCCTGCTGACGCCCTGTTGAGTTACGCGGCGGGTTAAATTGTCTTCGTTGTTGCGCAGGTGTTCGCCGCTAACCTGCGCGGCGTATCGATCACTACAAAGGATGTTCCATGGACCGCTACGGTGTATTTGGTAACCCCATCGGCCATAGCAAATCGCCGCTGATCCATCGCCTGTTTGCCGAGCAGAGCGGTGAGCAGTTGAGCTATGAGGCCTTACTGGCGCCGCTGGAGGATTTCCCCGGCTATGCCCGCGCTTTCTTCGAGCATGGTCTGGGCGCCAATGTCACCGTACCGTTTAAGGAACAGGCGTTTGCCCTGGCCGATCAGCTCAGCGCCCGCGCGCGCCGTGCAGGTGCGGTGAATACCCTAAAGAAGCTGGACGACGGCAGCCTGCTCGGTGATAACACCGACGGCGCGGGTCTGGTGCGTGATCTGACGGTGAATGCCGGGATGCCGCTCAAGGGTAAACGCATCCTCCTGCTCGGCGCGGGCGGTGCGGTGCGCGGGGTGCTGGAGCCGTTGCTGGCCGAGCAACCGGCGGCGCTGGTGATCGCCAACCGCACGGTGGAAAAGGCTGAGCAATTGGCCCGTGAATTCGCCGATTTGGGGCCGGTGGTCGCCAGCGGTTATGACTGGATCGATGCACCGGTCGACCTGATTATTAACGGCACCTCGGCCAGCCTGGCCGGTGATGTACCGCCAATTGCGCCGAGCCTGATCCAGCCGGGGCATACCCTGTGCTACGACATGATGTACGGCAAGGAGTTGACGGCCTTCAACCGTTGGGCCGCCGAGCAGGGCGCGGCGCGTACCCTGGATGGTTTGGGCATGTTGGTCGAGCAGGCGGCTGAGGCCTTTACTCTGTGGCGTGATATACGCCCGGCCAGCGCCCCGGTATTGGCGGAGTTACGCCGCTTGTTGGCCGAGGGTTAAGCGCGTATGCGCCTGAGCGCGGAGCAGTTGGCGCAGATCAGTGCGCTGACGGTGCAGCATTATCAGGACTGCGCCGAAGACTTTCGTGAGGGCACCCGGGGGCACGATGTCAGCCAGAACATCGCCGCCCTGCTCGCGCCCATTCAAGCGACTGCGCCCTATCAGATTCTCGATTTCGGCTGCGGCCCCGGACGCGATCTGCGCACCTTCAGCGCCATGGGCCACACCGCCGTTGGCCTGGACGGCTGCCCACGGTTTGTCGAAATGGCCCGCGCCGACAGCGGCTGCGAAGCCTGGCAGCAGGACTTTCTCGCCCTCGATCTGCCGCCCGAGCGCTTTGACGGCGTGTTCGCCAATGCCGTGCTGTTCCATATCCCCAGCCAGGAATTGCCACGGGTGCTGGCGCAGTTGCATGCCACGCTCAAACCGGGCGGCGTGTTGTTCAGCTCCAACCCCCGTGGTGATAATCAGGAAGGCTGGCAGGGTGACCGCTACGCCGCTTATTACGACCTGAACACCTGGCGCGCGTTATTAACCGCCGCTGGTTTTAGCGAGTTGCAGCATTACTACCGCCCAGCCGGCTTGCCGCGCGAACAGCAACCCTGGCTAGCCAGTGTTTGGCGCCGAACCGACTAAGCCATGGGCAATGCTTGGCTATTCGCCGCACGGCATTGAAGCCTGAAGTTGCCGCCTGGTTTCAACAAAACGGTTGCGTCGACATCCCACACCTCCCGGTATTTCCCTCCGTCTGCTTATGTGTGGGCGTGCAGCGAGCACGAATAAATTTCGCCTATCGCTATGTTCTCTTGTATATAACGCGAGTTGTTGCGGCATTACTGCTATCACGTCACCCCCAGGAGTTGGCATGAGGTTTGGCATTTTCCACACGCTGTGTCCGCTGTTCGCAGCGCTGGCATTCACCAGTAACGTCCTGGCTGAGCAGGTACAGGTTGCGGTTGCGGCCAACTTCACCGCACCGCTGCAGGCCATTGCCCGCGAGTTTGAGAGCGATACCGGGCACACTGTGCTCGCCGCCTTTGGGGCCACCGGCCAGCTATATGCGCAGATTCGCAATGGCGCACCGTTCGAGGTGTTTTTAAGTGCCGATGAACGCACGGCGGCCAAGTTGGAGCGTGAAGGCTTGGGGGTCAGCGGCTCGCGGTTTACCTACGCGGTCGGCCGTTTGGTGCTGTGGTCGGCGCAAGCGGGGTATGTGGATGGCAGCGACGCGGTGCTCAAGGCCAGCCCGTTCAGGCATCTGGCGATAGCCAACCCAAAGGCCGCGCCTTATGGCCTGGCGGCCAGCCAGGTGCTGGAAAAGTTGGGGCTCAGCGCAACGCTGAAAGACAAACTGGTTGAGGGGCAGAGCATCACCCAAACGCATCAGTTCATTGCCACCGGGAATGCTGAGCTGGGCTTTGTCGCCCTGTCACAGGTGTACAAGGAGGGTCAGCTCAGCAGCGGATCGGCCTGGCGGGTGCCGGCGGAGCTGCATACACCCATCAAGCAGGATGCGTTGATCCTTAAAAAAGGTGAACACAACCCTGCTGCGCTGGCCTTTAGCGAGTACCTGAAAGGCGAAAAAGCGACCGCGATTATCCAGTCTTACGGCTACCAGCGTTAAAGGGATGTGCTGATGCCTCTGACTGAAGCTGATTTTGCTGCGGTACTGCTGACGCTTGAGCTGGCCGCGCTGACCACTGTCTTGCTGCTGCTGATCGGTACGCCGATTGCCTGGTGGTTGGCGCGCACCGGCTCGCGCTGGAAGCAGCCGATTGGCGCCATCGTCGCCCTGCCGCTGGTGCTGCCGCCCACGGTGATTGGCTTCTACCTGCTGGTGAGCATGGGCCCGCACGGCGTTATCGGTCAGCTGACCCAGAGCCTCGGGTTGGGTACCCTGACGTTTACCTTTACCGGGCTGCTGATTGGCTCGGTGTTCTATTCCCTGCCCTTTGTTGTCCAGCCGCTGCAGAACGCCTTTGAGGCCATTGGTCGTGCGCCGCTGGAGGCCGCCGCTACGCTGCGTGCGGGGCCGTGGGATGCTTTTTTTACGGTGGTGCTGCCGTTGGCCAAACCGGGTTTTGTGACCGCCGCCATTCTCGGCTTCGCTCATACCGTTGGTGAGTTCGGTGTGGTGCTGATGATTGGCGGCAATATCCCCGGCAAGACCCAGGTGGCGTCTGTGCAGATCTACAACCACGTAGAAACCATGAATTACGCCCAGGCCCATTGGCTGGCCGGTGGGATGGTGCTGTTTTCCTTTATCGTGCTGCTGGCCCTGTATTCCGGGCGTAGCAGCCAGCGGGTGTGGCAATGATCTGGCCGTTGCAGCGGCGCAATGTGCCGACGCCGACGCTTGGCGGCGCGGGCGAAATCCAGGCGCGCTTCAAGGTTGAGCACGCCGATTTCACTCTAGATGTCGACCTTAACTTGCCCGGTCGTGGGGTCAGTGCCTTGTTCGGCCACTCGGGCTCAGGCAAGACCAGTTGCCTGCGCTGTTTTGCCGGGCTGGATCGACCCAGCGAGGGGTATCTGCAGGTCAATGGCGAGGTGTGGCAAGACAGTGCCCAAGGCCTCTTCGTGCCGGCCCACAAACGCGCCGTGGGTTACGTGTTTCAGGGCGCCAATCTGTTTGCTCATCTGTCGGTGCGGCGCAACCTGGAGTACGGGCTTAAACGTATTCCTGCAGCGCAGCGGCGGATTGCTCTGGAGCAGGCAGTGGAGTTACTGGGTATTGGCCATTTGCTGCAGCGTTTGCCGGGCAAGCTATCCGGTGGCGAGCAGCAGCGCGTCGGCATCGCCCGTGCCCTACTGACCAGCCCACGGATGCTGTTATTGGATGAGCCACTGGCTGCCCTCGACCTCAAGCGCAAACAGGAAGTGCTGCCCTATCTGGAGCGCCTGCACAGCGAGTTGCAGATGCCCATTATCTATGTCAGTCATTCACCCGATGAAGTCGCGCGCCTGGCCGATCATCTGGTGTTGCTGGAAGACGGCAAGGTCAGCGCCAGCGGCCCCTTGAAGGAAACCCTGCTGCGCGCCGACCTGCCGTTCGTATTTGAGGAGGATGCCGAGGCCGTTGTGGATGCACAGGTCACGGCCCATGACCCCGCATACGGGTTGCTCGCGGTGCAGTTGCCCGGCAGCGGCATTAGCCTGCAATTACCCCATGGGCCGCTGCCACCGGGTCAGTCGGTGCGGGTCAAGATCAAGGCGCGCGATGTCAGCCTGAGCCTGCAGCAGGCGCAGCACAGCAGTGTGCTCAACCTGCTACCGGCGCGGGTGGTGGATTGGATCAACGTCGCCGAACAGGCGCATGTGCTGGTGCGTGTGCAGGTAGGGCGCGAGCAACTGATGGCGCGGATCACCCGTTACTCCTTCGACCGCCTGAACATTCAGCGCGAGCAATCACTGTGGGCGCAGGTCAAGTCGGTGTCACTGCTGGGCGCCAGTTGACGGGCAGTCAGATTACAGCGCGCTGCGCATCTGGCGGATTGGCGCATCTTTCCGACGAAATCACTCTTTAGGCTGCTTTTCTGCGCTATTCAGTGCAGTACCCTGTGGCGCGCGTTTGTATTAGCTGACTCGACTCAGCGCTGCTCACAACAATAATAAGGAGCACCCCTCGTATGCGTTTTACATCGCTGTATCGCCCGCTATTGCTCGCGGTTATTGGCCTGCTGGCCGCTCTCTCACCACTGACCGCAGCTCATGCCGTGACCCCGCAAGAACAGGTGCAGGTGCAAGCCAGCCGGGCCACCAGCAGCCTGATGCTGTTACGCGGTGAAGGTTTCCAAAAGAAACATCAGGATGCCCTTGAGAACGATCTGCAAGCCCTGGCGGCGGCCGTGCAAAGCCTGCCGCAAAGCAGCGATGCCCTGCGCGGCGCGCATCAGGAACTGGTGGTGCAGATTCGTCGTGGCGTGGCCTTTGGGCCGAACGAAGATGACATGCCCTGGCGCTACCCCGAGGACCTCAGTAAAGCCCTGCTCGGCGTGCTGGAGCACAGCCGCACACTTGCCAGCCCAGACGACAGCGAACTGTCCGCCAAGCTCGAATACCTCGCGGTGCAGTACCTGAGCCGCGCCTACTTCGGCAATTTCGAAACCGCCCGTGAGCAGCCCGATACCTACCTCGGTCAGGATGAGCGCAAGATCGTGCCCTCGGTGGATGCGCAATTGGCCACTCTAGACAGCAAGGCCAATCCGCAGGTCGGCAAGCTGAAAACCCGCTGGGATTATCTCAAGGCCGCCCTGGTTGACCTCAACAGTCAGAGCAGCGCCCTGCAGAGTGCCTCGGGCCGGCCGTTTGCGCCGATGACCGTGTATCGCCATACACGGTCACTGACTGATCAGTGGATGGCGCTTTCCAAAGGCTGAACCGTACCGCGCGCTCAGTAGGGTTCAGGAGCTGGCGTGCTTGTCACGGATGCAGGTTGGTCCTGCACGCTCGACGATGGCCTGCTCAACGTCTTTGCGCAGGCCCAGCAGGAAGGCGGCTTCGGCGGCGACGAAGAGTGGACCGATCACCAGGCCCATTACATCATCGACAAACGCCGGCTTGCGCCCTTCGTAGTAATGACCGACAAACTGGATGACCCAGCCAAACACGAACAGGCCAATGCCGCTGCTGAGCCAGACTGGCGTCGATTGCAGCGCCAAGCCGGCGCCCGCCCACAGGCTGAGCGCCAGCAGCAGCGCCATCACCAGGCCGAAACGCCGATCCAGGCGCACATAAAATGTTCCGGCGGCCAACGCCACCAACAAAGCTGGGGACAGCCACAGCCCGAAGACCTCACTGCCGGGGCGGGAAAGCAGCACGGCCACGGCCAGCACAATCAGGGGAATACCGATAAAGTGGCTGAGAATGTTGCGTTGATCGCGGTGATACGCCGCGTATTGCGCCAGATGATCGACCAGGGTTTTCATTATTATTTTCCTCACGCAAGACAGGTGCTCAGCATGAACTCGCCTACTCGCACGGCTCTGTCAGCTAGCCGACAAATCGGGAGCCGCCGCTCCGGAAGCCGCCGATGAGCGCGGCGGCCTACGCTTATCAGGCGCGTCTGCGTCAGGGCCACTGGTTCAGCGGCCTGCCCACGGAGTTGCAGGAAGCCCTGTTGACGGCTGCCCAGGTGCAGCCGTTAGCCGCGGGTCAGGTGCTGTTTCGTCGTGGCGACAAGCCCTGTGGCCTGTATGCGGTGGTGGCCGGCGGTATGCGCATTGGTGCGGTCAGTGCGACCGGCAAAGAGGCGCTGCTGACCCTGGTCGAAGCGCCCTACTGGTTTGGCGAAATCTCCTTGTTCGACGGCCAGTCGCGCACCCACGACGCCTTTGCCGAAAGCGCTTCAACCCTGTTGTGGGTACCACAGGCGCGCTTGCTCACGCTGCTCGAACAACAGCCGCAGCACTGGCGTGACTTTGCCCTGCTGATGAGCCAGAAACTGCGCCTGGCGTTTATCGCCCTGGAAGAAATGAGCCTGCTGCCCGCCGCCCCCCGGTTGGCTCGGCGCTTACTGCTGATGGCCGAGAACTACGGCGAAGGCGAGCCGCGCCGCGTCCTGCATTTGCCCCAGGAGCAGCTGGCGCTGATGCTGGCGATCTCCCGGCAAACCACCAATCAGATTCTCAAGGAGCTGGAAGGCCAGGGCATTCTGCGCCTGACCTATGGCGAGATCGAAATCCTCGACTGGCCGCGCCTGCGCCAAGCAGCGCAGTGAGGCAAACTGCCGCGACACGCTGCACTGACTGAACCTCTGGTGCACACTGGCGCTCTATTGCCAACCTGTATTGCAACTTGAGCTCAATGACCTGATGCCAACCTCCAGCGCTGTTGCCCACCTTGACGTGCCCCCGGTGCTGGCTGGCCCGCTGCTGCGGCGCATGGAGCCAAAGCGCCTGGTGCTATGGCTGGTCGGTAGTCAGCCACTGACGCTGAGCCTGCAGTTGGTGCATGGCGACGCTGCAGAGCCGCAGCGCTACCCACTGCAAGGTGACAGTTGCCAGGTGATTCAGGTTGGCGAGCAGGCGTTTATTCACCTGATCGACCTCAAGCTGGATACGCCGCTGCCCTGCGACGTGCAGATCGACTACGACCTGCTGATCGAACAGCCCGGCCAGGCCGACATGGGCATGGCGGATTGGGCCCCACACCTGCTGTATGCCGGCGCGCGCCAGGCGAATTTTGTCCTGCGTGCGCAGCTTGATCACCTTCTGCACGGCTCCTGCCGCAAGCCACACTATCCGTCCGCCGATGGCCTACTCTGCGCCGACCGTTTGCTGGCTGAAACGCACACCCCCGAACAACGTCCGGCCTTGCTGCTGATGAGCGGCGACCAGATCTACGCCGATGATGTCAGCGGGCCGATGCTGCGGGCGATTCACCAGGTGATCGCGCGTCTCGGCCTGTTCGGTGAGCACTTGGAGGGCGCGGTGGTCGATGACAGCGAGACGCTGTATCAGCACCCGGCCAGCTACTACCAGCGCGGCGAGTTGCTGCCGGCGCTGAAGAGCAACGAAACCCTGCGTGAGCGCTTCTTCGGTGGGGTGGAAAAGCCGGTGTTTACCACCAGCAGCGCCGACAACCATCTGGTCACCTGCGCCGAAGTATTGGCTATGTACCTGCTGGTCTGGTCGCCGCTGCCCTGGACGCTGCTCAAGGCCGAAATGCCTGAATTGAGTGTGGAGAAAGTCGCGCGTTATCAGGCCGAGCGTGAGCATATCGAGGCGTTTCGCGCTGGCCTCAGCGGGGTTGCCCGCGCCCTCGCCCATTTGCCGACCTTGATGATTTTCGATGATCACGACATCACCGATGACTGGAACCTCTCCGCGCAGTGGGAACAGACCGCTTATGGTCATCCGTTTTCCAAACGGATCATCGGCAATGCTTTGATCGCCTACCTGCTGTGCCAGGGCTGGGGTAACAACCCGGATGTGTTCGCCAAGCCGCTGCAGATGATCCGCGCGATGACCGAGGGCCGTGATGCCGCCAACCATATGGACAGTCAGCCGCAGGATGGGTTGATCGACACCCTGCTGAGATTTCACCAGTGGCAGTTTGTGCTGCCCAGCACCCCGGCGCTGGTGGTGCTGGACACTCGCACCCGGCGCTGGCGCAGTGAGCGCAACCTCAAGCGGCCGTCCGGCTTGCTGGATTGGGAAGCGCTGTGCGAGTTTCAACAAGAACTGCTCGATCATCCCTCGGCGATTATCGTGTCCCCGGCACCGATGTTTGGCGTCAAGCTGATCGAGGCTATCCAGAAGCTCTTCAGCTGGGCCGGTCATCCGCTGATGGTTGATGCCGAGAACTGGATGGCCCATCGCGGCGCCGCGCAGGTGATGCTGAATATTTTCCGCCACTCGCGCACGCCGGGTAACTACGTGATTCTCTCCGGAGATGTGCACTATTCGTTCGTTTACGAGGTGCTAATCCGCCAGCGCAAACGCGGCCCGCAGCTGTGGCAAATCACCAGCAGCGGGGTGAAAAACGAATTTCCACGGCGCTTGCTCGACTGGTTTGATCGCCTCAATCGCTGGTTGTATGCGCCGTGGTCGCCGCTCAACTGGCTGACCAAGCGTCGGCGTATGCAGGTCACGCCGCGCATCCCTTCACGCAGCAAGGCCGGCGAGCGCCTGTGGAATGGCGCGGGGCTGGGGCAGGTGTTCTTCAACGACAACGGCCAGCCACGCGCGATCTACCAGCTAAATGCCGACGGCTCGCCAGCGGTGGAGTTTGTTAATGAGCGTGATGAGGCCCAGGATCCCTGCGCTGATCCAACGCTCGCAGCTAAGGCCGCTCCTACAGACTCACACCTGTCGTAGGAGCGGCTTTGGCCGCGATTTAGTACAAGCGCATGCCTTAGCGGAATTTTTCCAGCATCTGGTAGTACCACATGCCGGCGGCCAGCATCGGGTTGCCGAACACATCACCCAGCGGCACCTTGATGTGTTTACAGGCGGCGAAGGTGTCGTAATGACCCAGGGTGCCGGTTAGGGCGTTGGCCATGATTTCACCCATGATGTGGGTGGTGGCGATGCCGTGGCCGGAGTAGCCCTGGCAGTACCAGACGTTGTCCGAGAGCTTGCCCAGCTGCGGGATGCGGTTGATCACGATGCCCATGGCGCAACTCCACTGAAAATCAATGGCGACGCCCTTGAGCTGCGGGAAGGTCTGCTCGATGCCGGGGCGTAGCTCGGCGGCGATATCCCGTGAATCACGCCCCGAGTAGTTGCAGCCGCCGCCAAACAGCAGGCGGCCGTCGGCGGTCATGCGGTAGTAGTCGAGGACGAAGCGGCAGTCATACACGGCCAGGTCCTGGGGATTGATTTCCTTCGCCAATTCGCCCAGCGGCGCGGTGGTGACGATGCCGCCCATGGCCGGGAAGATCATGCCTTTGAGCTTTTTCGGCTCCAGCTTGTGGTACACGTCGCCGGCCAACAGCACCTGCTTGGCGTTGATTCGGCCTTGGGCGGTGACCACCGCCGGGTTGTCGCCATGGACGATCTCCAGCACTTCGGAGTGCTCGAAAATCAGCGCGCCCAGGCTGGCAGCGGCTTTGGCTTCACCGATACACAGGTTGAGCGGGTGCAGGTGCATGTTGCGGGTGTTCTTCAACGCGCCATTGTACAGGTCGCTGGCCAAGTGGCTGCGCACACCCTCACGGTCGAGCAGGGTCACGTCGTCGGCCATGCCACGGCGTACGGCTTCGTTGTAGGTGGCTTCCAGTTCGTGCATGTGCACGGGCTTCATCGCCGCATGCAGGTGGCCGTGCTTGAGGTCGCAGTTGATCCCGTACTTTTCCACGCGGTTTTTGATGATGTCGTGGCCGCGCCAGCGCAGGTGCCAGATAAAGTCTTCAACCTCTTCGCCGAGGGTGTTGCGCATCTGCTTGGTCATTGCCGCATCGCCCGACAGGCTGCCGGTGACCTGGCCGCCGTTGCGCCCGGTGGCGCCCCAGCCAATCTTGTTGGACTCGACAATCGCCACTTTCAGGCCGCGTTCGGCCAATTCAACGGCAGACGCTACGCCGGTAAAACCGCCGCCGATAATCACCACATCGACACTGACCTCGCCTTGCAGGGTCGGGTAGTCGGTTTCTTCATTGAGGGTGGCGCTGTAGTAGGACGGGCAGCGTTCGGCGGCGGGCAGCACGGGTTTGATTGCGGCGTTCATAAGACGATTCCTGGGTACAACATGCGGGTGCTGGAGCAGGCAGGGCTCAGCGTTGGCAACCAGCGGCGCTGGCTACAAGGCAATCAGAGGAATAGCTATGCAGCATCCGGTGGGCGCGCATGGCGGCAATGCCAGAGCGCCCAGAAGGCCAGGGGTTTTGGCAGCGTGGCCCTGCTCTGCCGGGCGGCGCAATGGCGCCGTTTAGACAGTTGCGTAGCGCATGCAGAGAGGGTGGAAAATGCGGTGGAAGAACACATGGCCTGCAGGGTCACACAGGGCCAAGCATCGGTTAAATCTGATTTTTCACATGCTTGGTTGCTGTATGGCTAAACATTGGCCGGGCCTGTTTGGCTGATTCAGGCACCGCGTAGATTGGCCAGCACCCGCTCGGCATTCTCGGTGCAGGGCATGCCTTCGGGTTTATTTTCGATGGTGGCGATGATCGTCAGCAGTTGTGCTTTGTTCTCGAGTAAGCGCTGCTGCATGGCCTCGATCTCGACGACCTTGCGCTGCAGGCTGGCGAGCAATTCAGCGTGCCCCAAGCCTTGTGACTCGGTTTGCGGCAGCAAGCGGCGAATCTCGTCCAGGCTAAAGCCGGCTTGTTGCGCGCAGCTGATGATGGCCAGGGTTTGCACAGTTTGCTCGGGATAGTGCCGGTAACCGTTGGCCTGGCGCTGGGCGTTGATCAGCCCGCTGGCTTCATAGAAACGAATGCGCGACGCCGCCAGGCCGCTGCGGGTCGCCAGTTCGCCAATCTTCATACGCTTCACTCCGGGCTATTGAGCTTAAAGCTAACTTTAACCTTAGGCTTGTTCGATCTGCCACCCCGGAGTCGTCCATGCGTGCATTCGAAGCTCTGCAACTGCCTAACGGCAGCGTTATCCCTAACCGTATTGCCAAGGCGGCAATGGAAGAGAACCTCGCTGACGTGGCTCAGGGGCCGTCTGCCGAGTTGCTGCGCTTGTATCAGGCCTGGGCCGAAGGCGGTACGGGCTTGCTGCTGACGGGGAACGTCATGGTCGACCGCCGCGCCATGACCGGCCCTGGTGGTGTGGTGATGGAAGATGAACGGCAGCTGGATAAATTCCGTGAGTGGGCGCGCATTGGCCGCTCCCACGGCGCGCAGATCTGGATGCAGCTCAACCATCCAGGGCGGCAGATGCAGGCCAATCTCGGACAGCAAACCGTTGCGCCCTCTGCGGTAGCGCTGGAGTTGGGTGGCTTGTCGAAGATGTTCCCCGTGCCCAAGGCGCTGGATGATGCTGAGATTGCCGCATTGATTGAGCGCTTTGCCCGGTCTGCCCAGCTCGCCGAACAGGCCGGCTTCAATGGCGTGCAGATTCACGCGGCGCACGGTTATCTGATCAGCCAGTTTCTCTCGCCACTGAGCAATAAGCGCACCGATGACTGGGGCGGTTCGTTGGCAAATCGCGCCCGTTTGCTGCTGGAGGTGATTAAGGCTGTGCGTGCGCGGGTCGCGCCGGGTTTCAGCGTGGCGGTCAAACTCAACTCGGCGGATTTTCAGCGCGGCGGTTTTGCCGAAGCCGATGCCAAACAGGTGGTGCTGTTGCTCAATGAGCTGGCGGTGGACATGGTTGAATTGTCTGGCGGCAGCTACGAGGCACCGGCCATGCAAGGTGATTCGCGCGATGGCCGCACCTTGGCGCGTGAAGCGTACTTTCTTGAATTTGCCGGCGAGATCGCTGCCGTGGCGCAGATGCCGATCATGGTCACTGGCGGTATTCGCCGTCTGCCGGTGGTGGAGCAGGTCTTGGCCAGCGGTGTGGCCATGGCCGGTATTGGCACGGCATTGGCGATCAGCCCGGCACTGCCCAAGCAGTGGCAGGCAGGGCAGCACCAGGCCCGCGCTGAACTGCCGCCGATTCGCTGGAAGAACAAGGCGCTGGCCTCGCTGGCGTATATGGCCACGGTGAAGTTTCAGCTGCGCCAACTCAGCCGCGGTAAGCGCACCCATGCACAGGTGTCACCGCTGCGCGCCTTACTGCTGGAGCAACTCAAAGCGGCGCGGCGCACCCGTGTGTACAAGCGGTTGATGGTCAGCGAGGGTTAATCGGGCAGGTGCCCGGTTTTTACCCAGATCAGGCAGCCCTGTTCACTGAACGGGGTGTGCTGCGACAGGTGTGGGCTGCGTAGCCAGCTGCCGGCGGGGTAGTCGCCGAACTCATCCTGAAAGGTGCCTTCGAGCACCAGAATTTCTTCGCCGCCCCAATGCCGGTGCGCATTGAAATAGGTGCCCGGCGCCCAACGCACCAGCGCCACATGCTCGGTGCCATGCTGATGCAGCGGCAACACCTGCAGGCCGGGGACCAAGCCCTGGCGCCATTCGGCGCGGTTGCTGTCGATGACGACGTGCTGATCATCTGCCGGATCAAACTGCATGAGCTTGACGAAGATCGTGCAGCCATCGCGGCTGAACGGCGCATGTTGGCTACCGATTGGGTTACGCACATAGGTGCCGGCCGGGTAATCACCGCGCTCGTCGGAGAACACCCCTTCGAGCACCAAAAACTCCTCACCGCCGGGGTGCTGGTGCGCGCTGAAGTGAGAGCCTGCGGCATAGCGCACGATGGAGGTTGCCCGTGCCAGTTCCTCGCCAATGCGGTCGAGCATGCGCCGCTCCACGCCGGGCATGGGCGAGGCGACCCAGGGACTATGGTCGGGGCGCACAAGCGCCCGCTGGCTGAAATCGGCGTTAAGTTGCATGGTTGAAATGACCTCTGGCTGGCGTACGGCTGGTTATCAGCGATACGCCAGGCTCTTTAGCGATTAGTGGCTGTTTAGCAGCGTGATCAGTGCGTTGGCGGTGGCCTCTGAGGACGCCGGGTTTTGCCCGGTAATCAGCAGGCCGTCGACCGCCACATGGCTGTGCCAGTCGTTCTTGCTGGTGTAATGGCCGCCGTTGGCGATCAGCATGTCTTGCACCAGGAAGGGCACCACTTCGGTGAGCTGCACCGCCGCTTCTTCGCTGTTACTGAACCCGGTGACTTTTTTACCGCTGACCAGCGGCTTACCGTTGGGCGCTTTCACATGGCGCAGCACGCCCGGCGCATGGCACACCGCCGCCACCGGCTTGTTGAGTGCCTGGAAGCGTTCGATCAGGGCAATCGAGGTGCGGTCTTCGGCCAAATCCCACAGCGGGCCATGGCCGCCTGGGTAAAACACGGCATCGAAATCCTCCGCCTTCACCTGGCTTAACGGCACTGTGTTGGCCAGTGCTTGTTGCGCGTCAGGGTCGGCGTTGAAGCGTTCGGTAGCGGCGGTTTGCGCATCGGCATCAGCGCTTTTCGGGTCAAGGGGTGGCTGACCGCCCTTGGGCGAGGCCAGGGTCAGCTGCGCACCGGCATCCTTGAACACGTAATAAGGCGCGGCAAATTCTTCCAGCCAGAAACCGGTCTTGTGGCCCGTATCGCCGAGTTGGTCGTGGGAAGTCAGAACCAGCAGAATCTTCATAATCTGCTCCTTGTAGGTAAATGCCCATTGCGAGCGTGAATGGCGTACAGCATAGGAGCCTTGCGCTGATTCGATAATTCAAAAGTTTTAATGACGAGTATCGAGAGGATGAATACCCCGCTCCGCTCGAATCTCTGTCCGTGCTGCCCGCCGCCACAGGCCTGGCTCTCGGGGTGCGACGGGATAGCGTCGCGCCGATTTAGGCCTCGGGCTTATAACCCAGGCGCAAACCACCCCAATGGCGACCCTGAACCATGATCGGCACCGACAGGTCGTGCATCAGCTCGCCGGTGTCGCGCATATAGGTTTGCAGCAGCAACGGCTTTTGATGGCTGCCGCAGCGGATGCCGGTGCGGTCATTGAACAGGCGTTTGCTGCGGCTCTTCAGGGTGTCTACGGCACGGTCACCGCAGGGCGGATGATTGAATGCTGTAATGGACTCTCCCCGCACCACGGTTCTATACCTAGAACTGCGGTGACTGATCATTGGGAGAGGCGTTATGAAGCGAATTGC
>Ga0181597_10001223_pt1 | contig 28942 bp, 23 predicted proteins | sample 041ome_5_FD_148647 | JGI IMG/M metagenome (GOLD analysis project Ga0181597, IMG submission 148647) | Coastal salt marsh microbial communities from the Groves Creek Marsh, Skidaway Island, Georgia - 041403US metaG (spades assembly) | ecosystem: Environmental > Aquatic > Marine > Intertidal zone...
TTAAAAGAGATGGGGGGAGTCATCTCCGGACCGGTCGGCATGGGATTTATTTTGCCGGTGATCGGCTGGTGGCAACGAAGTCGTTACATGGAGTCAGAATCATTGAAGCCAGTCTCTCGGTCATCGCTTCGTAACCAACTTTATTTTGCGTTGGCCTTTGATCATTGGCTCCTCTGGATCGGAATGTTCGGTTTTCTTGTCCATCGTGCGCTGGACGCACCTGGAGGGTGGTTAGAAATGGGCGGGTTGTTGTTACTTTTCGGAGTGGCCGCACCGCTCTGGATTATTGGCAGTAGTAGTTGTGTCCTGATTTTCAAACGCGCATGGGTCGTCTTGGCCAGTATGATTGGGCTGTATTTACTGGTCGCAATCGGACTGGGACTCGCAGTCGCGTTGGCGACATCGGCCGTCCCCGGAAGTGTCTATGACATGCAGATTTTGTATCTGTTAGCTGGCATTGCTGTCTTCTGTGCAGTTGTTTTGAATCTGATCACCTATCGGGCTTTGCTTCATCGTGAGTGGGGGTGATCTCTCAGGATCTGTGATTGTCATCGCTGCTGGAGGCTGGAAAGAATAGCTTGGCCTACTCCTCTTCGATGTCATCAAGCCAATGTTGAACGCGAGCTTCAATTTCATTTCGCACCGCCCGGAACTTCTCCAGCCGATCCGTTTCGCTCCCCTCGAACGCTGCCGGATCATCGAACGGCCATGACATCACTTGGGCCCCGAATGGCCAGAGCCTCGGACACTCCTTCTCGGCGTGCTCGCACACCATGATCGCAAAGCGGATTGGCACTCGACCGAGGAACTCTTTGGTCGATTTTGGATATTGACCTTCCAGACTGAGACCGGCTTCCTCCATTACCTGCACCGTCAGCGGATTGATTTCTGCCGTCGGTTCCATCCCGGCGCTGTGGGCGACGAAGCGGTCGCTGCCGTACTTGCGAAGAAACGCTTCGGCCATTTGGCTGCGAGCGGAATTCCCGGTACAAACAAAAATCACATGACGCTTTTCCATGTTCTGCTTTCAAACTTCTATAAATGTCGATCGAGTCACATCAGGAATCCGCAGTCGCCGATTGTCCGGCAGACTGAGGCTTGGGTTGATGAGGGAGCCAGTTCTGTGTTTTCACGCAGAAGCGAACGAGCATCAGCATGACGGGAACTTCAATCAAGACACCAACGACGGTGGCAAGAGCCGCACCCGAAGAAAGCCCATACAGCATCACCGCCGTAGCAATGGCAACCTCAAAATGGTTGGAGGCCCCAATCATGGCTGATGGAGCAGCGTTCTCGTAGGTCAGCCCCAGAACCTTCGAGGAGCCGTATCCGAGTGCGAAAATCAAGATGGTTTGAAGGAACAGCGGGATGGCGATCCACAGGATCGTCGCTGGATTCGCGAGGATGACTTCCCCCTTGAACGAGAACAACAACACCAGCGTCACCAACAGTGCTGTGATTGTCACGGGAGTCAGATAATGCAGGAAACGTTCTTTGAACCAGGCTTCTCCCTTCGCCGCAATCAGCCATCTGCGAGAGAGGAACCCGGCGACCAACGGCAATGCGACGTAGATTGCAATGGAGAGAAGGAGAGCTCTCCAGGGAACGGGCAACTGTCCCACCCCGAGCAGAAAACCTCCTAATATGCCGTAAAGCAGAAGCATTGTCAGCGAATTGATCGCCACCATGACCAGCGTGAGGCCGTCGTTGCCTCTGGCGAGATAGCCCCAAACGAGAACCATCGCCGTACACGGAGCAATCCCCAACAGAATACAGCCTGCCAGATAGCTTCTCCACAAGGGAACTTGCAGCATTTTCACTCCGTCAACGAGCACAACCTCGCCTGACCCATACTCGGCCCCCACCGGCAGATCAAGCCCCAACGGTGGTTTGACGAAATCGACCGCATCCGGTCCGATGAAATCGAGGAACACCGTACCGAGGAAGAAAAGCGAGATACCGTACATCGTGAACGGTTTGATGGCCCAGTTGAGGAACAGCGTGAGCCCCACCGGTTTCAACGATTTTCCAGCCCGCACGATCTCACCGAAGTCGATCTTCACCATGATGGGATACATCATGAAAAACAGGCACAAGGCAATCGGGATTGAAACGACCGGAGCGTTATTGACGTACAATGCCATCCCATCCAGTGACTTGGCCAATCCCGGAGCCACCTTCCCGAGCGCGATCCCGGCCACAATACACAACCCGACCCATACCGACAGGTAACGCTCGAAGAAGTCCATTCCTTCTGTTGTCGGCTCTTGTGCCGGACACTGCTCTGCCATTATTTCTGCTCCTGACGGATAGTTTTATATTCGCATAAGCGTATATATCGATCAAAAAAATCGACTCAATCACAACAATTGGAACGCTGCCCCAAGCGTAACCGCTCCGTGTCGGCAGCAAGTTCAGGAAGCTCTTGGCTGGAGGCTTCGATACACTCCAACAACTTTTTGTGAAACTTACTGCGGGCTCGAGTCAACCGGTAGTAATGCCACAAGCCTTCCTTGCGAGTCAGGGCAAGCCCTGCCTTGCGAAGATACGCCAGGTGACGCGATGCTGTCGGCTGGGGAACTTCCAAGATCGATACCAGATCGCAGACACACAATTCCCCACCTCGAAGCAAGTTGAGAATCCGTAGTCGGGTCCGGTCGGATAGTGCCCTGAAGATCGTGTCGATGTCGAGTTGTGCGGTCTTGTGATTCATATTCGTGTAAGCGAATATTATAGAAAGGGGATAGTAACGTCAAGAGATTGCAGATCGCGTCGTTTGGCGTAAGTTGCTCTTTCCCGTGGCCGTGACAACGCGCTTTCTTCCACGGAAAACCGACTCCCACGTGCCAAACGTGAGAACATCATTTCGTGAGTGATGAAAAAAAACCGATGACCTCTCATTGGAGAGGTTCATCGGCATTCGGTTTCGTGTGAGAGAAAAACTCACTATTTACAAGCGTTCTCAACTTGATTTGAACGTATCTCGCAAATCGCGGACTTTATCATGACCTGTTTTAACGCTCGCGTATTGTCTGACCAGCACGTCGTTCAGTGCGGTCCCAGAGACCTCTTCCAGAACATTTTCGTAAGCTTCCTTGATGGCGTCTTCGCCACGTTCCGCTTCTTCAAGAATGACCCGCGGATCTCCACTATTCAACTTGCCACGGACATTAATCCAGATGCGGTGTATCTTGGCCTTGGTTGAACCATCATCCTCAGGTTCTTCGTTATTCCACTCGACATGGTTTTGAAGTTCTTTCGCCATGGACGAACGTTCGGCAGCCAAATCGTTAAAGAGTTTAGAGAGACCATCGTGGTCGATCTCTTTGGCACTCTCTGCAAAGCCGTTATATGAATCGATGTTGTACCTGATGAGAGTTTGTAGTTTCTCAATCGTACTTTCTTTGAGATCGCTTTTGGTTTGCAATGTACTCATATGAAAAATGATCCTTTCGTCAAATTATAAATGCAAACTCTCGCGAGCTTGCTGTCATAGGAATAGAGTTGCAACGCTCATGCCAAAGCGTGAGTTATGCACATCGAGAGTGATATTGAGAGTATTGGGAGACTCGATTGATGGTTCCGACACCACGTTGCGGGATGAGCCATCAAGCGATTGAAGCCTCAATACAGAAATTGAGCAAGGTGATTGCCAAACGATCCACGGTTTTGCCATCTAGCCATGATGAATCACAGACCCCACGTGGTCTGCTATTCCGGATTATTCAGGGGCGATGCTGAAATCAACATCACTTTTTATCCCATCTGCAATTATGCAAACAGGCCATAATACAGCGTGTAAAAAATATCAACCGGAAAAAGGAGGTACTATTTCTAGCGCCTTCGCCCTTAACTCTTCGCTATTGCGAAGCGGGCTCCGTTGCTCGCTAGCGTCCGGTTTTGGTTGTTTTATCTAGAAATCTGATGAACCGTGGGCTAGCGCCCAGCGGCTAATGAATAATCCGGGCTATTGTGTTTTGGGGATCACCCAATCTTTGGGTGCGACAAATCCTTTGCGTCCCTCGGAATAGACCGGGACACCATCAATGCCCCACAATGTGAACTCATTCAGTTTCAACATCAACATTGACGCTTCAAGATGATGGCCTGCCAGAACGTCCTTCGTTTCGTAAGGATCGTTGGCGAGATCATACAGTTCTGCTTTGATGATCGAGGGATCCGTCGCTGCGAGAGCTGGTCCTTTCATAATCAGTTTCCAGCGGTCATCCGTGGCAGCCCAGACTTTGTCGGTATCGTTGCCTTGAGCTTCGTAGGTGAACCACGCTCGATCAGCAAGTGGTTTTGTTCCTTGCCAGGCAGGAAGCACATTCATTCCGTCTAGGACCAGATCTTCGGGAATGTCCGCACCGGCCAAGCCGCACAGAGTGGGTAAGAGATCAATGTATCCGCAGCGGGTTTCGAGAGTCTTTCCACCCACGAGGCCACCATTGGGATAACGGGCACACGCGACGACTCGAATCCCCCCTTCATAAGGCGTTAATTTTGCTCCACGAAGCGGTTTATTGTCGGCGACGTTTCTGACGCCTCCGTTGTCGCTCAGGAAAATCACGAAGGTGTTGGCTGCATCACCACGTGTATCGATGGCCGAGAGAATTTGGCCGACTCCTTGATCGAGCGAATCAATCATCGCGGCAAGAATCTTTTTGTTCCCTTTGCGATGAGAGTATTTCTTCAGATCTTCCTCTTTCGCTTGAAAGGGAGAGTGAGGAGCATTGAAAGGGACGTAGAGAAAATAGGGAGAGTCTTTCGGTGACTCGGCAATGAACTTCGCCGCATCGGCTGCCAGCAAGTCGGTGGAATAACCTTTTTCGTGAATCGTTTCATGGTTGCGATGCCAGTCGGTTTCTCCTTCCCTCTCGTGAGTGAAGTAATCGATGGCGCCGTTGTAATGTCCGTAGAAATAGGTAAAGCCGTGTTCTAGCGGATGGTGTTCCTTCTTGGCATGTCCCAGATGCCATTTCCCGATGATGCCTCGCCGCTTGTAACCGGCAGTTTCCAGCAATTCAGGGAGAGTAACTTCATCACTGGGAAGTCCATAATTTCTCCACGGCGGAATGACGGCTCGCATCATTCCGAAGCGGTTCGGATAACGTCCCGTCAAGAACCCGGCCCGAGTCGGTGAGCACATCGGACAGACATAAAAGCGATCCAAAGCGACGCCATCTTGAGCTATGGAATCGATGTTGGGCGTCTTGATATCACTGCCGTGATAACCGACATCGCCCCAGCCTAAATCATCGGCCATCATGACCACGAGATTGGGTTTGTCGGCAGCCTCGATGTTGCGCTGAGTCGAAACAATCGTCAGGCCGAACAACATCAAGAACAAGAAGCGATTGAGAGACATGGTGTTTCGACTCCAGAATGAAAGCAGCTTACTTCTCGCTGATTGCTTTCCACAGTTTGGGTGGAGAGATCGGCAATTGAGTCATCCTCACACCGGCTGCGTGATAAATTGCGTTCGCGATGGCCGCGGGGGGAGGGCAAATCGGAGGTTCACCGACACCTCGTACGCCATAAGGATGATCGGGATTGGGAACTTCGACAATAATCGTTTCGATCATCGGCACATCGAGACAGGTGGGCATGCGGTAATCGAGAAAGCTTGCGTTCTTCATGCTTCCTTTGTCGTCGTAGAAATATTCTTCGTTGAGCGCCCAACCGATCCCTTGAACGGCCCCCCCCTGCATTTGCCCTTCGACATAACTGGGGTGAATCGCTTTTCCGGCATCTTGAACAGCCGTGTAACGCAGTATGGTGACCTTGCCCGTATCGGGGTCCACTTCGACATCGGCAAGATGAGCGGCAAACCCATTCGTGAAACAATCGGGAGAGACAGTTGCAGAACCGGCCACCGGATCGCCTACCTGACACGCTTTGGCGGCGAGCTCTTTGAATGTCATCGAATCGCCGTTGTGAGAATACACATCCTCTTCGATGGTGACATTTTCGGGTTCACAATCCCACAACTCGGCAGCGCGAGTGCGAAGTTGATCCTGAATATCGAGCGCACATTTGTAGGCAGCGAGCCCGGTGGAGAAGGTCACACGGGAGCCACCAGTCACATCGGTGTAGCCGATGCTATCGGTATCGGCGACTTGAGGAATGACATCTTCTGCTGGTATGCCGAGCGTTTCGGCAAACTGCATGGCAATCGAAGTTCGCGTTCCACCGATGTCGGTCGAACCTTCGATCAGGTTCACCATTCCGTCGGCGTTCACGGTGGCGGTGACCGAAGATTTCAATCCGATATTGAACCAGAATCCGCAAGCGATTCCGCGTCCCTGATTCGGACCTTCCAATTTGCTTTGGTAATGATCGCTGTTTTTAAGGGCTTCGAGAGTTTCAATCAGCCCGATGCGGGGATACTTGAGTCCGTCCACACGAACGGTCCCCTCTTTGGCGGCGTTTTGAATCCGCAAATCGACCGGATCGCGGCCAAGCTTTTCCGCGATCTCATCGACAATCGATTCGACTGCAAAAGCGACATGAGTCGAACCAGGTGCTCGATAAGCCTGAGTCTTCGGCTTGTTCAAGAGAACGTCGTAGCCATCAACCTTGGCATGTTCTATGTCATAACAACTGAAAACACACATGCAACCGGGGCCAATCACGCCTCCCGGAAACGCCCCCGCATCGTAAGCGAGCCAGGCTTCACCCGCGACGAGCTTGCCGTCATTGGTCGCACCAAGTTTCACTTTCATATACGAACCGGGAGTGGGGCCGGTCCCTTCAAACACTTCGTTACGCTGCATCGTCACTTTGACGGGGCGACCACTTTTCTGGCTCAGCATAGCGGCGATCGGTTCTGTATAAACCGCGATTTTACCGCCGAATCCACCACCGATTTCGCAAGGGGTGACGGTTACTTTGGAAACAGGAAGTTCCAGTAACTCAGCCGTCTGTTGACGAGCAGTGAACGAGCCTTGCGTGGCGGTCCAGATTTTGAGGTGACCATCTTCGTTCCACGCTGCGACCGACGCATGAGGTTCGATGTAACCTTGATGAACGGTTTCCGTGCGAAACTCTTTTTCGATGACGAGATCGCATTGAGAGAAGCCCTCTTCGATGTTGCCTTTTTCAAAGCGGATATGTTTGGCGATATTTGTGGGAGACTCCGACATCTTTCCCATGTCGTCGGTACGAACGCGGTCGAGGAGAATCGGTGCGTCTTCTTTCATCGCATCCAGCACCCAGGTCACTGCGGGGAGTTCTTCGTATTCGACTTTGATGTGCTTAATCGCTTCTTGTGCGATGTGGATTGTCTTTGCGGCAACGGCCGCCACAGCATGACCGCGATAGAGGACTTTGCCGTGGGCGAGAACATTGCTGCCCAGATCCAACAGATTGACCGAGCCTTCACCCAGGTTGGCATTTTTATCTTTGAGACCCGGCATGTCGGCAGCCGTAATCACAGCCGTCACACCGTCCATCGCTTCCGCAGCGGAAGTATCAATCGATTTGATATTGGCATGCGGATGAGGAGAGCGCAGGATCGCACCGTGAAGCATGCCGGGCAATTTGAAATCTGCCGTGTAAATGGCTTTGCCGGTGACCTTGTCAGCACCATCGTGACGAATGGGGCGAGTGCCGATCACTTTGTAATCAGTTTTGCCGAGGAAGACTTCTGTTTTGGGTTTTTCGGGGGTTTCAGTACTCATTGGGAAACCGCCTCCTTATTTTTCGTTTGACAGTTTTGAACGGCTTTGACAATTTTGTCATATCCGGTACAACGACACAGATTGTTGGCGAGATTGAAGCGTATGTCGTGTTCGCTCGCGTCGGGATTCTTTTCGAGGAGCGCTTTGGCGGTAACGAGAAAGCCAGGCGTGCAAATGCCACATTGAAGTGCCGCGTCTTCGAGGAAGCATTGTTGCAGGGGATGTAACTCGCCCCCCTCGGCTATCGCTTCCACAGTCGTAATTTCGGCGCCTTCCGCTTCCACGCTTAACACCAGACAACTGTTGACGGGATGCCCGTTCAACATCACAGTACAAGCTCCGCAGTTGCCGTTGTTGCAACCTTCTTTGGCGCCTGTCAAATCGAGTTCATCCCGCAAGATTTCGAGCAGTGACTGCTGTGGCTTGCAGAGGAACTGAACTTCTTCCCCGTTAATCGTTGATGTCACGACCTGTTTTTTGGCCATGGAAAATATCCTTTATGAAAGCTGACTTCGATATCGAATCAGCGTGTCGTTTTAATTTGCTTTGCGTCAATGAATTGAGTGCTACAACCATTGACACTTCGATCTAACCCGTCGCCCGGTCGCAGGCAATCTTCAAAGTTCGCTTCGTCAAGACTCCCGTGAGATGAACCCGGTATTCCACAGTCCCTCTCATGTCGTCAATCGGTGCCGCGACTTTTTTCGCCAACTCGCCTGCTTGGGTGAATGACTCGTCTGTCGCGGGCTTGCCCACCAGAAACGCGGAGGCTTCTTCGGCATATTGAGGAGTCGCCGAGACGGCACAAACACCAATTCGAGCGTCTTCAATCGTGCTACAATCGTCTGACAGTTTCACCCACGAACCGACACCGGCAACCGCAATGTCCATTTCATTCCGGGGGATGAACCGCAGATACGCGGAAGCTGATTTGGGAGTCGGAGCTGGCAACGTGATTTTTACCAGCAGTTCGCCCGGTTCGAGAACATTCTTCCCCGGAGCGGTACAGAACTCGGTCACGGCAACTTCGCGAGAGCCGTTCGGCCCGACAATGTGAGCGACGGCATCATGTGCAATCAATGATGGAACGCTATCGGCTGCGGGAGACGAATTACACAAGTTCCCACCCACCGAAGCGCGACTTTGAATCTGCCAACCACCGATGATGCGTGCGGAATCGGTCAACGCACCATAAGATTTGACAATCTCAGGATTCTCATACAATTGATAACAGGGAACCGAAGCCCCCATGGAAAGACCGCTTTCGGCGGAATAGGTGAGTTCGGTCAGTTCGGGAATTTTTTTGACATCGATAACCACATCGGCGTCTTTGAGACCTTCCCGCAGTTGGACGATGATATCGGTTCCTCCGGCAAGTATTTTGGCACTGCCATTGTGTTTTGCCAGCAACGAGACCGCTTCATCCAAGGCAGTTGGTGCGGCGTAATCGAAATCCTTCAAGGCTGTCCCTTTCAATGCTGTTTTGATCCCGTGATTCGGGAAAGCTCAGTATAACGCTGCCTGATCACGATCCCAACAGGTTTTATGAAAAGTGTCTCATCATAAAAAAACTCGCAGGTCTCGATGTGAAACCTGCGAGTGCAAATTGTTGAAATCGATTACCGAACTTCGATTAAACTTCGGCAGCCGTCGGGCAAACGTATCCGGTGCGATAATTGCGTGAACACATTTCGGTCGCTTCAGGTGAGTTCGGGAAGATTTCTTTCACAGGATCGAATGCGAGACTCGGTCCTAATGAGAGTGGGTATTTCCCGAGATCCACGCCGTTCTTTTCGAGATGCATGACGGTGCGGTTGAGTGTTTCGATGTTGTCATCGAGACTTTTCACTCCTGAAAGGACGTCTTTGATCTGATCGACGGAGGCTTTGTTGTCTTCACCCAGATAGTAACTGATGTTACCGAGGTGGCTGACCGCAGCCGAGCGATGACCTTCGAGGACATCGGCGTTCAAATCTTCGTAATTACGGCTCTCGACGGCATCGAGGAAGTTCCCGAAGTGGTCTCCGCCCCCTTTGAACTCTTTAATGAGTTTCATATCTTTGTCGTAGGCGATGCAGTGTGAGTATGTTTTCTGGACCATGTAACCTTCGGTCCCATACGCAACGACGCCAATCTTGTTCCCTTTACTCGATTGGAACAATTTATTGAGTTCCGCATCGTCCGAATTATCGACACTCAAACCACGTGTTTCGAATGTCAGCGATTTGTCGCCGTAATCGTAAATCGAAACAATGGTGTTCGGTGTATCACCGGCATCCACGTAATCGGGGTCTTTGCGCTCGGCTTGATACCCGAGTCGTCCGCCGTAAGCGAAGACGTTTTCGGGATGCCGATCGACTCCGAGGAACCAACGAGCGATATCGGTCTGGTGAGGCCCCTGGTTACCCAGGTCTCCGTTACCGTATTCACGTTGCCAGTGCCAGTCGTAATGAAAGCGTTTGCGTGTCAGTTTCGGATCAGTAAATTGTGCAGGACCACTCCACACACCGAAATCAACTTCATCAGGAATCGGATAATCGCCGAGTGCGCCAATTGATGCGCGACGCTTGTAACACAATCCGCGTGCAAAGTTCACGTCGCCAATGCCACCTTCGCGAATGAATTTGACCGCTTCATGCAATGCGACCGATGATCGACTTTGCGTACCGACCTGACACATCTTCTTATACTTACGAGCGGCAGCAACCAACGCAGAGCCTTCAGAAATATTGTGACAAACAGGTTTTTCGACGTATGCATCTTTACCGGCTTGCATGGCCCAAATGCCCGTCAAAGCATGCCAGTGGTTAGGTGTTGCTGTGCTGATGGCATCGACATCTTTGGCGTCGAAGGCTTCTCGCATATCTTTCACGAGGACAGGTCGCGTTCCCTGTTTCTTTTCGATGGTGTCTGCACGCGCGTTGCCGATTTTTTCATCGACATCCACGATGTAAGTGATTTGAGTTCGCGAATCGCCCATCCAGGCCGACATGTGAGATTGTCCGCGTCCACCCACACCCACAACGGCCATGCCGATTTTCTCGTTGGCTCCCTGAGCTTTGAGAATGGCAGGGGCAGCAGTGAATGTGGCTGCCGCCGCAGCGCTTGTTTTGACAAAACTCCGTCTTGTTAACTTCGACATAGGTGTCACCTCTTTAATTTGATTTTGGTCTCAGGTGGGAAGAAATACGTGGACCATCCAGAGTATCTGAAACTGAGCGACGAAGAAACCATAATCTGAAAAGATCCGAGAGAGAAATTTAGTCCTGACAACGGACAAAAGGACGTAATTTCTCCATTTTTTTGGGACCAATCCCGGAAACTCGCTGCAAGTCGTCAGCAGATGAATACGGCCCATTCGTTTCTCGCTCTGCGACAATCTTCTCAGCCGTCAGTTCTCCCACACCTTCCAGTAGTAGCAACTCGTCCAAAGTGGCCGAGTTCACATTCACACGCAAAGAGGTCAGTTCCACTTCTCGATCGGGAGCATTCTGGATCGCCGCGGTGCCAAAATAACAGCAAGTCAGCACAACAATGGCAATCGCCCACAGCGAGAAGAGTTGGCGCGATGAGAGCGAATCAGTTTCCGCAACCAAAGCTGCCTGCGGCTGAGATATCGATTCTTCTTCGAGAGCCTCATCCGGCAGATCGAACCAGACATCATCGACCGAAACGCGGCCGGACTTCGGTCGCTTGGGACGAACTCCCGGCGGCCTGGTCGTTTTTTCGATGAGGTCAAAATTCAAACGCACGCGATGGATTCCGATGTTGAGAAGAGTTTGTGACCTCCTGCGTCACTCTTCTATCGGATGATTCAAGGACAAGACCTCAATGTCTGTCCGTTTGCCGTTACGACCATCAACAGACTGCTAGCATCCCCCACACCACACACCGGTTTCGATCAGCATTGGTTCCAGATTCTCAAAACTTGTTTTCGCAGCGGCGACGGGATCGTATTCTTTCTTACGCCACAATTGCGAACTCACTTCGACCATAATTGTCCCCTGATACTTCTGTTTCATCAAGGCTTTGAAGTAAGTCGGGTAATCGATGTTGCCTTCTCCCGGTAACGCAAATTGAACCTTGCCGTCTTTGCCCAGATTATCTTTTACATGGACGAACACAGAATTCGGTAACAACAGGTCGAGTGACTTTTCGAAATCGTAGTTCCCGATCTGATAGTGACTGTAATCATACGCCAAACGAATCCAGGGGCTGTTAACTTGGCGAACAAGCCAATCGGCTGGTTCAGGTGCGTGGACCGCTCCCGAGACATGAGGCTTTACGGCGATCACTGTTTGACACGCTTCGGCGGCTTTCGCCCACTTGCCCAGTTCGTCCACCATTTCATTTTTGACGGCGGGCCAATCCTTCCCTTTGCCTCCCATGATCGTTTCAATCACAGGGGGCGCTTCGGGACTCAAGTCGTGTCCCAATTCTCCCGCCGCTTTGATTCGGTCAATGTGTTTTGTTCGTTGTTCTTTGGAAACCAATAACGGCAGATTTTCCATCAGTGCCGGAAGTTGCAGTTCGGATGATTCAAACTCCTGCTTGAGCTGACCCCGATCTGACTTGGATAATTTCTCGGGTGCGGTGGACCAATCGGGCATGCAGACCAACTCGACCGCGTCGTACCCGATGCGCTTCAAAATCCGAAAGGCATCGGTCGGAGCGACATCTTTCATGCCGTACAACGAAAATCCAAACGAGACGGCGTTCTTCTTGCTCTCAACGGGCGCACTTTTGGTATTGAGGGGAATACCTAATCCGAGTCCGATCACAGCAAACGCCTTGACGGCTTGTCGCCGGTTGATGGAAGTGTCAGTAAAATTGGCCACAGTTGAGCTTTCCTCTGGATGAATTTGGATGCTGTTCTATCGTCCTCGACCAGTGAGTAAAGATCCAGACGAAACTCGGCAGAGTAGCATTTAGTCCAGAAAACCAAGCGTTTTCATAACGTAAACCAGAATTATTTGGCTCTCTCAGAACATCTCTTTATACTGGAGTGAGCAGATGAACCGGTGTTCCTACCGCTAGGGGAGAAAGCCATGAAGTCTTGTTCGATCAGACGGCCATCAGTGGTCAGAAGATCTCAGCCAACACCTCACCATTGCGGCTTCACGATCCTTGAGTTGATCGTCGTGATCATCGTTATTTTGGGGATTGTCTACTTCTTGGGTCTGCCGGTGACTCGAAGTCGCGAGGCCTCACGCCGATCAGCTTGCAAAAACAACATCAAGCAGATCGGATTGGCGTTACATAACTATCACGACACTTATGGCGGATTTCCTCCCGCTTACACTGTGGATGAGCAGGGAAAGCCGCTGCACAGTTGGCGGACGTTGATATTACCGTTTGTCGATCAAGCACCCCTCTATGACACCATTGATCTGACCAAGCCGTGGGATGACCCCGCCAATGCAGAAGCTTATAAAGCGATGCCTCCTGTTTACGGCTGTCCTTCGACAACGGTCTACAACAAGCTGACCGTCTATCACGCTCTTATCACTGACGACAGTTTTCTCACACCGACTGAGTCGCGGGTGCTGGAACCAAATTCTGACAATGCAGAGACTTTGATGGTCATCGAAGTCGCTGAGAAGCATGCCGTCCATTGGATGGATCCTCAAGTTGTTCCGTCGCAAGTAAGCCTTGGCTTTAACGAAGAGACCGAGTTTCAGCATCAAGGTGGGACACATGGCTTGATGGTTGATGGTGCTGTGCGGTTTGTTGCTGCGACGGCGACCGCTGAGGAGCGTGAGAACCTGGCGTCTTACAAGGAGAGTGATAGTTCGCTAAGGAACAACAAACCGGAAGGCGAGGGTCAGGACTCTGAGTGAGATTCGACCCACTGAATGTTGCGATGAATTTCAATCGCAGCCAACGGTAACAGCCAACTGATCCAGGCAGACGCTTGATAAATCCAAGGCGCATCCCAGCCGTACACAGTTCCCAAACCACCGATGATACGGATCACCACCGCCGAGCAAAGTAACCCAAAGCAACGTAACATCCACAATTGATGAGTGACGAAATCTTTCCGCACCGCGGCTCGCCAACCCAAAAGGACACAGATTGCCGTCAGCAGAGCGGTCGTCAGAAAGCCGACGACAGCGACCATGCCGGTCAGTGCATAAAACGACATCCCGATGCCGCTCGGGACAAGCACCAGCAAAATAATGCCGACCTGAATGCGTCCCAGCAGGCGATGCCAGTTTGCATAACGAAGTCGAAAACGATTGCTCAACAGGATCAGTCCCAGAATGAGCGTTGTCGGCCCTGATGCGAGATGAGCGTAAAACGACCACGAATAATGACCAAAGAAATATTTTTGCCGACCGAGGAGAAATGGCACCTCGAAATTGGGAGGAAAATAATCGCGGTAACCGTAAAGCACAAACAAAACGATTTTGACGACCAGCAAGACCGAGAGCCACTTCACGAGACGCATCGAGTTCTGGGACAGGGTGACTTGCATCCTTTCCGTTGTACTCCCTTTGGGGCTTTTCTGAACAGACTTTTTGCCGAAATTCTCTCGCCATGACTCCTCACAAATCAACCGCATGGCGTTAGGATTGCGATGTCGAACCGCGTTTGCGAGGATGCTGGACACGAAAAAGCTAGCGTGGTCTCCGACCACAACTAAAGTTGAGAGTCCATTTTCCTCCTCACCCCGGCCCTCTCCTCCAAAGGAGGAGAGGGTGGCATGCAAATTGGCAAGATCATCAAAAACTGATTGATTGCCCGCAGGGCGGATGAGGAGGATCATCAATACTTTGGAAAGGTAACAAATTTCGCAAAGCGTAAATACTGATTATCTTTCAGCAGCACAGAACTTCCCTTGCGTTTAATTCACTTCCAGACCAACTATTACGAATCACAACACCCATGAGCCAGCACGTTGTTTTAATCTCTCTGCCCGGATTACGAGCTCAAGACCTTGAGCTCATGCCGAACCTCAAGTCACTCGCGGAACGTGGCGGCTCTTGCCCTCTCGTTCCCAGTTTCCCGGCGGTGACATGCCCCGTCCAGGCGACGCTCACCACGGGCGTCACTCCCGACAAGCACGGCATCACGGCCAACGGTTTTTTCTGGCGGGACAAGCAACAAGTCGAGTTGTGGACCGCCTGGAATGAGATTTTTGAAGCGCCCCAGGTGTGGGACATTCTGCACGAGAAAGACGAGTCGATCACTTCGGCAGTCTGGTTCCCTTTGCACATTAAAGGATGCGGCGGCGATTACATTTGCACCTTCGCCCCCATTCATAACCCAGACGGCTCGGAATCGTTGTGGTGTTACACCAAGCCGACAGAAATGTATGGCGAGCTGCGAGACACCTTCGGTCACTTTCCGCTCAAACATTTCTGGGGACCGCTTGCCAACATTAAGTCGAGTGACTGGATTATCGACTCGGGGATTCATGGAGCGAAGAAGTTCCAGCCGAATTTCAGCTATGTGTATCTCCCCCATCTCGACTACGCGGCCCAAAAGTTTGGTCCCGATAGCGAGCAAGCGATTGCTGCCGTGAAAGAAATCGACGCCTCTTTGGCACGCATGATTGCCGGCTACGAAGAGGCGATGGGTGAAGTCACCTGGTTGGTGGCCAGCGAATATGTCATCACCGAAGTGGACGGCGTCAGCTATCCGAATCGCAAATTACGAGAGGTAGGCTTTTTAGCTCTCGATACCGATGATGAAGGCAAAGAAGTTCTCAATCCGGGTGCGTCAACTGCGTGGGCGCTGGCCGATCATCAGTTGGCTCATGTTTATGTCCAGAATGAAGCCGCCATTCATGGCGTGGCCGAATTGTTCCGCAACGATCCCGATGTCGAAAAAGTTCTCGTCGGTGCAGAACGAGCCGAGTACAACCTCGATCATCCGCGCAGCGGTGAAGTGGTATTGATCTCGAAACCCGAAAAATGGTTTGCTTATTACTGGTGGCTCGATGATGCCAATGCCCCCGCGTTTGCACACACCGTCGATATTCATCGAAAACCGGGCTACGACCCGGTCGAGATGTTCTTCAATATGGAAACAAAATCGACTCCACTCGATGCAACTCTCGTGAAAGGTTCGCACGGCTATCCCGCCGATAATCCGAGTCGTCAGGGAGTGCTTGTTTCCTCGAACGCCGACTTGCTCGCTGACAAGAGCTCAGTGGCCGATACCGATGTGACGCCGATGATTCTCTCGGTGTTCGGTGGGTGATTTGTGCAATGAATGGATGATCGAGTTTTCCATCACACATTGGCAGCACAATTCACCAATCATCACCATTTCACATCGAACATGCCGATTCGGAGAATCGGCCTAAAAGAACTCGTTCTCTAGTTCTTGGAAGTCGTGTCGCCGCGTTTGATCTTAATTCCCCTCCTCCGACAATCTGCTTGTCACTTCGCGCCGCTGCGTCTTGGCGTGACCTTATTTTCATCTGGGGCCATGTTAGCGTTCCGATCGATGAAAGCTATGTTTGAACTCTGAGTTCAGTCTACTTTCCAAACTGCTGATCGCCCCAGCCACTCAACGCTCTCTTTGCCCTGTCTCTGTTCCGCGTTGACTTCCTCCTTGAATCTGCAGTGTTGATCAAGGGATGCCCGGCGATTGTTGCTGTGCATAGATGACAATATTCATCGCGATATTCAGGGCGTCTTCGGGGGAATAGCCGTTGCAGATGAGTGACGTTTGTCGTTCCAGTGCGCAACTCAGATCATATTGACTGTAGATGACGGCTAATCGTCCATTGATCTCGATGCCGTAGAGGACCGGCTCTCCTTGTTGCGTGAGTGTTTTCAATGGCTGTCCGGGACGATTGACGGATGGCAAGCGGCGTGTCACCTGTCTGATATCGAACGGCGTTTGCATCAGATCGTGTTCGACGGGAATGCGAGTCAGTTTTTGGTTGGGGAATAGTTTGGCAATCTCTGCGCGAAACGCCGTGTCAAACAGTGACGCGCCACAACAGGCATCGGCAAAGAGAACACCATCGCGATTGAGATACTTTCTAAGTTGGTCTCGCTCGGCTTCGCTGAACGAAAACGATTGCCGACCGTGAATGTAGAGCATCGGGAAGTTGAAGATATTTTGATCGCTGGGGACGAAATCTTTCTTAATTGTGGAGACGGCACCGACTTGTTCGTTGAGTGCTTTCAACAAATTGCGTAATGCCATCGGGGCGGTGTCCCACCCTCCTTCATGACGTAACTTGGCGATCTGCAGAAAGCCGCGTTCAATGGCTTCCAGAGGATTGTCATTGTCGGCCCGTTCCTGACTTTCGAGTTTGTCAGCAGGTTCACGACCCGTCACATAGGCGACAATATTGGTTCCCAGTTTCATCATCTGATCGATCTTCAAGCTGTCTTGCGGAGAACGACCAGGAGGATCGATTTGAGACCAATGATCCCACAAGCATCCAATATCATCCGGAGAATAGATGATGGGTGTACGGCATCCGAAATCGATTCCCCAGAGTTCATGGGCTTCATCGGAAATGAGAAACTCACTGCGATAGACGGGATGATCGGCAGTGAGCCGTTTAAAGAGATTCGCCTCTTCGGGATAGAGCTGCTGCACGACACGTCGGAATCCCTGATCAAAGTCAGCCGATTGACATCCTGCTGAGGCGAGCAAAGTTCCTCCCTGATCGAGATATTGTCGCAAACGCCGAATATTATCGGGAGTCAATAGCGGAGCACGATCGCTGGAAAGGTACAGAATGGGTGACTGAACGAGCACCGAAATTGCATTTTCATTGGTCAGTTTATTCATTTCAATGACCTGCCAGGTCAGCAACTTTGGCCAGCCATCCTGCCCGGAAATGTAGTCCATCAAATGATGAACATCACGGGGATGCTGATTCCAGAGAGATTCCGGTATCTCGGCCCCCGGACCTCCTCCAAATTTCAGTTTGGAAACAACCACCGGCGACAAACCTTTGGAGAGAAACAGCAGTGCAAAAGAGGTGGAGAGAATCGGGGCTTTATCGATGCCCGATTGTCCTTGCCAGAATCCACGCCCCGATTGTCGTTTGATGAGAAATTCGGCCCCCGCCCGGTACCAGTCGTTGTTCTCTCCAAAAAATCGTCGACCACTCAAACGTCCCGCTCGTTCCAAACCGTACAGATAATAGAGCAAATAGTTGCCACCCCCCGGATTATTGCCGACCTCAAAATTTTTGGATAACCATTCAATTCCCAGTTCGAGTGATTTGTTCTTTTCCTGTTCGGCACAACAATCGATCTGATCAACATCGACGCCCAGCATCGTGTCACAGATGACCGTCGAAGCAATCCCGGCAACGGTCATGCTTCCTGAACTGGTGCCACTCCACTGATATCCCCAGCCTCCATCTGATGACTGCTTCGATTGCCAATATTTTTTGGCATTCACCCAGGTCTCACGTTTGATGGGCACGCCGTAATGAGCCGCTTCGCGAAGCGCGAGAACCGAGTACTGGCTATTACTTTCGTCGGCACCACCACCCTGCCCTGGTTTCAACGTATACGTCCACCCCCCCACATTAGCTCCACTGGCGACTTGCCCATTTTCAATCATTGAAGCGAGTCGGAAAATTCGATTTCTGTCGGTCTCCTGATCGGCAATCGCCAATGCCATCAACATCAACGAGAGTTCGTAGTTTTCTGAGCGTCCCGTAATTCGAGGCCATTCTGCGGGAGGAAGTGAACGCAGGAACCCGAGTCCTTTTTGGACCGCATTATCGGTGATGGGAATTTGAGAATTCAGCATCGCCATGACAGTCAGTGACGTGATCCCAACAGGAAATTGGCCCCCTCCGTTGTCCCAATGCCCATCGTTATGTTGCTCGGTTTTCAGATAACGTACTCCCGCCTGTAATGAGCGAGCCACCTTCTCTTTTGTGAGTTGAGCCTGAACAGGTTGGCAGGAAAAGATTGCCAGACAGGCCAAAATGATCAGATTTCGAGGTGAATGCATCGCGAATCCTTCCGGGAAAGCCGAGAATCGAGCAGAGATTCCTCCTGACCGGAAAGTATATCATTTCTGCTCAACTCAGACATCCCCAGCCGCTTGCCTGAGTTGCCGCAAGGTGCTACGCTGGAAGGTTCTTCCGTCGATTTGAATCGATGATTTTCGACCTTTTTGGCTCACAACTGCGGAACGAGACCCATGCCTTTGCCCGATGAATCCCGAATTGTCATCACCGGGATCGGATTAACGGCCCCCAATGGAAATTCGCTCGAGGAATACCGCGCGAATTTGCTGGCGGGCAAATCGGGTGTCGTCCCGTTCGAAACTCGCTACATGCCACCAACAGTGGCCGGTGTCTGCAACTTTGAAGTCACCCGACATCAAAAGCGAAAAGAAGCTCGTCGCGGGACTCGTGCAGGCTCGGTTGCCGTCTATTGTGCCAATGAGGCCGTGATCGATTCCAAACTCGATTGGGAAAATACACCCAAGAATCGAGTGGGCGTTTATCTCGGCATCACCGAGCATGGTAACGTCGAGACCGAAAACGAAATCTACGAGATCACTCAATTCGACTACGACACCAAAGTCTGGTCGCATCATCACAATCCTCGCACGGTGGCAAACAACCCGGCGGGCGAAGTTACAATTAATATGAAGATCACCGGCCCGCATCTGACGGTCGGTGCGGCATGTGCTGCCGGAAATGCGGGCTTCATCCAGGGAGCACAAATGCTCCGACTGAATGAAGTTGATATCGCGATTTGCGGGGGCGTTTCGGAAAGTATCCACACATTCGGGATTTTCGCCAGTTTTCAAAGTCAGGGAGCGTTGGCAACACACGACGATCCCACCAAAGCCTGTCGCCCCTTTGATGCCAATCGCAACGGGATTGTGGTGGCCGAAGGAGGAGGCATTTGTACGTTGGAGCGTTTATCCGACGCGAAAGCTCGTGGTGCTCGAATTTATGGTGAAATTGTCGGATACGGCATGAATTCTGACGCCACCGACTTTGTGTTGCCCTCTTCGACCCGACAAGCGGAATGCCTGGAATTGGCCCTGGGAAGAGCCAATCTGACTGCCGACGATATCGATATTGTCAGCTCTCATGCCACGGCAACCGAAATGGGCGATATTCAAGAAGCGAAGGCCTTACACGCTGTTTTTGGTGATCGAGAGAGTTTGGCCATCAATAACACCAAAAGCTTCATTGGACACGCGATGGGAGCCGCCGGAGCCCTCGAATTATTGGGAAATCTTCCAGCCTTTGAAGATCGGGTCGCCCACGCTACAATCAACCTCCAAGACCTTGACCCCAAGATTGCCTTAAAGCAACTTGTGGCCAACGAACCTCGTGAATTGCCGAAAGTGGACTACATCCTGAACAACTCGTTCGGGATGCTGGGTATCAACTCGGTTCTTATTATAAAACGTTACGAAGCATGAACTTGCGATTAGTGACGGAAAACTGATCCGTCGGAGAGACGAATGAACGAAGAGCAGATTCGACTGGTAATCCTCGATATTCTGGACAAGATTGCTCCAGATGAAGACCTCTCAGATCTTGATGATTCCAAGCCCTTCCGTGACCAGATGGAACTGGACAGCATGGATTTCCTCGACATCGTCATGGAATTGCGAAAGCGATACCGTGTTCAGATTCCGGAGGAAGACTATCCTAATCTGGTGACGATGGACAGCACTGTGACGTATCTTCACCCACTGCTCAAAGACGTCGAAAGCCCCGCATAGTCGTCGCGAGCTCCATTCACGAGTGATCCATCCCGGCATTTGGCGAGAACGGGAACCACGCAGGTGCAATACGATACGATCATCATCGGCGCCGGTCTCTCAGGACTGGCTGCCGGAATTCGACTTGCGTATTACGACCAGAAAGTCTGTCTGCTCGAACGTCACACGACAATCGGTGGCCTGAATTCTTTCTACCGCTTACGGCGTCGTGATTATGATGTCGGTCTGCACGCGGTCACCAACTATGCGGAAAAAGGAGACCGCTCCAAACCTCTCAACAAACTGCTCCGGCAATTGCGACTCTCTTGGGATGATTTTGCACTCTGTCCACAAATCGAATCCTCGGTCGTCTTCCCCGGCTGCACGTTGCGGATGTCGAACGACTTCGAACTCCTTCGCTCACAAGTCATCGAAAGTTTTCCCGATCAGGCCGACGGCTTCAATCGACTTGTCCAATCGATCGACGAGTTTAATCCCTTCGCTGACACTGAGGGATATCTGTCGGCCCGGGAACATGTTCGCAAATATCTGACAGACCCGTTGCTCGAAAACATGCTGTTCTGTCCGATTCTTTTTTATAGTTCCGCCACACCCAACGATCTCGATTTGAGACAATTTGTCATCATCTTCCGCAGTATTCTGCAAGAGGGTTTCAGCCGACCTCAAGAAGGGATTCGTCGCATTCTACGTGTGTTGGTGAAAAAGTTTCGCGGTGAGGGGGGAGAACTCAAGCTGCGGACCGGAGTGAATCGGATCCTGGAAAAGAACGGGACAGCTTACGGCGTCGAACTCGATAACGGAGAAATTCTGGAAGGAAAGAGAATACTCTCTTCTGCCGGACTTGTTGAAACTCAGCGTCTTTGTGAGAAACCGTTTGTCGAAGAAGAAGCCGCCACAGGAGATATCTCCTTCGTCGAATCGATTTCGTCACTCGATTGTTCGCCGGCCGATTTGGGACATCACGGCACGGTTGTCTTCTTTTCCAATCAAACTGACTTCCGCTACGAACGCCCTCCCACGCCGGTCGATTTGCGTAGTGGAATCATCTGTTCGCCCAACAATTATCAATTTGATGAGCCACTTGCCGAAAACAAAATGAACATCACGGCACTCGCCGATCATGCTTATTGGTTAAACATCCAAGACGAAGAAGAATATCAACAAGCCAAACGAGAACACTGTCAGTCCATTATCGAAAACGCGATCAAGATTGTGCCTGACTTTCGTGATCACATTATCGATCAGGATGTCTTCACTCCTCGAACAATCAAAAAGTTTACCGGCCATTTGAATGGAGCCGTGTACGGGTCACCCACCAAACGACTCAGTGGAACCACTCCACTCGACAATCTGTACTTGTGTGGTACCGACCAGGGATTTCTCGGAATTATCGGAGCGATGCTCTCGGGAATTTCCATGGCGAATGCTCATTGTCTGCGATAAGCCTATTCTGATTTCGATGGCTCTGGCGACTTCTGCGAATTCAAAATCAGTGCATGTCCCCAATTGGCTCGATCCTGAACATCCCCGCGGTCGCCGAAATCAACACGCAGAGTGAGCGACTTCTTTCCCGACAAATCGATCTGGATCAACTCGGCACGATCCCCGCCTCGAATAATGTCGCTTTGATAAACGGAGTTCCCATCCGTCAATACCTCAAACGTCACGCTGCCCGCTCCGCTAGTGATATCATCAATCCCGAGTTCGGCGAGAAACTTTTGATCGTCTTCCTCCAGAGACCAGGTCAATTCGGTGCGAGGATGCATTCCCAAACCGGTGAGATAACCTGCCGATTGCATTCTCATCGGTCTCCCCAGGACATTGGCGTCGATTTGCCAGGGAGGAACCGTGGAGAGAAATGGCGTATAGGTCACCTCATCGGGGACTCGCTCTGACAACGGCTTTCGAGACTCTGTGAGTGAGACCAATGAGTCCACAGAATCGAGTGGAACTTGCCAACTTCCAGCGAGCACAGTGTTCAACAGCAACACATTATACTCGACCAAGTTGATGGAATTTGCAGTAACTTGACTGCCGTCGCCAAGTCTCACCAGTGTTCTTTCTGCCTGTTTAGTCGGCTTGATGACAAGCTCAGGATTAAAACGCAATTGAGACAATTCCTGGATCAGAATCTCGCGAGCTCCCGCATCGGTCTCTAGTTTCAGAGCTGTGGGAGAGAAATCAGAGAGCTCTCCCAGAATTCGATCACCGTTGGAAAGAACAAGTTGATCCTGCTGGAGTTCATTCTCTCCCGCCGGTTTCAAAGATTCTCTTTTGGAAAAGCCCCCATCGGGAGCACTCCATTCCAACTGAGCCACAGATTCCAACATCACTTCGAGTGGTTTCACAGGAGCATCGCGATTGTCCTGACCATCCCAAGCCAGCACCGCAGGAAGAAACGTAAGATCGGTCTCCGAGAAATCAACGAGTTGTCCCGTCAGGGAATCTCCATTCGACAACGTCAGCCGACAGACTCTTCCCGCAACCGACTTGAACGGCACCTGAAGAGAGAGCGGGTGTTGATGCATCACCGAGAGCACTTGTTGAGGAGAGAATCGACGAATTGATTCTCCACGCCCGAGTAACCAATGCGTGCCCGTGACGTTCAAATATTGCGACGAATATTTTTCTCCCGCGCTCGTCGTGACGACCCAAGCTTCGGTCACGGGAATTTCTGCCGCATGGAGTTTGGGTGCCAGAAGAAGGCAGATGAGTACCTGAGAGGCGAAGAGTTGTCGTGAAACATTCAACATGAGGGTATCAACCAAAACCAACGTGGGGGTTAAAGACGCAGTCCGCCATCAGTGAGTGTTTTTGCAGCCAAATCGCAGACATCTGTGGGAAGTCCCGCTGCTCGATAACTGGCGACAGCATCGTCAATAGCATACTCCACCTGCTTCAAAGTGACAGTCCCATTCTCATAGACGGCGTAAGAGGCTCGCGGGTCGAGATTACGAGGTTGCCCAACCGACCCGGAATTCACAACGGTTGTTCCGGTCTTGGTCTTCAGAATAAACGGTTGGTGAGTATGTCCGACACACACAAAATCGGCATTGATATTTTCGAGGCGATGTTGCCACTCCGCCTTTTTCGGACCGAGATATTCTTCCAGAGGATCGCGAGGAGTGCCGTGTACCAAATAGAATCGCTTTCCGTCGAGTTCCACAAACTGAGAAGTGGGAAGCTGACTCAACCAATTCAATTGATCATCACTGAGCAATTCCCAATGCAGAGGTCGAGTCACAAATGCCAAGTGTCGAAGTCCTGGCCCACCGCGAGGACGAACTTTTTGCCCGACTGCGTGGTCGTGATTGCCGCGAACACAGGCCACCGTGTTGTGTCGTATCCAGTCCACAACTTCCGAGGGATCACAACCGTAGTCGACCACATCACCTGCACAAATGCATGTATCAAAACTTTCCACGTCCAACACCGCCTGAAGAGCGACCATGTTGGAGTGGATGTCGGAGAGAATCAGTATTTTCATGGTCTGCCGCGGTCCTCATACTTCAGCGGGAATCACCCTTCAGCCGGGTTCTGTCGCCGAGCTGCCAAAATTCATCTTGATGCCAATTCCAATTCGGAGTGTAATGACTATCAACCAGGGGAAAGCAAATGGATCACTCCATCGAGGGTATGACACTACAGGATAAAGTCAAGAATTCTGAACTCCTGGTGCGCGAAATGATTGAACACCTGGAACTCGGGTTTCTTCCCAAACTCAAAAATTTGCAGAAAATCTCGCGAGTTAGTAACAATCTCTCGCAACTGGAGGAAATTGCCAATTTGACGATTCGCAATCATGTCGTCCAAGTCTTGGAATCAGAACAATTTACAGAAAGTCTGTTCGAAAAACTCTCCCTCCTGACGTCTGCCCTCGAAAAAGATATGAATGATGTGATGTACGGCGAATGACTCACGCTTGTGTTACTGATTCTCTTGGGACATCAACGATTCGCGCGCTGATCGATAGTTGCACGTAAATTCTGGAAATTGTCGTGCTAACGGGGCTTAAAAAGCTAGAATGTAACAACGTGTGGATTGTGGTTGTCACAATCGATCAATGCGGACACGTCATTTGCGTCGATCCCCGGAAATGTTCTTTTTTCTGCGGGATAGGCGGAACCTAAGATGTCGATTAACTGTCTGGAGTCTTGAGCTTTCTGCAGAAATTGTCAGACGGGACTCATTCACCAATCAGCTTCAAAATTTCATAACCTGGCTTTCAGATGGCCGAATCAGGATCAGCAAGTTCGAGTTCGCAATCCGCGAGCGGAAAGTCTTTCCCGTTCTCTGATGCGCCCCCCGTACATAAATCAAGCGAGACGGTTCTTAATCCTGAGGGGCGTCCCCAATCAATGCGAACGGGATCAGCCACATCGTCATCAAAACCTGAATCTCAAATTCATAGTTTATTGTTTCCCGACCTGTCACAGCTTTCGCCGGGAGAACTTCCCGACTCTCCGCATGGTGTCAAGCTTGCTCATTTTGAGTTAGTGGATCGGATTGGGTCCGGGGGAATGGGTTCGGTCTTTCTGGCTCTCGATTTACATTTGCAAAGATACGTGGCTCTCAAAATCCTGGCCCCGTCTCAAGCGAGAGAACCCTCGTCGATCCAACGGTTTATCAACGAAGCACGCGCCGCTGCCAGACTCGACTATGACGGGATCGCCCGCGTTCATTTTTATGGAGAAGACTGCGGCTTTCACTTTATCGCCTTCGAATACGTCACGGGAACCAATGTCCGAGATTTGATCAATCATCGCGGACCATTGAATCCCGGCGATGCGATCAACTTCACGTTGCAGATTGCCCACGCACTCAAACACACTTCAGCAGCCGGAGTCGTACACCGGGATATCAAGCCTTCGAACATCATTGTGAATCCGGCAGGACGCGCAAAGCTGGTCGATTTGGGACTTGCTCGTAAAGAGTCTACGGAATCTATGGACGATTTAACGGTCGCCGGTACGACGTTGGGAACCTTCGATTATATCTCTCCCGAGCAGGCGCAAGATCCGCGAAATGTTGATGTTCGAAGTGATATCTATTCACTCGGCTGTACGCTGTATCATATGCTGACCGGGGATCCGCCTTATCCCGAAGGAACCCTGGCTCAGAAACTTCTCGAGCATCAACAATCTTTTGTGCCCAACCCGACAGATATCAACCGGCGAATTCCCCCTCAATTGGCAGCCGTCACCCAAAAAATGATGGCCAGCGATCCGAAAAAACGATATCAATCCCCCGAATCGCTGATTCACGATCTGCTGATGGTGGCCGGTGATCAAGGACTTCGAGGAGTCACACCCGAAGGACTCGTCTGGTCGGATCGCTTAAACAACAACGAACAATCGTTTCTGACCAAACACGCAGGTTGGATCGCCGCCGTCGCTGTGCTGTTCCTCATTGTCTATTCACTGGATCGCCTGGATCAATCTCAGACTCGAACCACTCAGACAGTTACCGATTCCTCCTCCACCTCCGATGAAAATGAACTCGATTCATCCGCCACCAATTCTGACAACCAGGATGGGGGCTCTTCCACCTCTGCCAATAACACCTTAGAAGCCCAGCCAGAGAAGAACCTGAGCACGATGCAAGGTGATCTCTCACAAAATATTGGTGGGTCACTCCCTCAAGAAAACGCACTGAATAATGATACCGGAAACTTGCTGAACCTGCTTAATCCCGACGGCATTTTCAATCAACCAATCCCGGAGAAGACGGGGGCTCCTGAGCCTCTCATTGCCCGCACTCCCGGTGGCAACAATCGTACGGGTAATGGATCAGCGACCATTATTCCATTGGCCCCTCCAGACTTGGTGACGGAGACGACAAATATTTTTCCCGAGACATCCTCCGGGACGGCAACTCCACTTCCTGAAGAAGCACAAACGTCCCCTCTGATGACACTCGAACAGCAAGAGAGCCCGGTCGTTCTATGGGCGATGGGAGCTTCTGAACCGCAAAATTACAACACACTCGAAGCGGCTTGTGCCAATGCACGAAGTGGCAGCATTATCGAACTTCACTACAATGGTTTTTTGAAAAACGGTCTCGAAAAGCCCATCACAGTCAATAAAAACATCACGATTCGAGCCGCCAAAGACTTCCGTCCGGTGATCTCTTTTTCGAGTCGAACCAACCCTGATCAATCAGACCTGCGGATGATCACAATCCGAGAGGGTTCGTTGAATCTGGTCAATGTGGACCTGCATCTGGATATTCAACACGGTGTCACCTATCCCACGCGCGATCACTGGACTCTTTTTTCAGTTCAAGGACCGGATCAGTTAAGCTTGAAAAATGTGACCGCCACGATTCAAAACGAAGGTCGTGAACCTGCCACGATTCTTGAAATGGTTCGCGGCCTGGGTGATGAACTGGAAAAGATGAAGATGAAGACAGCCGGTTCCTCGTTGAACATCAACCCGTTTGTGGTCTCTCTTCAGGACTCTATCCTACGCGGAGAGTGTCACGCTGTGTTGATCAAGACCGCTCGCCCTGGACGAGTTCGAGTTGAAAATAGCCTGATCGCGGTGGAGAGTTCGTTGATCATGAATGAAGGCTCGACAGATATGCCGGGGCAATCCAACCTGGTCGAAGTCGAACTCAAACACGCAACCATCGCCACCGGTTCTTCCCCGTTTTGTTTTTCGAGCGGGGAAGCTCAGCGCTTTCTGATGCCAGTTTCAGTCTCCAGCGAAAACTCACTCTACATACTCAACCCAACTTTGGTGGCTCCTTTTGTTTCTATGACGGGGAACACCAACCCCGTAGACTTAAGAGCCCTTTTGTCCTGGTTTGGCAAACGTAATTACTATCACGGTTTCGAACTGTTCTGGACGATCGCCGACGATTTCGGTAGTTCGGAACTGACCGATCTCGATTTTGAGGGATGGAAGAATCATTGGTCGGATCGAGAAGATACGATTGAAGAAACCGCCGTCACGGGTCTCATTCAATGGGCAGAAAACTGGGGAGCCGGGAATACCGTCTTCTCGAACTTGACTCCTCTGCAATTACAGATGGAACAAGGCTCTGACAACCAACAGGATTTGTTAGCATCAGATGGTTCCACTCTGGGAGCAAATCTGGAGCGACTTCCTGCTCCCCCCAAGCCTCTGACCTCTCCGAGACTTCCGCTGGAATAGCGTGCCGGACTCTTTCCGCACCTAATGTAGTGTCTCAGTTTTGCGAGGGATTATTACGGCAGGCCACAATCGCGGGGCTGTATTCAATGTTTGATGATCTTGCCAACTTGCATGCCACCCTCTCCGCCTTTGGGGTGTAATCGAGACCGCCGAGCGATCAGCGAGGAGCTAGGGCGAGTGCGCAAGAAATCGTTTCTTCTATTTTGGGCCGGGGTGAGGAGGTAATCAATCTAAGTTTAACGACCTCCTCATCCGCCCTGTCGGCGGTGAAATCTCTTCCTACCGCCTTCGGCTTTTGATCTCGCTGGTGCGAGAAAGCCTCAGTTACTCTCACAAAGGAGGAGAAGGAATTCATCAACGCATTCTGAAAATCATCACAACAAGTCATTCGTTCAACCAGATAAGCACTCATCTGCGTGAGACACTACACTACGGACTCGATCTTATTTTCTCAGGGATTTTACTTCCGTCCCGTCTGATCAATTGCCAATCAGGCAGGTTTCACGGGAATCGAATGTTAGTCCTTCGAAGATTTCTCCCTCTCTCTCAAATTCTTTGAAGATCTGCTTCCGCGCAAACCGAAATAGATGGTTGACATAATTACATATATCGGTAACTATGAACACCATGCCAACCACATCTCCCATTGGTCATCTTGACTCAGATTGCTTCTACGTCTCAGCCGAACGAGTACGGTTTCCGTGCTTGCGCGGCATTCCCGTCGGAGTTCTCGGTAATCAAGGGGCCTGCGTCATCGCGAAAAGTTATGAACTGAAAGCGGCCGGTGTGAAGACAGGCGTTCCAATTTGGGACGCCCGAAAAATTTGCCCGGAAGCCGTCTTTGTGAAGCGCGACTTCCGCTGGTACGAAGTGCTCAGCCGTAAAATGCTGGACGTCTTGGCGGATGTTTCACCATTGGTCGAGTATTACAGCATCGATGAGATGTTCTTTGACGCTTCGGAATTGCCCCGTGTCTTTGGTTGTTCAATGCGGGAAGCGGCTCTCTTGCTTCAACAACGTATGAAGCAAGAAGTAGGAGTTCCCGTCTCCATCGGCATCGCTGAATCAAAAACAATGGCCAAACTTGGCAGTGATACCTCTAAGCCGTTCGGAGTCCACACACTGCACGAGTTGACCAATCAGGAACGCTTCGACTACCTGCGATCCATCCCCGTCGGCGAACTGTGCGGAGTCGGACGACGATCTCAAGCAAAACTGGAACAGCACAGAATTCATAACTGTCTCGATTTCATCCGGGCCGACCGCAAATTTATCCAGAAGTTACTGACGATCAAGGGGGAAGCGTTGTGGTATGAGTTGCAAGGCGAGCCCGTCAACAAAATCGTGACAGCCAGACCGCCACACAAAGCCATCTCACGGGGTGGAAGCCTCGGCGGCAAAACAGCAGAC
>Ga0181597_10001224_pt1 | contig 28919 bp, 31 predicted proteins | sample 041ome_5_FD_148647 | JGI IMG/M metagenome (GOLD analysis project Ga0181597, IMG submission 148647) | Coastal salt marsh microbial communities from the Groves Creek Marsh, Skidaway Island, Georgia - 041403US metaG (spades assembly) | ecosystem: Environmental > Aquatic > Marine > Intertidal zone...
CACTTACAGCTGATGAAATATTTAAAATCTCTAAAAGTTCTTCATGAGATGGCGGGGGCAAAATGGAAGGAACCCTTTTAGCGACCATAGATTTACCTGAACCAGGTGGCCCTATCATAAGAAAATTATGCCCTCCAGCTACCGCAATTTCCACAGCCCTGCGGACATTACCCTGGCCTTTTAAATCAGTAAAGTTAGGCAGGTTTTTGGAGCAGGAAAGAAAATTAAAGATCTCGCCCCTACTCTGAACAGGATCAAGGTATTTCTTTCCTGTGATGAAATCGTAGGTCTCACTTATGGACTGTACCCCAATAACGGAAATTCCTTCAACAACCGAAGCAGTTTTGGCTGAAGCAAGAGGAAGAATAATGCCTTTGAGTCCTAATTTTTTGGCTAGCAAAGCCATTGCAATCGCCCCTTTAATGGGGCGAACTTCGCCAGACAGTGATAGTTCACCAGCGATAAGATACTCAGACATGGAATGATGCACATCCTTTGCAATCGCACCAAGAAGACTTATGGCGATAGGTAGGTCATAGGAAGCACCCTCTTTGCGTAAATCGCTTGGTGCCAAATTAATAGTAACTCTGGTACGAGGCAAAGAGAAGCCACTGTTTACCAAGCTGGAGCGCACGCGATCAATTGCTTCCTTTACGGCAGCATCAGGTAATCCGACAAGAACCACCCGGGGATCGCCAGTTTCACCGCTATTGGCCTCTACATGAACCAAATGGGCAGTAACCCCATGCAAACAAGCACTATTGGTAGTAGCAAGCATTTCTTACCATTATTTGTAGCAAACCTATGACCTGTTTTTAATCAAGGCGGAAACTGCCTTAAACTGATCATTACGGGCAGACTCTAGCAATGAATACACAAAAGTTTCCATAGGCAGTACCGAGACTCCGAGCCTAGATAAAGCCGTAAGAGCAACTTCCGAATCGATTCTCCTTCGACCCGACACACAATCACTCAAAACGGTAACTTTAATCTTTTTTGAAAGAGCATCTAGTGCAGTAAGATATACACAAATGGCAGTTTCAACACCACTGATGACCAAATGCGAAATATTCGCTTTCCTAACTATTTCCGCAAACTCCTGGCTACCGAAAGCTGAGAATGTATCTTTTGCTATTAGAGGAAAACTTTGAGCAAGCTGTCGTACGGGTTCACAGGATTGGCCCAATTTATGTGGCACCTGTTCAGTAATTACGCAACTGATACCAAGCAAGTTGCACACCTTCAGCCAAATACAGTTTGAATCGATCAAATCATCTGAATTATATACATTTGTAATTAACTTATCTTGAAGATCGAGTAAAAGTGCTCCGGTTCGAGAATAATTTTCCATGTCCAAAAATAATTTATCTTGGGTAAAATATAAGTTATCTGATAAGAACTTTTACAATGACAAGATTTCAAACATTCGTAAACCTAACAAAGTATTCTCCATCGCGACCGATAATCTTTTGTGTCTTTGTCTTTTCCCTTTTCATATTTTTCCCTGGTTGCAAAAATAGAAAATCTGACCCATCCAAAATAACTGTACGGCCCAGAGTTTTTATGGAAGGTGCGGCCCCCATACCTATTCTTGACGAATATGATTTTACTGGCGTTCAGCTTGGAACTTTTTCCGATGTTTTTAGTGAAGATGAAAATGGCAGAATTTTTGCCCTTTGGCTATCCACCGACAGGAGAGCCTCGATTACTCTGCAAAAGGAAACATCCCGGAATATAGGCCGGCGAATTAGCTTGGTGGTCAATGGCCAGGCAATTGCCTTCCACCCCATTGAAAAGACAATTACCAATGGATATATCCCATTCTTATTTATGCAGAAAATCCCTGAGGAGCAGGTAATGGATATTTACAACAGGTTTCGTGAGAGTCTCATCCATCTAAAAGCCGAGTTGGAAGATTTAAGAAATTGAATCTGAAATTGGCACACCTATTTCTCGTACTTAAGGGACTCTCTTTGTGCGTTGCTCCTGAGTGTATTGGGCAAGTGCAGTTTAAACTTAGTTGGCCAACCCCAAATCCTGCCTTTGTCTCCGGCCAAGGCTTCAGTGCATTTCTACAAAAAACTGGCCCGGACAAGGATTTTTCATCTGGGGCATTTGGATGTGTACGAAATAATGGATATAAATTCCATGAAGGAATAGATCTATATCCAGTTAAAAGAGAAAGAAACGGGGATCCAGCAGACAGTGTTTTCTCCGCAATGAGTGGTACCGTGGCATATATTAACCACAAAAGTAGCGATAGTAGCTATGGTAAATATCTAGTTCTCGAGCACACAGATCATAATCCATCGCTGTATTCGCTCTATGCTCACTTAAATAAATTTCGTGATGATTTGAGGGTTGGGAGTAAAGTTGAGGTTGCTGAGGTACTAGGAAAGATGGGCAATTCTTCTTCGTTCAGGATCCCGCAATCTCGAGCGCATTTACATTTTGAGATTGGGTTTCGGCTGAGTCAGAAATTTGATACTTGGTATAACCGTAAAAGCTTCAAAACTCCGAACAAGCATGGAAACTATAATGGCTTTAATTTGGTTGGAATAGACCCGCTTCCTTTTTTCAAGCATTACCAATCTGGTAAAATGAATACTCCTGGCGACTTCATCAAACAGCTACCAGAAATTGTAAAGTTGAGAGTTATGAGTAATAATCCGCCTAGTATCTTGAGAATAAATCCGTCCCTATGCACAACAGACATCATAGACAAAGGAATCCAGTCTTGGATTTGCTCTTTCGGACCTCATGGCATCCCTTTATCTTTTACCCCGAGCAATGACCAGCACAGTGATAAAGTTGAGATTATTTCCTATAACAAAATGCAGCAACTAGGAAACTGCCGAAAATTAGTGGAGAAAAAGCGTAATTCTTTAATCCCCTCAGAGCAGCTATTATCTTACCTGGAAATTCTTTTTACCAAATAGTTCATGACTCGCGGACATGGACTGATTGTTGCAGTATTTGTGACTCCACATGGTTTCGGTCATGCCAGTAGGATATGTGCTGTATTAAATGCAATTTTAAAAAGTACTTCCGTTACCCAAATCTTATTATTTGGACAAACACCCAGCTGGTTTTGGGAAAATAATTTTCCTGTAAAAACAAATTATGTCTGCTTTACAGAAACCACTGATGTCGGATTAATTCAAAAATCTCCTTTCAAGCATGACCTTAAAAAAACAATCACTCATCTACATACTTTTTTCGAAAACGAAAACTCACGTGTAAATCATATCGTTGATCAACTATATCAACATGGAGTTAACCTCGTTCTATCAGACATATCCTCCCTGGGTCTTAAAGTTGGCAACAAACTCGGAGTACCAACCGTACTAGTGGAAAATTTCACTTGGTCTTGGATTTACCAAAAGTTAACCGATGAAAATCCTTATTTTGAAGAAGTAATTCAAAGACTGGAACAGTCATATAAACTAGCTGATCTAAGAATCCAATGTACTCCTTTTTGCGAATTTTCTGATTCAGCAAAACAAGTTTGCCCGGTCTTTCGGCCTCCTTTCCAAAACCCAGTAAGTATCAAGGAGCAACTTGGATTTTTACCAGATGAGCATTTTTTCCTACTTACAACTGGGGGAATTGTACAGTCCTTCAACGAAGAGTCTTTACTGAATTCCAAGGTGAATCTAGTTATTCCTGTCAATCGGTCCTCTTTGCACAGAGTGGGTAATCTTATTTATTTACCAATGAATTCAAAAATCCCATTCCCCGACCTAGTTTATGCGGCAACTGCTGTAATAGGTAAAGCAGGATATGGTACCATTGCGGAAGCGTGGGGCATGCAAAAGCCATTTTTTGGCGTTTACAGAAAAAACTTTCGCGAATCTTCAGTGCTACGAGATTTTGCGGAGAAGGAATTGATTCATAGAGAAATCGAAGAGAATCAGTTAAAAGATCTTGCTTGGCTCAAGGGCATGGATTTCAAAAAATCTGTTTCACCTGCCAGAAAAAACAACGGAGCTAGCGAAATTGCCCAACAAATTTTACAAATGCTCCCTGCATGTTGATTCGAGTCGAGGATATTGTCAGTTGATCAAGATGGAAACATATCAGAAATATAATACTCAACCTAGAAGTGGCACTTATTCTGGGTTTATTGGCTCTGGCATAATTACCTCATTGATTTTTTGGGTGGCACTAAATCACATAGAGCTCAATTTCCTGCAGGAATCTGGAAAGAACTACGAAGAGAAACACAAGATTGCCTGGGAAGCAGTTAATCATAAGAGCCCAAAGTACTCGGAATCAAATCCCTTAAAACCTGAGGATATGCCAGATGAGACGAATCTTTTCTCGGACAGGAATCAGCAAGCTAGTCAAGACAAGGCAAGTAAAGAGAATTCAGATAATCTTTTACCTGAGTCCCGAGGAACCTCGAGCAACCTGAAAGTAATCCAATTAAAAAAAAATCAAAAGTCCATGGAGAGGAACTTTCAAAAAAAAGATGATATCGCCAGTCTCTCTAAAGAAATAGTTAATGGCATTAAATCTTCTCAACTTGATCCACTTAAAAAATCTCCACCAGCGACTGGGCAGGGAGTAAATTTATTCCAACCTTTAGATCCTGTTCCTCAACCCAGTAAAATTATTTCCCTAACAGAAAAGATTTCCTCAGGACCAGTAATTGCTCAGCAAAATATTTCGCAAAGGAAAACGCGACCCAGGCTCTCCCCGGCCGTAACTAGTGGTCCTATCCTTGAGAATTTCTCCAGTGCACCCAGGATAGGTAAAATCGCGATTGAATGTAGATTGAGTGCTCATGGTGTCTATGTAAAAAAAATGCTTTTAGCAGTGGAGAAACAATGGCATCTGCTTATTCAGGGGGCACGCTCGTATATTCAATATGACCAACTTCCCCGAAAAGTCGTGTATAGGTTTTCCCTCAACGCAGACGGTTCCGTTCAAAACCTATCTCGGTTACATGATACAAAGGCAAATATGGGCTCTGAATTGTGCAGGCAATCGATTGCATCGCGTTCACCTTTTGGCGAATGGAATGAGGAAATGATTAATTCATTCGGGCATTCCGATCAAGTGACTATCACTTTTGAATACCATTAGAGAGATATTTAAATATGGAGTACAATATCCCCCTGGCTCAAAACTGCTCAGTCATCGGAGTGGATGAAGAACTAGGGCTTCTTGCAATTGAAAAGGGCATTGGCACTCTGACGCATCCCAATAATTCAACACATCATAAAAAGAGTCAAAAAGCACTTCTTCATGCAAAGTATGATTTCGAGCTAGAGGCTTATTACTGGGATGAGCCAGAGGGTAATTCAAGAAAAGCATATCTTCTACATAGGCTAGATTCGCACACATCGGGAATCATTTTGATTACCTTACGGGAAGAAACCGCGAGGACAGTGAAATCTCTCTTCGCTCATGCTGAAGTCAAAAAAAAGTACCTGGCAGTCGTTCATTCTAAAAGCAACAAATATGACGGGTACTGGGCAGATAGGTTAATAGAAACGAAGAAGAACGGAAGGCTTCGGGTAAGGTGGTCGAACTCAGGCCAGCAAGCTATCGCAGAGATGAAAACTTTAAAATTCAGTGGATCGAATCCGAATCTTTCACTTATACAGTTAACCCCAAAAACAGGTCGCACTCATCAGTTAAGAGTGCAATGCGCAAAAAGAAAAATACCAATCATCGGAGATAAAACTTATGGCAATTTTTCTGCCAACAGAATAATTGCAAGAGAATACAAGCTTGACCGACTCTGCTTGCATGCCAGCGAAATCTCCTTGGAAATTAAACTAAAGAATGGGAATACTAAAAAAGTTTACTATGAATCTCCCCTTCCCCGGGCTATGGGTAGAATCATTGTTTAAATATCAAAGTTAGTACCAAGTTCAAGAATATGTCCTTGAGCTCTGCCAATATCCTTTGATGCAGCAGTTAGGAAATACCGATAATCCAAGCATATACTCCAATTATCAGAGCCCCGGTAGGACCATCCGAGGAGAAAATCATAAGCAAATCCGAAATGTTCGCCAGCTGAGGTGGAAACAGAACTTAGCCCCAAACCGATACCAGCTCGCAAGTCAGCTCGGTTCCCCAATTCATTTTCCATAATCAGTCTCGAGAAAAAATTATGTAAATTGGAGTCTCCATTTGACTCTATCTCGTGAGATAAGAAAGAGTATTCCCCTTCAACTCTTAAACCTCCAAAATCACGACCTAAACGCAGTCCAACCAGCATGCCATTATTCGACTGATCATTGGCAATATCATCAGGAAATGCAAAGCCAAGGAATGGGCCAAAGTAATAGCCTAGCCTTCGCTCAGGAAAGGAAGATTTGTAAAGATTTTCGTATTCATTTTTGACCACATCTTGATCTTGATAATCAAGTTTTACATCAATTTGCTTTGCGAAGGTTGAGTCGAATGTAGAGGGGTTAAAAGGAACTTCATTCAAACTCTTATCAACTGAGCCATCAATTTCGCTGAATACCGGATCTGGCAATGTGACCTTAGGCAGGTCAGCAGCACTTTTATCGAGCGAGTCAATTCCATAAGAATTTCGGCTTAAATTAGCAGGTGACTTTTCAGGATTAGCCTCGGTCTCGTAACTCTTTATCGCACTACCACCAAGAATAGAATCAATATAAGATTGGTGACTTTTAGATTTCTCGCGTAAGAGCTTCAATCTCTCACTAACACCAATTTGTCCAAGTGATACTGTCGATAAGGACCCAAAAAACAAGAAGAGCCAAAACGAATTTCTCATTACCAATGTGTAGATGAAGCCATCTTACAATAAAGGGATAATCACGTAAAAAAGCGCCGGGCGGTAGATTGGCGGGAACCGCCCGGCGCGGGTGTGGTGGATGGGAAATAAGTTATTCACATTGGAGGGATCTTTTAATGTATGCAATACAATTTTTCATTGGTTTTGATGAGCAGGGATCCACGATTTAAAACAATGGAAGATCGAGTTAGGTCATCATAAGTGCCACCCATCTTCGTTTGATGAATGATTACACCTTTGTCCGCGTCGACTACAAGAACCATAGAATTATGATTCATCAAATAAATCTTGCCGTCTCCCCCAGTTGGTGAACTACGCCATTTGTATTTACCAGGTAATGGCAAGCTCCAAACTACCTCGCCAGTACCCTCGTCCAAACAAGAAAGGTTTTTCTTTAGGTCACTCAACACATAGAACCTTTCCCGATAGTAAAGCGGCGTTGGCACGTCAGATGTGACCTGCTTTTCGCCAGATGAATCCCATGCCAAACTTGTAACCTTAACTTTGGCGTGATTCTCTGGAATCTTTACTGCATAAACAGGTGCTCCCTTGGGCGCACAAACGAGTGCTTTAAAATTGCCCGGGACAGGAGACGGGACCAAACGCCACCATGCTTGCTTATGACCTTGGTTCCATGTACCCCACCTCCAATTTTCATGACCATTTTCAGGGTCATGGGAAGAAAGGAAATCGCCGCCAGCAAGAAGCAAATCACCCTGGTAAGGAATCAAAGTGGTGAAGGATTCCCTCGATTCCATTTTGGCAGTAGTCTTTCTTTCGTAAGACCAAAGTACGGATCCATCGCTAAGATCAAAGCAATGTATAAAGGATTTTGCATTTGATCTACCTCGTCCATGTACTGGTTCATCCCGCTGTAAAACAGGCAGATAAATACGGGAACCTAATACTGTGGGCGTGGCAGCAAAGGTCCACTGAAAGCAAAAGTCGCCAAATTCTTTTTGCATGTTTTTTCTCCATACAATTTCTCCATCACTATTTAGATTGATAAGGTCACCGTTACCAAAAAAGAAAACTGCGCCACTTCCGTAGGCAACAGGAGAAGGGCTTGCATAATTTGATTTTGAGTCAAGTTTATGAGCTAAACCATCTCCATTACCAGGCTGGTACCCACTTCCAACATTTTTTTCCCAAATTAACCTACCGCTTTTGCGTTCAAGGCAAATAGCTAGCAATTTGCCATCCTCAGTTTCAGACTTCGTTGAAACCGTGGATAAGTAAACTAAATCATCATTAACAACGGGCGTGGATGCAGAAGACCCCGGAAGATCAAAAGACCACTTCAGTCCCTCATGAATGCTAAATTTTTCAGGATAGCTAAATGAATCACTGGTGGACCCGTTGTAATTTGGCCCACGCCAATTGCTCCAGTCCCCTGCTCCAGCGAAACAAAAACAACCAATAAAAAAAGACGAGTAGGATATTAAATGAGACGAAATAAGTGCTTTCATAATCTTGTTATTTTTTGGATTTCATGTGGATGATAGTGTCAGCCACTTGCTCGTCCTCAAGCCATTCAAGGACTTGCTCCTGCCCGGAAAACTTATTGTCGAGAAGTTCTTCTTCAAAATCCAATTCCACTTCTTGCTCCAAGGCATGCTGGTCTCTGTTCTTAACAAATTTCTTATATTTCCGAATAAACAAGATCCCAATAAGAAATATAAAGCTAAGAAAAACCTCACCGATCATATAAATATTTTAACCACCAGAAGTTAAATTCTATTGGCTTAAAGATTTTATGATCTCACCAAGCCTGCCTGATAGTTGGTCAAGGCACTTACTAAGAGCTCTTATCTCGGATACATCTTCCGTGTCCTCAATCAAAATCAGGGATTTAAAATATTCCCTCTTTACCATTCCATCTTTTGCCTTCACCTCAACATTTGCTTCCAATAAGGCTTGATCGGAAAATGTCTTCTCAAAAGCAAGAACAGTAATGGAAATCTCAAACTGACAATTATTTCTTCGACGATTAGGAAAAGAAGAATAATCTAAAGTTCCAAGTCGGTAAGATAAACTTTGGCCCAATACTCTTGAGATTCCATCAGCTAATGGTTCGCCCCATCGTTTATAGTCGCGAAATTTGATGACTTCCATCGAAGACTTTTGGGTTAAGCGATTACTTTTTAAGTACTGTGGCAGTTCAATTTCCCTGATGTAAAAGGACAGACTCGATGACCCCTGCTGTATTGATTGATTTGTATCATGCCGAGGTAAATGGAGCAGATAAAAATCCGGCTCTACATGATTGGGCTCAGGAAGGATGCATGAACCTAGAAAAAAAGCCCATGCAGAGCCAACGAACAATGACCAATATCTTGTTTTATTCATTTTCTACTGGAGGTAATTTCCCTTGAAGAAACGCCTGGGGATTTCTCTCAAGTAAATCTGCCAGGTTCTTCAAAGATTTGGACATGGAGCTAATATCTCTCAATGCAGAAACCATACCGTACCTGACATCAGACTCAGGAAGAAGCATGTCGTTGAGGTTTGTCGTTAGAGCTGAAATATTAGAGAGGGTTTTCTGGGCATGCTCTGAAGTTGATGTAAGGCTTGGCCCGAGCTCCAAGTAATTATCCAAAATTTTTCCCAGTGAAACTTGAATACTTGCACTTAGGTCCATCATACTGGTTGAAAGTTCACTAGAATTCAAATCATTCAACTGCACCGTAGCAACTTCGATTAATTGACTTACCTGTTTACTAAGTTTCTCCAAGTTGATCGATTCACTGAGTTCAGCAAAAATTGAGCTCTTGCTCCTTAGTAAACGATGACCATGGACCACAGATAAATTCTGCTCAGGAACAACTACTGTACGTTCAACATTTAGATTCACATACAGAATCCCTGTGACAAAACTTTCTTGAACCAATTGCCCAACCAAACGTGGAACAACCTCTTCTTTGAAAGAGCCATTTTCGTTAAAAACTTCACTTCCAGATAAAATCATGTGCCTTTTGACAAGATCGCGATTTATCTCAATAAGCACCGGTACTGGGCTGGATTCGTAAGCTTCACCGAGAAAAAATCGTTCGACTCTCCCAATTTTAACCCCGTTAAAAGTGACCTTACCGCCTTCGTAAAGTCCGAATACATTTTCGTTAAATACAAGAACAAATTTTTCATTGTCATTGCGCCACTTGGAAAGCCCACCACTGAAGATTATAAATCCAAGCAAAATCGTAAAGCCACCAATCGTGAAGACACCAACAAGTGCACTATTCGCCAGATTTTTCATTGTAGAATTATGAAATAGCAGCCTTCCCAATTGGCAAGATTAGATGTTGATAATTCAGTCACGCCCTGAGTCCCAAGGAGCGGAATGATTGAAGAAAATCGGATAATTCCGACTCTTTTTCCTGAGATAATAAATCTGCAGTTTTCCCCTGCTCCGCCACTGTTTTGGTAGTGCTACTTAAAAAAACCGCCTGATCCGATATGGAAAAAATACTTTGAATATCATGCGAAACAATCACAAAGGTCAGGCCAAGGTTTTTCTTCAAATCATTAATAAGTTCATCAAGAATCTGGCTGTTTACAGGATCTAGGCCTGCAGAGGGTTCATCGAAAAAGAGAATTTGAGGATCTAAGGCTAGAGCTCGCGCAATTCCAGCTCTTTTTTTCATGCCTCCACTTAGTTGCGAAGGGTAAAGGGATTCTGAGCCACTCAAACCAACCAGGCTCAACTTATAAAAGGCCAGGTCCCTTCTTTCCCTGCTAGAAAGCTTAGAAAATGTTTCAAGTGGAAGTAACACATTTTCCAGCAAAGTCATTGAACTCCACAAAGCAGAACCCTGGAATAAAACGCCAAAGCTTCTGGCAACCATAGTATTCAGTTCCTGCCCCCTGCCCCATAGCGGAATACCTCCAATTAAAATTTCGCCGGATTGAGGTCTCAAAAGACCGATCATAGATTTCAGTAAAGTACTTTTCCCGCATCCACTACTACCCATGATTGCCATACATTCTCCCTTCTTCACCGAGAAGCTTAAATCTCTTAGGACAACATGCTCTCCATAGCTAAGCTCAAGTTCAGAAACCTTGAGGATTTCACTACCTTCTGAAGAAATAAGATTCACCGCAAACCAAAGTAACTGTATGCAATCTCGAAAAGAGCATCAGTAATTACGATCAAAGTAATAGAAACTACAACTGCGGAGGTAACAGCCCGGCCCAATGAGGATGAGCTAGAACCTGTGTAAATTCCTTTGTAGCAACCAACAAGTCCAACAATAAGTCCAAAGACGAGGCTTTTCCAAAGGCCCGAAGAGATTTCCCACATAGAAAGCAAAGCAGACTGTGTTTGCTCAAAGTAATGAAGAGAGGAAAAGCCCATGATTTGTGTGCCAACCGTTAATCCGCCCAAGATTCCGACGATATCAGCGTAGAGAGTTAAGATGGGGGTCATCAAAACCAACGCAATCAACCTTGGCAGCACAAGAAAATCTACAGCCGGGATACCAAGTGTTCGTAGAGAATCCAGTTCTTCATTAAGTTTCATGCTACCCAACTCAGCAGCAAATGATGCCCCAGTTCGCCCAGCCATTACAATGGCAACCATCAATGGTCCCATCTCTCTTACCATGGCTAAGCAGACCAAATCCGCAGTGTAAATGGTGGCATTAAATTTTTCTAACTGAACACTGCCCACAAAGGCCATAGTCAGACCTGTTAAATAAGAAATAAGAGTGACAATAGGGAGAGCGGAAGCCCCACAATCCCTGCAACATAAAAGAAAATCCCTTATGCGCACAAAACTGCCACCCCGAAGGAGTCTACAGAAGTATATTAGGCATTTACCCAAAAAATCCGCAACCTGCAGAAAAACCAAGAGGACAGAAGCATGAATTTTTGCAGAACCAGGAAGGGGAATTTGATTCTGATCAAGCACCGGGGGTTTGTTTCTGGAAGAAAGAGCAAGAAGATTAGATAGTTTGGGTGGTAAAGCTGAAAAATCTAGTTTGATTCCAGAATCCTTCATTTCGTTTTTCAATCTTAGCAAAAAAACAACCAGAGATGAGTCCCAGTCACAATCGGTTGATAATTGAATTTCGCAAGATTGGCATTCCTGGAGAGTAAGCAACAAAGAACAACATTTTTCAAAATTTGCTTTTTGTGGCGAAGAGTTTTTCCAAAAACCAGCAAATAATAAGCAGGGGGTTTCCCTGTTTTTTACAAGGGACACAGAGCAATTACCTAAATTTCTTTGTTTGTCTTTTGCGATCTCTGTAGTCATTCCATAAAAGTTTTTAGCAACAATGTCATATCGATCAATCATCTTCGACCTTGATGGGACCTTAATCGACCAGTTCACAGCCATCCATCGTGCTTTCTCTGAGGTTATTGTTGAAATGGGATACGATAAGCCATCCTTTCAAACAGTTAAGAGGGCAATAGGAGGGGCATCAGAATCGACTATGGCAAAACTTATTGGCCCGGATCGGGCAAAGGAAGGTGTCCTCAGACTTAGACCAATTTTCGAAGAAGTCATGCTTGAGGGCCTTGTAGAACTTCCACACGCCAAAGATTCTCTATGTAGACTCAAAGAAAATGGCTTTAGAACTGCAGTTCTCACGAACAAATATGGACCTCATGCCAGAAGAGTTTGTGACCACCTGGGGTTCTCGGAGTATTTAGAATTTACGCTTGGTGCAGAAGATACTGACTGGAAAAAACCTAATATTCTCTTAACACGATTTGCTCTTTCTAAGCTGCAATCCACTCCCTCGAAAAGCACATATGTGGGAGACTCTCCTTTTGATTTCGAGACCGCACAAAATGCAAGCTTGAGGTGCTTATTAGTTGATACGGGAACTCATGCTTTTCATGAGCTATCCCTGCTTAACCAAGGTTATGTCTACAAAGACCTTAAGAGCGTAACTGATTACATCTTAAATCTTTAGACCATTCCTGAGAGGAACTGGACAAGCGGCTTCCATTTGACAAGCTTCCGGGCATTGGAATATCATTCATGTACCCTTTTATGAAAAACACCCTAGCCCCTCCTCTGACCCCCACCTTGCCCTTGGATGACAAACAGATTTCTTTTCTTGCTGGCGAGATCAAAAAGCACGCTCATGCCGTAAAACTAAGAGTAGCCTTTCTTGGCCAATCAAGTGAGCTAGATAATTTTGATAAATCTAGGGTCCCTTCCTCTTTCTCTGAATGCTGGTTCTGTCATTCCCTCCCCCATCTTTTTCGGTTAAACCTTGATGCTTTTTGTGACCTCTTCGTAGTCTTTAAGCGGATGGAGCATTCCTCTCTCGAAAACCTTAAAAAACTTTTATCGCGACGCAAAGGCTACGAAGCTCACATTATTGAAATAGATTCACCAAGTTCTGAACCTGATTTATTCTACAAACTTTTGCATAATTTAACTAAGGATATTTCTCGGAAAATCTGCATCGAGTCATATCTTGACCAATCATTCTCGTCCAAGGAAATAAGGAGAGACCGTAGTCCAACCAAGGAATTCGGCTCTCTGCGTGAAAGTCATCGAGAAAATATTCGCCAAGCCCTTTGGGATAAATTTAGCCAATCTCCCGAATTGTTCCTTAAGGAAGAAATCAAAAACATACGGTCATAAGACCTAATCTCCAATTTGCTCATCCTTGAGTATAATCAGGAAGCTGGAAACTGGGACAAGCTTTGCCAGTTCGACGGCATCCTTATTCGATACCTGAATACACCCTGAACTCGCCGGTTTTCCTAATTTATCTTCATGGTTAGTTCCATGAAGATAAACATACCGAGAATAAGTATCCACACGTCCGCCCAAGTTTTTACCATGCTCTAAACCCTTAAGTCTGAGGATTCTTGTGGTGATCAAGTTCTTCTCTTGTTCTTCAGGAGGAAGCTCCCTAAATAAATATCCTGTATCGACACGCCCCTTGAATACAGTACCCATTGGACAATTTGAACCGATAATTTCTGAGACTTGATGGAGTCCCCATGGGGTGCCCAGAGAATTCTCGATGCAGGAAGGGGGCAATTTCGAGGTTGAAATAACATATGCTTTGACACATTGACCCCCATTATAAAGAAACATTATCTGTTTTTTAATCGAGACCACAAGCAGGGTGTCAGTCGGCACTAACCTTAGCCTCTCAATGTATTTCACACAAAATTTATAACATTCAACTCTATCCATTTGAAAAAGTATCGTATTGGAATCGTAGGTGCAACGGGTGCCGTTGGCCAAGAAATTATCTCCTTACTTGAAAAAAGAGATTTTCCAGTTGGAGATTTAAAGCTACTTGCATCTTCCAGATCTGCAGGCAAGGAAATCAATGCCTTTGGTACTTCTAATGCGGTTTTAGAGACCACTCCAGAGTCCTTTGAAGGATTGGATTTTGCAATCTTTAGTGCGGGCGGTGACAACTCGGTCAAATTCGCTCACGAAGCAGTAAAAAGAGGATGTGTGGTGATTGATAATAGCTCCTCATTCCGGATGGATCCTGATGTGCCTTTGGTTGTGCCTGAGATAAACGCAGATGCTTTGGAAAATCATTCTGGAATCATTGCCAACCCCAACTGCTCGAGTGCAGTAGCCCTGATGGCTCTTTATCCGCTTCATCGGAGATTTGGACTGAAAAGATTTGTCGCATCAACCTACCAAGCAGTTTCTGGAGCTGGGGCGGCTGGACTAGTTTCTTTAGATCAAGAGATCCGGGAGAAACATTCCCCTTCCCCACTTTCTGATAAGATTGAATCTGCGTTTGTTCACCCGATAGCCTTTAATTTGATCCCACACATCGATCAATTTAGGGAAGATGGGTATACCAAAGAGGAATTAAAGATGAAAAACGAGTCCCGTAAAATTCTAGGTCTCGCGAATCTTAAAGTTTCTTGCACTTGCGTGCGCGTCCCTGTCTACCGGGCGCACTCCATTTCCATTAATGCAGAATTTAAGTCGGGGGTTAACCTACCAGACGCTAAAGAAGTTCTTCAGCAATTCAAGGGACTTGATTTCCTAGATGACCCAGTAAAAAACCTTTACCCCATGCCGATTTACTGTTCTGAAGTGGAAAATTGCCAAGTGGGTCGCCTCCGGGTCGACCATGCCTTAGATAACGGATTAGCTTTTTGGGTAGTCGGAGATCAGTTATGGAAAGGGGCAGCCCTTAACGCCATTCAAATTGCTGAATCCATGATTGAGCGTAAATGCCTGCGGTTCATTAAATAACCCAAAAATATGGCAAGGTTTTTGCTTTTATTGTTTCATGAATCCAATATTTGCGACCAGCCTAGTTAATTTGGGTAGAGATTTTGTTTCTAGTGGTGTTAAACTTTTCAGTAAGGGGAATCTAACACCAACAGATAAACAATCCTTTGCACTTAAACTTCAATCCGTGAAAGCTCAGCAAGGCTTAAACTCACAGAGTCAAAATTTGGATCAACTCAGAAAAGACCTGCTCAACAATCCTGAACTAAGAAAATTCATTTCTCAAAATGATGGACATACTCTGCAATTAGATAAGTCGGCGAATGGAAGTTTCCGCATCCTGTCTTCAAGTGGGGATCTGTTTGTCATTGATCAATCCTCTCCCTGTATCCATCTTGCTCAATCCTATCACCATGCTTGTCTTAGCAAAGGGCAAAATCTAGTTCATGGTGACCATTCCAAGGTTTTACTCCCCTCCTAATTAACAAACCTTCATTTGTGATTTCAATAAATGGTTAGTCCGCCATCAGATTTTTTGCTGATCGAAAAGATTAACCAATGCCCTAAGCTTGCATCCCTAAGAAGCATAAATGAAACCCTCAAGTCACTTCTCGACTCTGAAGACAGTTTTGTAGCTCAAATCGCAGAGGTCATCCGATTGGACCCTTCCTTAACAACGAGGGTTTTGGATTTGGTTAACTCCATCTTTTTTGGAAGCAAAGACAATAAGAGGATAAGTGGTGTTGAAGAAGCTTCCATTTTCCTAGGCTTGAACCGAATTAGAGAATTGCTTGTAGCCACACCAGTGATAGAGGAAATTTTTGAATTAGGTAAAAATGCCCCCTCCTTCAATTGGGAAGAATTCTGGAAGCACAGCATCGGAACTGCCATTCTCACCCGAGAACTGCTTTCAATACTGGAGCAAAGTTATGAAGAAGAAGCAGATTATGTCGCTGGTTTGCTTCACAATCTTGGTACATTAATTTTCGGCATCACCTTTCCTGATCATTTCCAAGAAGTATACTTAAAGACATACTCATCTACTGAAAAGGTAATCGAACGAGAAAAGGAAATTATAGGATGGGATCACTCGAAAATCGGTGCCTATTATTTATGGAATCATCACATTTCAGACGAAGTAGTAGACGCTATCCATTGGCACAACGATCCTACACAAGCTAAAGAAAGCACAATGCTAGGGGCTGCTATTCAGGTTTCAGATCGTGCGGTAACGGAGTTAGGGGTTCATGGCCTAGGTAGATTCCCTACTCCAGAATCTGGCTCCTACAAGGAACTAGATGGATGGAAAATCCTCACCGAACAAGAGGAAAATGTGGAGATACTAGAAGAAAAATTAGCCTGCTCAATTGTAAGGCTTTCCCAAACCTTAAACGGAATATTTTAAAGGCAATGTGATGGATGATTGGATCAAGGCCTGATCCACTGATCCTCCCGTGCTGCCTTGGCAACTTTAAGGCCTCCAATGGCAACCAGTGGAGAGGTATCTTTGGCCGAAACCCGAACGCAAGGGTTTTCAAATCCCTCCTCTTGAAGCTTTTGCTGAAGCTCTACATCAAGATTCCTTATGTGGCTTCCACCACCCGTCAGAATGATATTCTCCAAAAGTGAGAAAACGGATTGCGGAGATGCTGAGGCAATTACTTGCTTGATTGCGTCAAAGATCTCATCAACAAGGCGATTGCAGGCTTCGCCAACCTGCTTACCAATATCAATTTTCCTAGGCTTACCCTCAACAGGCACTTTAATTCGTGCACCCGCCTCCGGCTCACCGATATACGAGAAGTCCTCTTTGAATTTACGAATCATCGAGATGGGTAGTTTCACCTCTGGATAAGCTTCACGAATCAATTGATCTAAAATCACATCCACTTCATTTCCGGCAAAAGGAATACTCAGAAGATCTTCAGGTTTAGGAAAGTATCCTTGTACGATACAAAAGTCTGTGGTTCCTGCCCCAATATCAATGAAAAGAGAATTGCTAACAGGATCCACATAATCAGCATCTTTCAATCTTTCCTCATCACGCAAACCAAGTGCAGCCAAAAAGGGTTCAGGAATAAGCAAAATTCCATCAAATGCGTCTTTGGCGGCAGCCTTCAAATTGTCTTTGGCCAGCTCATCGGCAACTGCTGGTATTCCAATTACGCATAACGCTTCCCGTTGGGCGTCAGGATCAACTTGAGCTCTCAAATACGACATAAATGACTTTGCGGAATCGAGGTCATGAATCACTCCATCACTAAGTGGATAAGCAAGCCTGAGGTGCAACTCGTTATCGAGAGCATCTTGGCCATGAAGCATTTGAGCATTGCCAGGTAAAATACCTGCTAAAATCCCCTCTTCTGGAAAGCCCACAACGGTAGGAACAATAATACCGTGATGCTCTTCGGACCCAGGCCTGCTCAGCTTGCTTAAAATGCAGGATTCCAAAGTCCCTAGGTCCAACCCAAGGGGCAATTTCTTCCTGCTCTCCTGTAGCTCATTGGGCTGAGCTATATCAGTCTCTGCAGTATGGTCCTCAATGTTCATCTAGGCAATCTGTGGGGTGAAAATACTTAAAAGGATAAAATCTCATCAATCATTTCTTCGATTTCGTCAAACCTCAAACCTATTCCTGCAGGTGGTAAATCATTCTTTTCCTCCTGAGACAGAGATGTGGATTGCTCTTCGTTCAAATCAACTCCATGAGGCTCATTGAAATCAGTAGTTGATTCGACGAGATTCTTTTCGCTGAGGGAGGTAAGGTTTCCAATATTTCTGCTCGAATCGATAGCATCAGTAATCAAAGAATCCTGATGTGCAATTGCTTTAGGCTCCATAACAGAGGGGTGATCCGGAGCCATAATTTCTTGCTGTGTGCTTTGGGCTTTTGCTTGAGTAGCTTCCAGAGTTCTTTTGACCCCATCGATTAACTGCTCAAAACGATCAGCAAGCGAAGAAACTTCGGTACTGATCAACTGAGCAACCCGAGCTTCAAAGCGACCAGCAAATAAGTCAAAGGCAGTGGACAGTTCATCCGCTCTGGCTGACTCATCATCAAAAAGTTCTTTTAATTTAGCTTTCTTTTCCGGAGCATCCAAAGAACTGGTCTTAGCCCAAGTAACCACGAGTTTAGGAATCTCGTTCTTCAGAACATCAATAGCACCGTCCTCATCTCCAACTAATCTTCTTACGCAAGCCCGACGGAACCCCGCCTTCAGCGATTCGAGGGGAGACATGGCAGAGTTACTCATTGGTGATAAAACTGATTAAGATCTGCTTACCCGGAGGACAACTTAAATCCTTTTTCGACAAAAAGTTCGTCTGCCTTAGCCAAACAACTTTCAATTTCATCATCTACCAAATCAAGTTCATCCTTCATGAAATTCAGAAGATCATCAGGGAGATTTGCTTTAAAGGGAAGATCGCTTTCCTCATGCCTCAAACAGCGCCCATGTAAGGCTTGTCTCTTCATTTTTAACGCAGGCAACCACTCATCACTCCAGCCATGCTCACAGAACTTAAGGTAATAATTTTCGTCTTCCCCATATAATTTTTCTCCGACCAAAGGATATTCCAAATACTGGGCATGCACTCTAATTTGATGCTTTCTGCCCGTTTCAGTTAATATCAAGCAGAAGGTGTAACCATTTCTGGAAATTAAAGGGTAGAAGTGGGTATTAGCGTTTTTTGACTTTCTTGATTTCTCTGTAACCCGTTGCTTCACAAAGACATCACTTTCCGGATCCTTCCCTAAAAAGGTCGATAAGGACATCTTTTCAAACAACTCACCACTCAATATCGAGACATAGGATCTTTTTACCTGTTTGGTTTCAATCCCCTTCTGCCAATAACGAGAAGATGCCCGATTCTTGGCGAATAAAATACAACCGCTTGTCTCCCGATCTAGTCGGCTGGCAAGGTGGATATTATTCACACCAAGATACTGCTTAACAGCCCCAACCAAGCTTGACCAAGGTCCGTTTTTGGATGGATGGCAAACTAGCCATCCTGGCTTATTTACCACTAGGATTTCATCATCCTCATAAATAATCCACCCTGTCAGTTCATCAAGATTAGTCAGAGGTCCGATACTTTGAGTACCCACGAAATTAGAGTCGTTCATAAAAAAAGTAACATAAAATTGGATAATTCAGAAAACCTGTGATTTTGTGATTATATACGCCCAATTTTCGCGGGCTCGACACTAAACCTAAATATTAATGCATATATGAAGAATAATCTGATCCTCTCTGGACTTCATTTAACCTTATCCGACTCCCACAAGGATATCGTATCCTCTAAGATGGAAAAAATTTTCAAACACGAGGAAAAGATTATCCGTGCCAGGATAGAACTTGAGAGGTCAACCAAATCGTCTTCCCATGGCAATGAATTCGTGGCCAAAGGTCACTTGGAACTCAAAGGTGGTTCAATCACTATTTCCTCTGCCAGCGATAATATTTACAAATCCATCGATGACTTAGTGGAGAAACTGGATCGTGGGCTGCGTCGCAGATCTCGACTCCAAAAAGTTAAACGTAAGCAATCTTCACTTCAGCAACTACCTCAAGCTGCCTAACAGCAGTTTGCTGAATTTCACTCAAAGCCCTTGGTTCGCCAAGGGCTTTTTTCTTGCCTTCATTTCGAATCCGCCAGAGTGGATGTCACTTGGTTAAGAATCTCCGAAACAGATGCCATCTTACCAAGCCCAACATAACCACAGGCCAACTCTCCCTCAACTGGGTCCACAATCTCCACTCCCCTGCCCTTGAGGATATCTATATTTGCCTGTGTGGCTTCGTGCTCAAACATTTTCCCATTCATAGCTGGAGCAAGGATTACCGGAGCAGCAGTGGCCAAATAAAGATTTGATAATAAATCTGGGCAGTTACCATGGGCAAAATTCGAAATTGCATTCGCGGTAGCGGGGGCAACCAGCAAAAGATCCGACTGGTCGGCCAGTTCGATGTGGCCGGGTAGCCAGCTCTGCCCCTCTTCCCACAGGGAAACACTGACTGGATTCCTAGAAAGAGTGGAAAAAGTAAGGGCAGAAACAAATTTTTGCGCTGAATCTGTCATCACCACATAAACCTCCGCTCCCAATTTTCTTAGCTCACTGGTCAAATCAGCTGATTTGTAGCAAGCAATCGAGCCTGTTACTCCCAGGCAGATTACCTTTCCCGCCAATACATCATTCTCGTGATCAGACATCCTTAATGTCTTACACTTTGAAGAAATTTGTTCAATCCATTACCAAACATCGGAATTGCTCTTTCCAAAAATAGCTAAGTTAGATAAAACAAACTTCGATTATGCAAAAACGCCCGATCACAAAATATAAGCCCTGGGGAACTATCGATTTACCTGACCGCACATGGCCGGATAGAACCATCGATAAGTGCCCCAAATGGTGCAGCGTGGACTTAAGAGATGGCAACCAATCACTCCCCATTCCCATGGGCGTGAAAGAAAAACTCGAACTGTTCAAACTACTCTGCGTTATCGGATTTAAAGAAATTGAAATCGGTTTCCCTTCCGCTGCTCAGACTGAATTTGATTTTGCCCGCAAACTGATTGATGACAATTTGGTGCCGGATGGAGTCGCATTACAGGTCCTGACTCAGGCACGTGAGCATCTCATTCGAAGAAGCTTCGAAAGCCTACAAGGAGCACAGAAAGCGATTATCCATGTTTATAATTCCACATCTCCCCTGCAAAGAAGGGTAACTTTTGGTATGTCCAAGCAAGAAATTAAAAAAATTGCAGTGGAAGGAGTCTCCATGGTCAAAAAACTTCTTCCTGAGCTTGCCGATACAGATGTACAATTGGAATACTCGCCGGAAAGTTTCTCTGACACTGAGGTTGAATACGCTCTTGAGGTCTGCGAAGCAGTTATGGAAGCTTGGGAGCCCACTACCAGCAGCCCTATTATTCTAAACCTTCCCGCCACTGTCGAATTGTTCACCCCTAATGTTCATGCTGATCAAATCGAATGGTTTTGCCGCAACTTAAAAGAACGCGATAAAGCAATCATCAGTCTTCATACCCACAATGATCGTGGCACTGGTACCGCTGCCACCGAACTTGGTCTACTGGCTGGAGCTGACCGGGTTGAGGGAACTCTCTTTGGCAATGGGGAGAGAACGGGTAATCTGGACATCGTAACGGTTGCTCTGAATATGTACAGTCAGGGCCTCCACCCCGAGCTGGATTTTGGCAATCTTGATCAGATCCGGGAAGTATACGAACGAAGCACAGGAATGACGGTACATGACCGTCACCCATACGGAGGTGATCTTGTCTTTACTGCTTTTTCTGGCTCCCATCAGGATGCAATTAAAAAAGGAATGGACCTGCGTGAGAAAGAAGGTGCTACCGACAAAGATCACTGGCAGGTCCCCTACCTATCGATAGACCCTCGCGATATTGGTAGATCGTACGAGGCAATCATTCGTATCAATAGTCAAAGTGGCAAAGGGGGAGTGGCATATGTTCTATCCCGCGAATTCGGGCTTGAATTGCCAAAAGCCATGCATCCAGAAGTTGGGTTTCTAATGAATGCGAAAGCCGACTCTGAATCCCGTGAATTGGCTGCCGAGGAAATCTTTCAGGCTTTCCAAAATGAATTCCTCGAAAATTTATCGCCTCTGAAGCTGGTTTCCTACGAAACAAGCAAGATTTCAGCGGAGGAAATCACTTGTTCTGCCAAGATCGTAAATAATGAAGCGGAGCTCGCTATCTGTGGTCAGGGGAATGGTCCAATCAATGCCTTTGTACACGCCCTTGAGAATGCTGGCCTAAAAGATTTCAAACTTATCGATTATCGCCAACACTCTATCGGCGAAGGCTCCGGAACAAAGTCAGCCGCTTATATTCAACTCCAGTCAAAATCTGGCAAAGTGATGTACGGATGTGGTGTTCATGCCAGCATAGAAAAAAGTGGCCTTTTCGCGCTGGTCAGTGCCTATAACCGACTACACAGCAAATGAATCAAAGTGTCCCTATAGGATTGCTGTTTTTGCAAGCAGCAATCTTTCTTCCCTTCACATTGCTGGGTGCGATCGAGCTAAAGACCTTGGAGCAATTAAACCAGGAGGCAGATCTTCTTTTAAAAAAATTAGACGAGATTTCAGGCTTTGAACAAATGGAGGGATCTTACCCTACCCAATTGAAAACGGTGGAATTGCCTGATTTACCTAGCTTCAAAAAAGCGAATTCCCCGACGCTTCAACAAGACGACCTCATGGACCTTCCATTCGCTGATGCACCAGCATCCTTAAATTCTTCGCTTTCAACAAATGATGAGGATTATCAGGATCTAAACTTTGCCCATCCAGAAAACTCTAAAAACCAGTTTAATTTTTATCTGGGTTTCTCCATTCCTAATGACACGGAGTTTTCCCAAGACGGGAAAAAAGCTAAATTTAAATCAGGTGTTGAGCTTGGGGTCGAATACTTGAGGTTTTTTGAAGATGAATCTTATTTGGGTGGGTTTGTTGAGGCGAAATTTTTTGAATCAGAATCTGCCAAAGACGTTTCCACTAAGGGTGATAACAAAATGATTAACTTCGGGGGTATTCTTGGTCAAAACTGGCAATTCTCCGACTCTTTAAATTTAAAAACACAAATTGGACTCGGTGCATCTTCCAACAACTATGAGTTTCAAACACTCTCCTACGACAAAACAGATCTAAGTTTTTTCTATGCCTTTCTGATTGGATTGGAGTACCGTTGGAGTCATTATTTCACCACTTCATTTTATTATGAGTTGGACGGAAGAGCAGAAGCTAGCCAACTGACATACCATACCTTTAACCAAGTTGGTTTCAAGGCAGGTATGGCCTTCTAAATTTTTCAATCTTGAAAAGTAGCTCAATGGTCAACTGAATCAAAGTTGACCAACTATTTCATGTTCCTGAACAGGTTAATCAATATTCTCCTTCTTTGCCTTTTGCAGCTTTTTCTTAACGGAAGGGTATTCACCGATGGCCCATTTTCTTTTGCCGTGCCTACCCTTTCTACCGTTGATGTGGTCCAGCCGTTTTTTGAAATAGCGGGTGAAGTAGATGCTCAATATTTAATCCAATTAAGTAACAAACCCTCTCCCATCAATCTAAACCTCAGAAGCATAAATAATTTTGCTAACCTGGAATTGACAGCAGCACACCGACAGAAAAGTTGGGCGAATTCAGAAATCGGAAACATTCTTTTAGCCGAAGAGTTCAATTCTAGTCTGGGATACTCCGGCATTTCCCAAATGCGTCAGATCCCCGGCAATTCAAGGCAGGGATTGGAAGACTACAGTATTCTATTAAACCTCAGTGATAATGAAGCCAATTCAACCCTGGAATGGAAAAACGAATCAAATCAAAGCCGTTGGTTAAAAGTTGAATTTTCCGCAATCTCGGAAAATCCTGAAGATAGTACATTTGATCTAGCTCTGGCAATTGCCGGAACCGTCACCCTAGAGAAAACTAACCTTGAGCATACCATTACTTTTTCAGAATTATCAGGTCAAAGCCAAGATATTAACATTTCTTTAAATACGGAGTTTTCAGATGGCCCTCTATCTTTTTTCGTCCCTGAAAACTCACTGTTAGATCATATTTTCAGCTACATGGAAAAACCCACGCTTACCCAAGCAATTTACGCAATCGAGTCCCGCGACTATGATTTGCCCTTCAACATCTCCATAGAAACTGAATCGACTCTGGCCAGTCCTGAGCAAGTTGCTTTTTTCAAAAAAAGAGCTTTTGAAAGATCAGAAATTGGGACTCTTATTCAGGCGGAACAATTTTTAAATGATTCAAAATTCCCTGGGATCATCGTGGCAAGAAGCTATGAAATAGAGGAAGAAGGTGAATTTTTTGATTACTGGATCATTCTGGATATCACCACTCCTGAATGGGGGGATCGTTCTACCAGTAATAATCCAGCTCCACCTGCTCCATGGTTGAAAGCTACTATCTCTGGTGTTTTAGCTGATGAAAGTTCTTATAAAACCGCAAAAAGCATAGCGAAAACTTTAGATTTCAACAGAAGCTTTATCCCGCAAGCTACGAGCTACTCAAATGGACCAAGTATTGATCTGGATCCTTCGGAATCCGCAAGACGAACTGTATCAGACGGCTCCCTTTCCTATGAGGTTAACAAGCTAGCTAGTGTTGATTTTGTCAGTGCATATCATGAGCCCAATTCTTTTCCTCAAGCCTCTTACTTAATCACCAACGAGGGCGAAGATTTCCCCTTTGCCCTGTCTCTTAGTACTGAATTTAATTTTCAAAGCCTTGAAGATTGGGCAGCCCATCAAAAAAACACCTGGAATAATTCGGAAACTGGAGCACTTCTTGCGGCAGGTTCTTTTTCTACCATTCTGGGAGACTCGGGTATTTTCATTCTTAGAAAAACAATCTCTGGCACATTGGATGAAACCACCGAGTTTGTTATTAATATCGATCTCTCACCCGAAGCATGGACTTCAAGATTCACTCAAAGTGATCAGGTGCCATGGCTAAGAGCACAACTCGTTGGTTATTTTGATTCTCTTGAAAATAGTAATTTTTTGGATGCCCTCGAAATTGCCAAATCTCTTAGGTTTGAAGATATCGACTTTACTGAAAACTATACTTTTGAAATATTTTCATCCGCATTCAGTCCCTCGACCCAAATTCCGGTAAAAGTAGTTTCAAATAATTGGCTCGAATCCACCTGGCTTGGTGTTTTTTACGACTATCAAAACAATTGGGTTTATCATCCCAAGCTTGGTTGGATTTATTCCATTCCTTCCTCACTGGAAGGCATCTGGATATGGTCACCTTCAGCCCAATGGTTATGGGGCAACTCCCTTACATTCCCTTACCTGTTTAGTGAAAAGTCGAGAGACTGGATTTACCTAAATTCAGAAAACAAAACTGGGGTAATCGCCTATGATTTTGACCAAAAAACATGGTCTAACTGGAGTACTTTGAAACTTAAACAACGAAAATTTAGTCCAACTGAACAAAGAGCCGAAATCGATAGAATCTACTACTCTGACAAGCCTCACGACTACAAGGTTAGAAAGATATCAGAAATCATCTACAACGGCTTACATTGATCACTTTGAGTACTTCTATGAATTCTCTATTATCAATTTTAATTATCCTCCTAGTATCCCTAAAACTATCCGCCTACGAAAAATCTCATCCATCTGAAGACAAGCCAACTTTTAGGCAGAAAATGCGGGATATGGAAAACCGATACAATTCGCTTGGAAGACGCCTAGATTCCCTGATCCTCAAGACCGAGCATCATGCTCCTCAACAAACTGTTGTGCCAACAGGAGCATACAATTCAGAAAATTATCTTAATGAAAAGGGGCCCCTTCCTCACCAACAATCTCTGCAGATTGAAACCAAAGAGATTACTCATCATAAAAATGAAAAATCTTGGTTTCCGCTCAATTCAATATCCCTAAGTTACGGAATCTGTATCCCTCATTATACAAAGTATCAAAACTTAGAACTAGAAAATGATAATGGATATCAGCTCCAGATGGCATACTTTCGAAATTTTCGAAATTTTCTCCTTGGCTTTAAATTAGACACAAAGTTTTACGAAACCAGTGGAGTGAAACTAAGCGGATATACTTTTAAAGATGGAGTGTCTGGCAATAATTTTTTGGTTCAGGGAGCGTTTAATTTTGGAAAAGATTATTTTTTTAATGACTATTTTTTTACCAGAAATCTTGTATCCATAGGCCTTAGCTACACCGACAATCAGTTTCAGTTGTCATTAGGATATCCTAAAAATGAAGATTCCACGCAAATTATAGGTGGTCTTCAAACAGGCTTGGGTATTCAATTACATGAAAACTTCAGTGCTCTTTTCTATTACCAACTTGATGCCATACCATCTCGAAAAAACTGGGGTTCACAACTTTTCAGCCATTTTGGTATTTCCGGTAACATCAACTACTGAAAACAAGCATTAGTTAAATGAAACCATTGCAAAAAGTTTCAATTAGTGGGGTGCTTGAGCGGATAACATTCTACAACGATGAGAATGGATTTTTAATCGGCAAATTAAAGGGTAATGATGGCAAAGATGAAATCGCGGTAGTAGGAAAAGCACCCAAAGTACAATGCGGAGAAACCCTCCTTCTTTCTGGCTCATGGTCGGTACACCCCAAGCATGGCAAACAGTTCACCTTTGATAATTTCGAAAGTAAATTACCTGCTTCTGCTTATGGAATAAGAAAATATCTGGCCAGTGGATTAATCCATGGAATTGGAAAAACTTATGCCAGCAAAATTGTGGATCATTTCGGGGCTGATACCTTGCGGGTAATTTCAGAAGAATCCGCCCGTCTTCTTGAGATTGAAGGCATTGGCAAAATGCGGGCGAAAAGTATCAAGCAGGCATGGGAAGAGCAAAAGGCAGTACGGGAGGTAATGATGTTTCTCCAAACTTATGGAGTAACCGATTCCCTCTGCCTTCGTTTAGTCAGAAAATACGGAAATGAGGCCAAGCACATTCTCGAAACAGATCCTTACCGCATTATTCGTGAGGTAAAAGGTATCGGATTTAAAACCGCAGACCGCATCGCTTTAAACCTGGGTCTAGCCAGCAACGGCTCGCCAAGAATTGATGCCGGTATTCTTCATACTATGCAAGAATGCGAGGATCAGGGACATACTCATTTTGAAAGGCGTGAAATTGTCTTACAGGCAATAGAGCTTCTGGAAGCAAATTCGGATGAAGTAGAAGCAAGAATGAATTGCTTACTTGAGCAATCCGAGGTCGTTGAATCCAAACCAAGCTGGATTCAGCAGCCTGCTACCGCAAGAGCAGAGTTGACACTCGCTCAGTCGTTAAAGTTTTTACTCAAAGGGCAATCATCTCTTCCCTCTATTCTTGTCGATAAAGCAATTGATTGGGCTCAGCAAAAAGCAGGCTTTGAATTTGCCGATGCACAAGCCGAAGCACTCAAGCAATCCCTATCCTCCAAAGTATCCATCCTCACAGGAGGACCAGGAACGGGGAAAACCACTATTCTAAGAGCGTTAGTGGCTATTCTGCGGGCAAAGAAGACCAAGATCTTTCTCACTGCACCCACTGGGAGGGCTGCCAAGAGAATGTCGGAAAGCACATCTCATTTTGCCCAAACCATTCATCGTCTACTTAAATTCGACCCTTCTCAGGGGGGCTTCAGTGTGAATGAAAATTCACCCTTGGTCTGCGATTACCTGATTATGGATGAATCGAGCATGCTGGATACCCGTCTAGCAGCTGCCTTGGTGCGGGCATTACCTGCCAATGCACACTTACTGCTTGTGGGTGATGCCGACCAGCTTCCCTCGGTTGGTTCCGGTAATGTACTCAAAGATCTCATTGAAAGCGAAAAACTCCCCGTAACCCGTCTTGGAGTAACTTTTCGGCAGGCAGATGATAGTGGAATTGTTGGGCTTGCTCACTCAATCCTTGCCGGAAAGTCCGGACCTCCCGTGCCTCTCGAGCCCTCCTCCGCCCTCCCCCGTCATCACGATGTTCATTTTATTCGGGCAGAATCCCCTGAACAATGCGTAGAAGTAGTCTGCAATCTGTGTAAAAATGTTTTGCCCAAAAGTATGGGAATTAATCCACAAACGGATCTACAAATCCTTGCTCCCTTGCATCGGGGAGTGGGAGGTATTGGCAATTTAAATGACCAAATTCGTGACAGTATTAATCCCATAGGGGCGACTCATGTAGTGGGAAGCATGCTTTTTCGGGAAGGCGATAAAGTCATTCAGACAAGAAATAATTATGACAAGGATGTCTTCAACGGTGATCTCGGGGTCATTCAAAGGGTGGACAGCATTAATGGCGTTCTGGAAATTGACTTCGAGGGCAAACGAATAACTTACGAAAGAATGGAGGTAACGGATCTCCAACCCGCTTACGCCATATCTGTTCATAAAAGCCAGGGCAGCGAATATCCAGTGGTTATCTTCCCCTTACTTAAGCAACACTTTATGATGCTGCAAAGAAACTTGGTTTATACCGGACTTACCCGAGCCAAAAGAAAAGTCATATTTGTCGGAGACCCCGCCGCTTATGCCATGGCAATACGGAATAACAAAACAGTTGATCGGAAAACCGACTTGGTCAGGAAGTTCCTCAGTAATAAAAATACTGAGTGCTCTTAGGACTTCTCAGCACACGAAAAGATAAGCACACAGAGAAAAAACGATGTAAGCAGGAGCAGCTTTAACCGGTTTATTAAGTTCGACCTTGAGGTGCATAACCACTGCCCAAAACATAATTAAGCAGAGAACACCTGAAACAGGTCGAACAATCTCTGGAATAAATAAGCCAACCAACAGAGCTAACGAAAGTAAAAGTTTCACACCACCAATCAGATAGGTGGTTGTTTCCGAGTATCCATAAACCTTGAACTCCTCAATCATGTTTGATGCTCTTTTACATCTGTAGGGAGTTTTCCGGTTAAACCTAAATGTCCAAACCACAATAAGAATGGATGAGACAAGGAGTTGAATGACCCACTTATCCCAGGGCATCAGAAGGGTAGTTAATTAGGTGTCCAGCGAGCAGCGACCGCAGTTGCTGGGCATGCCGGAACATGGAGGAAAATCGGCGGAACCAGATTCGGCAGTACTGGCAGCAAAAACAGAAAGTTTTTTCTCTAGTTTGATAGATCCACATTCAGGGCATTTTACCTGACCATGCCAATCACTTGAACGAACCAACTGCTCAGAATCCTTTGAGCAATCTAGGCAGGAGAACTCGTAGATTGGCATGTTACAGTTAGTAGCTAGCAAGTAAGTCTACGAAGCGAAGAATCATGTAATAGAGGGAAATGAGAATACCGCCACCAAACAGACCCACAAAAACGAGACTTGTGAGTTTCTTAACTCCATCAGACTCAAGAAACTTGGGCTGCTTTTCCATCGATCCAATCATGACGAT
>Ga0181597_10001225_pt1 | contig 28918 bp, 21 predicted proteins | sample 041ome_5_FD_148647 | JGI IMG/M metagenome (GOLD analysis project Ga0181597, IMG submission 148647) | Coastal salt marsh microbial communities from the Groves Creek Marsh, Skidaway Island, Georgia - 041403US metaG (spades assembly) | ecosystem: Environmental > Aquatic > Marine > Intertidal zone...
TTTCGTTGTTTTCTCTTGTTTTCTCACACACAGTTTGCAGAGGGAGGAATGCAGTTTGAGAGTTTGTCGATGAACGTGTTTTTTTTTTGAAGGCCGCGCGTCTTCTTTCTTCTTTTTTAAAAAACACAATTTTTTACCCTTGGGCAAAAAATGGGGGGAGTCGGGGAGAGGTACGAGTATGTCTGGTTTTTCTCGACACGAAGTACTATAAGTCGCATTCAAACACTTCATAATCAAAAATGGAACAGCAGATCTTTGTGGATGCGGAAGAAGAACAAGAAAAGAAGAACTCATATGAGTGTTTCAATAAACTTTGGAGAAAAAAAAGGAAAACAGAAAACAGTAAAGCCCGTAAGAAAAAAAGAGCTTGACATAGTACAACTGTACAAGTCGTGTGATAATCAATCGAATACATATTCTCGTTGAAACAGGTTTAGAATGCCATTCTTGGGTACCGCAAGGTAGCCTTTGTCCGAATTTTCTTTAGTAAGAATTTCCAGGATGAAAGTCAAATATCTTTTTACTCCTCTCTAACTAATATTTTATTTAATTTATAATTTATAGAGAGGATTAATTCCCAAAATGTAAAAACATCTTCGCATAGTCAAGGAAGTGGCATGGCAAAGAAGAATTCGACTCTCTGCTTCAGCACTTCCTACTATCTTGCATGAACCGTAAAATTCATTGAATATAGTGCAAAGATTATACACATAATCACAGAGACGAGATGGCATCAAATCGCTTAAAAAAGAATCTAACACCTCAGGAAACTTTAAAATGTGCATGGCCAGAAGACGTTCTTCTTTAGTTCCAAAGTTGATGGCCAACACTTGTAAGTCTGTTATATTTACCGCAGATCTTTTCAGAACAGAGGTCACCCGTACATGCGCATATTGTAAATAAACCGCAGTATTACCCTTCAAATCTAGCATCCTGTCAAAAGAAAAAATATAATTCGTAGAAAGATTGTTTTGCAGATCTGCATATTTAATTGCACCGATTCCAAGTTCTCTTGCAGTCTCTCGCAGCTCCATTTCACTTATTCCAGAATAATTCCTATTTTTCAGTTCATCCAGACATCTTGATTCAGCTTCATTCAAAAGTTCTTTCAAACGGATTGTATCCCCTGAACGAGTACGAAAACGCTTACCATCTTCCCCCATAACTAATCCAAATCCAACGTGATCTACCTTCACTCGAGAGTCATCCCTGTCGAGCCAACCTGCTCTTTTGGCAGCACTAAAAATTGAACCGAAGTGCTTTCCTTGTCCACTGTCAGTAACATAAATTATCCACCTGGCGTCTTCCTGATATATCCTATGATAAATCGCTGCTAAGTCTGTAGAAGCATAATTGAATCCACCATCTCGTTTTTTGCAAATCAATGGTGTTTCTGAAGAATTATCAAAAATGCACAAAGCACCATCACTTTCGACAGCTATAGATTTTCTCTCCAGCTCTGCAAGAACCGCTGGGATCATCGAATTGTAGAAACTTTCCCCCCTTTCTGTGATCTTGACATTTAAGACATCATAGATCGCTTCAAAATCTTTTCTGCTCACTTCGCATACTTTGTTCCAGATTTTGAAGGTCTGCTCATCACCAGCTTGTAGCTTTACAACAGCTGCCTGAGCACGGACTTTGAATTCAGCGTCCTCATCAAAACGCTTTTTAGCAAGTCTGTAGCAATTCTGTAGTTCACTGATATCGTCAACAGCTCCTCCTTTTTCATCTTTCAGATACTCGATTAGCATGCCAAATTGAGTACCCCAGTCTCCAACGTGATTCAATCGTATAGTATTTATATTCTTGTACTCTAGTGCACGACATATCGAATCCCCAATAATTGTGCTTCTAAGGTGTCCCACATGCATTTCTTTTGCTATATTTGGAGATGAAAAGTCTACAACTACACGAAGAGCGCCATGTTCCGGATCACTTTCAAGACTTTCATGTCTATCAAGCATTTCGTTTCTATCACTCTTATATTTCATGATTTCTGATGAAATATATTGTTCGGATATCCTCACATTGATAAAGCCTGGTCCAGCGACACTCGGCTCGGTAAAATATGGATTCATCGGCAAATTATTTACTATGACTTGGGCTACTTCTCTTGGGCTATCAAACTTGGAATCTATTTCACCTTTCATTGACGCAAAGATCTGCATCGCATCATTGCATTGATAGTCACCCAACTCAGGGTTAACACATTCGCTAAGTGATACTTCTCTCTCACTCCATGGAAAAGCAGATTGAACCGCTTGAGTGAATATCTGCTTGAGCGTGAGCTTCAAATTATCTTTTTCAAATTCGAATAAATTCTCCTTGTGAGGGGGGGGGAGGGTGGTACTTATTTTCGCCTTAGCTGATCCCCTCACGTTTTTCGTTTTTAAGAGACGATGGGAATGTACTCTCTCCTTCTTAATTAAAGGCAAAGATTCCTTCGACCTTGCTATCTTAACCAATTGTTGTGCTCGAAACTGCACAAAGCGGGTCATCATACGCGTAACTTGACTTGTTTTTTTCGACAATATTCCTGTGATATTGATGACATTAATACATTGTTTTGTTCGTGAGTCTTCAGATAATAGGCCTACCTCAAGTCTTGATTGCTTTACAGTACAAGATGAGAAGTAAGTCGGGTATTTGATAAGGTAAGAACGTTCACAGCTTTTCTTTGCACTTCAGCCTGTCAGCTCAAGAACTTCAATTCTAGTTTAACAGGTCAAAGAGGAGAAAACGAGTGGGAGTTCACAAGGCTTAAAAGAGAATCCTGTTAAGCTCTATCTCCCTTTACACAGTCTAGTCTGTTCTTTGTAACCTCAAAACTTTGCTGCTTTCCTTCAGTTTGGGGGCATTACCTTGAAACCCTAACTTAAAGACATTTTAAGCGGGTGCGCCGCCGAAAAAAAAAGAAGACATTTTCGAAACTCTTCGATTCCTCATTGTTGCGAGACGTAAACATAACGTTGAAAAATATGAGTACCATGAGTGCTATCAAACCAAGTAAAATTTGCGCATCTGTGCGCGGTTCGCATTCTTTAGGACATGGGCGAAAGGCTCTGTTCCTTAGTCCGAAGAAATCCGCCTTGAATTTTCGTGAAAGTCAGTTCCAAGGCAGTACGCGAGCCTTAAAAGCGCGATTAAGTTTCTCCGATTCAAAAGTAACGAGAAGGAATATGGTAGTTCGTGCGGAAAAAGTAGTTGGAATCGATCTCGGGACGACAAACTCAGCGGTGCGTTAATTTTAAAGTTGGCAAATTCGACTGCAAATTCTCCCCTTTTTCTTTTTCTTTCCACCAATTTGTTTTGTTTTACTTTTGCTATCATCGTTAAAATTCATTCATTTTATTTCTAGGTTGCTGCTATGGAGGGCGGTGCTCCTACTATTGTCACGAACGCCGAGGGAGGGAGAACGACTCCTTCCGTAGTTGCCTATACTAAGGCCGGTGATCGGTTAGTAGGTCAAATCGCAAAGCGCCAGGGAGTTGTAAACCCAGAGAACACTTTTTACTCTGTAAAGCGTTTCATTGGTAGACGCCACGATGAAATTTCGAATGAGGCCAAAGAAATACCATACACTGCTGTGAACAGCGCTGGAAACGTGAAATTAGACTGCCCAGCTTTGGGTAAGCAATTTGCAGCGGAAGAGATCTCGGCCCAGGTCTTGCGCAAACTTTGCGACGATGCTTCATCCTTTCTTGGAGACTCAGTGACTAAGGCTGTGATTACAGTTCCTGCGTATTTCAACGATAGTCAGAGACAAGCCACAAAAGATGCCGGGCAGATTGCTGGTATTGATGTTTTGCGTATCATCAATGAACCGACTGCTGCTTCGCTTGCATATGGTTTTGAGAGAAAAGCCAATGAAACCATTTTAATTTTTGATCTCGGAGGAGGTACCTTTGATGTTTCCATCCTTGAAGTTGGCGATGGCGTGTTTGAGGTTCTCTCAACTTCGGGCGATACGCACCTTGGCGGTGATGATTTTGATAAACGAATTGTTGAGTGGCTTGCAGGAGATTTTAAGAAATCTGAAGGAATCGATCTCATCAAAGACAAACAGGCCTTGCAGCGCTTGACCGAAGCCGCTGAGAAGGCAAAGATGGAACTTTCTACTACTGCTAGTGCTTCGATTTCTCTTCCATTCATCACCGCGACTGCTGACGGTCCAAAGCACATCGATACCCAACTATCGAGAAGTAAGTTCGAACAATTGTGTGAAGACCTCATCACTCGTTGCCAGCAACCTGTTGAGCAAGCGTTAAAAGACGCAAAATTGAGTCTCTCTGAAGTGAATGAGGTTATCTTGGTAGGAGGTTCTACCCGCATACCGGCAGTTCGTGAGTTGGTAAAAAAATTGACTGGAAAAGATCCAAATATGAGTGTGAATCCAGACGAAGTTGTTGCCTTAGGGGCTGCAGTTCAAGGTGGCGTGCTCGCTGGTGAAGTTTCTGACATAGTTCTTCTTGACGTCACTCCGCTTTCACTTGGACTTGAAACACTTGGGGGTGTTATGACGAAGCTCATTCCTCGAAACACAACATTACCTACTTCGAAATCTGAAGTTTTCTCCACCGCTGCTGATGGCCAAACCAGTGTAGAAATTAACGTTTTGCAAGGTGAAAGAGAGTTTGTGAAAGATAATAAAAGTCTTGGCAACTTTCGTTTGGATGGAATACCATCCGCTCCCCGTGGAGTTCCGCAGATTGAAGTCAAGTTCGATATAGATGCGAACGGAATTCTTTCTGTCGAAGCTTGTGATAAAGGCACTGGAAAAAAGCAAGATATTAAAATCACAGGAGCTTCGACTTTATCTTCAGACGAAGTGGACCGCATGGTGAATGAAGCTGAAAAATTTTCCGAAGAGGATAAGAAAAAGCGCGAAGATGTTGATGTCCGAAACAGTGCGGATTCGATGGCATATCAGACTGAGAAACAGCTCACTGAACTTGGTGATAAAGTTCCAGAGGATGTCAAAGAGAAAGTAAATCAAAAGCTGACCGAGTTGAAGTCAGCAGTTGAAGGTGGCGATATTGCGCAGATGAAGGAGGCCCAAGAAGCCCTTCAAAAAGAGGTCATGGAGATGGGGCAAGCGATATATCAGGGATCTCCGCAACCCTCTGCAGGATCAGAAGAAAAGACCAGTTCAGATCCTGGTTCTGCTGCTGATGATGTGATTGACGCAGAGTTTTCAAGTGAAAAGTAAAACAAGTACACCTCAGAATATTGAACAAAAACTCTTAGTTTAAACTCACTATGTGTTTTTCGAATTTTCAGAGCTCTGCTCAGATACCCTCTGCTTAACTAATTTAAGCATATTGAGAAATCCATTCGTCCGTGAAGGCGTAAGAGTTTGTTTCAAACCAAGTTTCTCAATAAACTCAGGAGGTACGTTCAAGATCTCTTCCTTACTAGAACCTCGTAACCCCTCAACGAGCAACCCAGCCAGACCTTTAGTCAGTTGTGAATCCGAATCAGCCAGAAAGTAAAATTTTCCCTCTTTAAATTCCGAGAGAATCCAAACCTGATAATTTAATTTCAAGCAGATGTTGCTTATTATACTTACACAACTTACCTGGGAGGTGCAACCTGGAACTTTATTTTGATCAATTTTTTGTTCCTTCAGGAAAAATAGGCCTTCAAGAAAACTTTTACGTAAATAGGATTTGAAAACCTCGGGGAACCCCTTCAACTTCTGGGCGTAGAAGAGGAGCTGCTTATAACGTTGAGTTGGGTCCTTTACCTTGAAATACGGGTTCAACACGAAGAAAAAAGATAGAAAGCTATATTCTCACGAGCTGAAATGATTTGACTATGTTGAATAGATTTTCCGGCAACTCGTGTTCCTCAACTGAGTTTAAGTTTGTGCAAGGCTTACAAGCCCTGATCAACTGTCTGGAAGAGTGTCGTTGAAAATTATTGAGACGCTTACATCTAAAGTTACAATGAGAAATGGCTGGTTGAATCGAAATAACTAACATCTCCGGCGCAAACTTTGAAGCAAAAAAGGGAGGTTTGTGTGCAATCATTTATATAACCCTAAATAAATATATATGGTACCATACCTCTCTTTCATTCTTTTCGTTTAATCCAGCATTTTCACATGATATGACTACATCCGTCTCTCGTATGCATATTGCAAGGAATTTTATTCTCCACACTTAACTCGATAAATTTAGTTGGCGAGGTAATCTTCAAAAAGCACTCGCGCCCGCGAACGAGGCCGTGTTTTGCAAATTGAAAGAAAGGATAGCAAATGAATATTCACTTTATTGCAGAAGGACGAAATGGTTGAAAATGATAATCCCACTGAATATATCCAAGGTACATTTGAAAAGCGAAGGACCGTTCATAATATCGAAGTTTCTCGAGTTTGTACAATTAAGACAGCACTACAAAAGTTCATTGCATTTCGCTTTTCAGGCTACAAGTTCGATGTTATTTTGGAAATATACGATCATTTTTCCGTGGAAGCGTTCTTGGACGCTCTCCCATCCGCGCAAATGATCTCACTTAGTCAATTTAGGATACCTAGACCTCTACAAATAAATATTTTTGAGGATGAAGTTTACTTTACAGATTGGCCTTACTCATTATCAGCTTCTGGACATGCAGTAACATTCTCCAGCAGAAACTTGGGAAATGAGGAAAACCAAAACGATGATCACGAAAAGCTCAACTTATGGGCGAAAAACTTTCATAGAGACTTTTCTCCAATTTGTGAAAAGTGTTCGTGTAATACATGCAAGCATCATTCTCGCTCATATATTCATCACTTATTAGGAGTTCACGAAATTTCCGCTTTGATACTGTTAGCTGAACATAATATGTACCAATTTAAGAAAAAGTTGGAAGAATTTCGTGTTAGTGTTAAGTGTAGTGCTGAATAGATACGAGGAATAAATGGTGTGCAGAGAGGCGTTAGAATAGGTAGGTTTTGCTCAATTTTTTTCTGTGAAATATTTTGCGCGAAGCTTTACAGTGAAACCTGTAGACAACTACTACAATAGTTGCAAGAAATCACCATGTTCTTCACTTGCCCCGACTGCAATAATTCAGCGTCAGCATACTCAAGTTGATATTCTCCACTGCATCTACACTTATACGTGAAACCTTTAGTATATTCATCTACTGGTACATATTCCATATCTGACACTTTTATCTCTTCGTGTATGACATCGTTCTCATGACACTGCTTTAGTCGAAGTGACTCATCATATAAACTCCGAAGTTCCACATTCTTTAACACATTCCATGCTACTTGAATTTCGCTGAATGCATTGTTTTCATAAGAAATTCTTTTGTCAGGATGATAGCACAGGAGCTTTCTCCTAAAAGCTCTACGGATCTCTGCTCGTGAAGCACTGCTGGTAACTTCAAGGATTTCATAGTGTGTGCGCATAACAATACTTCAATACTTTCAGTCAGATATACAGTTATAATGTGATTATAGAATATATGTAAGATGACTCTTAAAGCGCGGGCGGGGTTAAAATACTCTGTCGTTTTCAGTGATTTTCTTTCCCATCGAACCCGCAGATTAGCTCTGAGTTCGAAGAACTAATCTTTATCCTAAGAAAACGTCTCTGTTATGCGCTATTTTCTTATGGGGCAAGTTTCACCAGCCCAGTTCCTTGTCTGCTTGGACATTTGAAAAAAATCTGAAAATCTGAAAAAGGGAACACCGGGAACTGGGCCCTGTTTTGGGCCCATATAGGCAGAAAGGAATATGTATGCCTTTGCCATAAGACGTTCATCGACAAACTCTCAAACTGCATTCCTCCCTCTGCAAACCGTGTGTGAGAAAACAAGAGAAAACAACGAAAAAAGAGTTACTGCGTTTAGCACACTACTATACGTCTCAATACTTAGATATCTGCATTATCCATCCATGCTTTCAACGTTCCTTCGGGGACGCAATCGCCGATATGCCTCAGCACGCTCGAACTTGTGCAGTTTCCTATTGGGTGATCCGGTTGTAACAAACGATGTTTCTTCTGGCGTTCTCACTGGGAAGAAGTACACCCGTGGTACCAGCTATGAGAACAAACCACCGTTCCATAGAAATCCTTCTGCTTTCCCCATTCGACCGTTGACAACTGATACAGCGAATACCTTCATTCATGATTATGAAGTGCATGTTCAAGAGAGGGCCGCTCTTAAAATTGCTCCAAAGCCACTCGGAGCAACACAAGTTGCTTCATTAACCCAACTCTTGGAGTCTCCACCTAACAATCACGCTGAATTCTTGTTAGATCTGTTTGAAAACAGAGTTCCGCCCGGTGTAGACGAGGCAGCATACGTTAAGGCAACTTGGTTAGCATCTTTGCTTGAGGGAAAAGTTTCCAGCCCACTGATAGATCGTAAAAAGGCTGTTCAAATACTTGGAACAATGCAGGGAGGATATAACATTGCGCCTTTAATATCGTCGTTAGATGATGACTCACTTGCACCGATGGCCGTTATAGCATTATCTCATACCTTGTTGATGTTTGACTCATTCCATGATGTTGAAGAGAAAGCAAGAAATGGAAATCCATACGCTGCGCAAGTTTTGAAGTCTTGGGCGGACGCGGAGTGGTTCATGAGCAGAGATAAGGTTCCAGAGAAAATTACAGTTACAGTTTTCAAAGTATCTGGTGAAACTAATACTGACGATCTTTCTCCAGCTCCTGATGCTTGGAGTCGACCGGATATTCCTCTTCATGCACTTGCTATGTTGAAAAATCCGAGGGATGGGATTGATAATGCTCCACAGCAAATTCTTGAGTTGAAGGAAAAGGGCTTTCCACTGGCATATGTTGGTGATGTCGTGGGCACTGGTTCTTCTCGTAAATCAGCGACGAATTCAATACTTTGGTATATGGGTAAGGATATACCATTTGTTCCCAACAAAAGAACAGGAGGTGTTTGTATAGGTTCAAAAATAGCACCCATATTCTTCAACACAATGGAAGATAGTGGTGCGTTACCGCTTGAGATGGATGTATCAGGAATTCAAATGGGTAATATAATTGATATATATCCGTATACAGGGATCGTAAAATCTCATGAAACCGGAGAAGAATTGAGTAACTTTGTCATCAAGACTGAAGTTTTATTCGATGAGGTTCAAGCTGGAGGAAGAATTCCACTGATAATCGGGCGAGGACTCACAGATCGAGCCCGTACATCATTAGGTTTGGCACCTTCAGCAGTGTTTCGTCGACCTAGTGTAGCCACACACGTTGCTCAAGGGTTTACTCTTGCCCAAAAAATGGTTGGGAAGGCGTGTGGTTTAGACACAGGAGTTTCACCTGGTACGTATTGCGAGCCAAAAATGACCACAGTTGGAAGTCAAGACACAACAGGTCCGATGACAAGAGACGAACTCAAAGATCTAGCTTGTCTTGGGTTTAGTGCAGATTTAGTGATGCAGTCCTTTTGTCATACTGCAGCATATCCCAAACCTGTTGATATTTTAACTCACCACTCTCTTCCGGACTTTATCCGCAATCGTGGTGGTGTATCACTCCGCCCTGGGGACGGCGTGATTCATAGCTGGTTGAATCGAATGCTTCTTCCAGATACCGTTGGTACTGGTGGAGATTCGCATACTCGATTTCCTATTGGAATATCGTTCCCAGCCGGATCAGGTTTAGTCGCATTTGGTGCAGCTACTGGAGTGATTCCATTAGATATGCCTGAAAGTGTGAGAGTTCGATTTAAGGGAACCATGCAACCTGGTATAACGCTTCGTGATTTGGTTCACGCTATTCCCCTTCATGCAATACGCCAGGGTTTACTTACAGTTGCGAAAGAGGGAAAAAAGAATATATTTAGTGGAAGAATCCTAGAAATTGAAGGATTGGAAAATTTAAAATGCGAGCAAGCTTTCGAACTTTCAGATGCAAGCGCGGAGCGCTCTGCTGCTGGTTGCACGATTAAGCTGAATAAAGAACCAATAATCGAATACCTAAATTCGAATATCGTGATGCTGAAGTGGATGATTGGCAATTCCTACGGTGACCGGCGAACAATTGAACGTCGAATCAAAGCAATGGAAAGCTGGCTCATGAATCCCACTCTTCTTGAAGCAGATACCAGTGCGGAGTATGCCGCAACGATTGATATCGATATGAATGAAATAAAAGAACCTATACTTTGTGCACCCAATGATCCAGATGATGCTCGCATTTTAAGTGATGTCATGGGTGATAAAATTGACGAAGTCTTTATTGGATCATGTATGACAAATATCGGCCATTTCCGCGCTGCAGGTAATTTACTTGAAAAAAATCAACAGGAAGGGCTCCCAACTAGATTGTGGATTGCTCCTCCGACAAAAATGGATGAAGAGCAGCTAACAAACGAAGGCTACTATAGTATTTTTGGCGCTGTTGGAGCTCGGACGGAAATGCCTGGCTGTTCTCTCTGCATGGGCAACCAAGCCCGAGTGGCTGAGAAGAGCACAGTTGTCTCTACATCAACTAGAAATTTCCCGAATAGATTAGGAAAGGGTGCTAATGTTTATCTGGCTTCCGCGGAACTTGCTGCAGTGTGTGCCATGACGGGCCGTATTCCTACTCCATCGGAGTATTTGAAGTACACTAAAATGTTAGATACTGTCGCAGATGAAACGTATAAGTATCTGAACTTTAATGAACTTGAGAGATATGTTCAGGCGGCAAGTGAAGTTAAGTAAATATCAGAAAGACATAAATTCCATCTTTCTAAAAATGCATACTTACGCGTAAGCGAAGATTTTTGAATAAAACAGAGTATAAATATAGAAATAATCTATCACGGACTTTAGATGCACTATAGGCTTATGTTGTATTTACTTGTTATTTACAGTACCACTGGTAGGAAAGTATAGAATTCTGACTTGAATAATTTTACTGTCAGAAGTAGGATTTACTGCTGGGGTTCTGATTTCTTTTACATCTGGTAAAATTTTTGTAAATCGATTACGAACCCTAGAGAAATTGCTCACTACTTCATTGATACTTTTGTCGTGAGAAGCTCCATTTTTTTTCGTTATATTTTCAAACTCAATAACAAAATCTCCAAGATCAATATTTGAACTTTCCCTTATAAGGTTTCCAGACACATTTTTCAAAAGCTCATGGAGTGGAATGCATGCTTGTCCGACTACGTGGCTGGCTTCTAGGGAGTTCCGAGAATACCAGTTCAAAATCAATGATTGGTTCAATACATCTTGAACAGAAATTTGTATAGATGAACTCTCCGTGGGCTCAATCAAAGTCCTGAAACGACTTTCCTCCAAGTTCTCAATTATATTATTTGTTTGCCAGCTGACTTGACATCCTATTTCATCTCCGATATATTCTCCATTTCTAGAATTCAGAGTAATTTCAAGAGAACCATCAGGAACACTTTTTTCGAAAGATGTCTTAGGAACAGCATAACCTGTGCCTGGCATTGGGACTGTTATGAAACGAGGCCAGACTAAGTACGAACCTATCAGCGCTTTTATATAGGTTCTCAAAGGCTGGGAGATACCAGGAACGAGGGTGATATCTCCTCCAACAACACGAAGGTCAAAATCAAGACTAGGCTCTTCTACCAAAGCGATAGTAAGAGCACCAAAACATGGAAAAACACCAATCAAAGGTGCAAATATCAAACGTAACTTAAATGCGCACTGTAGCTCAGTGAGAGAGACAGGAACGTTCAGGGTATCATTGGCAGCTCTAATACCAAGTACGACATCAGGATCACCTGCCCAGAAAATTTCGAGATCAATTTCAACAGCGCCTCGATCTTGTGTATCATAAACTTTAACTCCTTGAATTATTGCAGGAACTGAACCGAAACTGAAACGTTCAAACCTTAGAGATGTTAAGAATGTCGGTCTTGTTGCTTTAAGGATTGGATCAAGTGCCCTTGTAATAGCATTACTTGTGGCCTCGTCTAGATATGGCCAAGCTGCAGCGACAATTTTATTGAACCAATTTGCCTGCTCCACAGAATTACCATCAATTGGAGTCAGAACACTCCCAACAAAAGCCTGTGAGTCCAGAGATTCTCTGTTACTCGAATTTAAACTAAAAGAAGGCAGTTTCCCCCTACTGCTACGAAGTTTTTCAGATCTCCCATACGAAAATTGAGAAATTAGTCCCGTAAAAACTCCAGAAATGAAAGATACTGTTGCAAGGTGTGCCTCGCTTGATGTGAAATCCAACTTCGTAATAAGATCACTAACTAAATCAATATTTAATACGGAGATTACTAAGCTCACCGAAGCACTTTTTTTTACAAATTGCCTTTTTGTAGTTTTAAAGTTTCGAGCCCTTGTCTGCAGTAATATTGTTCGACTATTCCATGAACTTCTGAATGGATCCTTCAAAGTATTGGCTTTTAACACCATTTCCAGAAATTTAGAAATTAAGTTATAGATCACAGCAACTATTAAGAACACCTCTATGAATCATCGTTTACTTTTTCTCAGAATAACAGAGGTTTGAATAGGGCTATTCCCGCATACGATAGCAAAACTTGCTCGTGCGTCCCTGCTTCTCTGCCAATCTTGTCTTGACGTGGAATTACAAAGTAAACACAAATCACATTGACTGGTCGGAACACCTTAATAATAATAGAGATATAGAGAAAAAGCGTACGAGGAAGAGTTCAGACAGCCAAAAAATCGAGTACTGCAACACAGCAAATACTTATGAAGCAAAGAATAGAAAGAGTTGCAATACGAATACACGACCGGAGGGGAAAGAAAAAGAATGCGTGGATTTTCAGTGGCTGAGTTGACAGAAAAACAAAAACAAAGTCGAGAAACGGACGAAAAGTCGAAAACACGAAAAGCAAAAAAAATCATGAACTCACAGAGACTTTTTTAAATGCTGTCACACTAACAAAGAACTCGGTATCTATCGACACTTTTTTGCTCAAGAAATAAAAAACTATTCAAGTAAATACAGGTACTTGATTATGAACTCCTGTGAAGTACCGAACTAGATTCACTTTATATATCAAGAAAGTATAGTTCATGCACATATATTGATTTGGATTATTATGAACAACAAGCAGCACAGCATCTACAGCAGCATGTTATTTGCTCCTAGCTCAGTAGTCTCCAAACTTCCTTTTTTCTGATCTTCCTAATTGAGTTTATCAACCGTACCAACAACACTCATTTTTATTGACTCAACTTGTGCAATGATTAAGGAGCCAACGAGATTCTTGGTATGCTAGCCACCGCTCACTGAATAATAGCAGATTTGCTGAAATTTGAACAAAGTTCACAAGTTATTGTAAAAATTGGCTTAAATCTTTGAACACAGGAAAGCGCATGGAAAATACCTTGTCTAGTTTCGATTTCCATTTTGTCTGAAGCACACACTAGAAAGATAAAAAATATAGCTGCCTACGTTGCGCGATAACTGAAGTTATAGTCGTTTCTTTCATATTTGCATTAATCACCTCCAGCCAAGTCAATGGCTCAAATATTCGGCACTCCAAGGCAAGTTGTTCAACTTCAGCTAGAAAAAATTATTGGAAGAACATACTGCTTAGTAAAGTATATCAAACCTCTAATGTTTTTTTTCGTTTTATTATTCAAGAGATTGAACTCAGCATGATATTCATATAGAAATTTGAAGAAGGATTCTTCCTGCTCATTACATGGGAAGTCAATAGGAATATGGTGTTGAAGAAGAGTTCTCACAGAAAAGACTGCGCGATCTGCTCTATATAATTTCATCAGGTCAAATCCTCGATAATTGAAACCAGAAAGTTCGAGATCGATAAGTTTGAGCTAATTCAGAGAGTGAGTAACGGTATTCTACATTAGCTTGTTATGTGATTTACCGAATTATCCGCTAAAATCATAATGTTTGAAGGCTTCAGATCACCATGTGTTAAAGAAATTGGAAAATCCGCTTCCTATAATTTTCGAAAGCTTATTCCTTCATCCAAATAGTCATTTTATTTTAACCTCTATAATAGCTCGATTTTTTCTAACTTCCTCTCTAAGAATCTAATTACAATTTATGAAATCAAAAAAAATGTAAATTTATGTCCAACCTCGTAGTTTACAAAGGACGGAAGTTCCTGCCGATTTTGAATTATTACTTTAACTAAATGGGCTGAAGTATTAAAAAAAAAATCTTTCACCTGTGCCGAACCCTCGATCTCCTGCAACATAAGATCTAGCCATTTCCAGACCAAGCATCTCTCCGATCCTGGTACAAATATGATCCGAGCGTTGCATATTTATATCGAAAAATACCTTCGTAATTGATTCGATTCTCTCTATGGAGCTTGCTAACACTTCAAAAAAATTAATCCATTTTCTTAATTATATTCTGAAATTTACATTTGTGCCAGTTTTTTTGAAAATTTATCATCGAAATGGATATCATTCTCTGCCATGGAATTACCAATAATAAACTCATGAGCTATACCTGACTCAGATATTGCTATTACATTTGGTGAAATCCCAATATTACTGAGTAATACATCAAACTTTCCTCTTTGATTAGAATGCTTATGCAATATTTCAAAAGTGCTCCAATATTTTATTCTTACCTCTCATCAGGTTCCATACGAATTTTCGAAGCATTACTGTATACTTTAACAATAGCTCTCGTGCAGTCTTCGCATTCCACCTGGATAACAATATTGAAATACGTGGATTAATTTTGTTTTTTGGACGCTTGCCTCAAAAACTTCGTTACAGAAACCGTTTTTTGCGGGCGTTAGTCTCAATTTACTTCCAAAATATCGTAAGAGGTCAGACAATAAATCAATAGTACTAAAACCTGATAGGAATACTCAGCAACTCTTCAATTACTTTATAAGTCGTGCTGCACGCAAGTGTAAAACTTCCACCGTCTCCACAGTGCTTTCTTTTAATAGATTTATGACGTTTTTGTGCTTTCATTTTCAGTAAACCGTAATTTTTTCGTTCACTTAGAGAGCCTGTGCCGTACAACCGCTCATGAAGTCTAGTGGTCGAACTATTAGCAGATTGTTCAAAGTTAGCTTTCATTCTCTTTATTTTTTTGTTTTCGTAGGTACAAGTAGTATATGTGACGTAAAATGATAACTTCTGCAGTATTTCATCCTTGCCAAAATAGTAATAACGTAAATAGCTAATATACAGTACAGTACCAGGTACCAAAATAATTTGAATTGCACCAAAATTCCAAATATGCATAAAACTTAAAAAATAAGTATATCAACAAATCGCACGTTAAAGTGCGATTCCGTCTTTGCGAGCTCTCGTCGACGAAATGACAAGATACTTGATATCAGAAGGGAAAATGAAGTGCATCAAGAGTATCGAGTAATGTGGAATGTCAGCTCGCAATAACTCATTTTCTTTAAACTTTCAATCGAAGAAAATGAAAGAGAAGTTACGGGAAATTGAGTTAACACGCGCATCCATTTCTTTGCTGCAGCTCAATCTTAGTAAAAACATTGCGTGCTCTCCTGCTCACACACACAATATCTTTAGTGAAAAATTCCATGAAATGAGACAAAAAGCCACGGAGTTCAAAGAGCACATGGGAGGAAAAAATATTACAGTATTAGTTGGTAGAAGTGGGGCGGGTAAAACTCATATTGTGAATAAAATCCTGAACATGTCTAAACCAAGTGACGAAGAATATCAAATATTGAATGAGTACGGGAACGGAAAACATGAATCATTGGAAGTATATTCTATTCCTGATCCAGAGAATTTCTTCTCAGAATTCACAACCAATATTTTTTTAAGGTATTCTAAACTCGAAATGAAACATGCAATACTTAGGAAATATTTCATGGCAAGCTCAGAAATAACGTCACAATTAGATGGTAGCTTCTTTCTTTTGCCCGAGACTGAACTATCAACTGCTGCTAAAGTTCCTTCCCGAATAGTGTATGGATCGGAGTTAAGAGTTACTCTAGTCTTTGATCAGGCTCAAACAATTCAAAGTCTTTTAGACCTTTTGAAAGATTCGATAAAAAACAGTCGAATGGAGGTAGAAAATGGCACGTATTTCCCAACAAGTTTTTGCTCGGACAGGAAGACGCATTCTCCTGACAAGAGCAGTATGACTGGTGTGCTTTTGCGCAAAGCTTTATCAATACTTGGTTTGAATGCCAATACAAATATCAAGGAAATAGATTTCGAAAATGTTTGTGTCCCAAAGGACTTAATAAATTTTCTTGGAACATGTATATCATTTATACCCAGGAATTATTCCACGTTTGAAGAACAAGTCAAGCAGATCAAGAGTTTTATATTTCATAACACCTGCTGTGACAATAAATTCAGTCATATTATTCGATACATTGTGATTCAGTACCCAAGCAATTTGTTTATAAATGGTCTTGAGCTAATTGATACACCTAGCTTTACTTCGAAAAGCACTTTTGAGTCGAAGAAGATGCACAATGACGCGACTGGTTCTGCTTCAACTGTAATACATGTATGTGATGAAAGGAAAATCGATGATGGATTTCGTACCCTTCTTTTACAATATCTTATGGCTGAAAATTTCCATCACGAAAAGAAAAGATTTTTCATCGTAAATAATTTGAGGGAGCCAAAATCTTCTAAATTTGAGGAAAATCTGATTCTCCTGAGACTCAGAGAGCTTACTTCGCTGGATTATTTAACTGCAAATAATGCCAAATTATATGACGAATTTTGCAAGAATTGTAGTGTGCTTGTATATTCAAAAAGTCAGAATATCCATGAATCGAGTCTAAGGGAACTAATAGATATTCTATGCACCGATTCTTCTTATCCATTCCATGATAATGCTCAAGATTATCATAGAGTACGCACATTACTTATCAAAACAATGACTGATTGCAGATTTCTGCTTCGAGGACTGTTTCATTTTTCATGTTGTCATGAACATTTCTTGGGAAAATTGGTGTATGATATGATACTCTTCAGTAGAGTTATAAAATCCAAAATGTATCATTGTGCATTTGATGAACTATTCCTCTCAGAGAGAGTTTCTTATGCCTATGAAAAATTGCCAGCTCTTAATTCCAATACTTTCTTATGCCTTGATGCGTGCATTGAATTTGGACTTGTGTTTGGTGCAAAACCTACAAAAATTGCACAAATCTTCTTTGAAATCTCAAGATCCAAGGAGAGAATTGTCAAATATTATTTCCTAGCAATTTGCATGGGAGGATTGAAGGAATACACACAAAATTCGATTCAGAAAACTTTTGAGAGTTTTTTGAAGATTTTCCTTGATGAAGTTTTACCTTTTGTACCTCAAGAAGTTTTGAGCGTTCATGAGACAAATGATACTGCTCTAAGGAAAAGGTTGTTACAAAACTATGTCAATTGCTTGCGCAGAAAAATAATGAAAGAAATCTCTTTTCTATTCTTTGAAATATGGCAGGAACAGTTCGAATGCTCGCTTCATGAGTCCTTGAAACAATTGAAAAATGACGATGGCGCGCACAGATGCGAACCCTTGCAGCTACTCTACACGAATGATCATTTGAACGAAAAGGTTCGAAGTGCTACGCTTAAATATTGTTGCAATAATCTACAACACAATTTTCCAAAGATAATTGAGAAGTGTATCTTGTTGTGCAGTGAATTTACGAAGACAACGATTCAAAATCTCGATCAAGAGCTCAGCCAGTTCGTACTAGACACTTTGATAATTAATTTAGAATATTTACCAATGGTGGAACTTTTCCTAAAAACGACACCAGTTCACTTTGGGGATTTAGAAAAAATAGCCGGTAGAACGTATTCTGAAATTTGTCACAAGTCATGGACAAGAAATGAATATGAAACATTCTTCATTGAGCTTCCTAAGCTGATAGATTCAAATTTTGAAGAGAGTGTGATTGAGCAAATATTCAATTGTATATGGAGTGTTAGATCAATAGAAGTGGATGACAAGAACTCGATGATGTCATTAAAAAACAGGATTATACGTTCATGCAATCTCTTTGGTGCTGATGCTAGAGTTTTCTCTTGGATATCATCTGTGCTTAACTTCTGCAAAATTCCACGATGTTCCTCCCCAGTAAAGAACTCAAACACATCCAAGAGTTCTGACTTCTCACTTGCGTTCAGCTCGCGCAGACGAGCTATCTTAAATGGCCTTTCTTTCATTGCTTCAAAGATAAATGATGATGTTTTTTTTAATGAATGGGGAAGTGATATATTAGTCACGTTGTATTTTTTTATGGAAATATCGTGTGATGATGACATAGTAGGTATCTGCGAAAGTAATTTGAACATTGGGGTCGAAAAATGGCAAATATTGAGTTCTTGCTTGCAATTTGGTGCAGGGCCTGAAGACATCAAATACCTCCTCGAAGGGATTTTTGTATTATATAAGCTATCAAGGAATCATGCAAAGTTACGAAAACAGATTTATGCAAAAATAAATAGATTGCATTCGAGTACACTCCTTAGCATAAATAAACAAAACAATAAAACAAACACCCTTCATAAAACAAAAGACAAAGAGTTGAATGACGATATGGTGTGGTCATTTTTCTTTCGTGAAAACGGGGTTCACATCGAAAATGGATCTGAAGTTGACTTAGATATTCGTTGTCACACTAAGAATGCAAGCTTAAGCTTTTCCAAGTCAGAAAACAATATATTTCGCGAGCATAGCTATTTTGTGACCCACAAAATATTCACTAAAAGTGAATGGTGTCAGTATAGTCTGATTCCAGAAGAGTGGCTTATTGAGATATCTTTCATGAAATTCAATTTGCCAAATTTCATTAGGGTGAGAGATGTTGAAATTACTGGGGAATTTGTACAGGCACTGAAAGGTGTTGGAATTTCTGAGTTAGATGAAGATATCCAACAGGCTACTAATTTTTTGATAAGCACGCAACATTTTGATGGTAGCTGGTTGCAAAGCGAAATTAGTGACAGGAAATATCACGCAACCGTCTGTGCTGTGGGCGCTTTATTAGATCATAATTACAAATATCGACGTCACAGTAACAATATTATAAGCTGACTCACATAAAAACTTGGAGCTCAACACTTCTCATTATCCATTATTAGGTCCATAGCTGCAAACAAAGAAGCAATGCGTGCTAGATATTTAATACTAAAGGAAGCCCCCTGTATCATTCTACCGCGGTCGGAACAGTACTGAAATAAGATTTCTTCTGAAGACATATTTGACCCTCGTTCAACATTGGCGTATTTCTTGGAAAGAATTTTTGATATATTCAGATAGGCTTGGAAACAATTTTGACAAATCTTATGCCTGATGCAATCAAGATCAACATACCAAAAATACAGTGTCCGTGAAGGAGCATGATCAGAGGTTCGAGAAACTTCTTGAATTTTAATGTATTCACTTTTGAAAAGTTTATACAAGATTTCACGAGTTTGCTTTATTGGGAGCATTGCCATTTCCGATATTTCTTTTTGATCAAGACGACGGTTGATAAAAAGTAAGCGAAAAATACGCTTTGCGAGTAGGCCAAATCGCTGGTGAACTACTGATTCAATAACGATCTGTATCATTCTTTTGTCTGATTCAAAGGTCCTCGTAACCTTAGGACTGAGATGCACATTTTTATGCTTTATTGTCCTATCCATTTCTATTTTGTTTTCATCTAGCGCTTCTGTAATTTGCGGTTTTAAACAGTTACTAATACAAGACTCAGTTACAAAACTTTTGTCGTTGTTTATGTACCATACTTTATATTGAATCCCGTTCGTTGTTGGAAAAGAGGGAAATATAATTGTTTTTGAGGCCATATCTTCTAGATGTTTATTTATGGAAATCTCATCGATAGATTTTTTTAAACTTGCAAAGACAGTTGAATTTCTTTGACATGAAACCGAACCATGCAGTAATAAGTATACTAACATTTTGCGCTCATTTATTTCCAAACCCGAGTTCAAATTTTTGAGTATGATTGGTTGTCTCATAAACTTAAACACATCGCTGGAATGAAAGGTGTATTTTGTTTCTTGTTTCCCTTTTACCTGGTTCGAGGAGAATCTGATACAGCGTTGTTTCAAAAGGACATAAATAATCCGTTGAATTTTATTCTTTTCAACAGGCATAGTCTTGGAAAGTATCTCATCCAAAGTAGCTTCCCCGTGATGCATTAAAGTTGTGCAGACATTTTCGGCGACTTCTCCAAAAAGGTCCCTCATGATATGAAGCGCTAGTCTGTTTCCGAGAGGATTCGCCATTTTTGCTCGGGAGAAATACTGATTTGCGCGTTCACGTAGAGAATTTCACGTAAATCTCTAACTCATAAATGAACCATTTTTTATGATGTTTATCGTTCTTCCGGGGCGTGAAGCTTTGGTCCATTGGTAGGTATTAGAGTTTCGAATCTGCTATCCAAAGTGAATTTACTTGAATGCACCCGTACTGAATGGTATTATATTGAGGTATAGTAGCGGCGAGTTATAGTTGTGTGTTGTTGTTTTCTGCTGGACGCCTGGACCACCCAGCACGCAATCAGGAATCCAGCTAACCACGCAGAGACGCAGTTGTCCTTTTGTCCAGTGTAATGTCCAGTTAACTCCAGATCGGTCGGTCCTCGGTCGAAAAAAAATGAAAGTTTGAAACAACCAAAAAAGTTATTTTACTCCTCTCTATGGAATAAAACGTGGCTATACACAGCCTACTTTTTCAAATTTTCTGCAAACCAGTCAAACTTCGAAGACTTTCTTTCAGTTGGAAAAGAAACGACACCAACAGTTCCAGTTCCTATCACTTCCGAAAAAATAATGAAAAAACTTATTAAACAAGTGGGGGCGGGGAAATTTGGAGCACAGATCAGGAAAAAATATAATAGAACTTCTGTCTTTGTAATCAAACAATTTACTCACAAGTCACAAATTTGTTTCGTAGTCCAAATGAATGGTGAATACTGGATTATACAACGATGAAATTTCCTCGAGGACGTTTGAAAATAAGAAAAAAATCTGAAAAAGGTATATCTACCTAACACAATGATAGTAATAAAGTGAATAGTGTGTGTGCGAACTACTCTCAAAAAATCCCCACAAGAACTAAGACTAATACTACATTTTAACTAATCCTGCTGCTTTATCCCAAGACTCAGTGTTCAACACTTCATCAATTGCCTTGGCAGACTTATCAACGATTTTATCAACAAGTCCATATTCAATCGCCGCTTGCGCTGTGAGGTATAGTGGACGTTGAATATCCTGGAAAAAATTGGAAAAGAATGTTAGAAGGTCTAGAACAACTGACAGAGCTTTACCTTATCTATTTTTTCAGCAGTTTGCCCAGTAGTTTCCGCCAGAATCTTAAGCATAGATTTTTTCTGATCTAAGACTTCTTTCCATTTAATTTGTAGCTCAGTAGTCTGTTGCTGCCCTGTTGATGGAACTTTTGGTTGGTGAAGCATCGCAGTGGCGTGTGGAGTCATGAAGCGTTTTCCTTTTTGTCCTGCAGACAGGAGAACGCATGCCTGACCGATAGCTACTCCAGTCCCAACTGTATATACCTAGATGACAAATAATTAATTTAAAATAGTAAAAAATAAGTCAGCTTACTTCGTTTCCGATATATTTCATTGTATCATATATCGCAGTAGCCTCAGTCTCAAATCCAACTACCTCTCCATCTGCGCGCGTACACCCAGTTGAATTTATGTAAAGATAGCACGCTTTTCCAGGATCTGTATACTGCATGTAAAGTAACTCAGATACGATCAGCTCCGTGACAGCAGGTACGAGCTACACGAAAAAAAGTCAGTATGATGATAATTGCATGAACACTGTCGCACAGGCATTCCAATATAAACGATTCTACTATCAAGAAGAAGGGATGGTAGATCGGGGGGTGGGGTCTTGGGTCTATGTTCGTCATAGGAAGTCCCTGGATTCGCACTTGCCGGAGAAGCCGAATTTTCCACTAGGCTGAATCTCTTTCTATGAATGCCTTTGATCCCAACTGGAAATAGTACAAAATTCGTCAGCTTGAAAAAGTAAAATAAAACATGCTTACCCTGTCCAAAACGTTGGGCTAGAAGTCTTCTCTCAAGAGTTGGCGACTTCGTGAGAAAACTAGTCACATTTTGGTAAGTAGATAAAGCTAGCATATCTATCGAAACAAAAATTCGCAACGTTAAGTTTTGGAATGGGCAATAAAATCAGTCTTCTTTTATTGAGAGATTTCTTATATTTGAAAGATAGAAACTTGTCACTCGTCGTATCGAGGATCCAAAAGTGGATTGTATGTAGAAAAAATGGGGATCGAAAGGGGGTTGGAAAAAACCCATATGACCTATAGATATAGATGAGGATGGCATACTTCCAAAAAAAAAACAGCCACGCAGCCAGCTGCCGGCCAGCCAGCCTTCCGTATATCAAAAAAAAAATGTAGACACAGTGTAAAATTCGTCTAGGAGCCGCATATTTAGAAGAACTGCCTTCCGTGTCAATTTGTTTACGCAGTATCGGAATCGTTAGGTTATCACTGTGTAGTTATCTCTTGTGGAAGTATTTTGATTCGTTCTCCATGAAACTTCGTCTCAATTAAATAGTATTAGAACGCAGCTCTGCAGCTTTAGTAAAAAAGTTCAAGGGTAATTTCAAAGCCTTTTTGTTCGAAATCAAAAAATCAATATAACTCTCGCTATAAGTTAGTCGCTCTTTCACATTTTGTAACTGCAACTGCTGTTAATTCATGGACTTCTACGAGATAGTAGTCTCAGATTTTGAAATTTTAGAAAAAGAAAACTTGTTAAGTGGTACTGATTTAAAAGTTATTGCAAAGCAACGGGCGCACTTCGAGGAAAAACTACAGTGTGCAAACGTGAAGGTAGAAGAATATTTGAAATATATTGAATTTGAAAAATGTCTTCTTGCTTTCGTGCGAAAAGATCTTTCGAAGTCTTCTTCGAATTCCAGTACACAGAGAGCGAGCACACGGAAAATCTTTCGCCTCTATCAGCGCTGTATACAGAAGAATTCGAATTCACTGAGAGTATGGTTCAGTTTCCTCTTCTTCTGCCATACTCACGGTAGCAAAGCGACGTCATCTAGGGCTATTTCACTCGCTTTACGCTACCATCCAAATTCGACTGGCTTATGGTCTTATGCAAGTATGCGAGAGCGACTTTGCTCTGGAAATTCTTTCCATATCAGTATTTATCAACGTGCCTTGAGACAATGCTCCAAAAAGTTGATAATGTGGTTGGACTGCCTTCGTGTAGAACTTCAACGAGCAAATAAATTGCAAATACGTTTAGATTCTAGTTCTGACATAATACTTTCGGAATTCCAAAAGATTAATTTTAGAGCAGAGAAAAGAATCCTGAAGTTGTTCACAGCAGCAGCGGTATATTTGAAAGATTCGTCCTCACTTCCACAGAGATTTCTTGGATTACTTGCTCAATACAAATGGACAGCGCGAATCAAATTCTTTGTCATACAGCAGATGGATTTCCTTTCAAATGCGGAGATGTGGAGTGTAAAAGCTTGTCTTTTGCTATTGAGTACGAAATCGTGCCAAAATGATCGAATTTTGCTGAACACTGTGTTCACTCCTGGTTCTAAAAATTATGAAGTGTTGAATATATTTTTTGATTCAATCAGTGCTGAACTACTCCAAGAGGGACTTCATGCTTCCCGCGATTCAATTCAGTGGTGTTTCTATGAACATCTGGCTTGTGTTTTCCTGATCTCGTATAGAAAAGGAATAATTTCCTCATTACAACTATTATATCTTTTTGCACTCTTTCTGTATGGAGGTAACTATTTAGAAGGAGAGTTTTTGAAAAGATTTGCACTGTTCCCTTTTTTTTTTCGGCACGGTCAAACGCGGTATGATGCACATTTACAAGATGATGCCAATTGTAATCTCAGAGAAAGTGAGTACAAGAGGGATGAAGAAACATTGCTTTTAAAAACTTTTGCGCTTAGTGGTAGAAATGTGTAAGTTTTGACCGCAACAACAGAGTATTTGCTTTTTGGAAAGAGGAAAGAGTATTTTTTGTGATTCAACTAAACAAACTAACTTTCTCTCTCAATCAATTCCAAACCCACCTGCAAAACTTAATTATTTCTTCTCACTTCATAAGAAAATAAATTACCTTGATACTATCTAGTTTCGAAAGTAGAATTTTGAACGTATGAAGTACAATACGTCCCGGTCTCAAAACCCCAGTTCCTTCAAGAAAAAAGTTGAACGTGTCTTCCTTGGCTTTTATCTCGACAATTTTGCCTTTCCCAAACTCCTCAGCCTATTGTACTTGTGTAAAACTCGTGTAAAAAATTTCAAGCTCGTACCTTTTTTATGCACTCATCATCATATGCGTAAGAATCGTTCCTTTCAATTTCGAGAGATTTCGTATGCTGATTCAATCTCAAAATTGGAATTGGACAACTGTTGACAAGCTCAAGTTTTTCACGATCTTGTGTTCAAAAATGTTTATAAAAGAGATTTGATTATGAAGTTAACAAAATACCTGTCAATTTATTTGTCAGTTCTTCATTCAGATATAATTCTGGTTCGCATTTGTAGACTGCAGTCGCTACCGGAGACCACTTTGCGTGATCTTTGCCTATTCCTTTCCGCGCTATGCACTTAACTACTAACTCCTGATTTTTTCGAAGTTTAACTATGAGAACTCCGGGAGGTTCCTGTTTGTTCGAGTCAGAGTCTATTGGATGAAAGTTCACCGGTAAAAATTTTGCGTCTGCGCAAATTAAATGATTTGTGGTGACATCTAAAGTGTGGTCGGAGGAACACTTGACTGCCAGATTTAAGTGCACATTTATTTTTGCTTCATCTTCACCAACGTATTCGGAAGGAAGCATATAGTCCGAGGCAGAGTCGCTGACGAGTGGTACCAATCCAAGACGATGTGCGATGAACTCATCACAAAGAACACTAGAATTTTCAACAATCTCGACAAGATCGATTGCTACGGTCGGTACTTCAGCTATCGCGACTCGTCGAACAGCATTAGCCACACTTAAGCAGGTATTTGAAAGCGTAAATTTCACAAAATCGCTAGTGGCATCTCGAATAATTATTTTTGGAGTATTTCCCATTGAGCGGGAGCTCAAGTCGTGTGACATATGTAATTATACCTTAGGTCTACGCAAGTCCGTTCGTACCTAACATTGACTGATTAGAAATAAGTGTCTCTAGGAGACTATTCGTCAAAGGAAGTTGGCGTTATAGTCTCACTCTCTCACGCTTCGAGCTCGAAATGTCGAAAAGGAGAACTCGCTTTTTTAGTTTTTAATTTTTTGGTGCTATCATATGGTGCATTCTATTCTGCTTGGATTTTGACATTTTCGTGTGCAGAAGTTGTGGTATGGAAGGGAGAAAAAGAGCAAGAAGTCGAAGTATAGCCACTCCAACTGGTTTAAGATAGATATCTTTCACGATGTAAAAATACAACACGAACACGAGTATCTCTCGTGATCCCTCCTTTGATTTAGTTGAAATGAAAGAGTTCGTGACCTAAAGGAATTTTATTTCCTCGGGAGAAAGTTGGTAAAATTTCCGCGATACTATTCTTCTTCTCTCCAGATTTAATGATTATCTTTACTTGCATTGAAAGGTTCTATTCCTATCCTTCAACTTCATTGAGCGACAACTCGTAGATACTCATTATACTCTTCTTAAATATAGACGGTTGACACTGCCTAATCTTCACAGAAGTATTACTACACATGCTATTCAATTTATGCTATCTTATGCACGTTTCGCAGACATCTTACGAATGAGATTACCAATTTCTTCACGTTTCTTTTTTCCGCGAACATGCGTACCAAGCTAAAGAGTAAAAAGTCAGCATCTCATAAGTACACACAAGTTTACTTTTCTTGTAGAAAGTCCCACAGAAATGTTTGATAGAATTTCGCTCACCTTTCTTTTCGATAGTTTTAAAGCTCTCTTATCGCGTCCCGTCTTAAGCAATTCCATCATTCTTTTTTCATACGGCGCTGTTCCGGCAACATCCCGCACGAGATCACGGATTAGTTTTACTCGCTTACCGCAGCGCTGCACAAAACAAAAATTAGCGGTGAAAAAGAAAAAACCCCAAAAAGAAGTATACCCCTTTACGCGCTCCTGGCTTGAGGAGAGTCTCGCGCTTGTCCACCTTGTGACCCTTTTTGAGTCCAACTGCAATTTGTCCCGACATCTGAATCAATAATCTTAATAAAGTTCGGAACGCTGAGGGGAAGTGTGGTCAGTTTGTGTGCACGAACTTCTTCCTCACTCCAATTTTCATCAGCCTCACGTCCCAAACCCTTCAAAAATATTATTTAGGGTTTTGTGCTATTCTCTTTTGAAGCAGATTAAGACAGTTGAAGACCAAGGATCATAAATGATGGCGCTTATTCAGAAGCACGCAGTGACACCGTCCCATCCTTCCATTCGAAAATGGAGACACCGAGCCCAGTCTAGTTGCATGAAGAAAAATACCACGGTACTGTTACTCTTGTCTGGAAACTTTTCTTTTTTCATATTTTGATAACTTCAAAACTATCTAGGTTTCTATCCAAGCTACTACGTTTCACGATTTCTCGGGAAAAACTCTCGGAGGCGGTACGCGTGAGAATCCTACGGAAGGTGCAGAAATATCCTATTCTAAATTTAGAGGGAAAGTTGTCCTTATAAACAATGTAGCTACTATGTGAGGCACAACTGTTAGGGATTTTATTCAATTGAACACCCTGGCAGAAAAATATGGAGAAGATCTTATCATACTTGGATTTCCCTGTAACCAATTTGGACATCAGTGTTATGAAAAGGATTTTGAACTCCTCAACACGTTAAAGTATGTAAGACCTGGTGACGGTTATGCTCCCAAGTTTCAACTAATGACAAAATCAGTTGTGAATGGCGACGAGCAAGAGGCCTTATGGACGTTTTTGAAAGACTCTATTCCCTATCCATGCGATGATCGTGGAGGAACGGGTTCGGATTTTATCTATAAAACACAACCTAATGATAAACCTATACAATGGTCGCCAGTGCGTCGAAATGATGTTTCTTGGAACTTTGAAAAATTTTTAATTGATAAAGAAGGAGTGCCATTTAAGAGATACTCGCCAAAGTTTGAAAATAAGGACATAGTCCCCGATATTGATTCACTTCTAAACAAGTGAAAGGTTTGATTGTTTTGATTAAGAACTATAAACATAGTGCACAAAGAAGTGACGAAACTTTTTTATAGTCGTAAACTGAGAAGTATTCTGATAGTATTAGTGTGTTCAAACTACTAGTATAGTTCAATTAAATGTCGACCAAATTCAAATGAATAGTGAGTATAACCAAAGCAGGGTACGTAAAGCACCTCGTTATAACAAGAATGAATTCGAACTAAACAGTGCAACAAGCTAAAGTATGTCATATGTTTGGTTTCCGCGTAGAATTCAATCTTTTCCCATTCAGACCGAGGTTTGCTTCAATTTCAGTTATATCACAGTCCACTTCGTTCGTTTTTAGCTGTAAAATGAAAGTATCGCCCTTATACCCGCGGGCGCGTACAAGGGGTGCAAAACTACCGTCTTCATTCCATTTTGCTACGTTTCTGCGAAGAAATCCTGGGTAAACCAGTACATCATATTCATCGATCGTGTTAGTCATACAACCTCGGTTGGTATCAATCGAATAAATCTCTCGTTCAGCTGGGAAGTCTTGGTCTAATTATATTCTCTATTATACAGCCCTGAACTTCGAGGAACGACGTTGAAGGCTTGTGATCTTTAAAAACGAGAATTGCGTTTTAAATAGACAAGCAGGCAAGTTCCACTCTTATTTGTATCTACACAGACCTATGGTGAAGGAAAGGTAAAAGTTATATCCTCGAAAAGTAAAGAGGATTTTCCTTCAGAATCCAGGCCAAAATCTCTTTTCCCAACAATAGATTACACCCTAAACATAAGTACTACTCCCCTAACTTTAATTTTTACCATTTCTTATATTTGCACTACGCCAAGCCGACGACATGAAACTCGTGGAAAATTCAGAAATCGAAGAGCTCGCGGCACGACTCGTGTTTCCTGAGAATATGGAGCTGTTAAAAAATGTTTGACTAGAATTTTCTTCCTTTTTGTCTTGAGCTTATTTGGGAATTTATAGGCCTCCTTTACTTCAAAGTATAGACATTCTGAAAAAAAGTTAGAGTTTTCAATACGAACGATAGAAGGGGTATGAATTACTATCTCCTCGAATACTTTATACTTAGATAATTTGCAGCGTTCAAGATATCAAACTGATCAGCTCCGCGAATTGAAGAAGCTAGTTAACTTCAACCTATTTTTTCTATCGAAGTTCACAAGTAGTTAAGGCCCTTCTTTGAAAGGCTCAGTTCGAGAAAGAAAGAAAGAAAATCTGCGATCTTTTCGGCTAGGAATATTTTCGAAGAAACTGGTGAAAGCTTGATCTAAAGAAGATTACTAGAAATATATTTTTATTCTGGTACCTAGGTACCTAGGTACCGTATATAGATCATTAACAAAGGAACCTTGTGAAAGCTCCGAGCACCGCTTGAACCGGCTCAAGTTAGTGTATATTGGAGGCTTGTAGAAATTCAAGTATTATAAAAGGGCAAATTTTTATAGTACAAGCAGGGGTGAGTGGAACTTATGGTCTTGTGCGGGAGCCCTTTCTCATATTTGTGGGTATGGCATTGTCTTAGAAAAGAAAAGAAAATTAATGGTGAGATGAAATATTAAGCTTGTATTCACTAAGAGTGATTTAGATGCTAGCAACTCCAGATTTTGAGGCGTTTCGCAACGCCGTGGCCCGAACAAGACTTCCAATAGTGTTAACAAGAAGCTTTCCATCATCAAGTGGGTTACCTGGAACCACAGTCTTGTAGAGATATGAATCAAAAGTCATCTTTTGCACGTACTCATCCGCGCACATCTCAACAAAGGCTTCTCGTGCAGGGTTCGATCGGTAAAATACTTTCTGTAAAA